>OLOX01000010.1_pt1 | contig 147994 bp, 146 predicted proteins | sample 1672091 | NCBI WGS metagenome assembly OLOX01 (sample SAMEA3136644, study PRJEB25190) | human gut metagenome | reverse complement strand
CTTTGCCGAGGTTGATTTGCAAACCACCGGTCATAGAGAAGATTGGGTCAAGACCTGTCTTCCATGCGATGTTGTTGATATTGTCGGCTGTACCTGTCAAACGGGCGTCTACATAGAGGTCTACACGCTTGCTGCAGCGGAAACGGAATTGAAGACCGAGGTTTGTGTTTACAACACCTTGATGTTCCATAACCTTGCCGTCGTTGTCAAGAATGTTGCCGGCAACAGAGTAGTCCCAAGCGTACGATCCACCAACACCGAGGTAAGGGATGATGCTGAACACGCGATGGTCGTTCACGCCGCAAAGGCTGTTGAACATATCCCAAGTGATTTCCAAGTTGAGGTTGGCATATTTCCCTTTGTGCCATTGGTTGCTGTTTTCCCAATGCATTGCGCCACCTTGTCCGCGGAAACGGAATCCGAAGTATGGTGAGAACCAATGTCCTACACCTGCCTCATAAAGAGCGGTGGTCTTCTTCATCTGGAAGTTGCTTGCATCTCCGTTTTTCTCGAAAATTGGCATCTGTGCACCGGCACCGAGTTGGATGTACCAATTGTCACGCCAAGAATGAGTGTAGATGTCTTTTACCAGAGGTATGTTTGTGTAGTTATAGTCGGCCTCCTGTGCGTTGACAGCCGGAGTCATAGTCAATGCTGCGGCTGCCAAAATTGAAAAAGATAAAAATTTTTTCATAATCACAATGTTTTAGTATTTGTAAAAATAGTATGCAAAAGTAGTATAAATTGTTTATCCCTACAACAATATCGGTTCGGCTTTTGTTCATTTCTTTTGTAAGAAAAATTGATGAGAACCAAAAAAAACTTGAAATTTAACGAGTTAAAAAAAGAAAAAAGTCGGCATCCGTGGTTGATGCCGACTTTTCTATGATGGAAAATCGCTTATTCAGCAGCGTTCAAGATTTCGAGCATCTTGATTGCTGAGAAAGGAATGCGTGTTCCAGGGCCGAAGATTGCTGCTACGCCAGCCTTATAGAGGAAGTCGTAGTCTTGTGCAGGGATTACACCGCCTGCAATAACGATGATGTCCTCGCGGCCAAGTTTTTTCAATTCCTCGATTACTTGCGGAATCAATGTCTTGTGGCCAGCGGCAAGCGATGATACACCGAGAATGTGAACGTCGTTCTCAACAGCTTGGCGGGCAGCCTCGGCTGGAGTTTGGAACAACGGACCCATGTCGACGTCGAAACCGCAGTCGGCATAACCTGTAGCCACAACTTTTGCACCACGGTCGTGTCCGTCCTGACCCATCTTGGCGATCATGATACGTGGCTGACGACCTTCTCTCTTAGCGAACTCCTCACACATCTTCTGTGCTTTCTGGAAGTCCGGATCGTTTTTAGTTTCTGATGAATACACGCCTGAAATTGTTCTGATTACTGCTTTATAACGGCCTACAACTTCTTCGCAGGCATCTGAAATCTCTCCGAGCGACGCTCTTACGGCTGCTGCCTTGACAGCAAGGTCGAGGAGGTTGCCCTCTTTTGTGCGTACGCATTCTGTGATGGCGGCAAGCGCTTTCTTGACAGCAGCTTCGTCGCGGTGTGCGCGAAGGTCGTTGAGACGCTCAATTTGCTCTTTGCGTACTTCTGTGTTGTCGATTTCGAGGATGTCGATAGGAGCCTCTTTCTCCAAACGGTATTTGTTGACTCCGACAATTGTCTGCTTGCCTGAGTCGATACGCGCCTGGGTGCGTGCTGCTGCTTCCTCGATGCGGCATTTCGGTGTGCCTGTCTCGATGGCTTTTGCCATACCGCCGAGTTTCTCGATTTCTTGGATGTGTTCCCAAGCCTTGTGGGCCAACTCGTTGGTGAGCGCTTCTACATAGTAAGAACCTGCCCATGGGTCGATTTCCTTAGTGATGTAGGTTTCTTCCTGGATGTAAATCTGGGTGTTGCGGGCAATACGTGCCGAGAAGTCGGTTGGCAATGCGATAGCCTCGTCGAGGGCGTTGGTGTGGAGCGACTGGGTGTGTCCCAACGCTGCGCCCATAGCCTCGATACATGTACGGCCTACGTTGTTGAATGGGTCTTGCTCGGTGAGCGACCATCCTGATGTCTGTGAGTGTGTGCGCAGAGCCAATGATTTCGGATTCTTCGGATTGAATTGTTTTACAATCTTAGCCCACAGCATACGTGCGGCACGCATTTTGGCAATCTCCATAAAGAAGTTCATGCCGATAGCCCAGAAGAATGACAAACGTGGAGCAAACGCATCGATATCCATACCTGCATTGACACCGGCACGGAGATACTCAAGACCGTCGGCAAGGGTGTATGCCAACTCGATATCGGCTGTTGCGCCTGCTTCCTGCATGTGGTAGCCTGAGATTGAAATCGAGTTGAACTTAGGCATGTTCTGAGAAGTGTACTCAAAAATATCGGCGATGATTCGCATTGAGAATTCAGGTGGATATATATATGTGTTGCGCACCATGAACTCTTTCAGGATATCGTTCTGGATTGTACCTGCCATTTCTTCCAATTTCGCGCCTTGCTCAAGACCGGCGTTGATGTAGAATGCAAGGACAGGAAGAACGGCGCCGTTCATTGTCATTGACACTGACATCTTGTTCAATGGAATACCATCGAAGAGCACCTTCATGTCCTCGATAGAGCAGATTGACACACCAGCCTTGCCGACGTCGCCGACTACGCGTGGGTGGTCAGCGTCGTAGCCACGGTGTGTAGCCAAGTCGAATGCCACTGACAGACCTTTCTGTCCGGAAGCAAGGTTGCGGCGGTAGAATGCGTTTGACTCAGCGGCTGTGGAGAAACCTGCGTATTGGCGGATTGTCCAAGGACGGATGGCGTACATACCGCTGTACGGACCTCTGAGGAATGGAGGAATACCGGCAACGTAGTTGAGGTGTTCCAAGCCTTCAAGGTCTGCTTTAGTGTAGATCGGCTTAACCGGAATAAGCTCCGGTGTAACCCATTTCTCACCTTCTGCAATCGGAGCGTGCTTAACGTTGAAAGCGTCCGATTTGATATCTATGTTTTTGAAATTTGGTCTCATTTCTGTCCTTCTTCTATTTTAATAATTTAGCATTGAATTCCTGCAGTGTCTCAAGGACGTTGCTGCGGACATGAACAAAGTATTTGATGCCCTGAGCTTTCAAGTCTTCTGTGCAGGCTGGGTTGCCGGCTACAACAAACTCGGCGCGGCCGTCGAGCAGCTTGAATGCTTCCGGTGCATATTCTGTGTATTCGTCGTCGCTTGAGCAGAGCACCACGATGTCGGCATTCTTTTCCATAGCGGCGTCGATGCCTTCCTGTACGGTCTTGAAACCAAGGTTGTCGATGATTTCATAACCGGCGCAGGCGAAGAAGTTGGAAGAGAACTGTGCGCGGGCAAGGCGCATTGCCAAGTTGCCGATTGTAAGCATAAACACTTTCGGACGTACTGACGATTTTTCTGTTGCAAGGCGGAGAGCCTCGAAGTCGCTTGCCGCACGTGCTGTAGGGATTGATGCCACAGCGCCTTCCTGTGCGTCGTGCTTGCAGCCGCAGTTGCATCCGTCGGTCTTCTCAATCTTGTTGCCTGCAAGTTCTGTGAAGTTGGGGAACTGGTTTGTGCCGAGGAGAGATTCTTTGCGGCGGGCAACGTCTTGGTGACGTTTCTTTGATGTCTCTTGGAGCTCTTCCTGGATTTTGCCTTCTTTGATGGCTGCGTAGAAGCCGCCGAGGTCTTCAATGGCAAGGAAGTTTTTCCAAGCAACATCGGCGATTGACGCTGTCAAGGTCTCTACATAGTATGAACCGCCGGCTGGGTCGGTGATTTTATCAAGATGGCTCTCTTCCTTGAGCAGCAGCTGCTGATTGCGTGCGATGCGCTCTGAGAACTCGTCAGGATTCTTGAATTGTGCGTCAAACGGAGTGACGGTGATTGAGTCTACTCCTGCCAATGCTGCCGACATGGTTTCTGTCTGTGTACGCAGCAGGTTGACGTGTGCGTCGAATACTGTTTGGTTGAATTTTGTTGTGGCAGCGTGTACGTTCATTTTGCAGGCACAGTCGCATTCTGGCTGATATTGCTTTACGATTTGTGCCCACAGCATACGTGCTGCACGGAATTTGGCAATCTCCATAAAGTAGTTGGAGGTGATGCCCATATTGAATTTGATGCGTTTTGCAGCCTCGTCGACAGCCACACCAGCGTCGGTGAGTTGCGACATCCACTCGTTTCCCCATGCGAGGGCGTAGCCGAGTTCTTGTGCGATGTATGCGCCGGCGTCGCTGAGAAGCACTGTGTCTACAGTGAACACGCGGAGGTTCTTTACAGGAGCGACAATCTCTGTCAATTCTTTTGCCATGGCTTTGATGTCGCCGCCGAAGTCAACTCCGTGCTTGAGCAAGCGTACGAACGGGTCGAATTTTACAGAACCGGTAAACTCGTCTGCTTTGCCGTTGGATGTGAGGTATTCAACAAGAGCCATGGTTGTTGCAACCGCGCATTTCGGGCATGATTCGAAGTTCACTTCTACCTTTGCAAGGTCGATGCCGTCGAGCAGTGTGGCAACGTTGTCGACTGTGAGTGCTTCTGACAATTTGAATCCGAAAGATGTAACACCTTTGGTTGTCAATGATTTCGCTTTCTCGTTTGCCTCTGCAACGTTTTCTACAACGATGTTTTGACGGATAAACCATTCGTTGTCAGTGCGTGTGCCGCGTACGAATGGGTATTCTCCAGGTAGCGAGTCAGTTGTTTTAAGATTCTCAATGTCTTCGGCGCGGTACATCGGCTGAACATTGAATCCTTCGTTTGTCCGCCACACCAATTTCTTGTCGAAATCGGCTCCTTTAAGGTCGGCAACGACCTTAGCTTTCCATGTCTCTGTGGAAACGGGAGCAAATTGGTCGAACAATTTTTCTCTGTTTTCTGCCATAGTTTTTATATGAGTTTAGAGTTTAGATAGTGTTTTACTATTCATTTTTGAGTTTATGTTATACTAACGAACAAAATTACTAAAAGAAATCGCGAGAAACGCAATTTTCAGCGATAAAAAAACGTTCAGACGCGCCGCATATATATTTTTTAATGATTTTTCAGAATTGATTAGACTTCATGGGCGATTCCTGTAAGAATATAATTGATTGGAATCTTTGCACTTCGCTGTGTTTTGACTACTTTTGTAATAAAGTTTACAAAAAACATGAGTTGCAAAAGATTCGTTAAACCCAAATGTACGACCGATTTGGGATAAATGGTTGAAAACACAATAGAGATTTACAACTAAAGATAATTCAATAAGTATGGAATCAAGATTATTTCAAGCCTTGAAGGCGTTTAAGGGAGCAGAAGGTTGCGAAGCAAACCTATTTGAAGAGTTTAAGAAAATAGCAGAAGCTGCATTCTTCTCTGGCTATTTCCTTATTAATGGAGGTTGTAAGGATGCATATAAACTAAAGTTGACCTGCATCGAATTCTATTACCACGAGGATGATGGCTATATTAAAGATAAAATAAAATATCTGAAAGGGAAAGATGAATTTGGCTATGCTTTAGGTGCTGTATGTCCGAATCCATCGGGAGTAGATGTTTTGTTTGATGATCCACAAAAGAAATATCATGCGTCTTTCTTGATTAGAGGCTATAAAGCTATAGAGCCTGGTAAAAAGGAATGGGAGAATAATGAAAAAAGAAAAGATTGGGCTCCTCATGATTTTTGGTATGATTTCTTTGGTGGAGCAAATATGCTTAACAATGGTAAGTTTAGTATTGAATGGATTGATGATACTGATGAAAAGTCGGGCTATGCAGAACCTATGCCGCGAATCAATATAGAGGACAACAGATTATGGGGATTTAAAAAAGTTGAAAAGCTATGATAACAGAACAATATAAAGATAAAGTTTATTTTTCAAAGTTGTTGTGTACAGATTGTCCCAATATCTATAAGGATATTTGTGAAATTCTTGATGCTAATAATGTGGCACACGAAACCCTTTCTTTGACTAAGGATTATTGGTGTCGAGATTATATGCCAGTACAATATGCAAGTGAGCGTTTCTCTCAATTTGTATACAATCCCGACTATCTAAAAGGAAAGGAAAAATACATTACTAATGCAGATAAGGTGATGAAGAAGATTGAAGGAAACAATTTTATCGTCAATCATTCTTCTTTGGTTATTGATGGTGGCAATATTGTTATCGGCGAAATAGGACTTCCAAATTCCTACACCACGCAATCTTTTATTGTAATGACAGACAAAGTGATGAGAGAAAACGAAGGATTATCTCAAAAGGAGATAGAAACACAAATACAGGATTCTTTCAAACCCAAAGAGTGTAATTCGGATTATGATGATATAACTATAGTATGGCTACCATGGGACCCAAAGGACATTTGTGGGCATACGGATGGAATCCTAAGATTTGTCGATATAAATAAAGATGGGAAAGCTGTTGTATTAGCCAATCTTTCTGTATATGATGATGATATTGCCACACGAATGCGTAATATCCTTATGGAACATTTTTATGTTATAGAGTTGAAACTCTCTGAATATCACGAATTAAGTTGGGCTTATGTCAACGCACTTCAAACGCGTGACGTTATCATTGTTCCTGGTATCGGGAATGCTAAACTTGATAATGAAGCAATGGGGCAATTTATTGCTTTATATCCAGATTATAAAGGTAGAATATATCAAGTTCAGATGAAAGATTTTATCAAAAAATGGGGAGGAGCTTTGAACTGTTGCACATGGACAGTTAGCGAAGACATGTCTAAAATACATCACAATACAGAGAATGATAATAGGTATAAATCTATTATAGAGAAATATCAGAATGACTCTAATAGTGTATGCTTTGATGAAATCCAATTCCTGGGAGATTATTATCCAAGAAAAATAGAGAATGTTAGTAAGGAATTGGATCGTTTGTATTATGGTTTTTAGTACAAGAGTGAGCCGTGAGGAGCATCCCGCAGACGAGAAGCACCACCAGCCCTACGCCTTCGTTGACTACGTGAAGGCGAAGTAATCTTATATATGTGTATATTACGCACAATATCTGCTATAATAGTGTCAAATTATACACGCTATTTTGCGTAATTTTGCAAGCGTAAAAAGAAAGATACATTCTTTTCTCTGTAATGAAATAATATGGATTTTAGGTTTTAGGATATTAGGTTTAGGTTAGTAGTAGATAAGATTGAATTTCGGTTTTAAGTTTATAAAGGTATTCAGCCTTTAAAGGTAATAAGATTGCCTGAGGAACATCGTTCCTTAATAATCTAAAGAGGCGCGGCTCCGTGTTAGGAGCTACGCCTCTTTGTTGTATTGGTTAGCGGAAGGAGGAATAAAAAAAAACCAAACGGGCTAATGGACGATTTGGAATAAACAGCAATAACGCCGTGGCGTGATTTCATAAAGAAGTCGCCACGGCGCTTTTTTTCTTTGCTTCAGCCATATCTCGTGTTCCATTTACTGAGTTATTTCGATGAAAGCTATTGTTTAGAAATTGTGCAGCATCCGTGCCCACCTTGGGCAACATCGCTGCCCATTTCCGCAAGTATTGTTATCCTTGCCCATTATGATGTGTTTAGCAGCTTTGTTAGTTAATCTAGCACACCCTAATGACCGATTTGGGTTAAATTGATTGCTTATCCAAGCTTATATGTGTTGCTGGCATTTGCCATAACAACATTTTTTTGCTTCTGTTGTTCTCCGTTTTGGAACGTTATGGAATTGGACCAGTCGATGTTTAGCATAATTGGTGAGGGTTAGAGTCAGGGACGTCTGCCTTATGTCGATTTGTGGGACAGCAAAGGTCCGATTATATTTTTTGTAAATATGTTGAGGCATTCATGAAATGTGGTATGCGATGTTCTCGTATAATCTTGAATATGCAGAACATTCTCATTACATTAGTGGGGCAACGCATGTCTATAGGGATGTGTTGTATTTTATTTTCTACTTTTTTTGCCTGAGTTTTCCGTTGTTAGTTTGTGCATTGTCGTTAATCAAGCGTAAGAGACGTTTTGTAAATATATTTTTGGCATTGTCGGTTGTACCGACTTATGTGTGGATATTTAATAGCCATGCATTCGAGCATTATGCTATCTCGTATTTACCTCTGATAATGATTTCGTTGGTGGAGATACGCAAACTTATTGATTTTAGGAGGCTGTATATTGCGATTCCTGTTGTGGTAATATTGCTTGTTGTATTGTACATTCGTCTTTTTCATTATTATAAGCCAAATGCAGAACCTATGGGATTAACTCAAAAAAGCATCGAAATGACAGACAATGTGCCTAAGTGCGACACTTTTGTGGCATATGATATTTCCCCAGCATTCTACATTTATGCAGGCCGTGAGCCAGATTACAGATTTTTCACTATGCAGGATTGGGCTATAGAGAATGGACCATCGCTGCGGCAAAAGGTCGTAGACTGTTATCGTTCTGGCCGGGCTGAATGGATACTTGTTTACCAGTACGGACAGAGTAACATCAAGGGAGTGCTTGATGAGAATTACGAGCTTTATCGCTACGATGAAAAATATGATCTTTCGCTGTTCAAGAGAAAATTAAAACAAAAGAAACGTGCAACTGTGTGGGTTGCACGTTTCTTTATTGTCGGTTAATCTGTATTAGCCTTTGATGGCTGCGATTCCTGGAAGCACTTTGCCCTCGATAGCCTCGAGAAGCGCGCCGCCGCCAGTAGATACGTACGATACTTTGTCAGCCAAGCCGAACTTGTTTACGCAAGCAACAGAGTCGCCGCCGCCAACGAGTGAGAACGCACCCTTTTCAGTTGCCTCTACGATGGCGTCTGCGATAGCGCGTGAGCCGGCTGTGAAGTTGTCGAATTCAAATACGCCTGCAGGACCGTTCCAGAGGATTGTCTTTGCGTCCTTGATGGCGTTTGCGAAGAGCTCGCGTGTTTCAGGACCTGCATCCATACCTTCCCAGCCTTCTGGGATGTCGTTTGATGGGCAGACCTGAGTGTTGGCGTCGTTGCTGAACTTGTCGGCTGCCACGCAGTCAGTTCCAAGCACGAGGTTCACGCCTTTTTCTTTTGCTTTCTTGATGATGTCGAGAGCGAGGTCGAGCTTGTCATTCTCGCAGATTGAAACACCAATCTTGCCACCTTGAGCCTTTGCGAAAGTATATGTCATACCACCGCAGAGAATCAAGTTGTCAACCTTGTCCATAAGGTTTTCGATGATGCCGATCTTGGTAGAAACTTTCGAACCACCCATGATTGCTGTAAACGGACGCTTGATGTTGTTGAGCACGTTTTCAACGGCTGTAACTTCTTTTTCCATCAAGTAGCCGAGCATCTTGTTGTCAGCGTCGAAATAGTCGGCGATGACAGCTGTTGAAGCGTGACGGCGGTGTGCTGTTCCGAACGCATCGTTAACGTAGCAGTCAGCGTAGCTTGCGAGAGTTTTTGCGAATTCCTTCTGGCTCTCTTTCATTTCTTTCTTGGCTGCGTCGTATGCTGGATCTTCTTTGTCGATGCCAACAGGCTTGCCTTCCTCTTCAGGATAGAAGCGGAGGTTTTCGAGAAGAAGCACTTCGCCCGGTTTCAAAGCTGCTGCGGCGTCGGCTGCCTTGGCGCAGTCAGGAGCGAACTTTACGTCTGTGCCGAGAGCGGCAGCTACGGCGTCCTTAATCTGGCTCAAGGAAAGTTTTGCGTTTACTTTGCCTTTGGGCTTGCCCATGTGCGACATAATTATGAGAGCGCCGCCGTCGGCAAGAATTTTTTTCAAAGTTGGGAGGGCACCGCGGATACGGGTGTCGTCAGTGATTTTGCCGTTTTCGTCCAATGGCACGTTGAAGTCAACGCGCACAATCGCTTTTTTACCTGCGAAGTTGTATTGTTCGATTGTCATTTTATTGAAAATTAATAAGTTAATATTTTCGCTTTGTAACTGTGCAAAGTTAGTTAAAGATTTTTGAATACAGAATTATTTCCGTATTAAAGTTTGTTGTCGGGGTTAAATAATGCCTTTGCCTGCAAGCAGCTGTTCCATTTGCACTTGCAGTTCTTTTGCTTTCTGTCCGGCAACGGTGGCGAAATCTTCTCCGGTCGAGGCGTAGATAATGCCGCGTGAGGAGTTTACGAGCAGACCGCAGTCGTCGGTCATGCCGTAGCGTGCAACTTCCTCAAGGCTTCCGCCCTGGGCTCCGACACCAGGCACAAGCAGAAACTTGTCGGGGACTACACGGCGCACCTCTTCAAACATTTTGCCTTGTGTGGCGCCTACAACAAACATCGTGTTGTTGCTTGTTCCCCATGAAGACACTTTGCTCATCACGTTCTGGTACAGAGGAGTGCCGTCGGCATCCTCGGTGAGTTGGAAGTCGTGCGAGCCTTTGTTTGATGTGAGACCCAAAACGATTACCCATTTTCCTTCGTAGCCGTAGAATGGGGAAATGCTGTCTTCGCCCATGTATGGAGCTACGGTGATGGCGTCAACATCAAGATGCTCGAAGAAGCTGCGGGCATACATTGCGGAGGTGTTGCCGATGTCGCCGCGTTTTGCGTCGGCGATGATGAACTGGTCGGGATAGTTTTGTTTCAGATACTTTATTGTCTTTTCCAAAGCGGTCCAGCCTTCGATGCCGAAGCATTCATAGAATGCGAGGTTTGGCTTGTATGCCACGCAGTAAGGAGCAGTGGCGTCGATTATTGCTTTGTTGAACTTGAAAATCGCATCGGCGTCGTTTTTCAGATGCTCCGGGATTTTCTTGATGTCAGTGTCAAGGCCTACGCAAAGAAATGATTTCTTGCGGCGGATGTTGTCAAGCAGTTCTTTTCTTGTCATTGTTTCGTATCTGATTTTTACAATTCTGTCTCTTTCAGTTTCTCTGCGTTTTCGGCGATAATCAGATTGTCGATGCAGTCTTGGATGTCGCCGTCCATAAACGCCGCAAGGTTGTAGATGGTGTAGTTGATGCGGTGGTCCGTGATTCGTCCTTGCGGATAGTTGTAGGTGCGGATTTTAGCGGAGCGGTCGCCTGTCGACACCATTGTCTTGCGTCGCGACGCGATGTCGTCAACGTATTTCTGATGTTCTTTGTCGTAGATGAACGTGCGCAGACGGGCGAGGGCGCGTTCCTTATTTTTGGGCTGGTCGCGCGTTTCCGTACATTCGATGAGGATTTCCTCCACAACACCGGTGTTGGGGTTCTTCCAGTTGTAGCGCAGGCGCACGCCCGACTCCACTTTGTTCACGTTCTGTCCGCCGGCACCGCCGCTTCGGAACGTATCCCACTTGATTTCGCCTTCGTTGATTTCCACGTCGAATGGTTCAGCTTCTGGCAGCACGGCAACCGAAGCCGCCGATGTGTGTACGCGGCCTTGAGTCTCCGTCGCTGGCACGCGCTGTACGCGGTGTACGCCCGACTCGTATTTCAGAGTGCCGTAGACCTTCTCTCCACTTACTGAGCAGATTATTTCCTTGTATCCGCCGGCTGAGCCTTCGCTGAAGCTCATAATCTCCATCTTCCAGCCTTTTGTCTCGCAGTATTTTGCATACATGCGGAAAAGGTCGCCTGCAAAGATGGCGGCTTCGTCACCACCAGTGCCGCCTCTGATTTCAAGAATCACGTTTTTGTCGTCTTCTGGGTCCTCAGGGATAAGCAACAGTTTGATTTCCTCCTCGATTTCCGGAAGGGCGGCGGTGTTGGCGTCAAGGTCTTCTTTTGCCAGTTCTCGCATATCGGGGTCGGTCTCGGTGTCGAGCACTTCGCGTGCCTCCTCGATGTCGCGCAGCATTTGTTTGTATTTAGAAGTGACCTTGGTCAGCTTCTCAAGGTCTTTATATTCTTTGGTAAGCTTGACAAAGCGCTTCATGTCGCTGATAACCGATGGGTCGGTAATCAGTAGACTTACCTCCTCAAAGCGGGCGTCGATGCCGTCAAGTCTGCTCAAAAGTGTAGATTCTGCCATAAGTTAGATAATTTTTGCAAAAGTAGTCAAAATATGGGAAATCTCAAAGGATTACGCTTTGAGTGCTTCTGCAAATTCTTTGGCAAGTGCTCGGCAGGCCTCGACGGTGTCGGCTGTGCAGCTTTGTTTCATCTCCACGGGGTTGCCGACGACGGTGAGTTTCAGCTTCTCTGTCATGCTGTCGATGGTCTTGGTGGCGGCACCTGCCCATGTGAACGACCCGAGGCGCGCAAACACTTTGCCTCCTACGCTTCGCAGCGCGAGCGACTTAAGCAGGGAGTCGATGCGGGGGAAGACAGAGCCGTTGTAGGTTGGCGATGCGATGACAAGCCCTTTGTATTTGTAGATGTCGCTGATGACAAACGACTCGTCGGCATACGAAACGTTGTGGATGCGGATGTTTCTGACTCCTTCTTCAGCGAGCATGCGGGCGAATGCCTCGACCATCTCTTCGGTGTGCCCATACATTGAGGCGTATGCTATTACCACGCCGTTCTCGCTTTCGCCTTTGCTGAGGCGGTCGTAGATGCCTATCACTTCCGTGGCTTGTCGGTGCCATACCGGGCCGTGAGTCGAGCAGATGTAGTCCACAGCCACACCGCTCAGTTTCTGCAGTGCTTTCTGTACGGGGAGTCCGTATTTTCCGACGATGTTTGAGTAGTAGCGGGTCATTTCGGGGAAATATATAGAAGTGTCCATCTCTTCATCGATGATGCCTCCGTTGAGGGCTCCGAAGCAACCGAAGGCGTCGCCAGAGAACAGGGTTTTGTTTTCTACGGCGTAGGTCATCATAGTCTCAGGCCAATGCACCATCGGAGTGAGCGCGAATTTCAGAGTCTTGCCGCCGAGGTCGATGGTGTCGCCGTCTGCCACGGTCAGCGTGCCGTCGCAGACGCCGTAGTATCCTTTGAGCATGTCGATTGTCTTTGTGTTGCCCACGATTGTCAGGTTGGGAAACGCGGCGCGCAGTGTCTGCACGGCACCGGTGTGGTCAGGCTCCATGTGGTTGACGATGAGATAGTCGGGAGCGTTGTCGTGCAGGATTTTCTTGATTTGGGCAATCTGCTCGAAAGCGTGGGATATTTCCACGCCGTCGATGATTGCGGTTTTGTCGTTGCCAGCCACAAGGTAGGAGTTGTACGACACTCCGTAGGGCAGCGGCCAAAGTCCCTCGAATCTTGTTGTGGTGCGGTCGTTTACACCTACATAATATATACCGTCTGTTATTTTCTTTGTAAGCATAGTAGTTTTATATTTTTTGTTTATTTATGTTTACTCCATAAAGCATCCATTCTTTCCGTCATTCTTGTTTCCTGCGGATTTTGGCAGGCGTTCCAGAACTTTTTGTCTCTGATTTCGTGCGGCAGATAATCCTGTTCCACAAAATTTCCGGGATAGGAGTGCGGATATTTGTAGTCGGCGCCGTAGCCCATCTCTTTCATCAATTTTGTCGGAGCGTTGCGCAGATGCAGTGGCACAGGCAGGTTGCCCGTTTGGTCGACAAACTCCAGCGCCTCGTTGATGGCGTTGTATGCAGAGTTGCTTTTGGGCGATGTGGCGAGATACACGACACATTCAGAGAGGATTATGCGTCCTTCCGGCCAGCCGATTTTCTGCAGGGCGTCGAAGGTGGCGTTTGCGAGCAGCAGTGCGTTTGGATTGGCAAGTCCGATGTCCTCGGCAGCTGAGATGACCAGTCTACGGGCGATGAATGCCGGATCCTCGCCGCCTGCAATCATTCGGGCAAGCCAGTAGACCGCGGCGTCGGGATTGCTTCCGCGTATGCTCTTGATGAATGCAGATACTATGTCGTAGTGCATCTCTCCGCCTTTGTCGTATGCCATGGGGTTCTGTTGCAGCCGTTCGGTGACGATGTCGTTGCGCACCACGATAGGCTCGTCGTCGCCCACCGACTGGCTCAGCAGGTCGAGGATGTTGAGCATCTTGCGGGCGTCGCCTCCGGCAAAGCGGAACAGTGCTTCGGTCTCGACCACCTCCACCTTGCGTTGCTTCAGCTCGCTGTCGCATGTGATGGCGCGATGCAGCAGTTCGTTCAAGTCGGTGTCTGTCAGCGGCTTCAGCACATACACCTGCGCTCTCGACAGCAGCGGGCGGATGATTTCAAACGACGGGTTTTCGGTGGTGGCGCCAATCAGCGTGGCTGTGCCTGTTTCCACGGCGGCAAGCAGCGAGTCCTGTTGCGACTTGTTGAATCGGTGGATTTCGTCGATGAAAAGGATTGGGCGGTGCTGGCTGAACATGCTCGAGGCGTCGCGTTTGCATAGCGTCAGCACGTCGCGCACGTCCTTCACTCCGGAATGCACGGCGGAGAGCGTGTAGAACGGAGCCTGCACCTGAGAGGCGATAATCTTGGCGAGTGTGGTTTTGCCAACGCCTGGAGGTCCCCACAGGATGAAAGAGGAGATGTGTCCCGACTCAATCATCTTGCGGAGTATGCATCCTTCTCCGACGAGGTGTTTCTGTCCGATATATTCATCGAGCGACTTCGGTCGCAAGCGTTCTGCTAAAGGTTCGAAAGTCATGTCTGTACAACGGGTTTAAAGTTTCACACTCTTCACGATTTTGTCGTCGATTGCCGCCACGCTTTTGCGCGCCTTGTAGTATGCCGTGCGCGACGAGAATCCCGACTCTTCGGCAATTTCCTCCTGTTTTGCTGCCGGATGTGCCTCCTTGTAGAGTGCGGCGTGCTGCAGGCGGAACATGTTCACGAGGTTGTAGTATCCCAGTTGGGTTATGTATTTGCTTGCGGCGTTGACTTTGTCTTTCGGGATTTCCGACAGCACTTCCGATTTCTGCAGATGCGGCTCGCGGTAGCGGCGGAGTATTATCGACAGCACTTCGTTCCCGATGGCGTCTATTTCCGACGGCGAATCGGTCGTGGCGGTGTCCTTGCTGCCGTCGTTTGCCGGGTCGGGCTCCTGTTTGTTTGTAAACAGTTGTTGCGGGTGCAGGATTATGCACAGCATGTAGATCATCGCTGCCGACGTGATAAGGTCGACGGCGAGTTTGCACCAACGGCTGTCGGAGACAAACACAGCCCACATCAGTGCAATCCAGCAGAGCGGCAGGTAGAGCACCAGCTGGGCGAATCTGTAGGGGAAGTCCTCCACGTTTGAGTAGTTGTCGGTGTTGAATTTGTCGATGGTGCGTTTCAGCTGGTTGGTGATGTGCACCGACAGCGTTGAGAACAGCAGGCTGAAGCCGCCCATCGCAGCCATCAGAGGCGTTCCGGCGTCGGTCAGGACGTGTCCGCCCATTGTCAGAGCTATTGCGAGCAGCGACAGGAGCAATGCAAATGCAGAGAATAGATATGTTTTCAGCAGAATGCTGTCGCGCAGCCGTTTCCGAAAGAAGTAGCTGCTGAACAGGGTTGTCATACAGACGGGATAGAAGATTATGCCGAAAATTTTCACGTATGTCCAGTAGTCGGGAGTCGTCGGACTCAGAACGTATGGGAATTCAAGTGCGATGGCGATGTAGAAGAACGACACCAGGCGGCGGGCAGGGTAGTGGAAGTCGCCATTTTCGTTGAACGGACGGCACATATGATTCCATCTGACAATTCCGCAGACAACGCCGGTGATGATGAAAATCAGGCAGGCGTAGGCGTACAATTGGATGTTCGACAGATTGTGTTCCATTTTTCAGAATGATAAATAATCGCGCAAATTTACATATAAATAGTGAAACTTGGCGTCTGCGCAAAACAAAAAAACCGGAACTGCTGTTCCGGTTTTTCTATAACGTAGGTTTCGGATGCTGCTACATGTTCATGCCGCCGTCCACTTGGATAACCTGTCCCGACACGTAAGAAGACATGTCGGAAGCGAGGAATGTGGCGATGTTTGCAACGTCCTCCGGAGTGCCGCCGCGGCGCAATGGAATTTTCTTGCACCATTCCTCTTTGATTTCGTCAGGGAGTTTGGCAGTCATGTCGGTGATGATGAAGCCAGGAGCGATGGCGTTGGCGCGGATGCCGCGGGAGCCGAGCTCCTGAGCCACCGACTTAGCCAAGCCGATCATGCCGGCCTTTGATGCAGAGTAGTTTGCTTGACCGGCGTTGCCGTGTACGCCAACAACCGATGCCATGTTGATGATAGAGCCTGTGCGCTGGCGCATCATCACTGGAGTCACCGCGTGAACGAAGTTGAACGCAGACTTCAGGTTGACGCCGATCACAGCGTCCCATTGAGCCTCCGACATACGCATCATCAAGCCGTCTTTTGTGATGCCGGCGTTGTTTACGAGGATGTCGAGACGGCCGAAGTCCTTCACCACTTCAGCCACCACGTTGTGGCAAGCCTCGAAGTCGGCTGCGTTTGAGGCGTAACCTTTAGCCTTTACGCCGAAAGCTGCTATTTCTTCTTCTGTTTTCTTTCCGTTTTCGTCGATTACCAGGTCGGTGAACGCGATGTCGCAACCCTCAGAAGCGAACTTCAATGCAATTGCTTTTCCGATACCTCTTGCTGCACCTGTGATGAGTGCAACTTTTCCTTCCAATAATTTCATAACTGTATAATTAAAAAGTTGTTATTTAAAATTCGAATGTCCGGCACGCGCCTGTCACTGCTTGATGCCGTATAAAATAAAATCACTCAGATAATCGCGCAGCTTGTCTTTCTCGATGCCCAGCTCGCGGAAGTTCTCGCGGATGTAGGGCACGTCGAGACCCTGCAGACACAGAATCATCACCATGGCCGTCTTATCGACGTGCTTGATGCGGAAAATGCCGCTGTCGACGCCTTCCTGAAGTATCGTTTCGAGAATGTGCACTTCCTTGGGGCTTGTGGCTTTGCGGGCGCGCTCCACCTTGCGCACATCGCGGAAAAATCCGGCGCGCAGCGAGCCGTTGCGATGCACGAGGTCTTTCATCGCGTCAAAGCGTTGGAAAATGAATTCCATCAGCTTTTCGTCGGCGGGAATCTGAAGTTTCGCTATCTCGCTGAGCTTGCTCAGCACCTTGTCGCTTTCAGTCTCTACCACAGCGTTGTAGATGTCGCGCTTGTTTTTGAAATAAGTGTAGATGGTGCGACGGCCCTTCTCGGCGGCGATGGCAATGTCGTTCATCGTCGTGTTTTCGATGCCCTTGTGGGCAAAGAGCTGACGGGCAATGTCGATTAATTTGTCTCTTGTTTTCACCATATTTACTTTTTGTCTTCAGACTGCACAAATGAAGATTTTGTGTGCGAAATTAATCATATTATTTCAGAGAGGCAAAAAATATCGGTGTAAAATGAGGCGTGTGGATTGGAAATGGTGGTGGAAAGCCGTGAAAAACAGCGGCTTGCACGGATTCAAATCTTTAGGGCGTCCGCTTGCCGTATCCGGCGCTTTTCTGCCCATCGCGACGGTTAGGATAGTTTGATTTCGATGGGCAACATTGCTGCCCACCAGAATGATTAAATTTGCACGTCAGAAAACGGCGTGTGTGTTTTTGTGTGATTGAAAATTTTATTCACAAATTAATCATATTCTCGCAATAAAAACGTAACTTTGTTATTTAAAGCATTAAATTCTGAAAATGACCAAAGAAATGAACGTATAACGGCACGTTTTTGCCGGTAACTTTTTAATAAGAATTCCTTTGTAGTTGCGCAAGGTTTGGTCGCCTCCAGGTGCTATATGGGATTTTTTTGATTTTTCAAATGAAGTTCGACAAATCCAAATGGAAAGAACTTGACATAAACGTAGATAGTCTATGGATTATGGGACCAAGAGCTAAAGGAGGCAAGCATGAAAATGTTTACCACGGCAACTTTGCTCCTCAGATTCCAAATCAAATGATTCGTCGTTACACTGAAGAAGGGGGAAATGTGCTTGAAATGTTTATGGGTAGTGGCACAACACTTTTTGAATGTGAAACACTTGGACGCAACTACATTGGATTTGACATAAATGAAGAAATCATCAATTATGTTGAATCAAAGATGGATTCGGCTGCTGCTACAACAGAGAAATTAGTATAACTAATTCATTATGAATTTTTCGGATAACATATCAGATTTCTATCATTGGATGGTTCAATTTGGCAATGTAAATACCAAATCTCGAACGAACTATATCTCCTGGCTTAAGTTTATGGCAGGGAGGTATGAATTAGATGTTGATTTGAGCGAAGACAAAATACAGACTATCATAAATGATGAGCGCAGAGCATTGTCCTCTCGAACAATTTATAAGAGCGAAAAAGACTTGGTTAATTTTAAGTCAGCATTGAGAAAATACAAACAATTCTTAGATTCGAATTATTCAAAAGTCATTCAAGAAACTATACTTTCCGAAACGCGGAAAGTTCAACAAGACAATTCAATAACTCTGACCGAAAAAAACGCTATAATAAAATCTCGAATCGGACAAGGATTGTTTCGAGAGCGGTTAATTTTATATTGGTCAGGGTGCTCTATAACAAGATGCAGACTTACAAACATCTTGATAGCATCACATATAAAACCTTGGAGAACAGCAAGCAATGAAGAACGATTAGACGTTTTTAATGGACTGTTATTGACACCGAACTATGACAAGTTGTTTGATTTGGGATTTATTGCATTTGACAATAATGGGAGGATATTATTCTCTAAAGAATTTCCAAAGTCAGAACGGACTATCTTAGGTATAGATGGTCATATTCGTTTAGTAACAATTGAAGAACAGCATTTCAAATATCTTAAATTCCACAGAGAAAACTGTTTAATACAATGAGAAGTTTACAAAATATAGACGCTCAAGTGGTTGGGTCAATTTGTGCTGACAGTAGCACTTATTGCTCAATATCTGATGTGTTTAAGATGAATAATCTTGTTTCGGACATTCGAAGTATTATTTCTGGCAAAAAAACTTATGTCGGAAGACTACATGGCGATAATAGTAAAAACATTGAAATTAAATTCCATAAAACGGAAGTTAGCTTAATTGGAGTCGCAAGTTGTTGTGGAGAAAAAGCATATCAGATGTTGCCAATCAAAGAAATGGAAGCAACCAATTTTGCATGGTGTTACATTGATTTGTTGAAATGTTTGGCTCATAACATAAGATGTAAGATAGCTTTATTAACTGCTAATGAGGTTCTAAAATGAATACAATTAATTACTATTATACTCCGCAAAAGCGAGAGCGTGTAATTTTCATCGGCAACCGCAAAGGCCAGCTCCGCTTCACACCATATTTCACCACGTTTGATAAAATTTCCTCTCGATATGACTCTTGAAACATTTATATTTCGGTTAGTCCTAGTCTTTATCTTTGGGCTTTTCTTCGTATTTGCGATGAAAAGCAGAGGTTCTTATAATTCAATTCAAACCAAATCTCCGAAAGCTACCAAGGTAATCGGTTGGATTTTTGTTGGCATTTCTGTTTTACAATTAGCAGGTTCCTTAATTTGGTTGTCTAATTGTTCATTCCCTACGGATCCATTAGAATATATTCGCGCTCATTCTATCGTCCGAGACTCCTCCCATCATATAGTGTGGGGTATGCCGACAGAAGCTCAGAATTTTTGCATTAACCTTTTTACCGGCGTTTTTGCTTCGTTAGCATTTGCACTCTATTTTTTGAACATCAAGAAATCGGACTCCAAATGGTATGCAAAAATCCCAAAGGTTTTATTATACATTTTTTCTTGGGCCGTTTTTATTCAAGCATCAAATTTTCATTATTTTGATTTTTGGGAGTTTACATATACTATATTATTCTTTGTCTGTGTTTCATTTCTATTCAAACAAAAGCAGCCAAACAAGTCGCAAAAGTCTGAAACACCAGTAAATAGTGGGGCACTTCATTGCCCCACTATTCCTCAATCAGAAATTCAAATTACGAAGTCTGATTTTCTTGCTCATGATGAAACTTCGATATTGAGTGAATCTAACAGGGAGCAAGTCAAAGAAAAAACGGCTATTTCTATCAAACCTTTCTTTTGGATTGGTTTGACAGCTCTTTCTGTTGGTTTCATTTTGTGCCTTTGTCTCAAATATACAGGAGTATATGTTACAAATGGTCGTGGCTATTATTATGGTTGGACCAATAGCTCTGACTTTGAAAGAGGAATTTATCCAAAGGCTGAATATGAAAATATGTTTTCATATCAGAGTTATTTGTTCAGTTCCTATAATAATCTCATACGCCGAGCCAAACCTTTCGGATTCCCATCTCATTATTATTCTTATAATGATAGTGGTAACGAAATATGGGTTTACAATAATAAGGGTTATCTTAACGAATATAGTTTAAAATCCGCTTTTTCCGAAGCCGGTTTCCCTGATGAATTCTTCTCAGGTTACAATGATACAGCTCTTGGAGAAAGTGCTTTCTCCTATTGCTTTGCTGATCCGTATGACGGAGTTAAATCAGCGTTGGTTTTTATTTATGAAGATAACCTTGTCCTTGTTCTTTCTTCTGGAGAAAGTGTAGAACAATGTAGAGAAATTGAAAAGAGCATGCTCTCCATGTTCGAGAAATACGACTACACACGCCCTCACATCACCATTTCTGATTTCAAAGATATTAACTATTGTATTTGGTGTTTTTCCTTTCTTACTTTACTCCTTTACGTATTCCTGTTTATTCGTAAAGTCGGGGGGATTAAAGCTCTTACAAATAAACGCGCTAAGGTAATCGCAATTCTCAATACGGTATATGTCATAGGGTGGTTTGTCTTTTGTACAGTATTATATAACACATCGGATAGCTATGAGCGTGAAACATATCCATCGTTCATCGCAATATGGTTAATTGTTTGCCCAATTCTTTCGTTTGCACTTAACGCCGCAACCAAACCTTATAGTGAATTTTTCCTTTTTCCTAAATGGTTGAAGTCTATTCTTGAAAAACGAAACCTAAATACACAGTTGGTTTATCGAGTAATTCTTCTATTCATTCTTTGGCCTTTGTTCTATTTATGCCTTCTTCCCGTTGTCGGGTTCATTCCTTGTATCTATACAGCATCAGCTTCTGCGCTTTTAGCCTTGATTCTAGTTTCTATTTCTCTTTATAGATGGATTAAGCGAGGGAAGGGCATAAAAGTTGAATGACAGTTTGGGCGTTTCGGCACAGCCGTCGGGCTTTGGCGGCATAGTCGTTGAGTCTCGGTCTCAATCCTGACGGATTAACTTATCGGCTTGCCGCTTTGCTCGTAAAAAATCCCATAACGCATTGCCTCGTTTGATTCTCCGGGACTGTTTTGGTGATAGGGCAGAGGCTTATCTGCGCGTCATCCGCACTACGTTTTCAACGTGGTGGGTGTGTGGAAACATGTCGACGGGCTGCACTTCCTCCACGCGGTAGAGGCTGTCCATGAGGGCGAGGTCGCGCGCTTGTGTCGCCGGGTTGCAGCTGACGTAGACGATGCGTTCCGGGCGGGCGTTGAGAATCACGTTGACCACGTCTTCGTGCATTCCTGCGCGCGGTGGGTCGATGATCATCACGTCGGGACGTCCGTGCTCGGCGATGAATCCGTCGGTGAGCACGTCCTTCATATCGCCGGCAAAGAAGATGGTGTTGTCGATGCCGTTGACCTCGGAGTTGAGTTTCGCGTCGGCAATCGCCTCGGGCACGTATTCGATGCCCACCACTTTTTTCACCTGCCGCGCCACGAAGTTGGCTATTGTGCCGGTTCCGGTATAGAGGTCGTAGACCAGGTCGTCGGGCTTTAGGCATGCCATGCGGCGCGCCACCTTGTAGAGCTCGTATGCCTGCAGGGAGTTGGTCTGATAGAATGATTTCGGGCCGATGCGGAACTGGAGTCCCTCCATTTCCTCGTTGATGTAGTCGCGTCCGCGATATGTGATGACTTCCTGGTCGGCGATGGTGTCGTTCACCTTCTGGTTTACGACGTAGAGCAGCGATGTAATCTCTGGGAACTCAGCCGCAATGGCGCCCATCAAGTCGTCGATTTTCTCCTGTTCCGGTCGTGCGAACACCACGATCAGCATCACCTCGCCAGTGCTTGCGATGCGCACCATCAGCGTGCGCATAAGTCCTTGCTGCGCCTTGATGTCGTAGAACTCATATCCTTTTCCCAGCGCGTATTGGCGCACGAACAGGCGTATGCGGTTTGACAAATCGTCCTGAAGCCAGCATTTCTTGATGTCGAGCACCTTGTCGAACGCGCCCGGGATGTGGAATCCCAAAGCGTTGCGGTCGGCAATCTCGCGTCCGCTGCGCAGGTCTTCAAACGTGATCCAGCATTTGCAAGAGAACGTGTATTCCAACTTGTTGCGGTAGCAGAAAGTTTCTTTTGACCCGAGCGTGGGGTTTACTTCCGGAATCTCCACCTTTGCGATGCGTGTCAGAGCGTCGACCACCTGGTCGCGCTTGTAGCGCAACTGGCTTTCGTAGGGGATGTGCTGCCACTTGCATCCGCCGCACACGCCGAAATGCTCGCAAGCCGGCGTCACGCGGTCGGGCGACGGCTTGACCATATCAACGATATGCGCCTCCGCATAGCTGCGCTTCTTCTTGTCCAATTTTATGTTGACCACATCGCCAGGTGCCCCGTATGGTATAAACACCACCATATCGTCGACGCGGGCAATGCTTTTGCCCTCGGCTGCCACTCCTGTTATCTCAACGTTCTCCACAACCGGGAGCTCTTTGCGTTTTCTTCCCATATATATAATGAAATTTTGTGCAAAAGTACGTTTTTTTTGCCGTTCCATTTCAATGCTCTATAACATAAATAAAAAAACATGTGATTATTTTCTAATTTACGAGATTCTTTCTAAATTTGCAAAGACTGAATTGTCAATCACTTTAAATTATAATATTACTTAAACTTAATTTCATTAATGAAACGGATTTACACTTTCGGTAATGGCCAGGCAGAAGGCCGTGCCGATATGAAGAACTTGCTTGGCGGCAAGGGTGCCAATCTCGCTGAGATGAACCTCATCGGCGTACCTGTTCCTCCGGGCTTTACAATCACAACTGAAGTTTGCACAGAATATAACACTCTCGGCCGTGAAGCCGTTGTGAAAATATTGGAAGAAGATGTCAAGAAATCTGTTGCCCACATTGAGAAACTTACGGGCAACACGTTTGGCGACGCAGTGAACCCACTTCTCGTATCCGTTCGTTCGGGCGCGCGCGTTTCGATGCCGGGTATGATGGACACAGTGCTCAACCTCGGTATCAACGACACCGTAGTGGAGGCTCTCTCCAAGAAGTCGGGCAACCCACGCTTCGCATGGGACAGCTACCGCCGCTTCGTGCAGATGTATGGCGACGTTGTTCTCGGCATGAAGCCGAAGTCGAAACAAGACATCGATCCGTTTGAGGAAATCCTTGACAAAGTTAAGGAAGAGAAGGGCGTGAAGAACGACACCGAGCTTACCGTTGACGACCTCAAGGGCCTTGTTGTAAAGTTTAAAGCCGCTGTGAAGAAGTCGACAGGCAAGGACTTCCCAGAATCGGCTTGGGAGCAATTGTGGGGCGCTATCTACGCAGTGTTCGACAGCTGGATGAACGAGCGCGCAATCCTGTATCGCCGCATGAACCAGATTCCGGAAGAGTGGGGTACGGCAGTCAACGTACAGGCCATGGTTTACGGAAATATGGGCAACACGTCGGCTACAGGTGTGGCATTCACCCGCGACGCCGCTACCGGCGAGGACATCTTCAACGGTGAGTACCTTATCAACGCACAGGGCGAGGACGTGGTTGCCGGTGTGCGCACTCCGCAACAAATCACAACCGAAGGCTCACGCCGCTGGGCTGCTCTCCAGGGCATCTCGGAAGAAGAGCGCGCAAGCAAATACCCTTCATTGGAAGAGTCGATGCCTGAATGTGCAAAAGAGCTTATCGAGACTCAGCAGAAACTTGAAGACTACTTCAAAGACATGCAGGACCTCGAGTTTACAATCCAGGACAACAAGCTGTGGCTGCTCCAGACTCGTAACGGAAAGCGTACAGGTGCCGCTATGGTTAAAATCGCGATGGACCTTCTCCGCGCAGGCGAAATCGACGAGAAGACAGTGCTCCGCCGTATGGAGCCACAGAAACTCGATGAATTGCTTCACCCAGTGTTTGACAAGGACGATTTGAAACGTGCACAGACAGTGGCTAAAGGTTTGCCAGCATCTCCGGGTGCCGCTACCGGTCAGATTGTATTCTTCGCTGATGATGCAGAGGCATGGTCGGAAATGAAGAAGAAAGTCATCATGGTGCGTATCGAGACATCTCCGGAAGACCTCCGCGGTATGTCGGTGGCACAGGGTATCCTTACAGCCCGTGGCGGTATGACGTCGCACGCAGCCGTAGTTGCCCGCGGTATGGGTAAGTGCTGTGTGTCTGGCGCAGGCGAAATCAAAGTAGACTACAAAGAGAAAACCGTCATCATGGACGGCAAAACATACAAGGAAGGTGATTGGATTTCATTGAACGGCTCTACAGGCGACGTTTACGACGGTCAGGTGCCTACAGTCGACGCAGAGCTTTCAGGCGACTTCGCAGCAATCATGAACCTTGCTGAGAAATACACCAAGGTTGATGTCCGCACAAATGCCGACTCTCCACGCGATGCTCTCGTAGCCCGCAAATTCGGAGCCAAAGGTATCGGTCTTTGCCGTACAGAGCATATGTTCTTCGAGGGCGACCGTATCAAGGCAATGCGCGAGATGATTCTTGCCAACACAGAGGAAGGACGCCGTGCAGCTCTTGACAAACTGTTGCCTATCCAGCGTGCCGACTTCCAAGGAATCTTCGAGGCTATGGACGGTCTCGGCGTGACAATCCGTCTGCTCGACCCACCATTGCACGAGTTCGTGCCTCATCAGCTTGCCACTCAGAAAGAATTGGCAAACGAGATGGGTATCACCGTCGAAGAGGTGAAGAGCAAGTGCGACTCTCTTGAAGAGTTCAACCCGATGCTCGGTCACCGTGGATGCCGTCTTGGTAACACTTATCCAGAAATCACAGAGATGCAGGCCCGCGCCATCATCGAGGCAGCAATCGACTGCAAGGAAAAAGGCATCGACGTGCATCCGGAAATCATGGTGCCATTGGTAGGTGTAGTAAAAGAGCTTGAAATGCAGAGCGAAATCATCCGTCGCACAGCGGAAAAAGTGTTTGCGGAAAGAGGTACATCAGTGGCTTACAAGATTGGTACAATGATTGAGGTGCCTCGCGCCGCTCTCGTTGCCGACAAGATTGCCGAATATGCCGACTTCTTCTCGTTCGGAACAAACGACTTGACTCAGATGACGTTCGGATACTCTCGCGACGACGCTCCTAAGTTCCTCAAATACTACAAGGAATTGGGTATCATCAAGACAGATCCATTCGAGGTGCTCGACCAGGAAGGTGTAGGACAGCTCGTAGAAATGGGTACAAAGAAAGGCCGTTCGACAAAGGCAGGTCTCAAGGTGGGTATCTGCGGCGAGCACGGCGGCGAGCCTTCTTCTGTCAAGTTCTGCGCTAAATTGGGCATGAACTACGTTTCTTGCTCTCCGTTCCGTGTGCCTATCGCACGCGTGGCTGCTGCGCAGGCCGCTGTTGAGGAATAATAATTTGCGAAAAGCATGAATCTATAATAACGAGGTAAGTCTTTGTTAAACAAAGGCTTTCCTCGTTTTCTTTTGTTTTGGTATTATTCGTGATTTGCTGCGTTAATTGTTTGTACATTGCAACACAAAATTAATTAATCTTGGGGAGACTTCGGTCTCCTTTTTTTGTTTGTATTGCTGTTAGACGTTCTTGGGGGCTTTGCGCCCCCGCCACTTTGGCTTCCCCCGCAGTGTTTTTCATTGTTTTACCACGAAAATCGTTGCACTTCTATTTGGACACTGCAACTTTCTTGCATATTACTCATCTTTTATTAGTATTTTTGTAAATGAATATGGTTGTTGGTCAGCTGTTTTGCCAGTTGTACACGACTGTTATTACTATTATTACTATGAAATGTTTGTCTAATAATCAAACTCTGAAGTATTATATGCAATACGCTTTCTGTGATGAATTCGGAGCCTTTGGCTTTACTTTTGAAAAACCAAACATCTCTACTCACTTCATTATCACTGCCATCATAGTGAATGACAGCGACATGCCTGCTCTACGTGACTCCGTAGAAGCAGTACGTAAAAAACATTTTCAGACAGGAGAGATGAAATCAAGTCATCTTAAAAACAATCACACTCGTATTAGAAAACTTCTCGACGATTTGATGCCATTGCCGTTTAATATATACTATCTTGTTGTTGACAAAAGAAAGATATATGAACAGAGTGGACTTAGAATAAAAACATCGTTTTATAAGTTCTTGAACCAGATGGCTTATAATGCTCTCCAAAAAAGTTTTCAGAAACTCACCATAGTTGCTGATGAAACTGGTAGCAATGAGTTTATGCAATCATTTTCAGAATATATTAAGGACCATAATCCTGCTCTTTCTTTATTTGATGAGTTTAATTTCCGTTTTAATAAAAGTGAACATGGTGTTCTTGTTCAATTAGCAGACATTATGTCTGGATGTTTAGCATTCTGCTATGATGAAAACAAGAAAAGTAAGGCTGAGGGTTCTAACTACAAAACATATTTAGGCAAGAAAATAATAGGAATACAGGAGTTTCCAAGAGACCCAGTAACATTCCGTGTGGAAGATCAGATTAATTTTGATAGTCGGGATGATGCAACTGTCGCTAACTTATGTCTTAGAAAAGCGTTGGCATTCAAGCAGGAATTCGAGAATAAAGACGCTGATGAAAATTCAAAAATGCAAATTGCAGTTCTTGACTATCTTTTATTCCGTTTCATGAACAATTCTGTGAGAAGATACATTTCAACACAAGAACTGCAAAATGATTTGGAACGAAAGGGATTTGAAAGACTTTCAACTCAGTCTTTCCGAAATAGAATTATAGCCAAGCTCCGAGATTATGGTGTGATAATAGCAAGTAGCAATAAAGGTTACAAGTTACCATCCAAGAAAAGCGAGGTCGAAGACTTCATAAAAAAAACACAAGGGATAATTGAACCTATGCTACATCGATTGAAACTGTGCTATAATGCAATTAGATTAGGAAGTAATGGCACTATTTTCATGTTAGATGATCCTGAATATAGTACGCTCAAAAAACTAATAGAAGTAGAATAACCTAATTTTCAAGTTGGTATGAAATTTCGTCACTCAATAAGAAACTCCCAAAGCTTTCTTTTCTCGGCAAAAGAATCTGATGAAGCATATTATGATGTTGCCTATGAATTGACAAAGAAACTTTTCATAGGTATGGCTAAACATGTATTGGCTTTCAACTCTACCAAGTATGATATTTATGAGCCACCATTTGTCTTTAGAGAACGTCAATTAGACACTCTGATTATGCCGGTATTGGTTTCACTCTGCAAAGGACTTGCGTTTGCTGAATATCCGATGACTCGAAACAGCAAAAAGAAGGGATTAGAAATTGAGAACTCTCAAGGACGTATTGACTATTGGTGTATTTATAAAGATTACAGCGTTGTTATTGAAGTGAAGCATAGTTACGACAATTTCGAAACACCATGCACAAACGATGAGCGCTTACTGCAAAGATGGAGAACCATGAATATTGTTCAACTTGGAAATGTGAAAGATGAGATAAAACACTTTGAGGAAAAAACAAAAGGTGTAATTCGCCTTGGTCTGCATTTCGTTACGTCTCACAGCAGCACAAATCCCTCTGACAATATACGCGAGACTTATATCTCACAAGAAAGAGTGATGCTTGACCGACTTTACAAAGACTTAAAGACAGTTGTATCTCCAGATTTTATGTCTGTATGGGAGATGGATAAAGATATGGTTTATTATGACAATGATAGAGCATATCCAGGATTGATAGTCATGGCAAAATTTTTCAAAGATATTAAACACGAAGGTTCAGAAGATTGATATGAATACAATTAAGCACGTATTACTTAAAGGAAATGAACGTTTCCTCGATCATACAAAGAGTGTTGCTTTATACGGCAAGCTCTATTGGCGCAAGTCTGACAAGAAGCTTAATGTTGGTGACATCGTGTATCTTTTTATGTCAGGTAAAGGACATTATCAAATAAGATACAAATTAGAAGTAACCAGCACAAGCGTACCAAGACAAGACGAAAAATGTTGGTTGGCTCCATTTGTTCCTGATAATGATTGTTTTGAGTTCACTCCCGTTGCAGCCATGTATGAAGGCGAAGAACTTGGATATAATGAACTGGAATCGATAGGCATCAGCAGATATGTTCAGTATTCTGTTCTCAATAATGAACAGATAAACTTCATTGATAAATACTTTGAGTAGCACTATAACAGAAACTTTGGTAGTGTAAACTGAACTGTGTTAAACTATTATAGCCTGACACAGTTTGTTTTACACTCTCATTATTCGTGATTTGATGGCGTTAATTGTTTGTACATTGCAACACAAAATTAATTAATCTTGGGGAGACTTTGGTCTCCTTTTTTTGTTTGTATTGCTGTTAGACGTTCTTGTGGGCTTTGCGCCCCCGCCGCTTGGCTTCCCCCGCAGTGTTTTTCATAGTCTTTTAACTATGATTTTTTCGCATTTCGTTTTGGAATCTACAAAGTTTTACCGGACAGCAATAATTATGTATATACACGAAGAGATAATTGGATAAACTTCCGTTGGGATGCTTCTGATGTATCAAACCTTTAGGAAACAGAATGTCGACAATAAAATTTTTATTGTCGACATTCTGTTTTGAGCTATTGGGTAGAGGCTATTTAAGCTTGTCGATGATCTGCTGAATGGTCAATTCTTCTTGCTCGCCAGTTTCCATACATTTCAGTGTGACGGTGCTTTTTTCCAATTCTGTCTCGCCGATGATTGCCACGTAAGGGATGTGGTTGTCGTTGGCATATCCCATCTGTTTTTTCATCTTGGCAGTTTCTGGATACAACTCGCAAGAGATGCCGGCTGCACGCAGTGATTTGATATGTTTGAGCGAAGCCGCTGCCTCTTTGTCTCCGAAGTTTACGAAGAACACTGTTGTCCCAGCCTGTGTGCCTGTTGGGTATAGGTCGAGCTGGTTGAGCACATCGTAGATGCGGTCGGCTCCGAAAGAAATGCCCACGCCCGACACGCCTGGAAGTCCGAACACACCGGTAAGGTTGTCGTAGCGTCCGCCGCCGGTGATGCTGCCGATTTGCACGTCATTGGCTTTCACTTCGATGATTGTGCCGGTGTAGTAATTCAAACCGCGGGCAAGTGACACGTCAAGTTCCAAAGTGGCGTTGATGCCGATTTTATCAGTCTGACCGATTACGAAACGCAGTTCCTCAATACCCTTTTTGCCGATTTCTGAAGTGGCAAGCAACTGTTCCAGACTCTCAAGTTTCTCGTTGTTTGAACCTGAAAGCGTAAGCAGTGGCTGCAGCTGGTCGACAGCGTCCTGGCTGATGCCTTTCTCAATAAGCTCGGCATTGACATTGTCGATGCCGATTTTGTCGATTTTGTCGATAGCCACAGTGATGTCGACAATCTTGTCTGGTTCGCCGATGACTTCGGCAATGCCCGACAACACCTTGCGGTTATTGAGCTTTATGGTGATGTTTATGCCGAAGCGTTGGAATACGTCGTCGATAATCTGCAGCAAGTCAATTTCGTTGAGCAGAGAGTCGGTGCCGATAACGTCGGCGTCACATTGATAGAATTCGCGATAGCGTCCTTTTTGAGGGCGGTCGGCACGCCATACTGGCTGAATCTGGAATCGCTTGAACGGGAATTGCAGTTCGCCGCGGTGTTGAACCACGAAGCGGGCAAATGGCACCGTAAGGTCGTAGCGCAACCCCTTTTCGCAGAGTGCGGATGTCAATCGCGGACAGTTGCGGTCAAGCAGTTGTTCGTCCGATGCGTTCTTGAGGAAGTCTCCGGAGTTGAGTATTTTGAAAAGCAGTTTGTCGCCTTCTTCTCCGTATTTGCCCATCAGAGTGGAGAGATTCTCCATCGCCGGGGTTTCAATCTGTCGGAATCCGTGAAGTGCGAAAACTTGTTTGATTGTGTCGAATATGTAATTACGCTTTGCCATCTCCGCAGGGGAGAAGTCGCGCGTTCCTTTAGGTATGGATGGTTTCTGTGCCATTTTTATATAATCTTTAAAACGTTGCACAAAAGTAGTGCAAATAATTTGTTTTTCATATCAATTTGGACTAATTTGTCGCTTGCCGGCTATGCCGTAGGCGCATATTAGTCGCGACGCCCAAGAAAAATGAAAATGTAGTAGATAAGCGTGGCAAGACTTGCGAGAGCTGCGACAACGTAGGTGTAGGCGGCTGATTTCAGCGCGTCTTTTGCCTGCGCTGTGGTTTGCCCGTATGTGATACCCGCGTTGCTTAACCATGCCATAGCCCGCTGGCTGGCATTGATTTCAACAGGGAGTGTCACGAAGGAGAACAGTGTGGTGAGTGCATACAAGCCGATGCCGAACAACAGAAGCCCGGGGAAGATGTTGAGAAGCACAATTCCTGCAAGCAGTATCCACGGCATTACGTTTGATGCAAAACTAACCGCAGGCACGAGGTTGGACCGCAGTTGAAGAAAAGAATATTTCGTGGCGTGCTGCACGGCGTGGCCGCATTCGTGGGCGGCAACGGCCGCCGCTGCCACGCTGCTGCCGTAGTACACATTGCGGCTAAGATTGACGGTCAATGTGGCTGGGTTGTAATGATCGGTCAGTTGTCCTTCTATTTGTGTTACTTTCACGTTGTTGATGCCATTGTCGCGCAGCATTTTTTCTGCCACTTGAGCGCCAGTCATTCCGTTGCTTAAAGGCGTTTTCGAATAGGTGCTGAATTTGCTTTTAAGAGAAGCCTGCACGGCATAACTTGCCACTGCGATTGCGATGAATAGTATAAAATACATAATCGTTTAAGTTTATAGGTAAGTATATATAAACGATTTGGCAAAATTTGTGCCAAAAGAAAAACGGCGGAGGTGGATTGACACCTTCGCCGTTAAATGCAATGCTGTGTGTTGACTATTTGTCAGTTTTGAGCCATTTGTCAAACCAGCCGAAGAATTCGCGTTGCCACAAAAGAGCGTTCTGAGGCTTGAGAATCCAGTGGTTCTCGTTTGGATAAACAAGCATGCGCGTAGGAATGCCTCGAAGTTTAGCAGCGTTGAATGCCATCATTCCTTGCGAGGCAAGAATGCGATAGTCCTTTTCTCCCACAGAAATCATGATTGGAGCGGTCCATTTGTCAACGGCCTTGTGCGGTGAGTTGGCATACGTGCGCTGTGCGACGGCGTTGTTTTTGTCCCAGAATGCTCCTCCAAGATCCCAATTTGCAAACCACATCTCTTCAGTTTCAAGATATTGTGACTCAGCGTTGAAAATACCGGCATGGGCAAAGAGCGCGGCGAAACGGTTGTCGTGATGTCCGGCAAGCCAATAAACGGAGAATCCGCCATAACTTGCGCCTGTGGCGCCGATATGGTCGGCGTCAACATATGGACGTTGTTTTACATAGTCGACAGCCGAAAGGTAGTCCTTCATGTTCTGACCACCATAGTCACCTGAAATCTGTGCGTTCCATTCTGTGCCGAATCCTGGAAGTCCACGACGGTTTGGCGCAATGACGATATAGCCTTGCGATGCCATCAGACGGAAGTTCCAACGGTAGCTCCAGAATTGGCTCACTGCCTGTTGCGGACCACCTTGACAGTAAAGGAGGGCTGGGTATTTCTTGTTGGGGTCAAAGTTCGGAGGGAGCACTACCCATGTGAGCATCTCTTTGCCGTCGGTTGTAGGCACCATCACTTTCTCCACTGTTACAGGAGAGAGTTGGTTGAGGAGGTCTGTGTTGACGTTTGTCAATTGCTTGTCGCTTTTCTTGTCGACAATGAAGATTTCGTTAGGATACTCCAATGAGTGGCGCAGGGCAACCACTCTTTTCTCATCTACAGGAGCAAGAGTTGCATAGTCGCACATCTGGTCGGCGATAGTTTCAACCTTCTTGGTCTTGACGTCGATTGAGAAAATCGGTGACGGTCCGTGGTATGGGGCGATGAAATAGATTGCCTTGCCGTTTGGATTCCACGCTATCGAAAGGGCTGTGTAGTCCCAGTTTTCTGTGAGGTCGGTTTTTAGGCCCGTCTTGATGTCGAGAACAAATATGCGGTTCTTGTCTGACTCATATCCGTCGTGTTCCATTGACAACCATGCGAGTTTGTCGCCTTTGGGAGAGAATGTAGGGTTTGTGTCGTAGCCCATCATTCCCTCGGTGAGGTTCTTGGTCTCTTTAGTCTCGAGATTGTACAGATAAATGTCGGAATTTGTGGAGAGACTGTATTCCATGCCAGTCTTCTTGCGAGAAGAGTAGGCGATCGTTTTTGAATCAGGAGACCAGGAGAATGATTCAGTGCCACCGAACGGAAGCATCGGGCATTCATAAGGCTCGCCCTCCATGATGTCTACAATGTCGGAGATTCCGTTTTCCGACACGTTGCCAATAAATGGGTGCGGAATTTCGGTAACCCAGTGGTCCCAGTGTTTATACATCAGGTCGTCTACAATTTTCACATCGGCTTTGTCAAGGTCAGGATACACGTCGGTCGACGCTTTACCATATTTGATGTTGCGGATGAGCAGAATCTTTGTCTCGTCGGGGGAGAACAAGAAACCGTCGATGCCTTTTTCAACATTGGAAATTTGTTTGCGGTTTTCTCCGTTTGGATCCATGGTGAAAAGCTGCATTCCGTCGTCGGTGGATGAGAGGAATGCAATCTTTGTGCCGTTTTTGATCCAAACAGCGCCAACCTCGCTTTCGGCGGTGTTGGTGATTTTTTGAGGATTGCTTCCGTCAATGTTCATTGTCCACAATTCCTTGTTGCCCTTGTCGGCCTTAAGGCTGATGAACTCGACGTTGTAGAGAATCTTTTTCTTGTCAGGGGAAACTTGAGGGTCGGTTACGCGGCCGAATGCCTCCATGAGCTCTGGAGTCATCTTTCCGTCGACAACTTTGAAATCCGGACGCGAGATTATTTCCGCGCCTGTCGCTTCGTTTGCAACCGTCGATGCAACGGCTAAGATGGAAGCTGCCATGATTGTCTTGTTAAAGTTCATTTAAAAATTCTTTTTATGTTTGTTGTTCTGAAATTTGCTTTCGTATTGACGTTGTGAACCGAAAAGCTCGGCGATGAGATCTTTTCTTCCCAGGCGAATCAGCGACCGGCGGATGTCGGCGGCAAACTCTTTTTTATACCAGAAGAAGTATTGACGCTGAGCTTCTTTTTCTTTTGGCGTTTTGGCTGTAAACACGGGCTGCAGCGTGTATGGGTGGTAGCCTGTGTAGTAGATTTCAGACGCCAAAGTCATGGGTGTTGGAGTGAAGTCCTGCACCTGTTCAAGGTGAAAGTTTAGTTTCTTGGTGATGGCGGCAAGCTCAGCCATGTCTGTCTCCCTGCATGCCGGATGCGAGGAAATGAAGTAAGGAATCAGTTGCTGCCGTAGCCCGTATTTTACATTGAGCTCATCAAAAAGTTTGTTGAACTTCCGGAACAAACTGAATGACGGTTTGCGCATGCAGTTCAGCACGGTGTCGGATGTGTGTTCCGGCGCTACTTTCAGCCGTCCGGAAACGTGCTTTACAATCAGTTCCTCCAGATATCTTCGGTTTGATTGGTTTACTTTGGCATTGCGGTTTTCTGCAAATGCAAGGTCGTAGCGCACACCGCTGCCGATGAACGATTTCTTGATTCCTGGCAGACTGTCGACGGCATGGTATACCTCAAGCAGACGTTGGTGGTCGTTGTTGAGATTTTTGCAAGGGGCAGGGTGCAGGCACGACGGGCGTTGGCATTTCTTGCAAATGTCAAGGTCGTGGCCGTGCATGTCGTACATGTTTGCCGATGGCCCGCCAAGGTCGGAGATGTAACCTTTGAAGTCCGACATCTGTGCAACCACTTTAGCCTCGTCGACAATTGATTTCTGACTTCGGGATGAGATGAATTTGCCTTGATGTGCAGAAATGGTGCAGAATGCACAACCACCGAAGCATCCGCGGTGCATGTTGATGGAATGCCGGATCATCTCATAGGCGGGAATCCTTTTCCCGTTGTAGCGGGGATGTGGCATTCTGGTGTAGGGCAGGTCGAACGACTTGTCCATTTCCGCTTGTGTCATTGGCGGATACATGGGGTTGACCTTTACCGCCACATTGCCTGTGACTTGCCAAATTGTGTTGCCGTTCCAACGGTTGGACTCGATTTCGATATGCTTGAAGTTTTCGGCCTGATGTTTTTTGCTCTTCAGACATTGCTCGAAAGAATGCAGCACAACGTCTGTCTCGGATTGTTTCGGAATGTCGCTGTTTTTCTTCAAAACGACAGTTTGGCGAATGTCGTCAATGTCGTGGATGTTGCTTCCGTTCTCCAATCGTTTGCACAGTTCGACAATGGGACGTTCGCCCATGCCGTATATGAGCATGTCGGCTCCGCATTCCGTAAGAATTGAAGGACGTAGCCGGTCTGCCCAATAATCGTAGTGCGACACGCGGCGTAGCGAAGCCTCAATGCCACCTACAACAACGGGGGTGTCGGGAAACAGACGTTTCAGAATCTGAGTGTAGACGATTGTCGGATAGTCGGGGCGTGCGCCATGGCGTCCGTTGGGGGTATAGGCGTCGTCGCTGCGTCGTCTGCGCGCAGCGGTATAATGGTTCACCATGGAGTCCATTGCGCCGGCGGAAACACCGAAAAACAGTCGCGGGGCTCCAAGCTTTTTAAAGTCGCGCAGGTCGTCTTGCCAGTTCGGTTGAGGCACGATTGCCACATTGTAGCCTTCGTGCTCGAGGATGCGTCCCAAGACAGCGCAGCCCATTGACGGATGGTCGATATATGCGTCGCCGGAGAATAGAATCACGTCGATGTGGTCCCATCCCAGCCGTTCAATTTCCTTTTTGGTTGTAGGCAGCCAAAGAGGTTTGTTTTGTTTATGTGGTGATTGTTCTGTCATTTCATCTCGTTTAGTTTGTCCTCCAGTTGAATCATCTCATCCCGTAATTGAGCGGCGGTGATGAAGTCCATATTCTTTGCGGCGGCAACCATATCGGCTTTCGTTTTCTCGATTGCTTTTTCGAGATTGTCTTTCGACATGTATGCAACGACCGGATCGGCGGCGATATGATGTAAGGAGTCAATGTCGTAAATGCTTGATGTCGCCTTTTTAGGAGTAGACTTCTTTTGCTTGTTTTCCGACTCCTCCTTCTTGTCGACTCCGACAACGCGGATGCGCTCTTTGACAATTGCCTGAGGGGTGATTCCATGCTCTTCGTTGTATTGAAGCTGTATTGCCCTGCGGCGTTCCGTCTCGTCGATTGTCTGCTGCATGGATTCTGTAATTTTGTCGGCATACATTATAACAGTGCCGTTAAGGTTTCGTGCGGCGCGTCCTACGGTCTGTGTCAGTGAACGGTGTGAGCGAAGGAAGCCTTCTTTGTCGGCGTCGATTATTGCAACCAGCGACACTTCCGGAAGGTCCAGTCCCTCACGGAGCAGGTTTACGCCTATGAGCACATCAATTTCTCCAGCCCGCAAATTGTCGAGAATCTGAATGCGGTCCATAGTGTCAACGTCTGAATGGATATATGCGCAGTTGATGTCGAGTTTGGTGAGGTAGCTGGACAGCTCTTCCGCCATGCGTTTTGTCAAAGTTGTCACCAGCACGCGCTCGTTGCGCTCAATGCGCAGATGAATCTCCTCGAGAAGATCGTCAATCTGACCCTTTGACGGACGGACAAGAATTTTTGGGTCGAGCAATCCGGTCGGGCGGATTAATTGTTCTACAATCACGCCCTCAGATTTGTTCAATTCATATTCTGCCGGAGTGGCGCTGACATATATAGTCTGATGCGTGGCTTCCTCGAATTCCTCGAATTTCAGCGGACGGTTGTCGATTGCCGCAGGCAGCCTGAAGCCGTATTCGACAAGGTTCATCTTCCTTGAAATGTCGCCTCCGTACATGGCGCGAATCTGTGGAATCGTGACGTGGCTTTCGTCGATTATTGTCAAGAAATCTTTTGGAAAATAGTCAAGCAGGCAGAATGGACGCACGCCTGGCAGACGCCCGTCGAAATATCTGGAATAGTTTTCTATGCCGGAGCAATAGCCCACTTCCCGCATCATCTCCAAGTCGTAGGTCACACGTTCGTAAAGCCGTTTGGCCTCGACCTCACGGCCTTCGTTGCGGAACATGTCGACTTGTTTACCCAAATCCAACTCGATTTGGTGTATGGCTGATGCTGTGCGTTCTTTTGTGGAAACAAAGATGTTTGCCGGGAAAATCTTATATCCTTCAAGCTGTAGTTCCGTTTCCATCGTTTCCGGATTGAGCGATGATATGGATTCGATTTCATCGCCCCAGAAGATGATGCGTATTATGATTTCCTCATATGCCAGATACAGGTCGACGGTGTCTCCTTTAACACGAAACTGCCCGCGACCCAACTCCATCTCTGTCCGGGAGTAGAGCGAGTCGACAAGGTTGCGTAGAAAGACGTTGCGGGCTATTTTTTGTCCCACTTTTATTTCTACTACGTTCTTGTCGAAGTCCTCCGGATTGCCAATGCCGTACAGGCACGACACGGATGAAACGATAACCACATCGCGTCTGCCCGACAATAGTGCTGTCGTTGCGGCAAGACGCAAACGGTCTATCTCGTCGTTTATCATCAAGTCCTTCTCGATATATTTGTCGGACGATGGAATGTATGCCTCGGGTTGGTAGTAGTCGTAGTAGGAAACGAAATAATGGACAGCGTTTTTTGGGAAAAACGATTTGAATTCAGCATACAACTGGGCGGCAAGCGTTTTGTTGTGCGACAAAATCAAAGTCGGACGATTGACTCGTTCGATTACGTTTGCCATCGTGAAGGTCTTGCCGGAACCAGTGACGCCCAGAAGGGTTTGGTAGTCGGCTCCGTTCTTAAGCCCGTCGCACAATTCCTCAATGGCCTGCGGCTGGTCGCCTGTCGGTTTGTATGCAGATTCAATTTTGAAGTCCATTGTTGCGTTTTATTGTTGAATGCGTTTGAGGAGTAAAACCTCTTTTTTGTTTCTGTCAAGGAGACGTATTGTCTTCCCTTCGTTTTCACGCTTTATGATTTCCGTCTCTTCCAATGCAACCATAAAGTCGCGTTCAACAGCCATCTTGCTGTCTTCACACTTCATTCTGGAGACAATGATGTTTTGGAACTGTATGAACCAGTCTTTGTTGCGGTCCAATCCGATGTCGCCGTTGAAAATGTTGCAACCGGTTTTGCCATGAATCTTCAATTCCGGAACATCGACAACAATTTCAAGATTGCTGTCTTCGATTTCATTGCCGTTGATTTTGTCTATTCTCCACATTCCTGTCATGACGTCGGCATTGTGGCGTTTGGCATGGACAACAATATTTCCGCGCTTGTCGAGAAGGTCGAGATAATAAATGTCGTTCTTCTTTTTAGTTATAGTGTATGAGCAGGCATCGCCCAATCCGGTTTTTATATCGTCCTCTTCGCGGATATATGCACTTGGTAGATGAGTCATTTCTATCTCGGACACCGAGATGTGGCCTCTCTCCGGAATCTCGAAGCACGCATTGACAACATTTCCTCCCACATCACCATAGATTCTGCCGTCGGAGGCGTTTATGTCAATGTAAGGCGCGGAGTCGCGCAGATTCATATCTCTTCCGTTGGCGGAGAGAATTATCCATTCGCCATAGATGCGGCTGCCGGAAACCTGAGTGTTGGCAGATGTGCTGTAGGCAACCCTATTGGATTGTCTGACTCCGGATTCTGGAGTCTCGCAGAATGCCTCCGCCCCAAAAAGCATAGATGAGGAAAGGAGGATGGCGGATAAGCTGTATTTGATATTCATAAATTTATTCATCAATCCAATGTTTTCTGATGGGATATTTAACAGGGCGTATAAGCAAACGCAATGATGTGGTGTAGAACAGATATGCCCAAACCCAATTTATCAATACGTTGACCTTGTTTCTCATGCCGAGTATCGATATGAGATGGATGAACATCCATGTCGCCCATGCAGGACGTCCGTAGAGATATGCAAACTTCAAATCGCACACTGCGCGATTTCGTCCAATTGTAGCCATAGAGCCTTTGTCGACATATTTAAACGCCGTGTCGGCTCCGGTGTTGAGCCGCTTGGCAAGATGTTTGGCTTGCTGTATTGCAACCTGTGCCACTTGCGGGTATCCGTTGGGATGCGTCTCGTCTTCCAGATAGGCGATGTCGCCAAGGGCATAGATGTTGTCGTATCCCTTTATTTTGCAGTTTGAGTCAACAATGTAGCGGTTTCCGCGGGTGATTGAATCATCGCTGATGCCATTGATTTTATTGCCTGTGATACCTGCTGTCCAAATCAGCGTCTCGCAATAGATTTCCTCGCCGGTCGACAGGTGAAGTACATTGTTTTCATATGACTTCATCATACAGTTTAGCCTGGTCTCAATCATGAGATGCCCCAAGTAGACTTTTGCATCGTGTGACGCTCTTTCGCTCATTGTGCGGAGAAAGCGGTCAGTGCCCTCAATCAGAATCACTCTGACATCGTCAATGTCGATTTCGGGATACTCTTTGTTTAGGATATATCGTTTCATCTCGCCGAGCGCGCCGGCAACCTCAACGCCAGAAGGTCCGCCGCCCACAACGACAAAACTTAACAGTTGGCGTCTGCGTTCGCGGTCGGTGGTGATGCAAGCGCGTTCAAGTCGGTCGAGAATTTCGTTGCGCAGGCGTATAGCCTCAGCGGTGGATTTGAGCGTGTGCACTTTTTCCTTCAGTTCCGGCTGGTTGAAGAAGTTGTTGGTCGTTCCGGAAGCGATTACCAATTGGTCATATTTGATTGTCTCAAATTGCGTGCGGACGGTTGAGTTCTTGCTGTCGATTTCCAAAACCTCGCCGAAGTGGTAATTGGTATTTTTGAGACGTCTCATTTCCCGACGGAACGGGAAGGATATGCTGCTCGGCTCAAGTCCGGAAGATGCTATTTGATAGAAAAGCGGTGGGAAACTATGAAAATTGTTTTTGTCCAAAATGGTGACTCTGAATTTATTCTTGTCAAGTTCCTTTGCCAAATTGAGTCCGGCAAAACCGCCTCCGATTATCACAATGTGTTGTAGTTTCTCCATATAAGGGTCTATAAATTGTCGAATGAAATAATAAAAAACACAAACAGCCTGCTATCTTCTCTTGCAAAGATACGCATTTATTGGCGATTTTGGATTACATTTGCAGTCAATCTGGATATTATTATGAACAATTATAGGTATATACGAAGTTTTTTATTGATTTTAATATTGTCGGTGACCTCTTTGACTGGCGTTTGCCAATTGAACACGGAGCGGTTGCTGACAATTGGTAGAAATGCGCTTTATTTTGAGGACTATCTTCTTTCAATACAATACTTCAACCAAGTGATAAAGGTTAAACCTTATCTTGCCGATCCGTATTTTTTTAGAGGACTTGCCAAATTCTATCTTGAAGACTATAGTGGCGCGGAGGCGGATTGCACGATGGCTATCGACCGCAATCCGTTTGTTGTGGACGCCTATGAGGTCAGGGCTTTGTCGAGGTTGCAGACGGGAAAATATCTCGATGCGGTGAAGGATTATGATAAAGGGTTGGAGTTCTTGCCTGAAAATAAGGTGTTTATGCTTAATAAGGCAATAGCGTTGCAGAACGCCGGGGAGTTTGGCGACTCGCATGCGGCATATGACGAGTTGTTGCAGAAGTTTCCGAAATACGACAAGGGCTATCTCGGACGTGCGCAGTTGTGTCTGGCCGAAAAAGATTCGTTGGCGGCACTGCCCGACCTTGACAAATGTTTGGAGCTGGATGCAAACACGATTGAAGCATACCTTATGAGGGCGGATATACATTATGGGAAAAGTAAGGATTGCGAAGCTGCGGTGAAAGATTTGGATGCGGCGGTCAAACTTTCGCCGAAGGAGGCGGGGCTGTTTATAAACAGGGCGTATCTTAAATATAATTTGGAGGATTATTTCGGGGCGATGGCTGATTTCGACTATGCGATAGGATTGGATCCTGAAAATGTGACGGCAAGGTTCAACCGAGGTCTTCTGAGGATGGAGGTGCAAGATGTGAATAAGGCTATAGAAGATTTCACGGCCGTTATCAGTATGGAACCCGACAATGACAAGGCGGTCTACAACAGGGCGGTGCTTTATCAGCAGCTGCGCCAATATAGAAAAGCCATCGCTGACTACGATAAGGTGATAGGAAAGTATCCGTATCTGTCGGCGCTGTATTTTGCAAGGGGCGAATGCAAGCGCATGATGGGCGATATGAAAGGCGGTGAGCGTGATTACAACAAATCGCGGGATATGCAGCGCCGGCATGAGGAGCGCCGGCATATTGTGGCGGACACTGACGATAAGCGGAAAGACGACTATGCGGAGGAAAATCCAGAAGATGTCATGAAGCGGCTCACTTCGCTTGAGACTGTTGATGAGAAGCATGATGTGAAACCTGAATACGACAATAAATACCGAGGCAAGATACAGAATTACGACATACCTGTGAGGGTGGAGGATTCGTATGTGTTGAGTTATTATGACAGAACTACGGAGCTTAGGACGGATGCCTTCTATCAGAAAGAGTTGGATGAGCTTAACTCCAGCCTGTATCTAAGAGACTGGCTGTTTATGACAAATGCCGAACATAAATTAATTGAGCAGGAGATTGAAAAACAGTTTGAACTGATACGCCACTATACGGCGTTGCTCAACAACGGCGACAAGCGTGCTGTGGACTATTTCGGCAGAGCGATAAGCTATATGATGGTGAAGAATTATGATTCCGCGATACAGGATTTGTCGGAGGCGGTTAAATTGAGTCCGCGTTTCGCATTGGCATATTTTGTCAAGGCGTGTGCCCGCGAGGCGCAAGAGCGGAGCAGAAGGGTGTCGTCGGAAAAAAGCAATAGGGATGACATAATGGCTGAAAATGCAAGATATGCAGAGATCGTGGCAGACTACGACAAGGCGGTTGAGCTGTCGCCGCGCCTGATATATGCATACTTCAACAAGGGCAATCTGTTTTATATGCGTGACGACTACACTTCGGCGATAAGTTGCTATACAAAGGCGATTGAGATAAAGCAGGATTTCGGAGAGGCTTATTACAATCGGGGAATAGCTTTTTTCCGTATGGGCAATTTCGACAAGGGTATGGCTGACTTGAGTCGCGCGGGAGAACTCGGAATAATGTCGTCGTATAATTTGATTAAACGGATGAGGCGTAACTCAAAATGATAAGGCGGGACTTAAAAAAAAGACCAAATATATTTGCCATACTGATAAAATGAGTAATTTTGCAGCCGAATCATGCGTTAGTTGTATTTATGCAATGATTAAAAAACAGAAAAATTATGAATATTAAATTTCCAGATGGAAGCAGCAAGCAATTCGAGGCTGGCGTAACGCCGCTTCAGATTGCGGAAGGAATCAGTCAGCGACTCGCAAAAGACGTGCTCGCTGCAACGGTCAATGGTGAAGAATGGGATTTGACACGTCCAATTGTAAACGACGCGGAAATCAAACTTTTCAAGTGGGATGACCCAGAGGGAAAACATGCGTTTTGGCATACATCGGCACACTTGCTTGCCGAGGCTCTGCAGGAGTTGTATCCAGGCGTTAAATTCGGTATCGGTCCGGCGATTGAGAACGGATTCTATTATGATATAGATCCAGGAGAAAACACAATCACAAGCGCCGACTTTGCCAAAATTGAAAAGAAAATGCAGGAGCTTGCTTCAAGAAAAGAAGCGGTGGTGCGTAAAGATATCTCAAAGGCCGACGCGTTGAAAATGTTCGGCGACAGAGGCGAAACATACAAATGCGAGCTTATCAGCGAGCTTGAAGACGGCTCGATTACTACTTATACGCAGGGCGCGTTTACGGATTTGTGCCGTGGCCCGCATATCCCGAACACGGGTGCTATAAAGGCTGTAAAGGTGCTTTCTTTGGCTGGCGCATATTGGCGAGGCGATGAGAAGCGCAACCAGTTGGTTCGTGTGTATGGCATTTCTTTCCCGAAAAAATCTATGCTTGACGAGTATCTTGTGATGCTTGAAGAAGCTAAGAAACGCGACCACCGTAAAATCGGCAAGGATATGGAGCTGTTCATGTTCTCGGAAAAGGTGGGCAAAGGTTTGCCAATGTGGCTACCGAAAGGAACAGACCTCCGTTTGCGTCTGCAGGACTTCTTGCGCAAGATACAGCGTGGCTATGACTACAAAGAAGTCATCACTCCGCCGATTGGAAACAAGATGCTTTATGTGACCTCCGGACACTATGCAAAATATGGCAAAGACTCATTCCAACCCATCCACACTCCAGAGGAAGGCGAGGAATATTTCTTGAAGCCTATGAACTGCCCTCACCACTGTGAGGTTTACAAGAATTCGCCGCACTCATATCGCGAGCTTCCGTTGAGAATCGCAGAGTTCGGTACGGTTTGCCGTTATGAGCAGAGTGGCGAGCTCCACGGCTTGACTCGCGTGAGAAGTTTCACGCAGGACGATGCCCATATTTTCTGCCGCCCAGACCAGGTGAAGGATGAGTTCCTCAGAGTGATGGATATCATCTCTATCGTGTTCAAGGCTATGAAGTTTGAAAGCTTCGAGGCTCAGATTTCATTGCGCGATAAGGTGAATCGTGAGAAGTATATCGGATCGGAAGACAACTGGGAAAAAGCCGAACAGGCTATTATCGAGGCTTGCCATGAAAAAGGCTTGCCTGCGAGAATTGAATATGGCGAAGCGGCGTTCTATGGCCCTAAGCTCGACTTTATGGTAAAGGATGCGATTGGCCGCAGATGGCAGCTTGGCACGATTCAGGTGGATTACAATTTGCCAGAGCGTTTTGAGCTGGAATACACTGGCTCTGACAATCAGAAACACCGTCCGGTGATGATTCACCGTGCGCCATTTGGCTCGATGGAGCGTTTCGTGGCTGTTTTGCTTGAGCACACAGCTGGCAACTTGCCGTTATGGCTGGCTCCGGAGCAGGCGGTAATTCTCCCGATTAGCGAGAAATTCAACGACTATGCCGACAAAGTCCGTTTGGAATTGGCAAAGAGCGATATCCGCGCCACTGTCGACAATCGAAACGAGAAGATTGGAAAGAAAATTCGCGACAATGAGTTGAAACATATTCCGTATATGCTGGTTGTTGGCGAAAAAGAAGTTAATAATGGTGAAATTTCTGTAAGAAAACAGGGCGAGGGCGATAAAGGTTCGGTAAAAATCTCTACCTTTGCCGAGAATTTTCTCCATGAAATGGAAGAACTTACAAAATATTAATACAACTGAATGGCAAAAACACCAATAGGAGGGGCACCGAAATTTGCTCCACAACGCAGGAACGACCCGAAGAATTCCAAGAAAGAGGGATATCCAATCAATGGACAAATCCGCGCAAAGGAAGTTCGTTTGGTCGGTGACAACGTAGAGCAAGGAGTGTATACACTACATCAGGCATTGCAGATTGCGGAGAATCAGGGACTGGATCTTATTGAGATTTCTCCGAATGCAGAGCCGCCAGTGTGCAGGGTGCTTGACTATCAGAAATTTTTGTATCAGCAAAAGAAACGGTTGAAGGAGCAGAAGTCGAAATCAACTAAGGTAGTCGTTAAGGAAATCAGATTCGGACCACAAACCGATGCCCACGATTACAATTTCAAGTTGAAGCATGCGATGGGCTTCTTGCAGGAAGGCGCAAAAGTGAAGGCGTATGTGTTCTTCCGTGGCCGCTCGATTTTGTTCAAGGAACAAGGAGAGGTGTTGTTGCTTCGCTTTGCCAATGATTTGGAAGAGTATGGCAAGGTAGAGCAGATGCCTGTATTGGAAGGAAAGCGTATGATAATAATGCTGACTCCCAAGAAAAAATAAGGCTTTAAGCAATAAATAAAATAGTAATTTAAAAAGAAAAAAAGATGCCAAAGGTTAAGACTAATTCCGGTGCCAAAAAGAGGTTTGCCCTTACCGGATCAGGAAAAATTAAAAGAAAACATGCTTATAAAAGTCACATTCTTACGAAGAAGACTAAAAAGCAGAAGAGAAACCTCGGTCACTTTGCTACATTGACTGCAGCCGATACTCGCAACGTTCGCGATTTGCTTGCAATCAGATAGTGGGTAAAGTTTCGTACTTTTAATTACAACATTTTATATTTTTATTAACCGAATGTTTAGCCCAAAGAGCAGAAATGCCGCTGACATTCAAAAATTTAAGAAAAAATGCCAAGATCAGTAAATCACGTAGCATCAAGAGCTAAAAGAAAAAGAATTCTCAAACTCACGAGAGGTTATTATGGTTGCCGCAAGAATGTGTGGACTGTAGCCAAGAATACTTGGGAAAAGGGTTTGACTTACGCTTATCGTGACCGTAAGAACAAAAAACGCAATTTCCGAGCATTGTGGATTCAGAGAATCAATGCAGCTGCTCGCTTGGAAGATTTGTCATACTCTAAGTTGATGGGTCTTATCCACAAAGCGGGAATCGAAATCAACCGCAAGGTCCTTGCTGACCTCGCAGTTAACAATCCTGCTGCTTTCAAGGCTATCGTAGAGAAGGTTAAGAACGCCTAATTCGCTGCGAGGGAAATAATAAAAAAGTCTCAAGAAATTGAGACTTTTTTATTGCCCGGATATTTGGATGGTCAGAATAAAATTACTAAATTTGCAGTAGAGAAAGAGATAAAACCACATCAAAGCAGATTGGGAAACTCATCAAATAATTTAGAAATGCCGAGACTTTTTCTTTCTCTAATGGCGGGCCTCAATCCGTAAGGATGTCGAAAGACCGGAGGATTACAGCAGAGGGAGAATACTCAAATCCTGTCTATCGGAGTTTCAGCACACTCTTTGATGTGGCTTCTATATGGTGGCGGAGAGTTTTTCTCTGCCACTTTTTTTATACAAAGTGTAACGAATTATGGACGGTAATTTTTGGACATATATTTTATTGTGTTTTACGTCGTTTTTCACGTTGGTCAATCCGTTGGGTATAATGCCCGTGTTTTTGACCATGACGCAAAGTATGGGCGATGTTCAACGCAAGAAGATAGTGCGCAAGTCGACGGTGATAGCCTTTTTGACGCTTGTCTCGTTTACCGTGTTCGGACGTTTCTTGTTTATGGTGTTCGGCTTGTCGACCAATGGATTTCGTTTGGCTGGTGGAATTGTTATCTTTAAGATCGGTTGGGATATGCTGCAAGCGAAGTTTACTCGGATGAAGCTTGCCGACACTGAAATAAAAGAATATGCCGACGACATTTCGATTACCCCGCTTGCCATACCGATGTTGTGTGGTCCTGGCGGTATTGCCAATGGTATCGTGTTGATGGAGGATGCACGGACGCCTCTCTATGTGGCGGGGCTTGTCACGGTCATTGCGGTTGTGTTCTTAATCACATATCTTATCTTGAAGGCTTCAACGCGTTTGGTTGAGATTATTGGCGAAACGGGCAATAATGTGATGATGCGCCTTATGGGGCTCATCTTGATGGTGATTGCCGTGGAGTGCTTCGTCAGCGGATTGCGACCGATTGTGAAAAGTATGATCGACTGTTGATGTTGTCTATGGACGCCGCAGCCTTATAGATAAGGGTTGCTTGTCTGCTCGAAGCCGATGCTTGTCTTCTCTCCGTGCCCTGGCAAGACGATTGTTTGCCGAGGGAGTGTCAACAATTTATTCTCAATGCTTTCTATCAGTGTGGAATAGTCGCCGCCGGGAAAATCAGTTCTTCCGATGCTCAAATGGAAGAGGGCGTCGCCCGAGAATACTAAATCGTGATTTGGAAAATAAAATGCAGAATGTCCTTTTGTATGCCCGGGAATGTGTAGAACGCGGCATTCGGAGTCGGCAACGTTGAGCGTTTGCCCGTCGCTCAAAGGATTCTTGATGTCAATGTCCTTGCCTGAGTATGGGAAACCAAACATCTGTGCTTGCTGAGTGAGATGTCCTGCAAGATATGCGTCGGCTGGGTGGCACGATGCTGCGATATCGAAGCGGTCTTCAATGAACGCATTTCCGGCAGAATGATCGATGTGCATATGCGTGTTTAGCAGATGCTTTATCTCAAGATTGTTGTTGCGTATAAAGTCGGTCAACAGAGATTTCTCTCTTTCGCTGTTGCATCCCGGGTCGATGATGGCTGCATGGCGTGAAGTTTCGTCCCACACTACATAAGTGTTTTCGGCGAAAGGGTTGAATATGAATGCCTGTATTTTCATAGACTTACGTATATCACTTTTTTTGTTTTGAAGAAATCCTCCTCAAAGTACAATGATAGGTCGGTTTCGATGACGTTACTGCCAAACTGCTTTGTTTCTGCCGAAAGGTCGCCGCCTTTCAGGCATATCAGGCCGTTAGGAATGCTGTTTATGCAGTCGTTCTTTATGTGCCTTTTGGCCAATGTCGCGAGTTGCGGTAGTTCCATAACTGCGCGCGACACGGCAAAATCGAATTTCTGTTTTATTTCGGCAACGTCAGCCTGTCGTAAGTCAACATTTGTCAGACCAATCTCGTTGGCGATTGCTGTGGCTACTTTGATTTTTTTACCAGTTCTGTCTACAAGCAAGAAGTGCGTGTTTGGAAACATTATTGCCAATGGAATTCCGGGGAAACCGCCACCAGTTCCAATGTCGATTATCTCGGATCCGTCTTTGAAATCTGTGAACTTTACGATTCCGAGAGAATGCAGAATGTGGTTGGGGTAAATGTTGTCAATGTCCTTTCTTGAAACGACATTGATTTTTTGATTCCACTCGGCATATAACGGTCCAAGCATTTTGAATTGCTCTATCTGTCGAGGCGACAGGTCGGGGAAGTATTTTGAAATTATGTCCATAACGTATTCTTATCTGGCTATCCTGTTTATTGGAGATTGCGGATTGATATATTGTTTCAAATCTTTGTAGGGGAGGGATATGCATACCTCGCCAACGGCGTAGCACGCAATCTCCAAGGGGTTGTAGTGGAATGAGATTCCGTCGTCTGTCAGTGAGAAGTTTTCTGTCACTGATAGGTTGTCGGCGTTGAAGTATCCGTAGTCTGCCAGCTGGTCTGAATTTCCGCATTTTGTGTCGGTCAGCAGTTGCTTTTGCAGAAGGCCGTTTATCTTCAGAATGTCTGTTTCAGAGAAGATGTCGGAGAGCATGACACGTTTGCCTGATTGCAGGTCGAATGTGTAGAACGATTTAGAAGCCAACGACGGCTTGAAGTCCTTGCTTGTGGTTGAGTTCTTCACCATGCACAAAAAGTCGAAATTGTGATAAATGGGACTGACCGCCAAACGGATGCCGAAATTTGAGATTGGCGTGGTTTCATCCTCGAGTGATTCATCAATGGGATCTGCTGCTGTGGACGAGTAGGAGGCCAGACGGTCGCCTGCCGTTTTCTTCGCAACGTCAGGCATATTGGCATCGGTGGTGTTGAATATTGCGGAATTTATTGTTGACAGTAATTTGCCCGCCTCTTTCTTTGAGTTCTTGAAAGAGGAGGGAAACGTGGCGCTAAACGAGGCTGTCACCTTTATTCCGGATTGGTCGGTGATTGAATCGCAGACCATGATGGAGTCCATACCTATCTGAATGCTGTTGTCGCTTGATTTGCTGGCTGTGCCAGTGCCGCATGAGGCAGAGGCGGCGATTAGACAAATACAGCCAGCGTAACACAGCTTGGTGTTTATATTGCGAAAAAATGATAGTTTCATTGCTCCTAATTGAAAAATTATGCCGATATTAGCAGATATTTTGTGTAAAGATATGATAAAAATTGGAAACTACAATGAACTTGAGGTCGTAAAAAAAGTTGACTTCGGTTTTTATCTTGATGGTGAAGAATATGGTGAAATCCTGATGCCTCAAAAATATGCTCCTGAGGAATTGAAAATAGGAGATATGCAGCGCGTTTTCATATATCGCGATTCTGGTGGTCGCCTTGTGGCAACTACCGAACGTCCGTTTTTGGAGGTCGGCGAAGTGGGGCTTCTGCGTGCTAAATCGGTAGGGACGGTCGGCGCTTTTATGGATTGGGGCGTTCTGAAAGATTTGCTTGTCCCATTCAGAGAGCAGGCGGTAGACATTGAGGAGGGCCGTGACTATATCGTGTATGTGTATCTTGACAATGAGACCAAGAGAATAGTGGGCTCCACAAAGCTGAACAAATATATCGGCAACAAGGCTCCGCGATGCGAGGAAGGCGACGAGGTGGAAATCGTTGTCGTGAAGCGTACTGATTTGGGATTCAAGGTGGTTGTCGACAATTTGTTTTGGGGTATGGTCTACAACAACGATGTGTTTGACCCAATCAGGGTCGGCGACAGGTTGTCGGCTTATGTAAAACATGTCAGAGAGGACGGAAAGATAGACGTGACACTGAGAGGGCGCGGCGGCGACCGTGTGTTTCAATTGTCAAGGAGGATTGTGGGTTATCTTAAAGACAATGGAGGCAGGATGAATGTGACTGATTCATCTTCACCGGAGGAGATAAAATCATTGTTCCAATGCAGTAAAAAGGATTTTAAAAAGGCCTTGGGATTGCTGTATAAAAAAGGCCGGGTGAGTCTGTCGGACGATGTCGTGTCGCTGGCTGCGCACGGGACGGGAAAATGATGCTCTGCAAGCGAAATTTGTTGGCCGCAAGTTTTATTTTGTGCTTGATTTGCATTACTTTTGTATAAGAGAAAATATGTCTGGAATTGATGCCGGACATTTGGATAAGAAATTAAAAACACGAAGATATGAAATTTACAATTGCAAGCAAGTCTCTGCTGTCGCATTTGTCGGCAGTGAGCAAAGTGGTTAGCCAAAAAAACACAATTGCCATATTGGACAACTTCCTTTTTACGATAAAGGACAATATGCTGATTGCGACTGGCACGGACAAGGAAAATACCATTACGGCAAGAATGGAATTGTTGGAATGCGAGGGAGAAGGATCGGTAGCTGTCAATGTAAAGAGAATGCTTGAATTGCTGAAGGAGTTGCCGGATCAAAGTCTTGTGTTTGAGGTCGACGACAATAATTTTGAGATTCACTTGCAATATCACAACGGTGATTATAAGTTTGTCGGAGTCGATGGTAACGAATATCCGAGAAAAGAAGAGGAGCCTGAAGCAAAATTGGAAATGATAATTCCAGCTTCGGAAATAACGAAAAGTATAGAAAAGACAATCTTTGCCGCCGGCACAGATCAATTGCGCCCGATAATGATGGGTGTGCTTTGGGACATCAAACCGGAAGATATAGTATTTGTGGCTTCTGACACCCATAAGCTGGTGCGCTATGTGAACAGCCGTGTGCAACCGGGATTTGAGGGCTCGTTCATATTGCCTACGAAGCCGGCAAGCATATTGTCTTCAATCTTGTCGAAAGAGGCGGGCGATGTGAAAGTGATGATCGACTCAAAGAGCGTGTCGTTTGAAACAGAAACATATACTGTCAATTGTCAATTTATAAATGGAAAATATCCAAATTACAATGCAGCGATACCTCAGTCAAACCCATATGAGTTGATTGTTGACAGGACACTCTTCCTAAACGCCATCCGTCGCGTGGCTGTGTTTGCAACAGAGGGCGGCTTGATTCAGCTGGAGATTTCTGATTCGAAAATAACAATCAAGTCACAGGATTTGGAGTATTCATTGTCGGCTAAAGAAAGTCTCGACTGCGATTATTCAGGAGATGTGCTTACGGTTGGATTCAACAAGGATAAACTAATCGAAGTGGTCAGCAACATAAGCAGTGACAACTTGATTCTGAGACTGTCGGCTCCGGGACGTCCAGGCTTGTTTATCCCAATCGAACAGGCGGAGAAAGAGGATTGGTTGGCATTACTGATGCCGATGGTCGTACCTAATATGTAAAAGTCGGTAAAATGGAATTGAATTTGAAGAAACCTCTGATATTCTTTGATTTGGAGACAACAGGAGTAAATGTCACCAAGGATAGAATCGTGGAGTTGTCATATATAAAAATTTATCCAAACGGTAAGGAAGAAGAGCGTACGATACGCCTGAATCCGGAGATGCCCATTCCGCCGCAAGCAACGGCGGTGCATCACATAACTGATGAGGATGTCAAAGACAAACCTACGTTCAAAACGATTGCAAAAGATTTGGATCGAGTGTTCGAGGGCTCGGACATCGCAGGATTCAACAGCAATAAATTCGATGTGCCGTTGCTTTCTGAGGAATTTTATAGAGCAGGTGTGCAGTTTGATGTGTCAAAAAGAAAAATGGTTGACATACAGACTATTTTTCATAAAATGGAGCAGCGCACACTTGTTGCCGCATATAAGTTCTATTGTGGTAAAAACTTGGAGGAAGCCCACTCTGCAAACGCTGACACAAGGGCAACATACGAGGTGCTGAAGGCTCAGCTTGACCGTTATCCTACGCTTGAGAATGATGTGGATTTTCTTGCAAAATATTCATCGCAGAACAGAAACGTAGATTTGGCGGGACGGATTGTTCTAAACGATCAAGATGTGGAGGTGTTCAATTTTGGCAAATATAAAGGCCAGCCGGTGGAAACCGTATTGAAGAAAGATCCCGGGTATTTTGGCTGGATTCTTCAAGGCGACTTCGCGCAAAACACTAAGAGTGTCTTGACGAATATTAAACTAAGAATGAAATAATGCTGAAAGGAAAGCATATAATATTGGGCATAACAGGCGGTATTGCCGCCTATAAGTCGGTATCGTTGCTTAGGCTCTTTGTCAAGGCTGGCGCTGAGGTGCAGGTCGTAATCACGCCTTCGGGGAAAGAATTCATAACGCCTGTTACATTATCTGCCTTGAGTGGAAAGCCTGTCATAAGTGAGTTTTTTACGGCAAACACAGGTAGTTGGAACAGTCATGTGGATCTCGGATTGTGGGCTGATGCCATGGTCATTGCGCCGGCAACGGCATCTACGATAGGCAAGATGGCAAATGGCATTGCCGACAATATGCTCGTCACGACGTATTTGTCGTCAAAGTGCCCTGTGTTTGTAGCTCCGGCTATGGATTTGGATATGTATAAGCATCCGTCCACACATGGTAATTTGGCAAAACTTGTTTCGTATGGCAATATTGTCATAGAACCTGAGGAAGGCGAACTTGCCAGCCACTTGATTGGAAAAGGCAGAATGGAAGAGCCGGAAGCCATCTTCCGAATCATCGAAGAATATTTCTCCAAAGGTCAGCCGATGAAAGGAAAGCGGGTATTGGTAACTGCAGGTCCGACGTATGAGAAAATAGATCCGGTGAGGTTCATCGGCAATTATTCATCCGGCAAGATGGGGTATGCAGTGGCAGATGAATTCGCCGACAGGGGAGCCGATGTGACCATTGTCAGCGGTCCGGTGTCGGTCAAACCGACGTCTGCCAATGTTAAGGTCATATCGGTGGAATCGGCGTTGGAAATGTATGATGCCGTGATGGCTCATACGGCAGATGTTGATGTGGCTGTGATGTGTGCAGCTGTGGCGGACTATCGTCCGGAATCGATGTCTTCCCGTAAAATCAAGAGGGAGAAGGACAGTGTGCCCGAAATAAAGTTGGTTAAGAATCCAGATATAGCCGCAGCTGTTGGAAAAATCAAGACAAACAAGCAGCTGCTTGTGGGCTTCGCTCTTGAAACCGACAATGCTGAACAGAACGCATTGGAAAAGTTGCGTCGAAAAAATCTTGATATGATTGTCTTGAATTCTTTGGAGGACAAAGACAGCGGCTTCGGTGTTGACACGAACAAGGTGACGATAGTCGACTCTTCCGGAGAAATGCTCCGTCTGCCTGTAAAGTCCAAAAAAGATGTGGCGGTGGATATTGTGGATCATGTTGTTTTGAAATTGAAATAGCAATCAATGAAGAGTCTTAAGGTTATATTGGCGGTTGTGATTATGTCCTTGGGGGGGTCTCATTTGTTGGGCGCTCAAGAACTTAACTGTTCGGTTGAGATAAACACAGACAAAATCAGCGGCACTGACAAAAATGTTTTTACCACCCTGCAGACAGCCATTGCCGAATATATGAACAACAACCAATGGGGTAATGCCCAATTTATGGTCAATGAGAAGATTGACTGTAAGCTGTTTTTCGCTATGTCGTCTATAGATGGAACAAAGATGTCGGGGACATTGCAGGTGCAATCGACACGTCCGGTCTATAATAGCTCGTACACGACGACATTGATAAACTTTAAAGACAACAGCATTGAATTTGACTATCAGGAGAACGAGCCGTTGGTGTTTTCCGACAACAATATGGAGAGCAACCTGACAGCGATATTGAATTTCTATGCCTATCTTATTTTGGCTGTTGATTTTGATAGTTTTTCGCCTAATGGTGGCGATTACTACTATGAAAAGGCGGCCAATGTAGTGGCTATGGCGCAGAGCTCAGGCGAAAAAGGCTGGAAAGCATTTGAGGATAATAAAAACCGAAGTGCCGTGTTGAGCGCATTCACAGACAATTCAACAAAAGCAATTCGGACATTGCTGTACGACTATCACCGGAAGGGGTTGGACGAGATGGTGCTGAGCCCGGAAAAAGGCAAGTCGGTAATCACAAAATCGTTGGGTATTCTCAAGCAGATCCATGATGTGTCGCCGATGTCGGTGGCGTTGTCTATGTTCAAGGATGCAAAGCTGGATGAATTGGTGAATGTTTATTCAAAATCGAATCAGACAGAGAAACAAAGTGTTTATGAGTTGCTTTATCCGTTGTATCCAACAGAACGCGAGCGTTTGGACAAAATAAAAGAAGAAACAAAAAATTAGCCAAAGGGACATGCTGAAACGGTTGACAATTGACAATTTTGCTCTGATAAACCATATTGACGTCGCTTTTGATGATGGGCTGTCGATTATAACAGGTGAAACCGGAGCGGGCAAATCAATAATTATAGGGGCTTTGTCGTTGCTTCTCGGAAGCCGCGCCGACAGCAAGTCGGTGAAAGACCGCAAAGAGAAAATGGTCGTAGAGGCGGTTTTCGACATTGGCGACTATGATTTGAGGACGCTTTTCGAAAGCTATGGATTGGACTATTTCCCCGAAGAAACGATTGTGCGAAGGGAACTTCTGCCATCGGGCAGAAGCCGGGCGTTCATCAACGATATGCCTGTTCAATTGGCAACATTGTCTGAGTTGACGCTCAGGCTTGTTGATATCCATTCGCAGCACAGCAATGCGTTGTTGCTCAAGCCTGCATATCAATTGGCGATGCTTGACGATCTTTCCGGCAACGGGGAGTTGCTGAAGAATTATAGAGAAGCATTCCAGGTTTTTCAAAATGGAAAGAAGGCATTTGAAGCCGCCAAGTCCAGAATTGAAAAGAATAAATCTGATGAGGAATATTTCCGTTTCCAATTGAATCAATTGGAAACGGCCAATTTGAAGTCTGATGAGCAGGAAGCTTTGGAAAAAGAGCAGAATGTGCTTGAAAATCAGACGCAAATAAAGGAGAGTCTGTCATTCGTGTCATACTCCTTGTTGGAAAATGAGAATTCTGCCGTTGATGCCATAAAGGGTGCAATCCGCAGTATGAGTCAGATAAGCCATGTCTATGATGGCGCATCTGAAATGGTGGAGCGGTTGGAGTCGGCAAAGATTGACTTACAGGATATTGCTGAAACGGTGGAACGGGATTGCCAAAACATCGGCGGGGATGAATCTGATTTGGAGCGGGTTGAGTCGAGGTTGAGTTTGATATACGGCCTTCAGCAGAAATTTCATGCAGAAACGGTTGATGGCTTGTTGGAAATACAGGCCTCGTTGAAAAAGTCGTTGGATGAGATTGACAACTCGGAGGAAGAACTGCAGTCGTTGCGTGAACAGATGGACAGTGCCGGCCGAAAAGTGTCGGAACTGGCTTTGTCGTTGACGCAGTCGAGAAAAGATGCCGCCGCTTTGTTTTTGTCGCAACTTGAGCGGAAGACCTCGTTTCTTGGCCTTAACAATTTCAGGGGAGAAATAGGGTTTGAACAAACGCAGCCATGCGCAACGGGGCAAGACAAAGTGCAGTTTAGGGTGGCATTCAATAAGAATCAACAGCCGATGCCTATTGAAACGACGGCATCGGGAGGTGAAATTTCCAGATTGATGTTATGCGTCAAGACAATCCTTGCTGAGAAAATGAAATTGCCGACCATCGTTTTTGATGAAGTCGACACAGGAGTGTCGGGAGAAGTGGCAAATAGAATTGGAGAAATGATGTGTTCTATTGCAGACAAAATACAGGTGCTTACGATAACACACCTGCCTCAGGTGGCTGCCTTGGGAACGCATCATTATAAGGTATATAAACAGGATGTCGCAGAGGAGACTGTTACGGCAATCAAGTCGCTTGACCATAAGGAGAAAGTGCTGGAGATTGCAGGTATGCTCAGTGGTGCGGCAATAGATGCGGCGGCGATTGCCAATGCGGAATCGTTAATAAGAAAATAATATAAAAATGGACTATAAAGTGGATTATATCTTCGGAATGCGGGCAGTCATAGAGGCTCTTGCAACCGGAAAGGACATAGACAAAATTCTTGTAAAGAAGGATTTGTCGGGAGATTTGTCGAATGAGTTGTTTGCGGCGTTGAAAGACCGTCCGGATGTTGTAGTGCAGAAGGTACCGGTGGAGCGCATCAACCGCATCACGCGTAAAAATCATCAAGGCGTGTTGGCATTCCTGTCGCCGGTAGCATACCACAATCTTGACAACCTTATTCCCGAGTTGTTTGAATCAGGTCGGAATCCTTTGATTCTGCTTCTTGATGGGGTGACAGATGTACGCAATTTCGGTGCGATATCACGTACTGCTGAATGCGCTGGGGTGGATGCAATTGTGATACCTGAACGAGGCAGCGTGTCGGTCAATGGCGACGCGGTAAAGACCTCGGCGGGCGCATTGCTGCATTTGCCTGTGGCGAGAGTGGCTAATTTGAACAGGACGATAAAGACGCTTAAAGACAGTGGCTTCACAATAGTTGGTGCGACTGAGAAGTCAAGTCAGAACTACACCACGTTTGACTTTACATCGCCTGTCGCGATAGTAATGGGCGCGGAGGAAACAGGTATCAATCCGGAAAATTTGCGTCTGTGCGACTGTCTTGCTTCAATTCCGATGCGTGGAAAAGTCAATTCGTTGAATGTGTCGGTTGCCGCTGGAATAATGATTTATGAGGTGATAAGACAGCGCATGCTCGCTGATGCGCTTTGATGATAATGATAAAATAGGTATCTTTGCAAAGAAATAACAAGGAAATATGATAAATAGAGTTCTTATACGAATCAAGGTGGTTCAAATGGTCTATTCATATCTTTTGACAAAAGATGGTATGAAAATGAGTGAGGCTTTGAAAACATTGTCTCAGAGCATGGATAAATCTTATGAATTGTACCACTATCTCCTTATACTGCCGATTGCGTTGACAAACCTTCAAGAGCAACGGCTTGACAATGCCCGTAACAAATATCTCCCAGACGAGGCTGATTTGAATCCGAATACTAAATTTATAGACAATCTGTTTGTCGCCAAATTGCGCGATAATGAGATGCTTAATGAGTATCTGAAGGCACTTCCTCTTTCATGGGATTCGGAGGAGATTTATTTGCGCCTTGCACTGGATAAGATTCTCAATTCTGAGATATATAGCGACTATATGGCCGATGAAAACCGGTCGTTGGCTGCGGATTGCGAATTTTGGAGAGAGGTGATGCGCAAGATTGTTCTTGTTGATGAGAATCTTTCGGATGTGCTTGAGGCAAAATCCATTTATTGGAATGATGATTTGGAAACAATCGGCACTTTTGTGCTGAAAACAATCAAGCGGTTTGCAGAGGATGATTTTGTGGAACTCCTGCCTCAGTTCAAGGATTCTGAAGACCGTGCCCTCGGAGAAAAATTGTTTATGGGTGCCGTCCAAAATCATGATAAATACATGGCTCTTATTGAAAATTTTGTCAACAAGGAGTCGTGGGACATTGACCGGTTGGCGTTTATGGACGTTGTCGTGCTTCTCGTCGCTTTGGCGGAGGTTGAAAATGTGCCGTCGGTACCGACTAAGGTCACGCTTAATGAATATATCGAGATAGCGAAATATTACAGCACACAAAAGAGTGGTCAGTTTGTTAACGGAATATTGAATGCAATCATTGTGCATTTGAAGAAAGATGGCCTTTTGGCAAAAAATTAGGTAGAACAGATAGACTATTCGTTGAATATTTTTATCTTTGCATATAAACTCTTGAATAGAGAGACGAAGTAGATATTAAAAACAAAAATTTATGGATATGTTATTGAATTCAATTCTTCTTAACACAGACGCGCAAGGCGGCGGATTTATGCAAATCTGTATGATTGTGTTGTTGATTGCCGTATTCTATTTCTTTATGATTCGTCCGCAAAACAAGAAACAGAAAGAAATCAAGAAATTTCGTGAAGGCATACAGAAAGGTGATAAAGTTATTACTGCTGGTGGTATTTACGGAACAATCAAAGAAATAAAGGAAACTCATTTTGTCCTTGAGATTGCCGACAATGTGAAAATCAGCATTGACAAAGGTTCGGTATATCCGTCAATCGACGCAGCTCAACAAGCTAAATAAGAAAATAACCGTTTAAGATTTAAGCCATTCACTGGACAAATTGGTTTGGCGAATGGCTTTTTCTATATATGGCAATGGAGTGGTACAAAAACGTGAAAATGTTCTTTTCCTCGGCGAGGGGAAGGGACGTGTTGCTGTATGTTTTGTTTGTTACCATATCCGCAATTTTCTGGTCGGTGCTGACGCTTGGAAATTCAATGCAGACGCACTACAAGGTTAAACTGACAATAGACGGAATACCGGAAGGCACTACATTGATAACGGATGCTCCTGAATATATCGATGTATCGGTAAGAAACAACGGCTATGCTTTTGTTAGGTACATGGTGGGAGCCATCCCGGAGGTGTCGATCAATTTCGGCCGTTTTGCAGATGGCAAAGGCCGGGTGGTCTTGGCTAAGCAAAATATTGAGGATTTACTGCGCGAGGCGTTTGGCAAGGATGCCAGTATCGATGCGTTCTCTCCAGAGCAATTGGAATTAAGATACACGACCAATCCAGGAAAAAAAGTGCCGGTTGTGGTTGATGGCGACTTCACCTCCGACTTGCAATATGTGGTGAACGGGAATGTGAAAGTGACACCAGGGTATGTTACTGTGTTTTCTGATGTCGACAATCTGAGCTCAATAGAAGCAGTGTTGACAAAGCATATTGTGCGCCACAATCTGAAAGAGTCAGAAACCGTTAAGGTGGCGTTGCTGAAGAAAGAAAATGTGCGAATAGAGCCTGATTCTGTCGTGGTAACAATCCCGGTTGAACCATTGGTGAGCAAGGAGCAGGAAGTGGCAATAACGGTTGCCAATTGTCCTGAAGGAGAGCATTTGGTGGCGTTTCCGGCAACAGTTAAGATATCATATCTTGTGCCGTTGAGCGTGTATAATAAGAATACGTCACAATCGCCAGTGGTGTTTGTTGACTATAGAGACGTGCAAAATGGCAAGAATAAAATTCCGTTGCACACAGCCAAATCGAATGTGTTCCAAGGCGTCTCGTTGCCTGTGGACAGTGTGGAATATATAATTGAATGATAATGAAGACGGTTGCTATAACTGGCGGTATCGGAAGTGGCAAAAGTGTAGTGTCAAGACTTTTGCGCGTGGAGGGCTATCCGGTTTATGACTGTGACAGCCAAGCGAAGCGGATAATGGACAATGATGCAGAAATCCAACGGCAACTTCAGAATGCATTCGGTGAGGACGTGGTTGTGGATGGGGGCATACATCGGCAGAAATTGGCGAGCTTGGTGTTTGGCAATTCGGAAAATTTGCGAAAACTGAATGCCATTGTCCATCCGGCGGTAATTGCCGACATAAAGAAATGGTCGGTTGCCGAGCAGAAGGATTTGGTTTTTGTCGAGACTGCCATCCTGAGGGAAAGTGGGATGGAAACGCTTGTTGATGAAGTGTGGGTGGTCGATGCTCCAAAAGATATCCGCGTGGCGAGGGTCATGGTCCGCAACAATATGCCTGAGGAGGATGTGAGAAAGAGAATCGATAGCCAAAATGACAACCCCAAATTTTCTGTGCCTACATCGGTGGTTGAAAATTATGGAAGCAACTCTGTCATTGTACAGGTGCAAAACTTATTGAAAACAATGTTTAATAAACAAAATACGAAGTAGATTATGATTAAAAACATTCTATGCATATCCGGCAAGCCAGGCTTGTTCAAGCTGGTTTCGCAAGGAAAAAATATGCTTATTGTAGAGTCTTTGACAACAAAGAAACGTACACCTGCATATTCTCACGATAAAATCGTGTCGTTGGGAGATATCGCTATTTATACCGACGAGGAAGAAGTTCCTTTGTCGCAGGTGTTCCAGACTATTTACGATAAAGAGGGCAAGAAATTGGAAGTGTCAGATTATAAAACTGACGCTTCTTTGGAGAAATTCTTTGCGGAAATCCTTCCAAATTATGACCGCGAACGTGTGTATAATACAGACATCAAGAAAGTTATATCTTGGTATAACTCGCTGATTGATGCCGGCTATACGGAATTCTACAAGCCGGAAAACAAGGAAGAGGAGCCCAAAGAGGAAAAGTAATAAGAATAAAATAGACAGGAGGATGGTAGGGCTCTTCGGCTTTATCGTCTTCCTTTACTTTTGTCGGAATGAAACGATTGGCTATATTGGCGTTTGCCATGTCTGTAATGGCGGCCCTGCTGACGGGATGCCATACATCTAAGAAAGTGACAACCACAGATACTCCCGGTTCTCCCAATTCGGAGGTCGTTGCGGTAGATTCGTATGGCTATTTGTCGAGGCGTCTTGGCATCAGCATAGGAAAGCACGACAAAGAAAATTTAGAACTCTTTACCGTTGCCGAAAAATGGCTTGGTGTGCCTTATCGCTATGGGGGCAACACTAAAAAAGGTTGCGATTGCTCGGGCTTTGTGTCGCAGGTGTATAAGGCAGTCTATGGCAAATCGTTGGAACGTAATTCAGCGGCGATACGCGACAAGAATTGCAGTAAAATCAGACGTAGCCAATTGAGAACCGGAGATCTTGTTTTTTTCAAGACGGGTTCGTCGCGAAAAATCAACCATGTGGGCATCTACCTTAAAGATGATAAATTTATCCATGCCTCTTCAAGCAAGGGGGTTATTGTCAGCAGTCTGGAAGAGAAGTATTATATTAGAACATATGTGTGTTCCGGACGCGTGGATTAATCCGCTCGGAATGGAATTTTGTTTTTTCGCGCATAATCAATCAGTGTGTCCCGCCGCTCTTTGTAAATCTCTCTTGGAATAATGACGGTGTCGGCGTCAAAGTAGTCAGGCAGGTCTGAAAGTTGGTTGTAGTACCTACGGGTGAGAACAGCATAGTCAACCTTTGTCGGTTTGTCGTTTTTATCGTGAAGCTTGCGGTAATTTCCGACAACAAAAACGTAGCTTTTACCATTGATCCATGCGAATGGATATGAAAAATGGATGCCATCGGAGTTTAGACTGTCACGGTCGTATACGATGGAGTCAAAACGATGCCTCGCTAAAAATTTGTCTGCATTGGCAATAAAATCTTTTGCAAGAATGGTGTCATTCAGAGAATTCAGAATGTATAATTTGTCGTTTTGAAAAGCCACGATGTCGGTTGAACTGTATTCCGAAGCGATGAAATGTCCGGATTTCGGCGTTGCAAGATTGTTTGCCGTGACGGATGCAACGACAGCGCAAAGCAAGGCAACACAAGCGTATTTCAAAATGCGTGTGGCTGAGAATTCAAGCATCAGTCCGGCGATTATGGCCGATGCGGATAGCAAAGTGGCGGATAGCCCGTCAATCCAAATGTTGTTGACCGCCGGCAGGTAGTTGATACAGAAGTGGGATGCTTGAATCATATACTCGTAAAGCAAGTCGATAAAACCAATCAATGCGCCAAGTTGGTATCCAAATGCGGCTATTGCTATCGCGGATACATTCAGAAGCAGTATCAATGGCAGCAAAGGAACTATGACAAAGTTTGTGATGAAAAAGCTTGTAGGGAATGAATTGAAATAGTAAATGATAAGTGGTGCGGTTGCCAATTGTGCAGCCAATGTGACAGACAGGGATGATGACGCATAGTTGAGGATAGGGTTTGATGAACGCGGCAGCAGGTTGTTTGCCCAGAGAAGGATGCCTGTCACGGAGAGAAAGCTCAATTGGAATCCGACGTCATAAATTGCATTGGGGGAAAATATCAAGATGAAGAAAGCGGAGGCGGCAAGAGCGTTGATGGATGAATGCTTGCGTAAAAATATTTTTGACGCATAAACAAATGAAACCATGATGGCGGCTCTTATGGCTGAGCTGGACAGCCCGGTAAATGCAACATAAAACCAAATGCAGGCGAGGATGGCGAAAAATTTGAATTTGTTCATCCGCGGGCCTCTGATTGGAAACAAAAGGGCGGACAGGATGATTGTGATTACACCGATGTGAAGCCCGCTGACCGCAAGAATGTGCGCAAGCCCAGCTTGAGAAAATGCTTGCTTGTCAGAATCCGACATATAGCGGCGGTCGCCGGTGCAGAATGCTATAGAAAGGCTCGCTGCGCCATTGCTAATGCCGGAAAGTCGGATGAGATGTATTATTTTTTGCTTTGTGCGGTCGGTCCATGCGCGTAGGCTGTTTTTATGCCCGGTGATTGAATATTCCCCTTCTTTCAGCGGGCATTCGTATAAAATGCCCTGTCGCTTCATGTATAAGGCATAGTCGAAAGAATATGGGTTGTTTGTGCTCGTTATAGGCTCGATGGTTCCGCGGCAGGCAATCACATCACCGACATGGATGGAGTAGTCGTTGTGTATGGTAATAAGTCGCAGTTTCGTTTTCTTCTGTCCGATTTGAGCAGCGACAGTCAGGTCGGAGGAAAAGTCACGTTGCCGGATTTCATCAACTGTTCCGGAAAACGCTATTTCTTTTCCGATGAAACGCTCGTCAATGTTGTTTGGTGTGTTGAGATAGGAGCATAGCCATCCGAACGAGGCAAACATAAGAAGAAGCGACATGTTTGAGAAGATGTGCCAGATACCGAATCTGTATGTCTTGGTGAGCAACATTCTTGCAATGAGGCATATTGCTGTGCCCAAGGCAAGAAAAGACGGCATAAAGCATCTGTCTCCTATGTCGAACAGGAGTATGCCAACCGCAAAAGGAATGGTTATCTTTAGAAAAGGATTGGCAGCAAAAGAGAAGGGCCGCTTAGTCATTCCAGATTCTCCAGGCAGCGAGGGCTTGGCCGATAAGCATTTCCATACCGTTTATTGTGTCGGCGCCGTATTGCTTCGATTTGCGGAGAAACAATGTTTCTGCAGGGTTGTATGTCAGGTCAAAGCAGATGTGGCTTGATGAGATCCCTTGATAGGGGATGTCGGGGCAGGCGTCTACGTTGGGAAACATTCCGAGAGGTGTCGTGTTGACAATAATTTGATGAGAGGAAACAATCTGCTCCGTCAGGTCTGTATAAGCCATTTTCCCGTTTCCTGATGTGCGCGAGGCAAAATCGATTGATATTCCGAGTGAGCGTAGGCAATGAGCCACGGCTTTGCTGGCTCCGCCTGTGCCGAGAATCAAGGCAGATTTGTGGTGAGACCGGATGTGTGGAACAATAGAGTCGTGAAATCCGATGATGTCAGTGTTGAAGCCAATTGTTTTTACAAGCTCGCCCTTACGCACGAATTTGATGACATTGACAGAGCCTATTGCTTGCGCGTCTTTGTCCACTTCGTTTAGAAGAGGGATTATCTGTTGCTTGTATGGGATAGTCACGTTCAGACCGCATATTTCGGATTGGAGGAAAATGTTTTCGGCAAGTGAAATGTCGTCAATCTCAAAATTGCGGTATTCGGCATCTATGTCCTCGTTGCGGAATTTGTTATTAAAGAATTTCCGAGAGAAAGAATGCCCGAGAGGGTAGCCGATTAACCCGAATATTTTAGTAGCCATTGCTGTTGAGTTTCTATGAAATGTTTAAATGTCAGTAAATATTTTATGTCTCTTAAGTTCACAAAAGTTTCCCTTTTGGGAAAATGCGGCGCTGCTCAACTGACGAAGAAATAATCCGGCATTGAGGATTCTGACTTCGTCAGGTTGAGACGTATTCTGCGCATCGCAACTGTCGCCAACGGTAATTCTGCCGTTGCAATGTGTTGGATTGCAGTATAATCCGGCATGTTGCCAACTGAGTCTTGTGGCGAGAGCCAGACGAAGCGGAAACAATCATGGACATATATGGGCATAAAAATATATTTAAAAAGTCAGATATGGAAATTTGAATGGATATTATTTTAATCTAAATGCGTAATTCTATAATTCGACAAAAAATCGTACTTTTGTAGAGAAATTGAAAATATGAAGTCGAGATTCTTGAGAACGTTACTTTTGTCGGTATTCGTCGCTGCATTTTGCGTTAATGCAGTGGCAAAAGATTTTGTGTTGGTCATCGATGCCGGACATGGAGGAAAAGATGTCGGGGCGGTGGGCGACTACGCAATGGAAAAAGATGTGAATCTTGGCGTGGCATTGAAGTTTGGCGAACTGGTGAAGAAACATTGCAAGAATGTAAAAGTCGTTTATACAAGGGATGCGGATTTTTTCGTTTCATTGCAGGACAGGGCAAATATAGCAAACAAAGCAAAAGGTGATTTGTTCGTGTCGATACATACTAACTCAGTTGACAAAAAATCGCCAAGCCGCTATACGGTCTCTGGGTCGGAAACATATACATTGGGACTGCATCGGTCTAATGAAAACCTTGAGGTGGCTAAGCGCGAGAATTCGGTGATTGAACTTGAGGATGATTATTCTGCAAAATATCAAGGATTCGACCCGAACTCTGCCGAATCATATATCATTTTTGAATTGAATCAGAGCAAGCACATGGAGCAAAGTATCAATTTCGCGTCATACGTGCAGGGGGAGTTCAAAAAGTGCGGACAAGTGGACAAGGGCGTGCGTCAGGCGGGCTTCTGGGTGCTTGCCAAGACGGGAATGCCGGCAGTGCTTGTCGAACTTGATTTCATATGCAATCCTAAAAGGGAGAAATTCCTGTCGTCGGACGATGGCCAGGAGAAATTGGCTAAATCATTGTTCAATGCTTTTTGCCAATATAAAGAAGGTTATGACTATTATAAAAATGGTAGAAACCGTGACAAGGTGGAGGAAAACAGAACACCTGAGAAGCGGAGGACAACGGTTGCTGAAAGCAATCGTAATAAAGTGGAATATAGAATACAATTCTTGTCGAGTGGTAAAAGATTGCCGTTGACTTCTCGACAATTCAAGGGATTGAAAAATGTAGAATATTATGAGGATGGAGGCGTCTTTAAGTACACAACGGCTTCTACTTTCGACAAGCGACAGGCGTTGCAGTCGCTTGCTGAAGTGCAAGAACTGTTTGAAGATGCTTTTATCGTCGAGTTTAAGAATGGACAAAGAATAAAATAGTTAATTATGAAAAAAATATTTACAAGAGAGATATTAATCGGTTTGATTTTGGTGATTAGTTTGTCAATCCTATTTATCGGAATTGACTTCTTGAAAGGCATCAATGTGTTCAAATCGTCAAATTTATATTATGTGGCATTCAAGGATGTCTCCGGCTTGGCGGAGGCGGCTCCTGTTACGCTTAACGGAATGAAAGTGGGGCAGGTGACAGGTATGGAATATGACTATGAGCATCCTGGAAATGTGTTGGTGGAAGTAAATCTGGACTCTTCTGTCAAATTGACAAAAGGCACTAAATTCACAAAGGCTGTAAGCTTGCTTGGAACAGGTGCGTTGGCGATAGAGATGGCTCCGGGCAACTCTTATGTGGAAGCCGGCTCGGAGATGGAAGGAGAGAGCCAGAAAGACATGATGGCAGATATCTCAACCGAGGTGTTGCCTCAGGTGGTTGAAATGCTGCCAAAACTAAACAGCATCTTGGCACACGTGGATTCTTTGGCTGCCAATCCGGCATTACAGAAAACAGTTACGCGTCTGGATGCGATATCGGCCAACATAGAGTTGCTTACGGCACGTTTGGCGGCAACATCGCAGAGAATCGACCCGATGGTCAGCAACGTGAATGGGCTGACTAAGGATTTGACTGCAATATCAGCTGACTTGAAGCAGTTGAGTGCAGAACTTAAGGAGTTGCCTTTGTCTGAGACTATGGATAACGTGAAATCGACAACGGCCAATCTGAAAACATTTACGGGAAAACTGAACGGAACAGACTCCTCTTTGGGCTTGTTGCTTAACGACAGGGGGCTTTATGACCACATCGATTCTACGGTGAACAGTCTGGACTCTTTACTCATCGACCTAAAGGCTCATCCGAAAAAGTACGTAAATTTCAAATTGTTTTAGATAAATCTTTGAACGGCTTATTCGGAATGGTTCCAAATAAGCCGTCGGAACTTATTTGTTTTTCAGGTGGATTAAAATCCTAATAATTAGGAAGTATGTTGCATCTGTTGCGCCAATTACGGTGTCTTGTGCTGAAAAATGTAAACATCAGACAGTCAACAGGTTACGACTAAATGCGCGGGTGAGCTTGGAAAGTTTTGTAACTGCTTGATATTGTTGGTGTTGGATGTGTTGTGAAAAAAACAAATTATTTTACATTTGTTTAATCCGAAATATATTACAAAATTTGCATTTGGAAATACAGTGAGATAATGACAGCAAACAATAGCGAAAGATGGAAAAAGTGCCAAGAGATTATTAAGGATAATCTCGGGCCAGACCCGGTTCCTTATGAAACCTGGTTCGCCCCTATTGTAGAAGAAAGTTTTATAAACAATGTCTTGACATTGCGTGTCCCGACAAACTTCTACGCAGAGGTGCTTGAAAGTCGCTATCTTGATTTGTTGCGTGCAACTTTGTTCCGCGTGTATGGCAAGGGAATAAAGTTGAACTATTCTTATGACATTGTAAAAGATGTGCCGGAATCGCATGTGGTAACACAGGTGCCGCACAAGAGTCCTGCAGTGCAGGAAATGAATCCATTTGTGCAGCAGGACCGTTTTTCGAGCGTGGCGCTCGATTCACAACTGAATCCGATATATACATTTGAGAATTATTGCGAGAGCAAAAGCAATAAATTGGCATTTACCATAGCTAATGCGATTGTTCGACATCCTGAAAAACAAACGTTCAACCCGATGTTTATATTCGGTCCAACAGGTGTTGGAAAGACTCATTTGATTCAGGCGATAGGTATAGGCATGAAGGAGGAGAACCCTGATTTGCGTGTGCTTTATCTCAGCGCCCGTACGTTTGAGTCGCAATATACTACAGCGGTAAGAAACAATAAGGTCAATGACTTTATAAATTTCTATCAAAGCATTGATATGCTTATTATGGACGATGTCCAGGAATTTGCAGGCAAAACGGCTACACAAAACACATTCTTCCATATCTTCAATCATTTGCACAACAAACAAAGACATTTGATATTGTCGTGCGATTGTCCTCCGTCTGAATTGGATGGAATGGAGCCTCGTTTGTTGTCGAGGTTCAAATGGGGCATGACGGTGGAATTGTCGAGCCCGGACTATGAATTGCGCCGTAATGTGTTCTTGAAGAAAGCTCTTCAGGCCGGTGTTGAAATTCCGGAAGACATTGTGGACTATGTGGCAGAGAACGTGAAGGACAATGTGCGTGAGATAGAAGGTGTATTCGTGTCGTTGATGGCGCATTCTACGGCTCTTAATCTGCCTCTGACTGTTGATTTGGCAAGAAATGTGTTGTCCAACTCAGTCAAGATGAGCCGCCGTCAGGTGACGTTTGATGTGATTGTCGACGCTGTATGCTCGCAGTTCAGCATTGACAAGGATTTGCTCTATGGCAAGTCGAGAAAGCGTGAGGTAGCCGATGCGCGCCAGTTGGTGATGATGCTTGCCAAGAAACACGCAAAGATGTCGTCTACCAATATCGGTTTGAAGCTGAACCGCAACCATGCTACTGTGCTTTATGCATGCAAGGCTATCGAGGAGCGCGTTTCTGTGGAGAAAGACTTCTGTCAGTTTGTGGGACAAATTGAGGCTAAACTGAATTAGAAAGAATCAAGGATAAACAAAAATGGCAAATTCGGGAAGCGAATTTGCCATTTTTTGTTTTGGTTATAATTCTGTGTTGAAAAATTCGATGAATGCTTGAATTGCGTATTCATGATCAGCGATGGAGCCTGTTTCCATGGCTGAGTGCATTGCCCAGATAGGGTTGCCAACGTCGACACCGTCAATGTCGATTTGCGACGTGAGAATGTTGCCCAAAGTCGATCCTCCTGCCACATCCGAATGATTTACGAAATACTGGCAAGGTACGTTGGCTGCATGGCAGACTTCCTTGAAGATGGCGGAAGAATGAGCATCTGTCATATATTTGCAGTTGGCGTTTATCTTTATGACCGGACCACCTCCCATCTTAGGGTGGTTGGTGGGGTCATATTTTTCCGGATAGTTAGGATGTGCTGCGTGGGCATTGTCGGCAGAAACAAGAAAACTTCTGGACAAAGCTTGGTAGAAGCCCTCGTCGTCGAGCCCCATGCATGTTGAGACACGATGCAGTATTGATGCAAGCACAGGCGATGCCGCCCCTTGTTTTGTTCCGCTGCCCGTTTCTTCGTTGTCGAATATTGCCATGACTTTTGTCGTTGCGGGGTTGTCGCTGTTCAGGAGTGCCGACAATGCTGCGTGAGCCATGCTGAGGTCGTCGATTCTGCCGGAGCAGATGAATTCCTTGTTGAAGCCGACAAGCTGCGATTTCTGGCAATTATAGAGCATAAGGTCGAAATCCAGAATGTCTTTGGAGTCGGCAATTTCAAGCCTCTCTTTGATTTGGTCTATTAAGAAATTGTTTTTTGACATTGAGTCGCTGACAATTGCAGCGATAGGGAGCATGTCTTTCTGTTTTGAAAGAGGATTTCCTGCATTGACATTTCGGTTGAAGTGGATTGCGAGGTGCGGAATAATCAAAACAGGACTGGCGAAATCAATCAATCTTGTGATTGGTCGTGCTGGATTTTGTGGATTGCGTACAATGACCCTTCCGGCAAGCGACAATGGACGGTCGAACCAAGTGTAAAGTATAGGGCCGCCGTAAACCTCCGTGTTGAGTTTAAGCACACCGTCGGCAAGCATTTCTGGATTTGGCTTGATTCTGAAACAAGGGGAGTCGCTATGGGCGGAAATCATATTGAATCCGCTTTGGTCAAGAGGCGTTTCTCCTATAACAAATCCAAAAATGGCGGTGTCGTTCTTTTTTACGTAATATTTTCCGCCTTTTTCCAAATTCCATCGTTCGGATTGCTTTAGCTCTTGGAATCCGTTGTCGTCAAGATAGCGTTGGATTGTTGCAGTGGCAAAGAAGTTGCATGGGCAGTTGTCGAGAAAATCCAACAACGAATAGGCATTTGTCCGTTCCATAATGATATTAGTTATATTCGTATTTAATGTGGTGCAATGCTCTCAACACGTTACAGAGCGTTTGGCCCCAAACGACCTTGAAATTATCCTTACAGAAGCTCATGCATTCGTTGATTTGGTCGCTGGTCGCGTCTTTCGCTGCGTGGAGGAAGTCGTATAGATATTGGAAAATGTCGGCAAGATATTCCGATATGCTGACGGCAATCGGCGTGTCGGAAAATTTCATGTCCGACTCAAAGACTTCAAGAATAGTGTCGTCTTCGCCAATCAAAGTCTCCAATTTGCGGCGCACGCTGTCATAATAGATTTCATCAAGATATGAATCGATTATGACAGAGTCGTCAATCTCCGTCTCGTTAAAGTCGGAAATGGCTATATATATTCGTGGCAGGAGTTTGAGTAGCTTGTCGACAAATTCGTTTTTCTCATAATTTGCGCAACTTTCCAACGTCTGGCAATACTCGTTTGCAAGTCCGATGAACAGAATGCTGTTGTTTGATATTTCAGTCATATTGGTGCTCAGTTTTTATAAAGGTTGTTGAACATAATATATTCTCTCACTTTGTCTGGCAATAGAAAATGTAAATCAAGACCTTTTTTTGCACAGTGGCGTATATGAGTCGACGACAATTCTATTTTAGGTGCTTTGACTATCTCCACGTTGTCGGGCAGTGTTTTGTCAGGAGGTAGAGGAAATCCAGGCCGGGGGTAAATGACGACTCCAAAATTGGCGATAATTTCATCGAAGGCTCTCCATCTGTCGAAGATAAGCCAATTGTCGCTGCCGATAATCAGCTTGAAATCGTGGTCTGGATATATGCGTTTTAATTCGCGTAAGGTTGATATGGTGTATGATGGTACAGGCATGTGAAACTCCACGTCGCACACCTTGAGGCCGTCGCATCCGTCAATCGCAAGTCTCGCCATGTTCAGCCTGTGTTGCGACATCGCATCGCTTGTTTCTTCTTTCAGAGGGTTTTGTGGCGATACGTTGAGCCAAACCTCGTCAAGCTCTGATGATTGCAGAATATGGCTGGCTACAATGCAGTGACCTATGTGGATGGGATTGAAAGAACCACCGAAAACACCGATTTTCATTATTTGGAAATGAATGATTCAATTACTTCGCGCGTCTTTGCAACGGCTTTGTCAAGGTCGTCGTTTACAATGTTGACATCATATTGTGGTGCAAATGTCAATTCAAAGGCAGCTTTGTCGACACGTTGGTTGATTGTGTCGATGTCGTCTGTGGCACGACCGACAAGTCTCTCTCTCAAGGCCTCGATTGATGGTGGCGTAAAAAACAAAGACAATGCTTCGGGATACTGCTTCTTTACATTCAATCCTCCTTTTACATCAATGTCGAGAATGAGATTGTGCCCCGATTCGAGAATCTTTGAAACCTCGGATTTGAGAGTTCCATAAAATCGTCCGGGATACACCTCTTCGTATTCAACAAAGGCATTCTCTGAGATGAGACGTTGGAAATCCTCGGTTGTCAAGAAGTGATAATTTACACCGTCAGTCTCGCCTTTGCGTGGAGCGCGGTTTGTGGCGGAAACGGAGAATTGCAGGCGCAAATCTGCATCCTCCATAAGCTTTCCAATTATGGTCGACTTGCCAGTGCCCGAAGGCGCGGAAACGATTATGATTTTACCTTGCTTCATAATTACATGACATTCAGCACCTGTTCTTTAATCTGTTCGAGTTGGTCTTTCATTCTGACCACAACCTTTTGCAGTTCGGCTTGATTTGCCTTCGAACCCATAGTGTTGATTTCACGGCCCATCTCCTGACTGATGAATCCCAATTTTTTCCCTTGTCCATGGTTTCCGTTGAGAGTCGAGATAAAGTAGTCGAGATGGTTCTGCAAGCGAAGTTTTTCTTCTGTGATGTCAAGTTTCTCGATATAGAATATCATTTCCTGCTCAAATCGGTTTTTGTCGTAGTCAACATCTCCGAGTTTCTCAAGCGATTCCTGAATGCGGCTTTTGATTTTTGTCACACGTTCGTTCTCGTATTGAGGCACTTCGTTGAGCAATTCCTGAATGCAGTGTATTTTGTCTTCAAAGAATGTGGCAAGGCGGTTGCCTTCTTGTGTGCGGAACTCCACAAGCCCTTCTATTGCATTGTTCACAACAGAGAACAATGAGTCTTTTTCGGCATCATCGATTTCCGACACATCAGTTTTCAAAACGTCTGGCAGTTTGATTAAAACGCTTAGCCAATCTTGAGGAAGCGGTATCTGGAGATTTTTTGCCAATTCTTCAATTTGAAGTTTGTAGGCTGCAGCTGCAGACTGATTTATGGTAGTTGTTGAGTCGGCAGAGATGGTCTCTACTGAAATTACGACGTCAACTTTGCCTCTTTCAAGACGTTGCGAGATGATGCTGCGAATCGGCAACTCAAATTCGCGGAATTGCTGAGGGATTCTGATGGACAAGTCCATCTGTTTGCTGTTAAGAGATTTAATTTCAGCGGTAAATCTTTTGCCTTTGCATTCGATGGTCGATTTACCATAGCCAGTCATGGATAATATCATATTTCTTTTTCTTTTCCACAAAAGTACATCATTTTTATGAATGTTGCGAATTGTTTCGCTAAAATGTAAGCGTTGTTGCCGTCAAATATCTGGTGTTATTCAAAACGGATTGACTTTGACGGCTTTATTGATGAGATGATGTATGAGGGTAATAGCAGTACGATTGCAGACAGCAAAATGATACCTATGTTCAGAATAAGTAGCCACCAGCTGAATTCAACGGGAACATAGTTCATGAAATATGATTCTGAGTCAAGTTTGATTATATGTAATTTGTCCTGAATGAGAAGCAGTGCGAACGCAATGGCATTGCCGATGATGATTGCGCTGAACAAAATCTTCATCATGATGGCAATGAATATCAACCGGATGCTTTTGTCGGTTGCGCCAAGCGCTTTGAGTACGCCAATGGTGTTTATTCTGTTGAGCACGATGATAATCAGGCATGCGATGATTGAAAAGCACGCAACAAAAGCCATCAGTCCAAGCACTACGGCTATGTTGGTGTTCAGCAGGTCGAGCCATGCGAAATGGGTGGGATTGCTTTCGCGTATGGTTGATAGTTGGAATTCGCCCGACAAGGATGTCTGCCCAGATGTTATGCGTTTTGTCAGGCGGTTGATGATGCCGGCTCTTACGTCGTCAATGTCGTTGCCTGATTTGCAATCCACGCCTATATATGATCCGGTGCTGGCGTCCCATTGGTTTACAGACTGCAGAGTTTTTAAATTTCCGATAAGAATATGCTCGTCGAAAGTGTCGAAGTCTGTATTGAAAATTCCGCAAATATTGCATCTGCGCATCCTGACTTGTTGGTTGTTCATAAAATAGATGTATAGGCGGTCGCCGATGTGGAGCTGCAGTTTATCGGCGGTGGCCTTTGATACAAGCACGTTGTTCCCAGAAATGTCGGCTTTCCCAGCTGTCAATGTGCTGCGAAGATATGACAGGTCATAGCTGTCGGAAACGCCTTTAAATCGCAATCCTGAAAATCCGTCGGGCGATTTCAACACGCATGGAATCTCGCTGATTAGGTAGACAGACTTGATTCTCGGGTCGGCTTTTGAAGACAGCAGGGTAGACAGCTCGCTGTTGAAGTCAATGTAGCTTCTGATCATATTGTCGGAACTGTCAAGGTGCTTGTTGAAGATTTTTATATGGCTGTCAAGGTTGGTTATCTTGTTTATTATAGTTGATTTAAATCCAGTCACAACCGATACCGCAACAACCATTATGACTATAGCCAGAATCATTCCGGTTATGGCGACATTGAGGGTCGAAACAGCGGATCGTCCGTTGTTTGTCTGTTTGTTTAATTGTAATCGTTTAGCAAAAAATAATTCAAATCTCATAACATTGTGCTAAGACAGTGCAAAATTAAGGCATTTCTTCCAATGTTGTGTTATGGAATTGTTTTAATGTCGCATTTTGTGTGCGATGTTGCAAAATCAACTCTGATGGTGCGATATGGAGGGTAAATGAAAGCAAAAAGCCTTAATATCTGTCGAAATGATAATAAAAATGCAGTTTGGGTTGAATTAGTCATATGAAATGTGTACCTTTATGCCCGATTTTATAAATCTACAAAAACGATTATATGAAAGTATTAAAGTTTGGAGGAACATCTGTGGGCACGGTGAAAAGCCTGACCCACGTGAAAAGAATTGTCGAGAGTGAGGAAGAACCGGTGATTGTCGTAGTGTCGGCATTGGGCGGTATAACAGATATGCTTATTGCGACTGCACGAATGGCCTCCAAGGGGGATACATCATATCTGCAAAATTATGCAAAAATAATAGAGCGTCACAATGATGTGATAAATGGGATGGTGCCAAAAGACAAGCTTTTGGATGTGCACTCGGTTGTGGATCCTTTGCTGGAAGAACTTGGCAACATTTATCGAGGAGTGGCATTAATAAAGGATTTGTCTTCCCGTTCATTGGATATAATTGTCAGTTATGGCGAGCGACTCTCGTCGGCGATTATAAGCAGAATTATTGATTCTGCACAATATTTTGATTCGCGGAATTTCATAAAGACAGTAAGGCAATTCAATAAGCATGTGGTGGATTTTCCGACTACGGAAAGTCTTGTTCGCAGTGTGTTTGACCGTTTTTCCGGAAAAGTGGCAGTTGTGCCTGGCTTTATATCTTCTGATAAAGAAAATGGCGATATAACAAATCTTGGCAGAGGAGGTAGCGATTATACAGCGTCGATTATCGCAGCGTCGTTGAATGCCCGTCTGTTGGAAATTTGGACGGATGTTGATGGGTTTATGACGGCTGATCCGAGAGTGATAAGCAATGCCTACGTTATCGACCAATTGTCGTTTGTTGAAGCGATGGAGCTGTGCAACTTTGGTGCAAAGGTTGTGTATCCGCCTACAATCTATCCGGTGTTTCACAAGAATATTCCAATCATAATAAAGAATACGTTCAATTCCGCAGCTCCTGGGACAAAGATCTCCAATGATGTGGTGCACGAGGACTCACGGGCTATTAAAGGAATTTCTTCAATCAGCGACACGTCATTGGTTACTGTGTCTGGACTTGGAATGGTGGGAGTGATTGGAATCAATTCGCGGATTTTCCAATGCCTTGCTCAGAATGGCATCAGTGTGTTTCTTGTGTCGCAGGCTTCTTCGGAACACAACACGACGTTTGCATTGAAAAGCGATGACGCCGATCTGGCTGTGGCGGTGTTGAACAAGGAGTTTGAGAAAGAAATAGAGATTGGAGAGATAACAAGTATCACCGCCGAGAAAAACCTGGCTACTGTAGCGGTTGTCGGAGAGAATATGAAACACACTCCAGGCATTGCTGGAAAACTGTTTAATTCATTGGGCAGGAGTGGTATTAGTGTTATTGCCTGCGCGCAGGGCGCTTCTGAGACAAACATTTCGTTTGTTGTGAATGGAGATAATTTGCGAAAGACGCTCAACGTGATTCACGACTCATTCTTCCTGTCGGAATATCAGGTGCTGAATTTGTTTATTGTCGGAGTGGGTCATGTCGGTAAGCGTCTGATTGAGCAGATTCGCCATCAGCAATCCAATTTAAAGGATAATAAGGCACTGGAACTCAACGTTGTGGGGGTCGCCAACTCTCATCATTGCATATTCGACAGAAATGGAATCGACATAGAGCATTATGCCGATATCCTTGGCAAATCGGAGATGGTAGCCAGTCCGACAACGATTTGTGATGAAATAATAAAGATGAACATTTTCAATCCTGTGTTTGTCGACTGCACGGCAACAAATGATATTGCCGCAATGTATGACCGGCTGTTGTCGCACAATGTAAATGTAGTGGCGGCAAATAAGCTGGCGGCATCATCTAAATATGACAATTATAAGAAGCTGAAGCAGATAGCCCGCAAGCGTGATGTGAAATTCTTGTTTGAGACAAATGTTGGCGCCGGACTGCCGATTATCAATACAATAAACAGTCTGATAAATTCAGGTGACAAGATATTGAAAATAGAGGCAGTGCTGTCGGGAACGTTGAATTATATATTTAATGTACTGTCGGAAAAAGTGCCGTTGAGCAAGGCTGTAATGATGGCGAAAGAAGCCGGCTACAGTGAACCTGACCCAAGAGAGGATCTTAGCGGGAAGGATGTTGTGCGCAAGTTGGTCATTTTGTCTAGAGAGGCCGGATATCGGATAGAAACTGAAGATGTAAAGAAAAATTTGTTTGTTCCGGAATCGTTGATGCAGGGAACAACGGAGGATTTCTTCAAGAACATTGCATCTATCGATGATGAGTTTGAGAAAAGAAGGGCGGCAACGGCGCAATCTGGACGGGCTTTGCGTTTTGTCGCGCGGCTTGAGGATGGCGAGGCAACTGTCGGTCTTGAGGAAGTGGCATCCGACAGTCCGTTCTATTCATTGGAAAGCAGTAACAATGTAATATTGATAACCACGGAGAGATATAAGGAGTATCCTATGGAAATCAAAGGATATGGAGCGGGCGCGGAAGTTACCGCCGCAGGAGTCTTCGCGGATATTATAAGCATAGCAAATATCAGATAATAATGAAATATGTGATTATACTTGGTGACGGTATGGCAGACGAGCCTATACCGTCATTGAATGGGAAAACGCCATTGCAAGCGGCTGATACTCCGACGTTCGACTATATGGCACCCAGGTCGAGGATGGGAATGCTTAAGACGGTGCCTGAAGGATTCCATCCGGGAAGTGAGGTGGCTAATATGTCGGTGCTAGGCTACGACCTTCCGACAACGTTTGAGGGCCGTGGCTCTTTAGAGGCGGCAAGCATCGGGGTGGGTATTGAACGTGGAGAAATGGCAATGCGTTGCAACTTGATTTGCGTTGAGAATGGTAAAATAAAGAATCATTCTGCTGGACACATTTCTGATGAGGAGGCTGCGGAATTGATTGCCTTCCTTTCTGAGAAATTAGGCTCTGACACGGTGCGCTTCTATCCTGGAATCTCATATCGGCATTTGTTGAAAATTAGAGGTGGAGACAAGCGTATAGACAGCACACCACCGCACGATGTGCCGGGAACGCCTTTCCGCGAAGTGCTTGTTAAGGCGGATGTGCCGGAAGCCGAGGAAACAGCTGATTTGATAAATGACTTGATATTGAAGTCGCAAGTGTTGTTGGCAAATTACCCTGTAAATAAAAAGCGTATTGCAGAGGGGAAAGATCCGGCGAACAGCATTTGGCCGTGGTCGCCAGGTTATCGCCCGTCAATGCCTACATTGGCGGAGCGGTTTGGCATAAAAAGCGGTGTGGTTATTTCCGCTGTTGACTTGATCCGTGGAATCGGCGTGTATGCCGGGCTTAAGCCTGTGGCTGTGGAAGGCGCGACAGGATTGTGGAACACGAACTATGAGGGAAAAGCCAAGGCCGCTATAGAGGCGATGAAAAACAATGATTTTGTGTTTGTTCATGTGGAGGCGAGCGATGAGGCTGGACATGAAGGCGATGTGGCATTAAAAACTCGCACTATTGAATATCTTGACCAGCGTTTGTGCAAGCCTATTGTTGAAGCGGCAGACAGGATGCAGGAATCTGTTAGGATAGCCGTGCTGCCCGATCATCCTACACCATGCAGATTAAAGACTCACACGTCGAATCCAGTGCCTTTTATGATTTATTCCAAAGGAGAAAATGCCGATGGCATAAGTGAATATAATGAGTGTTCTGCAATAAATGGTTCGTTGGGAACGCTTGAAACAGATGGTTTTATAAAAGAATTGCTAAAATAGGGCATAATGAGATATTATAGTACGAACGGAGCGGCATCAGAGGTGACGCTAAAAGAAGCGATAATAAAAGGGCTTGCTCCTGACAGGGGACTTTATATGCCGGAATCGATAAAGACTTTGCCGGCTGCGTTTTTTAAAAATATAGGAGGCTTGTCGCTCCAGGAAATCGCTTATGCGGTGGCAGATTCGCTTTTCGGCGAAGATGTCGACGCTGATGTGTTGAAACGTATTGTCTATGACGCACTGAACTTCGACATACCATTGCATAAGGTTGCGGATAGACGTTATTGTTTGGAGCTGTATCACGGTCCGACATTGGCGTTCAAAGATGTAGGAGCAAGATTCATGGCCCGTATGCTTGGCTATTTCAATGCACAGGATTCAGACAAACGCCCTGTCAATGTGCTTGTGGCCACATCTGGCGATACCGGCAGCGCAGTGGCCAACGGCTTTCTCGGAGTGGATGGCGTGCACGTTTACGTGCTTTATCCGAAAGGAAAGGTGAGTCATATACAGGAGTCTCAATTCACGACATTGGGACGGAATATAACGGCGGTTGAAGTCGACGGGACATTTGACGACTGTCAGGCATTGGTGAAAAAGGCATTTATGGACGAGCAACTTAACGCTCATATGAAATTGACAAGTGCCAACTCTATCAATATCGTAAGATTCCTGCCGCAGATGTTCTATTATTTCTATGCATATGCACAGCTGGCTGCTGCAGGGAAAGAAGATTTGTCACAGATCGTTGTTGCGGTTCCGAGCGGAAACTTTGGCAACCTTACGGCTGGACTTATAGCGAAGCGCATGGGCTTGCCGATAAAACGATTCATTGCGGCAAACAATAGCAATGATGTGGTTTATGAGTATCTTGAAACAGGCAAATACAATCCTCGTCCGTCAATTCAGACAATTGCCAACGCAATGGATGTTGGCGACCCAAGCAATTTTGCAAGAATACTTGACCTGTACGGCTGTTCGTGGGAGAAGATTAAAAGTGACATTTCCGGTGTGACATACTCTGATGCTCAGATCGGAGAGACATTGGCGTCAACATTCAAGACGGAGAATTATTTGCTGGATCCTCATGGAGCTGTGGGCTACAGGGCTATTTCTGAATGCTTGGCGGATGATGAGGTGGGAATTTGTCTGGAAACAGCTCATCCTGCTAAGTTTAAAGAAACGGTTGATTCTCTTACAGGTGGAGATGTCGCGATTCCGGAACGTTTGAAAGCGTTTATGGATGGCGAAAAGAAGTCGGTCCAAATGCTGCCGTCGTTCCGTGAATTCAAGGATTTTCTGATGAGGGAGTGAAACGGTAGAATCTGACGGTTGACTGCTGGATGGGGAAGTGCAGCGTAAGAATGTCCTCTGACACCGAAGCGTAGCATTCATCAAAATACAAATTCTTGTCAGCGGTAAACCAATGAATCTCATATTGATTATAGAAAGGGGTGCGGACAAGCGCTCCTTTCTTCATATATGGCGACCAGTATGATGAGAATCTGTTTGCTCCTGAGATGTATAATATGTCGTATCCTGAATCTGTAGGGACAAGAGCGATTGTGTATTTGCCGCCAAGTTCAAAACGGGAATCGTCGGTATTGCGGTCAAAGTAGCGCCAAAAGCCAACATAGAAATCATTGCCGGTGTTCTTTACGGCCTGTTCGACATCTGCCTGTGTGTAGCTTGTTTTGTTGGAAACGCGTTTGTCGGGAATGCTTTTGAACTCGATTCTTTTGATTGAAATCTTGTTTTTGCCAGCGACAATTCCTGCGGAAAATGTTTTTTGAGGAATATATTCGCAGGAGAAAAGGGTGGAAAGCTCTTTGTTTCCGGCAGAAAGGGAAAGGACGCCATTGTCCACTTTTATCTGAAAGGTGTTATATCTGTTGGGCTCGAATGCCATTTTGCTGTCAATGTCTGATTCTTTGACAATTGACTTCTCTCCATTAGAAACGACCTGTATGGCTACGTGAAAGCAATCTTTTCGGGTGATTTCATCAAAATGGTTGTTGGTGTTTCTTTTGAATATAGCGGAGGAATAGTTGTCGGAGTCGATGTAGTCCCAAACAATTCCGAATTCCGCACTTGGCGCAGATGGAGACAAAAGTCGTGAGGCATTGTCTATTTCATCACCATCGCGCAACCTTACTTTGAAAGAGAAGTCGCAACTGTCGGGGTTGTTGAAAGTGAATGGTATGAATTTCAGACAATTGGAGCTGGCATTGTCGATGAAAATTTCATTACGGGAATTTCTGTCGAGCCCGGCACTGATGTCGCAGTCATTGTTGCAGTCCCAGTAAATATGCTCTGAATATGTTGTTGATGGCAATGATAAACATAGCAAAGCCAGGAATAACGTTTTGATTTTCATAATAAGAGATGTTGTATTTGATGCGTGTCAGACAAGGTTATGGACCTTTGTCAATAATGCAAAAGTAAGTAAAAAATTAGAATATGTAGACGCTCTGAGTCACTTTTTCGGATTGACTCACCATTCTATTGGCTGATTTTTGTTAAATTTGCATTTCATATGGAAATAGTGAAAGTAATAATAGCGGGTCTCGCTATCGGAATATTGATATCTGCACCAATGGGGCCGATAGGAATGCTGTGCATTCAGCGCACGTTGAACAAGGGACGTGCATCTGGCTTCTTTACCGGTGTAGGCGCGGCATTCTCTGATTTGTTGTATTCATTGCTGACAGGATTTGGACTGTCGTTTGTCATAAATTTCATAGAAAAAAATCAGACGGTGCTTCAGATTTTCGGAAGTGTCGTATTGCTTGGTTTTGGTGTGTACATTGCACGGAAAAACCCTGCAAAAATGATAAAGGAAAAGAAGGGACATCCGGTGAAAAACAACTATGTTCAGGATTTGATTACCGGTTTCTTGTTCACGTTCTCCAATCCGTTGATAATTTTCCTTATAATCGGATTGTATGCACGATTTAATTTCTTGACCAACATAACATCAATCTACGGCTATTTTATTGGCTTTCTGTCCATTATTGTTGGGGCTTTGGGCTGGTGGTTTTTGATAACCTACTTTGTCAGCAAAGTCAGAGGCCGTTTTAATGTGAGGAGTATGTGGTTGATCAACATTTTCATAGGAAGTTTAATTTGCTTGATGTCGGTTATCGGCATGGGGCTTTCAATAATGGAGTTGCTATGAACGGAGAAGAATATGTATTGAATGTGTCTTTTGTGGAAGGTCTTGATGCAATGTCGATGGCTTCGGTTGCAGACTATATGGAATTGCATCTGAAGAAGGTGGGAATAAATTGTGTGAATTGGGAGGATAAATATCCATATCACCCAATAACGGTGTTCTCGATGGCTTACTCTGACAAATTCCTATATGTGAACTATTTTGTTAGATGCAACTATCTGCGTGCGGTGAATTATAAAAACAACAGTCCGGTGGCAGAGGACAGCTGTGTGGAATTTTTCCTGCAGACGCCTGGCAGTGAGGAATATTGGAACTTTGAATTTAATTGTATCGGTGCAATAAATGCTTCTCATCGGAAAGACCGCAAGCATCCTATACGGCTTACCGATATGGAACTGGCTACAGTGAAAAGGTATGCCACATGTGGAAATAATCCGTTCCAGGAACTTGAGGGTATTTTTAATTGGGGACTTGCCATCGCGATTCCGTTTGAGTTGATAGGGGTTGACGTTTCAAAGCGCCCGATTGAAATGAAAGGCAACCTGTATAAATGTGCGTCGGCGACGAGCATGCCGCATTATCTGAGCTGGGCGCCGATAAAAACTGACAAGCCGGATTTCCATAGGCCTGAATATTTCGGAAAAATAATCCTTGAATAATCCCCAAAAAAGAAAGTATGAAAGATTTGCTGTTGGCACTACGTTTTCTTATCGCTCCGGTATCTTCGTGGACGATGGAAAAACAAAATGGGCACTTGCCGTCAAAGCATGAAAGAGGGTGGTTTTATCCGCTGCTTGCTGTCGCTGGAGCATCATCGTTTGTGCAAATGTTGTATGGAGAAACATTGACGGTTGCGTTGGTGCGCGGTATTGCAATGTTTTCGGCATTCTTCCTTGGCTATATGATAAGTCCTGCTCTTGCATCTTCTGTGGTGCGTAGATTGAGAACGGAAAAGTCGGAGTCGGTCACAGAATCGGATTTGAAAATATTGACGATGTTTGTCTATTCGATAGGAGTGATAGTGGCAATTGTGCAGAACCTATTGCCAACGCCGATGATGCCTCTGTATATTTTCGTTGTGTATCTGCTGTTTGTCTTGTCGAAGTGTGCTGAAATCTTCGGGGCTGACACGGATGAGAAGAAAATATGGTTTGTGTTTGGAGTATTCCTTGCCCTGGCATTGGTGCCGATAGTAGTGGTTATAGTAATTATGAAATTTAATCCACAGGATGTAATATGAAATTGAAACTGAATGCAGTCAACATAAAGAACAGACGTGCCACGTTCGATTTTGACATTGTTGAGACCTATACGGCAGGAATTGTGCTGACAGGCACGGAAATCAAGTCAATTCGTCTTGGCAAGGCGGGCTTGACAGATGCGTTCTGTTATGAGAACAATGGCGAGATTTGGATAAAGAATATGTATGTGGGGGAATATTTCTATGGATCCTACAACAATCATTCTTCTCGGAGAGACCGCAAGTTGCTGTTGAACAAGAAGGAGATTCGCGAAATAGGCAAGGCTTCGAAAGACAGCGGATTTTCTATTGTGCCGCTGAAGGTGTTTATAAGCGACAAGGGGCTGGCAAAGGTTGTCATAGCTCTTGCCAAAGGTAAGAAAGAATACGACAAACGTCAGTCGATAAAAGAGCGCGAAGACAAACGCGAAATGGACCGTATGTTTAAACGGTGACGTGGTGGCATAGAATAAGGACTTTTGAATTGTCGGCAAGGGTGGTGGCGAAAATATAATCATTTCCTCCGTCGGCAATCTTGAGCCTTTTCCTCAAATCATCTGGCTTCATTGGAAAGTTGCGGCAAGAGATGTTTGCTGACTTGACAGATGATTTAATCTTCTTTATGTCTGGCTTCGATAAAGATAAGACATTCGTTATGGAAAACACCCGACCTGGATATTCGTGGTTGGCGGTGATATCGGACAGATACAGATGTGAATTCGCCGCCAAACGGATGAGGCCGAATTTGTCGGCGACAATGTCATAAGCTCCGGCTTTCATTATTGATGCGTTTGGAACGAATAACTGTTGACCGGGATGTGGTGTCCCGTCTGCGATTGAAATGGATTTATCTTCGAATTTGAACGTGAATTCGATTGCTTCGTTTGCAACGAAGTCGATGCAGTGAATTTGTGGCTGTTTCGCTGTCTGTGGAAAGTCAATTTTAAACAAAAGCTCCTTGCACTCGTTTTTCACTGACAATATCCAGACTTCTGTAATCCCAGGAAAATCGCTGATTGTTTGCGAGATGTCTGCCATTGGAGATGCTTTGACAATGATGAAATTGCATCGGGATTCTATCTGTGGGATAATTAGGTTTAAGTCGGGGACGGTGTCTTTGATTGCGTATGTGCGGGAATTGCGGTCGTCGGTCAGCCTGCGCGACGGATCGATGAATGCTGCGGAGAACGGGTTCTTGACCTTGTCCAAATAACTTTCGGCAAAGTCGTTTACTACGGAAACGTTGTTTATCCCAAGTTTATGCATATTGTGTTTTACCGCAGATGTGACAATCTCGGCTGCATCAATGCTTACCACTGACTTGGCCTGTTGCGCAATGTAGAACGAGTCGATGCCGAGTCCGCATGTCAAATCGACCACAGCATCGCATCCGGCAAACAGGTTGGCGTGGAATTTAGCCAAGATTTCAGAAGAGCATTGTTCTATGGAGACGTCGGTGGGATAGGCAATTTTTTCAGCCAATTCCGGTAGCTTCTTTTTTGCCTTGCGCCTGCATTCTATTTGGGTTATTGCTAAATTCTTATCGAATTTGAGATTGTCAAATCTTTTCAGCCTTAGTGTGGAAGCGTCGGTTGTGCTATATTGGGATATGAATGATTTGAATTCTGGATTGTCGACAAATGAAAAATCTTCACACATAAGGCAATTCTATTACATTTTACAAAAGTAATAATTAATTCTTCTATACGGAAATATTTAACCATTTTTGCTTCTGTTTCTGACGGTTATGTGTTGTGGCGTAATCTTGCGGAAAATAAAATGATGGCAAATTTGAAGAAAAAGTGGAAAAATTCTTGCAGATTAAAAGATTTTATCTAATTTTGCAATCAAGAAAACAATAAAATGAACGTGAATCATTTCGCATATTATTTTGGCTTTTACTTTTATTTTGGTAAAAAATAGAGGCGGGACGATATGCAATATATAAAGACAAAGAAAATTAGTAATCATATTAAAATCCCGCCATTGAGCGGGATTTTTTATTTAGTATGACCGAATGAAGAAAAAAGTAACAATACAAGGCGTAAAAGGATGTTTCCATGATGCTGCGGCAAGAGCATATTTTGCGGGAGAGGATATTGACGTGATGCCGTGTGAAACGTTTGGCAGTATGTTTGATTGTCTGAAGTCCGACAGTTCGCTGATTGGCGCGATGGCGATTGAAAACACGATTGCCGGCAGTCTGTTGCAAAATCACGAGCTTCTTCGCCAAAGCAATCTTACGGTGGTAGGAGAGTACAAGATGCGCATATCTCATGTGTTGTGCGCTTTGCCAGGACAGAATATAGACGAGCTGACAGAGGTTAACTCGCATCCGATGGCTCTTATGCAATGCGAGCAGTTTCTGCATCGCCATCCAAATCTGAAGATGGTGGAGAAGACCGATACCGCGGGCAGTGCGGAAGAAATTGCAAAGTTGGGATTGCGTGGACATGCTGCCATTTGTGGAAAATTGGCGGCTCAATTATACGGCTTGAATATTTTGGAAGAAGGCATTGAGACAAACAAGCGTAATTTCACAAGGTTTCTTATCATCGCTGATCCGATAATGTCGCATGAGCTTTCCTATGGCAAAAAAATAGACAAGGCGTCGTTGGTTTTCACGTTGCCACACACGCAGGGCAGCCTGGCTAAGATTCTTACAATTTTTTCATTCTATGATATCAACCTCTCTAAAATCCAATCGATTCCAATTATCGGAAGAGAGTGGGAGTATCGGTTTTTCATCAATCTGACTTTTGATGACTATACGCGTTACCGTCAGTCGATAGAGGCTGTAAAACCATTAATTACTGATTTTAAAATTTTAGGCGAATATTCCAATTTCAATCAAGATGGAAAAGAATAGCAATATATGCCCGGCAAATCGGGTGAGACAAGTTAAGGAGTACTACTTCTCAAAGAAGTTGAAAGAAGTGGCGCAGCTGAATGCAAAAGGTATGGACATTATATCTTTGGGCATCGGAGGCCCTGACCGTCCGCCGCATCAGTCTGTGATTGACACATTGTGTGATGTGGCTCGGAGGCACGACACTCATGGCTATCAGCCGTATGTCGGACTGCCGTCGCTTCGCGGTGCTTATGCTGATTGGTATCGCCGTTGGTACGGTGTAGAACTGAATCCTGATAAAGAAATCCAACCGTTGATTGGTTCAAAAGAAGGTATCCTTCACATTACGCTTGCTTTTGTCAATTCTGGCGATGCTGTGCTTGTGCCAAATCCGGGGTATCCTACATACTCTTCGGTGAGCAAATTGGCGGAGGCTGAAATCCTGACATATAATCTAAAAGAAGAAAATGGGTGGTATCCTGATTTCAACGAGTTGGAGCGGATGCCGCTCGACAGGGTGAAACTGATGTGGGTGAACTATCCTAACATGCCAACAGGCGCGCCTGCGACAATGGAGTTGTTTCAGAAGATTGTGGACTTCGGCCGCCGGCACAATATCGTGATTGTCAATGACAATCCGTATAGCTTTATTTTAAACGACAACCCTGTAAGCCTGCTTTCTGTGCCTGGAGCAAAAGACATTGCCATTGAGATGAATTCGTTGAGCAAATCGCATAATATGGCGGGATGGCGTATGGGAATGCTGGCGTCAAACGCTCAGTTTGTAGAGTGGATACTTAAAGTGAAGTCAAATATTGACTCCGGACAGTTTCGCCCGGCAATGGAGGCGGCGGTAAAGGCTTTGTCGTGCGATGGGTCGTGGTATGCCGAGCTTAATAAGGTGTATGCCGAACGCCGAAAGGTGGCGGAGGCGATTATGACGCAACTCGGATGCACATTTGACAAATCTCAGAAGGGGCTGTTCCTGTGGGGAAGGATTCCTGAAGGGGAGGAGTCGTCTGAAAAATTCGCCGACCGCATTCTGTATGGTGCGCGGGTGTTTATCACTCCTGGATTTATTTTCGGAAGCAACGGAGAGCGCTATGTCAGAATATCGCTTTGTGCGACAGAGGAAAAGATGCTGGAGGCTTTGAATAGAATTAAAGAAATGAAATAAAAACATAAGATTATGAACGATATTAAACCGATTAAGTTTTGTGGCGTTGACTCAAAACGCCCTGTTGTAATTGCTGGTCCGTGCAGTGCCGAGACAGAGGAACAGGTGATGGAAACGGCTAAGGATTTGGCAAAGAATGGTGTTAGAATCTTTCGTGCCGGCATTTGGAAACCGCGCACCAAACCGGGCGGATTCGAAGGTGTGGGCAGTGTCGGTCTGACATGGTTGCAGGAGGTGAAGAAGGAGACTGGTATGCTTGTGGCAACAGAGGTTGCAAACAAACAGCATGTTGAAGAGGCACTCAATGCCGGAGTGGATGTGCTTTGGATTGGCGCGCGCACTTCGGCCAACCCGTTTGCCATGCAGGAAATCGCAGACTCGCTTGTCGGTGCGGATGTGCCGGTGCTGGTTAAGAATCCGGTCAATCCCGATCTTGAGTTGTGGATTGGTGCGATGCAACGCATTTACAATGCTGGAATCAGGCAGATTGGAGCCATTCACCGTGGATTCAGTGCTTACGGCAAACATTTGTACCGCAATATGCCGCAGTGGCACATCCCTATTGAATTGCGACGCCGTATGCCGGAACTGACACTGATCTGCGATCCGTCGCACATTGGAGGCAAGCGTGAGCTGGTGGCTCCGTTGTCGCAGCAGGCGATGGATATGGGCTTTGACGGACTTATCGTGGAGTCGCATTGTGATCCTGACAGTGCTTGGAGCGACAAGAGCCAGCAGGTCACTCCCGAGGTGCTTAACTTTATACTGAATATGCTTGTGGTGCGCGACACAACGCAGACCACAGAAAGCCTCACGCTATTGCGCCAGCAGATTGATCAGATAGACAATGATTTGCTTGAAGCCTTGAGCAAGCGTATGCGCATTTCGCGGGAGATTGGTCAATACAAGAAAGAGCACAGTATGCCGGTGGTGCAGACGGGACGTTACGACGACATCCTTAACTCACGTGCGGCGGCTGCGGAAGAGTTGGGCATGAACGGTGATTTCATGAAGACGGTTTACCAAGCGATCCACGAAGAGTCGGTTCGTCAGCAAATTGAGGTATTGAACAATAGAATGCGATAGTGACGATGAGAATACTGATTATAGGAGCCGGAAAGATGGGCTCGTTTTTCTCCGATTTGTTGAGTTTCAAGCATTCTGTTGCGGTTTTTGAGACTAATCCGCAGCGTTTGCGTTTTACTTATAATGTGAGACGAATGTCGTCGCCGGATGAGATTGCCGACTTCGACCCTCAGTTGGTCATCAATGCCGCAACGGTGAAGTATACGCTCGATGCATTCCGCATGGTGATTCCGTATATCGGCAAAGAATGCATTCTTGCCGATATAGCTTCGGTGAAGACAGGATTGCCTGAGTTTTATGCCGAATGCGGGCATCCCTTTGTCAGCACACACCCGATGTTTGGACCTACGTTCGCTTCGTTGAGCAATCTGCAGGATGAGAATGCGATAATCATAAGCGAGGGCGACCATTTGGGCAAGGTGTTTTTCAAGGACCTTTACAACGAGTTACATCTCAATATCCGCGAGTACACGTTTAAGGAGCACGACGAGGTGATTGCTTATTCGTTGTCAATACCGTTTACGTCGACGCTTGTGTTTGGCAGTGTGATGAAGCATCAGGACGCGCCGGGAACCACCTATAAACGCCATATGGCGATAGCCCGTGGACTGATGTCGGAGGATGATTTTCTGCTCACGGAGATTCTGTTTAATCCGCACACTGTGGAACAGATTGGCAAGATTCAGGACAAGTTGGAAACGCTGAAGGAGATTGTGGCGCGCAAGGATTCCAACGCGATGAAGGAGTTTCTTGAACAGGTGCGCGAGAATTTGAAATAGCGCTTTTGAAAGCAATATGCAGAGCCAGACAGCCCATGGGCCGTCTGGCTCTATTCGTGATGGTATGGCTCGTTGTGCATTATGGAGTATGCCCGATAGAGCTGCTCGCAGAACACAAGGCGTATCAAGTCGTGCGGAAATGTCATTTTCGACAGCGATATTTTCCCATTGGCGCGGGCATAGACATCGTCGGAAAATCCGTATGGACCGCCTACTACAAACACCAACCGCTTGCCTACGGTCTGCATCTTCTTTTCAATATATGCTGAAAATTCCATAGATTTCATTTCTTTGCCGTGCTCGTCGAGCAGCACAACGCAGTCCGACGGCTCGAAGGCGGCGAGCAGATTCTGTCCCTCGGCAACCTTTTGCTGGGTTTGCGTCAGATTGCGGGTGTTTTTTGCATCGGCGATATATTGTATTGCGAACGGCACGTAGCGGTTCACCCGCCGGCTGTAGTCCTCGATGCCTGGCGACAGATAGTTATGATTTGTTTTTCCTACAACGAATAGGCATATTTTCATAATTCTTCTGGATTTTTAAAACACGGGCATAAAGCGTCGTTTAATCATTATTATGCCTGGTGTTACTTTTCTTCTGCAAAATTACGTCAGTTATGCGGAAATTAATCATTACTTTTTCTCAAAAAATCAAAACAAGATGGAAAGAAACAATATTATTGAGAAAAAAGCAGTGCGCAGACCGCGCAGAGTACTTGATTATTGGCGTGGCTTGATTTTGAACTTGAAAACCAATATGAATTTTGGCACGGCGCGTAATTATCGCAACTCGCTCTACAGGTTTTCTGAATTTCTTGACAGGCACGACATCGCATTTTCCAAAATTGATGCCGATTTGGTGTCTGATTATGAACTGTGGCTGCGGAAACGTGGGCTGAAGATGAACAGCGTGTCGTTTTATCTGCGATGCCTGAGGTCGGTCTGCAACCAAGCGGTATCAGAAGGCATAGCGCGGCGGATTGTGCCGTTTCAGAAAGTGTTCACAGGAGTGTGCGCCACGCGCAAGCTGGCTGTGCCAGAGACGGTGTTCTCCAAGTTGCTGCACTGGCAGTTGCCGCCCGAGCATGAGTCGCTGGCTTTGTCGCGCGACATCTTTTTGTTCAGCTATTGCGCGCGTGGGATGGCGTTTGTCGACATTGCTTTTCTGCGGCGCGACGACATCTGTGGCGACTGGTTCAGCTACGTGCGCCGCAAAACGGGGCAACGGCTCACCGTGCGCATTGAGCCGCCAATGGCTGCCATAATCAACCGCTACAAAAACGAAGCAGGAGAGTATGTGTTCCCAATAATCAGTGCCGACGGACAGGATGCCTACCGGCAATACCAGACCGCGTTGGGCTATCACAACCGTAAGCTGAAGCAGTTGGCTGAAATTGCAGGAATCTCGGAGAAGTTGCCGACCTACACGGCGCGTCACAGTTGGGCTACCGCTGCGCGGCGCCACAACGTGCCGTTGTCAATCATCAGCGCCGGACTTGGGCATTCTTCTGAGCGCACCACGCTTATTTATCTTGATTCGGTGGAAAATGTGGCATTGGACAATGCCAACCATGAAATTCTGAAATGCTTGTGATGTGCGGTTTCTCCGCAAGAAACCGCACAACCTTTTGCAAAGATAGATAATTCTCTTGAAAAAGGCTTGTGGAATGCAATATTAATTCAACCTTTTTTTAAAGTTGAATTACGCAGACGTTGTAAATGGTTGAAAGTTAATCGTTCAGCCACTACGGCAATGCGGCGGTTTCTCTATCGTCGCCATGTCACGTATCTTGATAGCGGCAGCTGAGCTGCCGAGACCTGCGGCCCATTTTCGCACGCCAAAGCTCGCGATTTTCACTATATGCCGGCTCTATATTTCTTTCCGCCAGCGCGTTCCGCGGTTGTGCGGTTTCTTGCGGAGAAACCTCACGAAGAGGGTTACGGACAGCGACCACGGGTAGTGGAACGCGCCGAGTTCCGGGGTTTTAGACAGATGAAAATTAGCGGACTAACCCGACTTGCTGTGTGCTGAAGGTTGAAAAAACCGCGGTGGGCAGGAATGGAAGTTATATCCTTACGCGAATGGTTGAAGCGGAAAATCACGGATTGCATTGGTATGCCTTGAAGGTGTTCTACAACAAAGTTTTTGCTGTGGAGGAGGAGCTGACGGCCGACGGCACAGAGTGCTACGTACCGGTGGAAGAAACCGTGGTGGAGCGAGGCGGGCAGCGCCGCAAGGTGCGCCGTCCCGTGATAAATTCGCTGATGTTTTTCCGCGCTGCCGAGGAGCGCGCCGTAGCGGTGCAGCGTCAGCTCACCGACCGCGCAATCCTCTACACCCGCCATTGCGATGACGGCAGACGCAAGCCCTATGCCATCCCCGACCGGGAGATGAACGTGTTTATGCTTGTCGCCTCGTCGGGAGAGACCGGGCTGGAATACTTTGGCGATGAAGACCGCAAGTTTGCGGAAGGACAGCGCGTGCGCGTCACCGACGGCCCCTTCCGTGGCGCCGAAGGCAGCATCCAGCGCATCCATGGCGACCGCCGCCTCCTCGTCAGCATCCGCGGCATCTGCGCCGTCGCCACAACCTATATTCCAAAAGCATTTTTAGAAGAAATAAATTAGAATTAATATTTGTGTAAGAAAAAACACGTTAGATATGATTAATGTAATTGGTTTGGGCTATATCGGCCTTCCGACAGCCCTTATGATGGCTTCTCATGGAGTTGAAGTGGTTGGAACAGACTACAACAAGAAACTTGTGGACACCTTAAACGCTGGTCACACAACATTTAAAGAGGATGGTCTTGATGATCTTTTTCAGAATGCACTGAAGGCAGGCATTAAATTCACCACAGAGTATCAGAGGACAGACATGTATATCGTTTCTGTACCAACGCCTTATGATAAATTTTCAAAAAAGGTGGATGCGTGCTATGTTGTTGCAGCTGTTAAGGATGTGATGAAGGTATGTCCAAAAGGGGCAACGGTTGTTATTGAGTCAACGGTAAGCCCCGGAACAATTGATAAGTTCGTACGTCCAGTGATTGAAGACAACGGATTTGTTATCGGAATGGATATCAATCTTGTACATGCGCCAGAACGAATAATTCCAGGCAATATGGTGTACGAGTTGTTGCATAATAACCGTACAATAGGTGCCGACTCCCAGGAGATTGGCGAGAAGGTTAAGCAGTATTATGCAAGTTTCTGTCAAGGAGAGATTGTGGTGACTGACATCCGTTCGGCTGAGATGAGCAAGGTGGTAGAGAATACATTCCGTGCTGTTAATATTGCTTTTGCCAACGAACTTTCACGCATTTGCCGTCATGATAATATGGATGTGTATGAAATCATTAAGATTTGCAATATGCATCCGCGAGTAAATATTCTCCAGCCAGGACCAGGTGTTGGAGGACATTGCATATCTGTAGATCCTTGGTTCTTGGTTGGAGACTATCCTCAGCTTGCCAAAGTAATCGACGAATCTATGAAGACAAATGATAGTCAGCCAACATTTGTTCTCAACCGTATTTATGAGATAATGAAAGAGAATGGTATAACTGACAATCGCAAGGTGGGTCTTTATGGCTTGACATATAAAGAGAATGTTGACGATTACCGAGAGTCGCCAACTTTGCAACTTTTGGAGGCACAGGAGCGTCATCTTGCACGTCCGCTGAAGTGTTACGATCCATTCTTGGAGAATCATAAAATTGCAGAAAATCAATTCTCAGATTTTGATGAATTCTTGAGAGATGTGGATATGGTAGTAGTAATGGTTAAGCACAAACATATTCTTGATAATAAAGAATCTCTTAGAGGAAAAGTAGTTCTTGATTGTTGTAATGTGTTGCATGATTTAGCAAAAGTGTATCATATGTAAAAAAACACCTTTGCTTAGTTCGATATTCTTGTATTTTAATATTATTAAGTTGTTTTTTGTGAGTTTAGTAAAAAAGATTGTAAAAAGCCTCATTCCATTTTATTCATCATATATTAGGTCTTTAAGTTCTACGATTCATAATCAAAGCTATTTGAACTATGTAAGATTTAGGCTTACTGGCAAATGTAGTAATTGGGGGGGGTACTATCCTGCCCATCCCTCGTGTACTATTGCCAATTCAAGAAAAGTTTATGTGGGATGTAATTCATCTGTGGCAAGACCAGGATGTTACATACAGGGAGCTGGAACTGTCCGTTTTGGAGATTACGTCCAATTAGGGCCAAATGTTGGAATTTTAAGTGCAAACCACAATTTGTATGACCAAAGAATTTACAATGAAGCTCCTATCATAATAGGGGACTATTCATGGATTGGTATGAATAGTATTATCACAGCTGGTGTTACGCTTGGTCCAAGAACAATTGTTGCTGCTGGAGCTGTTGTAACCAAGAGTTTTCCTGATGGATTTTGTATTTTAGCAGGTGTACCAGCTAAGGTTATTAAATATCTTGATAAAGAAAAATTCGAACCTTGGCATTATGAAAACGAATATTATGGTTATATACCGAAAGAAAAATTTGAATCTATTAGGAAAAAGTATTTAGATATATAATAATGTCAAAGGAACAAACATCAAATACTAAACAAGCTGCATGGATTGCCATAGGCAGTTTCTTTTCGTTTATTGTTGGTATTGTCAGTCCGATGATATTGAGTAGATATTTCGGTAAAGGAGATTATGGAACGTATAAGCAAGTGATGTACGTTTACAATACATTGCTTACAATATTTACTCTGGGACTTCCTAAAGCATATGCATACTTTTTGCCTAAATATGCAGAAGAGTATTCTCGTGATATTATTTCCAAGGTGACAAAAATATTTTACATCCTTGGAGGTGTATTCTCAATATTCTTATTATGTTGTGCAACACCTATTGCAAGGGTGATGGGTAATCCAGATTTAAAGTTGGCTTTGATTGTATTTTCACCAACCCCTTTCTTGCTATTGCCAACAATGGGGCTTGATGCAATTTATGCATCATTCAGAAAGACTAAATATCTAGCGTTTTACACCATTGCAACAAGAATCCTTACGATTTTTTGCACTGTGCTTCCTGTTTTATTGTTTTCGGGAAATTATATATATGCCATCATTGGTTTTGATGTTGCCTCACTTATTACATTTTTTCTCGCTCTTTATTTCAAGTCTTGGCCGATAAAGAATGTTGTGCATAAAGGGAGTGATTTGACGTATAAAGAGGTTTTTAAGTTTTCTTTTCCGTTGCTTTATGCGTCTTTATGGGGAATGATAATAGCTTCTTCCAATCAGTTCTTTATTAGTCGTTATTATGGGAATGAAACATTTGCGGAGTTCTCAAATGGTTTTATGGAATTACCTTTTGTCGGGATGATTTTGGGCTCGATTTCTGCGGTTCTCCTCCCAGCTTTTTCTGGTATGGACAAAGGTGATGGAATGAGTAAGGAGACATTGTCTGTTTGGAATTCAGCGTTGCTGAAGTCTGCAAAGTTGATTTTTCCAATGCTGATTTTTAGTGTGTTTTTCGCACGTCCAATCATGATGTGTATGTATGGCGATATGTATGCCCAATCTTCCGCTTATTTTGTTATTAAGAATTTGAGAGGACTCCTTTATATTATTCCATTTTATCCAATCATTCTTGCTATTGGAAAAACTAGCGTATATGCTAATGTTCATATGATAGTCGCTATTGTTATAGTAATTGCTGAGTATATTGTCTGCAAGACATGTGATTCTGCGATATATATAGCAATTACTTCAGAGATATGTGGATTGATAAAGATTGTCATTTTTATGAGAATTATTGCAAATTATGCGCAAAGGAAGATTTCTGATTTGATACCGCTCAAGTTAATTGGGGGGTTGGCTTTTGTATCAGTACTTGCCTCATTACCACCGTTCTTTTTATTTAATTCGATTGAATTAGGCAAGTGGTTGACATTATTTGTTAGTTTAGGGACTTTCTTGATTGATTATTACATACTTTGTTGGGTTTTCAAGGTTAGTTATCGAGATATTCTTGTAGGTTTTTTAGGAAATAATACAAGATTTTCGGTTTTCGTAAAATTATTACCATAAATACGTTGAAAATTACGGGCATAAAAACGAAGCGAGCAACGGTGTGAATGTCGGTTGGTCGTGAAAAGCGTTGATATTCAGTGCGTTTGTGGGTTAAAGAGGTGGACCGACGGGAAAAACGAAACGTGCAAAAACTTGAATTTGCTTTAATCGGGGTTTAATTTTGGGGGCAACCTGTTTAATGACCCTTTAATCGGGCTTTAACCGGGCTTTAATTGGCTTTAATATTGTGCGGCTGCATGGCTGGGTTTCGCCGGCTGTGTGGCCGCTTCTGCGTGTAGCCGGTAGAATGGTGCGAAAATGCACAGAGGGCGCGAAATTCAAGCGTTTACGGCGTTTCTGGGGCTTGTTGCAGTAGATTGGCAGGATAAGAGGACGGCAGGGGCAACGCGCCCGTGCGCGTAAGTGTGGACGTGGGGCATGCTCTGTTTACAGGTCGTTAAATACGTTGTTAAATTTCGGTGGCTGCCGCCTGCTCCGGAGTGCTGGAACCGGGTGCAGAGAGTGGCAAAAATTGTGTACGTTTCGTTTTTGAAATGGGGTTGGATATACAGTTGGACATACAGTTGGGTACACCGTGGCATATATGTAACTACCCCTTTAAGGTCAAAAAAAACGCGAAAATCGGCATTTTTGAGCCTTTAACACCCCCTTTAATCCCAAATTTGCCCCGTTAAACAACCCGGTAAAAAATCGTTTAACTAACTGATAATCACTATTAAATTCGTTTATACGCCATAAAAGGCTATAAAAAACAGTGGAAACAGCCATTTAACGGGGTTTAATGGGTGTATATGGGGACACGTTGGGGAACACGCGATAACCACCTAACCAGCATTCGCAGTATGTTCGATGTTGGCACCGCCAGCAGTTTTTTCCAACCTACGTTCAAGCTGATTAATGCGTTCTTTGAGACGACCAATATCTTCCGCTTGTTGTCTAATTGTATCGTCTTTTGTCGAAAGCATTTCAATCAGTTTTATTTCCACTTCAGATGTGCGCCGAATATCCTGTGCACGGCGTTCTTCCTCACTCCGAAAGTCAAATGCTTCCCCCTTACCGGTAATGAGCCATTCGATATTTACTTCCGCAAGTGCGGAAACCTTTTCAATCACTTCAAACGAGGGGTTGCCCTGTCGTTTGCCGGTTATATTATCAACAACGGACGGAGTAACGCCAATTGCAGAAGCAAAGGCACTTTTATTGCCTCCATATAAAATCCTGATTATCTTGCCGAAGCGCTCGTTTATAGTCATGCCCTAAAAATTATTTTTCCTCAAATGCGTATTAACTTTGCAGCGTGTTACTGAGGTTACAAGCGCCAAAGGTACAAAAAAAAGCGCAGGTAAGCAAGGAAAGCACAGAACTAAATCAGTTAGAAACCAACGTAAAAGGACAATGAAAGCAACAAAATTAACAATCGGATTCCGCGAGTGGTCGAAGCTGGCCGACTTCGTGGAAACAATTAACGAGGAGGACGAAATGGTGGCCTATCAGATAGACAACACCACGGCCCTGCTTGTAGCCGCCGGCGAATGTGGCCTTGCCTGGATAGAGGCACAGGCTGCACAGTGGTTTGAGGATTATTACACGACAATCGTAAAGTAAAAGGATATGAGAACAACAAGCAGCTACATTAAAGTGAGCGATGAGGCCAAAACGAAATTGGCGCGTCTGTTTCAAGTAGAAGAGAAAACGGTATATCTGGCACTGACATACCGCAGGAACTCTGACAAAGCCCGCAAAATTAGATATATCGCAGTGCGCGATTGTGGCGGGGTGCCTATGTGCCACTGCCCGGAGTGTGAAACGCTTCACGAGATAAAAGAGGGCGACCGCCAGCTCATGGTGCAGAACTTCAACAATGGCGTAAAGCTGGAGATTGATAAGAGCACGGGCGACGTAGTTATCTACGACCGCCGGGGCGACGTACTCCAGACCAAGAGAATAAAAGAGATTCCGGAACTTTCGGAACTGCAACTGTATGCTGAAAGCCTTTGAGTATGGAGACAATTAACGGAACAATCTGCATAAGCCACGCCGAACTAACCGGGCGCATAATCACGACCGCGAACCTTAACGCACTGGTGCGTAAAAATCAGGTCAAGCAAATGCGCAAGGGCGGCAATGGGCGGACTGCGCTGTATGCCGTTGAAAGTCTGCCGCTGAAATGGCGGACCGAGGTTTACAAGCGTTACCCTGATTTACAGGAGCAGGCCGACAGCCGGGAATTTATAGACACCGTGGAGCCGGACGGCAAGGCACTGAGTTTTTACCAGGACTATAAGCTGAGCGACGGGCGTAACCTACCCGATGACAAAGTGCTGGAGTACGCAAGCAACGCAGCCATAATGAACGCATTTCGCCGTCGTTGGGAAGCTCATGTGAGCAAGCGACAGCGCAGCGGCAAGCGCACGACACTGGCAAAAGAATTTTGGAGCCGGGCAGCGGCAGCATTACCCCGTCTGGCCGACCACTTCCCCCACTCACTGCCCGGCAGCCCGCGCCGCCTGCAAATGAAATTCGCGGAGTATGTCAGCAGCGGTTATGAGTGCTTTATTTCCGGAAAATTCCTGAACGGCAACGCCGGTAAGGTGCTGACTGATGAACAGACCGGTTATTTGGCGACCCTGATAAGCAATCCCAACAACGTTCAGGACACAGTTGTGGCTAAGTTCTACAACGCCAAAGCCCGGATGTTGGGGTGGAAAGAGATAACGGCGGCAGCCGTGGGTGTATGGCGTGAAAAACTGCAATTAGAGGCGGCAGCCGGGCGCTTAGGCGTTACGAGTTTCCGAGCCAATAAGACTATGCAGGTAAAGCGCAGCCGTCCGACCGCCCCGTTCCTGATGTGTTCACTTGACGGCTGGACTGTAGAGCTGCTGTACCAAAAGACGAGAACGGACAAAAAGGGGCACAACGTAACGACCTACACCAACCGCCTTACAATCGTGGTGGTGCTTGACCCTTGTGTTGATTATCCCATGGGCTACGCAGTGGGCGACCACGAGTGCCCGGAACTTATAAAAGCGGCATTAAGGAACGCCGCGATCCACAGCCGGGAGATAACCGGCGAAATGCTGAGATATAACCAGGTGCAGAGCGACCGCTACGCAATAAAGAGCATGACCGAGCTATATGCTGTGTTAGGCGACAAGGTAATACCGGCACAGGCCCACAATGCGAAAGCGAAGCCGGTAGAGCCATATTTTAACCACCTCAACACGACATATTGCCAGCTGTGCCCGAACTGGTCGGGCTTCGGTGTAACGACAAACCCGAAACGTCAGCCGAACAGTGAGGCACTGAACAAGCGCCGCCATAGCTTCCCTGATGAAGCCGGACTGCGGGCGCAGATAGATGAAATGATGAGGTTGGAGCGGCAGCAGAAAATCGGCAAGCTCATGGAAAAACTTGCGAACCTGAAACCGGAACACCGGCTGCCGATGAGCAGGGAAATGTACCTGTTGAATTTCGGTGCTGAAACCGGCTTTAAGAACGTGCTCGAGGGCTGCGGTCTGCGCCCGACCATTTTAGGCATGAAGCGTGATTATGACTGCTTCGACCTCACATTCAGAGATCACGCCTCAGAGCGTTGGACGGTGAAATATGACCCTGACGACCTGCACGAAGTTCTGGCAGTCAGTGAGGACGGCACCCGGCGCTATATGCTTGAGGAAAAATATGTGCAGCCCATGGCGCTTGCCGACCGCAAGCCGGGCGATGCAGAGCAGCTCCAGCGAGTGCACGACTATAACAAAGCACTGGAAGCGGAAACAGGGCGGAGACTTGCCGACCACTTCGAGGACGCCCGGCGCGTAATTGAACGTGCGGCCGAACTGCCGATACACGGGACCCCGGCGCTGGGTGCTTGCATAGAGGACAGGCTGTTGCTGACCGACAGCCGAGGACAGCACAAAGATAACCGCAGCCGCAAACGGCTTGCTGCCGCCGACATTGAAGCCTTAGAGGTGGAGACCGTGGAAATACCGGTAACACGCCAGGGCGATGAGGTGGAGAATGTAACAGTAAATGATTATTCAATTTTTTAAGACGTAAAAGGACATGACAACAGAACAGAAAAAACAGATCACCGAACAGCTCCGGGCCTATTGCGGGCAAAAAGGGAGTCAGAACAAAGCGGCCAACAGCCTTAACGGTGTGAGCAGCGCAACAATCAGCAAGGTGCTTGCGGGCAACTGGGACACCATAGCCGACGACATGTGGCGCAGCATAGCCGCGCAGACCGGGAGCCATGAGGCCAAAGGGTGGCAGGTAGTGAAGACCCGCGCATACGAGGTAATGACATTCACGCTGCGGAGCGTTCAGACGGACAGCCTGACCGCCGCCGTAATCGGGGGCGCCGGGAGCGGCAAGACCGAGGCAATAAAGAACTACACGGCGGCAGGGCGCAACGTGTATCACATGGTCTGCTCCGAGTATTGGAACCGGCGCACGTTCATGGCGAAACTGTTGCAGAATATGGGCGCGACCGTAGCCGGCACGACCGTAAGCGACATGATGGACAATATCGTAGACACATTGAAGCGCAAAGAGTCGCCGCTGATAGTGCTGGACGAAGCCGACAAGCTGAGCGACCAGGTGCTGTATTTTTTCATAAGCCTGTATAATCAGCTCGAGGACCAGTGCGGCATAATATTGACCGCGACCAGCAACCTGAAAGCGCGGATTGAAAAGGGGCTGCGCCTGAACCGCAAAGGCTATGCGGAAATATATAGCCGCATAGGGCGTAAGTTTGTAGAACTGCCCCTGCCAAACAGCGAGGACGTGGCCGCTGTATGCGTTGCCAACGGAGTGAGCGACACCAAGGCAATAAACAAAGTAATCGACGAAAGCGACGGCGACCTGCGACGCGTTAAACGCAGCGTGTGGGCGATGCTGAAAGGGGGTGCGGCATGAGCGAAAAAATAACAGTAACATTTTCGGACGGTAAACGCCGAGTGTTAAAAAGCCCCGACGAGATGGAAAACATAGACGCACGACGCACCGCCCTTTTTGTGTTCAATAATTTCCAGGTGTATAGAGGAACGACAGACGGGGAGGTTGACGAGGACGGCGATTTTTGCCTAAAAACAGACCGTTCGACCATACCCGGGACGCTGGGCATTGGCTTGCCGTTTGCCAGACTTATCGGCTGGGCTTATGAGAACCCCAAGAGAGCAAAGAAATGAAACAGGCTGTAAATAAAAGATACCTTGCACAGTTTGACCTCGTGCCGTTCTGGGTGCCTCAGGTGCTCCAGGACTGGCTCGAGGAGGGCTGGGCGGTAGACATTACCGTGAAGCGTATAAAAGGCCGCCACGGCGCAAAAATGGTGCGTGTGGAAATCAAAGCAAGTACCAGAGAGGACCTGGAGGCGAAGCGCAAAGCATTTAACGCGATGATTGAGGCACAGGGCTACGGCCCTGATGCCAACAAATAACAGAGAGATGAGCAGAGCGATAAGCAATAAAAACGTGCTGGCGGCGCAGTTTGAGACCGCAGACTTTGACGGCCCGTTTCTGGCGAGCTTCGGGCGTCCGGAACTCCGCGGTGTGTGGATAGTCTGGGGCGGCAGTGGCAGCGGTAAAACGACATTCACGCTCCAGCTCTGCAAGTATCTGGCCGGCTTCCGTCGCGTAGCCTACGACAGCCTCGAGCAAGGGCTGAGCCTATCGCTGCAAAAGGCATGGGAACGAGTTGAAATGGCAGAAGCAGGCAGCAACATAGTATTGCTGAATAAAGAGCAGCTCCCGGAATTGCGCGAGCGTCTGGACAAACGGCGCAGCCCTGAAATAATCATAATTGACAGTCTGCAATATCTGGACGGCTTCAATAAGCGGAGTTTCCAGAAGCTGAAAAACGACTACCAGGACAAACTGTTCGTGTTTATATGCCATGACAAAAACGGGAACCCGGACGGCAAACTGGCGACATTCATACGCTACGATGCAGAGATAAAAATCAAGGTCGAGGGCTTCAAAGCATTTGTAACCACACGGTACGAGGACCCGGCCAACGGCGAAGGCGGTGCAGACTTCATTATTTGGGAACAGGGCGCAGCTGACTACTGGGCCGGACAAATCTAAGCCGGAGGCCGGCAGCCAATAATAACAACTCTTACATTAATTAAAATGGCAAAAGAAAATAAAACAATGGACGAAATACACCGCGGGCTCGTAAAAAAGTACCACACCCTTTGCACGGTCCTGGGACTTGATGCCGATGCCAAGCGGGCGATCCTGTCAAGCTGGGGCGTTGAAAGCAGCCGCGACCTGACACAGCACCAGTTAATCGATATTTGCGCGAAGCTGAGCGAGCAGGTGGACCACAAGCAGGGAACTGCGCGACTTGACAAACTGCGCAAGCAGGTAATTGCAGCAATAGGCAGCTGGCTCAGGGAAACCGGGCAGACGCAGAACATATCAATCATTAAGGGCATAGCGATGCGCGCCAGCGGCTACGCCGAATTTAACAAGATACCGAGGGAGCGGCTGCGCAACCTCATAGCGACATTTAACAACAAGGTCAAGGACGCCCGGGCGGTCGATGAACTGACAGATGCGATGCTGATGCAGCACTATACGGCAGGGCGTGAATTTGACCCCACACTAAACTAAGATTGACAATGAGCAAAGAACTGGAAAGAATTAAAGCCTACGTGCTGGAGCAGACCGAGGGAATGGCTGAGAACGCCAAAATCGAGTTGCTGGACGCCCTGGCATGGTGGGCGAGCGAGGAAGCCGGATCACTCAATTTTGAGAGCCCGGACGTTGAGAATTACGATGAATAACGCTGAGCGGTGTAAAAGGACACACCGAAACAGTTAAACACAATTTAATAACCACTTAAAACCCATTTAACAATGAGTGAGCAAGTAACAATGAGTGCCGCCGAACGCGCCGAATGGGAAGCGTTCAAGGCAGAAAAGGCCAAAAAAGAGGCCGCAGAAGCACGCAAACAGCAGCGTGAGACTTACGCGCAAATGGTCGATGACGAGCTGAGCCAGGCAATCCCCGAGCTGTTGAACCTAAGCGGGGAAATCAAGACCGTAAAAGATACGGTTTTCGGTAATTTTGCGACCATACTTGACATGAAAGCCGAGTTATTCGGCACCAAGGACGGCGGCCAATACAGCCACACATTCACAAACCGTGACAGCACCCTGCGCCTTACCCTGGGCGTTAATACGGTGGACGGCTACCGGGACACCGTGGAGGACGGTATTGCAATGGTGCGCGCCTATATCGAGAGTTTGGCAACCGACGAAAAGAGCAAGGCACTTGTGTCGGCAGTTCTGCGTCTGCTGAGCCGCGACGGACAAGGGAACCTCAAGGCAAGCCGTGTGCTGCAACTCCGCAAAATGGCGGAGGAAAGCCACGACGAGCAATTCCTGGAGGGCGTGAAAATAATCGAGGAAAGCTATCAGCCGAGCATTACACGCCGCTATATCAGTGCCAAGCGCAAAGACCCGAAGACCGGGGCGTGGGTGAGCATACCGCTGGGCATTACCGACGTGGACCAGCTGCCGGACAATGAAACGGACCCGGAACCTGGCGCAGATGCGGAGGGAATCTAGGCGGAAGTAGCCGAATAAAAAAAGCCGCGCCGACGTGCTAAATGAATAGCCGGACGCCGACGCTGAGCCTTGTGTAAAAGGACAGTGCAAAAATACAAATAAATCGGTGAATGGCAAAGAAAAAGCGGCACAAAAGTACATTGGCGCGCGCAACACAGGTGAAAAGACTGACAGCGCTACACTATGAGGCCGGAAATCAGGCCAAATGTTACAAAGCAGTCTGGCGGGTGTGGATATATCCGGAATTTGGCATTTGCTATCGCACCTATCTGGATTTATTAGGAATTGACCCCGAAGCCGAGGAACCCCGCCGGACACAAGCAGAGCCGTCGTTATTTGACGGCATGGACTGAAAAACGCCCCTGTCGGACGCAAGAGCCGGCAGGGGCGTGTTGTATTAGTCAGGCTGAGAAACGGCCACAGAGAGCCCGGAAACGCACCGAAACTGGCGCATTGCGGTTATGTCCTGCACGTCGCAGATGTAGCGCTCCACATTTTCGATAATTTCGGCGTGGTCGTGATTAGTGGCGGAGGTTGTAAGCATAAAGCCTGAAAAGTTTTCGCCCCGCAAATCCTGCATAGCGGCATTGATGCCGTCGAGAATGTCGAACACTTCGAGGGCGCGGGAAATATTGGGGTCGGTGTGGCCGTGGGTAGCCACAGCCCTGGTAACGACGTGGAGGCGGACAGCGAGTTTACCCCGGCGGGCACCGTTCCCCTGCTGCCGCCATTCGAGTGCTTCAAACTCTACAAATACAGCCGGGAGCGGGAACGCTGTGCCGCCGTTCAGGGTTTGGACCTGATTATTCCACAGGTCAACAAACGAAACGGCCGGGAGCGCTGCCAGCGTGTCAGCAATGGCCTTAAATACTTGTTTTCTCATTTTCGTAGTAATTGAGTTAATGACAAATTGAACTGTTTCAGGTTGTCGTCTATAACGGTGCGGATGATGCGCTGCGTGTCCGGGCCGTTGCCGATAAACTGACGCTGCGGCATGTTGAACCGTCGCTGATGAGCGCGGACAGTGTAGATTTTTCCCTTTTTCGAGCGCCTGGTGTGAGCCTTAACCTGTTTGAAACCTGTGCCGCCCTCATTGTGTAGCGAGGTGTAAGGCTCCGAGGATGTGAAGCGCACACCGTTGCCGGAGACTTCGCCCTGGGTAGACCGTCGCATAGCGCCCGTTACCATAAGGAGTGAGCCACGCGGGTAGTCGTGGGCTCTGGGCTTCCACTTGTCAGAGAAAAAGCCCTTACGTTCAAAGTTGCGGTCGAACTCGTCGGAGAGTTCCACGCGCATATCTTCGAGAATGTCGGCTTTTAATTTGTTGGGGTCGAGCATTTAATGGGTGTTTAATTGTTGTTATATAAAATAAAAGTCGTAAATTTGCGCATTATGGAAATACCAGTAAAAGTCAGGCAAGCGGCTCAGTATCTCGTTAAGATGTACGGCGACCACTTAGAGCACCTCGGACAGTACCATGGTGCAGAGGCTTTTTATTACCATTTCCCTGATGATGTAACGGCGGGGTTCCCCCCGGTGTACCTCATAAAAGACGATGAAATCCGGGAGGTGAACGAATTTGAAGCCTTAGAAATAATCGGGTCATTTGTCGAAAATCTCAGCGAAAGCGACATTAAATAGTTTGTTATCAACTCGCATTATACCGCGGCAGCCGTGATTGGTTGCCGCGCCGTTTTTACCGAGCCAATTCAAATCGTGGCTTTCACGTCCAGAACCTTTTGAGTTGTCGAGCTGCGGCTCAATATAGCGCAGAGTACCATCGGCAAAACGCTGTAAAATGGTAGCATGACCGCCCCCGCCTTTCCATCCGATTGAAAGCATATAAACACCTGGCTCTTTGCAAATCTCGTTGAAAAATTCCACATACCTTTTTTGTGTCATACGTTTGAACTTTTTACCGTCCATCCAGTCGTTAAGGCTGGTATGTTTTGCCGGTGTTCCGTCGAGATTTTGCCACTGTTCCCACAGTTGGTTGCCCCGGCTAAGATATTCCAATTTTGTGCCTGGAGTGTTAGACTTTGCTGTTACATTGAAGCCCATAAGCCGCAGAGCATAGGCTGGCGAACAGGTTTGGCAGTTTATACCATAGCCACGCTCTTTCCCATAATTCGGGTTCGCGTGCTGCTTGTCAGCGTCGTCTACGCTCATAGGCTTGCCTTTTGTAATGCCGAGGGCTTTTTCTATTTCCAGACAGTGTTCTGCAATAGGCTTTTTCTCCGCTTCAGTCAAAGTATCGGGCAGCTCCGCTATAATTTCGGCGATGCGCTGCTCCCGCTTTTGTTCCTCACTTAGCTGGTCAATTACCTGTTTGGCCGCTTTGGGGGCCTTGTAATACGGGTGTTTAGGCGGGAACAGTTGCAGGTCCTTGCCGGGATTATACCGGAAAATCTGCTGTTTGGCGGCGTCGGTGCAGTTATTACCGCGCAACATAGCGAGGCCGGGGTCGCTCTGGGGATATTTCCCCTTGCGTACCTGTACGGCAGTGCAGCGGCAGTTCCAGCCGTTGGGCGGAAGATACAGCGACCAGAACGGGTCGGAGGGTGGCAGCGTTGTGCCGTGCAAAATAGCGTGATCCTCACGGACGCGGTCGTCCTGGGCTGTGCGATACTGGAGGTCGTAACGGTCGCCGTCCTTTTCAATCTGCTGCCAGCGTGATGCCATAAGAGACGCGCCGACCGCGTGATTATATTCCGCATAGAGGTAGTTATGATTATAGCGGTTATTGACCGTTTCCACGTCCTTGCGGAACTGCTCAAAAGGTTTAATGTCGCCTTTGTCGGTTGTCAGGGATAGCCCCACTTCGCGGAGAGTGTGGAAAGCCTTAAACCCTGAGAAAATAAAAGCATTATTTTCCAAAGCATAGCGGACCACTTCGGGCGTTTCGTTTGGTATGCCGGCAGCGATAGCCGTATCCAGATGCCGAAGCGTTTCAGCGATGAGCCGGCGAGCTTCCGGGGTTGCGAGTTGTGAAGCGTCGAACGCCCCGGCGCGATAAACCATACCGGCAGCGTCAAAAAAGGCCGTATCGTCAAAATCGGGCTTATCTGGCGCGTCCGCGAGTTGCAGCAAATCATTTTCATACAACGAGCCCAAAGCGGCGTTAAACGCGAGATATGAGCTTCGCAGCCCCGCCGTGTCAGCCAGTCGCAGGGCGGGGCTTAGTCGAAAAAACGGTCAGGCTGAGTTTTAGCCTCACGCGGTGAGTCGATAGCCACGCCGTATTTGTCTGTAAAATATTCTGCCGGAATATTGTAATACTCCAGGAGCAGGCGTTCAATTTCGCGCTGTTCGGCCGGTGTGTAGCTGGCGGCGTTATTCCAGACGAAACGGAGCCCGTCGACGGGGAAGCCGTGGCGAGCCATGAGCGGGAGCAGTCGGCCGTTGATAACGTAGGCGGCCATAGTTGCGTCCGCTTCGGTGGTCCGCTCAAAAATTTCGAGGTGGACTTCGGACTGGGACAGCGAGGAACCGGAATCAATGGTCATAGTCTGATTAAGCACGACCTTTGACAGTTCGGAGTTACAACGGTCAACGCGCTTATCATAGACGTTATAAGCGTCGCCGCGGCTGCTTTCCTTAATTTCAATGTTGGTGCCCTCAGGGAACAGACCCCAGAACGCTGCGCCCATATTTTCCAGGGCGTCCTCGACGCGCTTGCGTTCGGCAGCGTCGGGGCTGTTGGTGGTGGCGATGCGCATAGGCTGGCCGAAAATTTCGCCGAACATATCCCAGAACGCCAACATATTTTTTTTGCTGATGCAGGAGCAGGCGCATTTAAGCAGCAGCCCGAGGTCGTGGGGCTTGCCTACCTCAATACACCAGTTAGCGAAGTCGCCCTCGCGGTAAGGTATGCCGGAGTGCCAGTCGTCGCCGGGGTTAATTACCACGCGGGCATATTCGGGTATGACGTGTTTACGGGGAACGAGTTCCACAGCGTCGTACCGCATACGCCCGTTGTCGTCGGTTATGACGTCGCCGAGCTGGATAAGAGAGTGCCCCCAGTAGGTGGAATCAAGGACAAGCCCCAGGAAATCGGCGAACCATTCCTGTTGCAGCAATTCGGTTGCTTCGGTATTTTCTTTGCCGTCTTTTCCGACAAGCCGGAAGTCTTTGGCGGCGACCTTACCTTTTCGCTGTGCAATACAGCCGGAGAGATGAGCGTCGAGGGCACAATCGGCATAAATATCGTACAGGCGCAGACGGTTGGGGTTGAGATAATCGAGGGCCATTTGGTGAGCGCTGCGCCAGTCCTGAATATCTTTTTTTGTCAGGGTGTCGGTCTGCTGGAGCAGCTGGGCGGTAATTTTCAGACCACGGCCGGAACCGGCACGATGTGCGAGGCTGAGGACTTCGGCACGTGTGGGACGGTTAAGCCAGTCGCGTATGCTTGTAATAATATTGCTCATTGGGAAAAATTTTAATGTTTCACTTTCGTATTTTCGTAGTCAGCAGCCTTCGTCAAAGAGAGCTGCGATGCAGCCCAGGAAGTCGCGGCAGTTGATAGAGCGGCGCCACCGTCCTGCGCCACGGGTACCCAGGACGCGAACACCGTTTTGAGGGTGTTAATGTCCTTTTCAATGATGTTAAGGCGCTTTGCAAGGTCTCCGACAACAGGGAGGCCGCCGAGTTCGCCACCATTGAAAACAACGGCGTCGGTAGTGATGTGCGCGGAAATGTTGCCGGCGTCAAATCGGCAGCCGTCGCGGTCAATAACGGCAGAATAATTGCCGATGATAATTTCGGCGCTGTCTATTTCGTCGGTACCAAGCACAACGCCGGCGGAGCCGTCGGCGACAAACCCAACCACGACAAACGAGCCGACAGCCGGGAAAAAGCATACCCCGAATTTAGACCCCTGATTTGCCTGGAGATTGACCCCAAGCAGCGGCGCGCCCTCATTGAGCGGGGTGCAGTCTATTGTCCGGGTGTCTTTGTCGACAGAATCGACGACACAGACCAGGGGAATAGCTTCGCCGTCGGGTTGTGCCAGTTGCCTTATTATGTTTCTTAAATCTGCCATATAAGTATATTTTCAAGCGACGCGAAGCCCGAGGGTTATTTCCTGACGGAAACCGTTATCGCCATATTTTATTACCACTTTTTTGACCTGATAAATTCCCATTTTTTTGCCGTCGATGATTATCCCGATAGAATCGAGAGGGTCAACGAGCTTATAACCGAAAGAAGTAAACGAGCCGGTCAGACCGTCGCGTTTAAGGCGCTTTAATTCCTGTTCGGCCCATGCTTTTAATTCGGTTTCGTTCTTATTGTAAGTGTGCAGCGTGCGGTGTTCGCCGTCGCTGTCTCCGACTTCCACTTTAATTTTTTTGTTGTTGGGCATAAGGCTGACAGCCTTAACACGCAGGCGCATATTTTCAGCTTTTTGCTGTTTCAGGCTCTGGTCTGAAATGATGTTTAGCCCTGTTTTGAAAGTCTGTGAGGGGGTATTGTCGCGCTCAAAGAGCACACCGCAATAAAGCACCGGCTCGCCGTCCTCATACCGAAAGAATGAGCGGACGCCCTGTTCAGATAGTTTGCCCAGGAGAGAAGCCACGGTGTCGGCGGTAACGCGGTATGCGCCCAGCGACTGCTCCCCCATAATGTTGAGTCGGTAAGTTATGCCCTGGTCTTTAAGCAGCGTTTCGAGATTTACAGAGCGGTAAGCCTTTTTTACAGCCGGCTGTTGTTTCAGCTTGAACATATCGTCCTCACAAGTAATAACAACGGGCGTTTTGAAGCCCACGTCACGCACATACCCGGAAAACGCCAACTGTAATTTGTCGTTATAGCCCAAAGAAATGCGCACGCGGTCGCCACGGCGCACCGGAATTTCGGAGGCTCCGTTCCACTTTAATTTTTTAGGCAGTGTTATAGTAGCTTCGGCGGTCAGCTTTTCAGTGTCGCGCGTTATTTCCACGGCCGTAACAAAGTTTAACGACCATGAGCGCTCGCCTGTAATATCGACCTGTGCGCATAATTTATACATTGGTAAACGGTGTTTAATCGGTGTTTAATAGTCGTAGCGGTTTGGGGTCATAGAGCCGAAGCGCACGGGGTTGCGGGTATCTTCGCCGGTGTCGGACTCATAGATAGGGAGGTCGGGTGACGATTTGGAAGCCTGAACGTCGCGGAGCCATTTAATGGCGTCGTTGTAGAGGCATTCGCGGCGCTCGTGGCCCATATTCTGGGGGAGGCGGTGGACCATTAGCCACAGGGAGATATTAACGGCGCATTGCACAAGCATAGGGTTGCGGTCTGCGCCGGCAGCATTAAACGCCCGGGCGATGTCGTAGCGGCTGCGGAGGTAGGAGGCAATTTGCTCCAGGGCGGCAGCTTCGGCAACGGCGCGGGTGTCGTCATTCTCGGTTATCTGCTCAAACTCGTAGTCGTCGCAGACCGAGCGGTAATCGTCAACGGTCAGAAACATGGGCGGAAGTTTTACGGGGGTTAGCCTCAAAAATAGCGATGCGGCGCGCCTTTTCAGCGGTAAGACCGTTGAAGCGTTTGCGGCGGATCATATCCTTAACGCCCTGCATAGACACCACCACGGGGCGTCCGTGATGAACGAGGACAAGGAATTTTTTACGGTAAAGGTCGGCGGAAGCCTGAGCCTTTTTGATAGCCTGTTTGCGTCGCCAGTCAAAGAGGCGGGCGCGGAAATAATCAATAATTACCATAGTTGAGATTTAGCGTTTTTCCTCATGCCGAAAGAGGGGGTAAATGATTGTACGCGCGTGTCACGCTGGAGAATCCAGATAGCGCCCTCGTCGGCGTCGGGGGCGTCGTCGTGGCCGCGCATACCTTTTTCAAAAGCAAGAGTCTGGTCGATGCCGGCAAGCATATCGGGGTCGTCGCGCTGGCTTTCGTCGTAGATGACAAATCCACGTTCCCACAGCGGGCTAATAGCTTCGACACGCTGGAACTTGTCGGGCTTTTTACGTTTGTCGCCTGTAATCGGCAGCTGATAACCGCGCAGTTCCCCCTCACGGCGGAACTCGTCGAGGATGGTGTCCTGCATAAAATTGGCTTCCATATACCAGCGCACGGCAATACCCTGGACGCGTGCCCATTCGTATAGGTCGTAACACCAGCGGACCATTTCAGCAACAGAGCACTGACGGACAAAAGCACGGAGGTGGTAAAGCGTTGTGCCTACCTTACCCCAGAGCTTCGCAGCCTTGTAGTCGTTTTTTGTAGAGCCACGGAATGAGGGGTCGATGTATAGGACAATTTCGGAAAATTTGGACCATGCCGGACGTTTGCCCCAGCGGATCCACTCATTTTTGAACACAGCACCCTCAATAATGGGGTTGTTCATATATTCCTTTTGAAAGGCGCGATAACCGGCGACAGCTTCGAGCTGTTTAACTTCGTCGTGGGCCCATTTTGCAGCCCATGAGATACGGCCGGCGCGGTCGTAGATATTGACACGGGTAACGTGGACAGTCTTAATTTCGCACCACTTAGCCAGTACGGAATTTTTGGCGATGAGGTTGCCGACCATAAAAAAGCGGCCGCGTCCGCCGTCGAGAGTACCGAACAGAGCGGAGCGGACCCAGTCGAACAGTTTGGAGACACGGGCGGGGCTTTCGACCAGTTCGTCGTCGTCGAGGTCGTCAATAACTACATAATCCGGGCGGTGTGAGCGGTAGCGCAGACCACGGGGCGACTGCCCGCGACCGCGTGCAAAAAATGCAACTTCGGAGCGTGTAACAAATTCGCCCTCTTCCCATGAACCGGCGTTGTACTGTTCGCCGAAATCGGCAATATAACGTTGATTGTACTGTAATTCAGCCTGAATGTCGCCGAGCAGTGTTTTGGCATTGTCCTCAGACTTACCGACGAGCACCATAACATTAATTTCGCGGTGTTCCTGTATCATAAGCCACATGGGGACAAATACGTCCATGTTGGTAGATTTAGCGGCGCCGCGGTGCCACATAAAGCCGGCCTTGAGGTTTCGGTTTTTCAATATCTTATTAGCCGCGTCGATATGAAACTGGGCGCATGGTGTCGCCTTGCCTGTTTCGGGGTTGACAGTCCAGTGCGGAAAGTAGTAATCGACAAAAGCGGCATAATCAGAGCGGAGGCGGCGAATACGGGCAAGGCGCTGCGCTGCGGTTTCACTGATGTTTACAGCCGTGGCAGCCTGCACCGTTTCGCAGTGCTGTTTCCATTTTTCCTGTGCTTTTAATATTTCCGCTTTTGTAGCCATAAGTTAGAAACTTTCTTTTAGCTTTTCAGAGATGAAAAGGTCGTGGTAATGATTTATAGTTCTGAGCAGTTCCGGGGTAACATTCGGGTCGAAGCTCATGCGATATTGCAGCCACTTACTGAAAGCCATAAATACCTCGATCACGTCAACGACCGAAGTTTTTTTGTCAAGTCGTTCAATAGTTGCGGACATTTTTACGAGCTTATCGGCAGCGGCGGCCGTTTTTTCCGGCGAGGGGTCGGCGGCCAAATCTTCGAGCAGTACGTTAATAGAGTTCAGGAGCTTGTTAACCAGTTCCGGGCGTGTGATGTTTGAGGCAGCGCGGGACTGTTCCCAGCCGCCGTCGGCTACCCATTTAGTTATCGTCTGGGCTGATACCCCGACTTTTTCCGCAATAGACTTTTGCGGCTCCCCCTGCATAAATAGCAGGCGCGCATGTTCGCGCTGCTGTTCGCGTTCCTTTTTAGTTGCCATTCATAATAAATTACAGAATTAGATGCAGCGCACCCACTACGGGCGCGCTTTCACAGTGCAAAATTGGCCTAAAAATGCGCCATGGTAAAAAAGAGTGTAAATCTTTTACACTCTTTTTGTTAGGGTATCCGACATTGCCCAATTTTGCGCTATAAAACATATCGCGGAGTGGAGCAGAGGTCAGCTCGCCGGGCTCATTCCCCGGAGGTCGCGGGTCCGAATCCCGCCTCCGCAACCAGGTAAAAAAGATTGAAATAATAAAACAAGTCCCGGGGCCGAAGATGCCCCACCAGCCCACCCCCTCACGTCGCCGGTCCCGGGATTTTTCAAACGACAAAACGAATGAAAGAAGTTGTAATATCTACGGGCGCAGTAAATTGTTACGGCAGTCGCGTACTTACCGAGGGCATAGACCTGACGCAGTATGAGAAAAACCCCGTACTGTTGTGGATGCACCGCCGGAGCTGGGAGCCCGGAGCGATGCCGATTGGTCGTGTGGAGGGGCTCAGAATAGAGCAAGACAAGCTAATCGGCACACCTGTATTTGACCAGAACGACCCATTTGCCAAACAGATAGAGAGCAAGTGGGAAAACGGTTTTTTGCGCATGGTGTCGGCAAGCCTTGAGCCATTAGAGACCAGTGCCGACGCCTCATTGATATTGCCCGGGCAGAGCCGTGAGACAGTAACGCGCAGCAAACTAATCGAGGTCAGCATTGTGGATATAGGGGGAAATGATGAAGCGCTGCAACTGTTGGGGGGGGAGACGGCAAGCTGCTGAATCTGGGCGCCGGGGAGGATGCCCCGGAACTTCCGTTACTACACAACCATAAAAAGGGAGAAAAAGCCAATCCCGCGCCCGAAAGCGAACCGGGCGAGGGGGAGGAGCCGGAGTCCGGCATACATAAAAATAAACCAACAAATAATTTTTCAAAAATGATTAAAGAACAGTTACAGATGCTCGGACTGCCTGAAACGGCAACCGAGGAACAGGCAACCGCTGCGCTGGCCCTGATGAAGCAGCGAGCCGACGGAGCCGAAGCGCTCCAACTGTCGGCTGTAACTCAGGCAGTAGACCACGCCGTTGCTGAACGCAAAATTCTGGCCGACCAGCGCGACCATTTTATCAACTTAGGCAAGACGGCCGGGCTGGATATGCTGACCGCAACCCTTGCAACCATGCACCCACAGCAGAAGCCTACCGAAACAATCAACCTCAGCAAAGACAGTGCCGCCGGTGCGGGCAAAGCCCCCAAGAGCTACACCAAGCTCAGCGAAGTGCCGGAAGCCGAAAGGCTGGAGCTGCGCAAGAGCAACAAGCCGGAATATATGCGTCTGTTTAAGGCGGAATATGGCATGGAATGTCCCGAGCTGGGCGACGAATAAGAGCTTAAAAGGACGACAAATAACAGAATAAACGACAATTAAACAGCAATGAAAAGAAAATTTATCAAGAGAGTTTTCGGCCTTGTTTGCATGATGCTCACGGCCGTAGCATTTAATGCCGCCGCAGGCGCGACCGTGGCATACGCAATTGGCTGCGCCCCGGCAGTGGGAGCCGTAGCGGGCAATGCCGTAGCCCTTGCAGCCGGCAACTTTGCCCCCGGTGGCGCACTGCGTGCCGGAGTTCTGCGCGAAATCTGGACCGGCGAAATGATTAAGGCGTTCCGCACGGCGCCCGAGGCACTGGGCTGGATGGATAGAATCCGCGCTTATAACCAGTATGTGGAAAATGATGTTATCCACTTTACCGAGATAGGCGGCGACCCGGCCGTGCTGGTGAATAACACCACCTATCCGCTGAACATTACGGCTCTGACCGATGCCGACAAGCCTATCAGCCTGGACAAATTCGATACTGAGGCGACCCCGGTAACAGATGATGAGCTGCACGCTTGCAGTTACGACAAAATGGCGAGCGTTCAGGAACGCCACCGCGATGCCCTGCGTGAAAAAATCGCCCAGAAAGCAATCCACGGAATTGCCCCGGACGAAAACGCAACAGGCATTCCCGTAATCAAGACCACCGGCGCAAGCGACGGCACACGTCTGAAAATGACATTTGCGGACCTTTTAGCCCTTAAACGCGAGTTTGACAAAATGGGTGTACCGATGCAGGACCGCATACTTGTGCTGTGCTCCGACCATGTGAACGACCTGCTCGAGACCGAACAGAAGTTCAAAGAGCACTATAATATCAACCAGACCGACGGCAAGATTTGCCGCATGTACGGTTTCGACATTTACGAGTATGACGGCACCCCATACTACACGATGAGCACCGGCAAGAAACTGGCGTGGGGAGCAGTGCCGTCAGCCACCGATGCAAAGGCTTCGGTTGCGTTCTATGCAGGCCGTATGATGAAAGCCTACGGCAGCACCAATTTTTATTACAGTGAATCGAGCAAGGACCCGCTTTATCACCGCAACCTGGTGAACTTCCGCCAGTGGGGAATCTGCTTGCCGCTGACAACCACCAAATGCCGTGCGGCAATAGTGAGCGCGCCCAAGGCATAACAATATAGCTGAATGACGACACTAAAACGCGGAAGCCGAGGCGCAGAGGTCAAGACCCTGCAAAGGAAATTGCACCTTATGGCTGACGGCATTTTCGGGCCAAACACCGAGGAAGCAGTCAAAGAGCTGCAAAAGGCCAAAGGTCTGGCGGCTGACGGCATAGTCGGGCCACGGACATGGGCAGCCCTGGGGGTTGTTTCGGTCAAACGAAAGATTGACCAAATCATACTCCACTGCACGGCCACGCCTGAGGGTGAGGAATTTTCCAACGCCCAAATAAAAGCCGGGCACCTTGCGCGAGGATTTTCGGACATAGGCTACCACTATGTTATCGGACTTAACGGCGAGTTGCGCCCGGGGCGTTCCGAAGCAATCGCCGGCGCCCACTGCACAGGGCACAATACGCGGTCAGTCGGTGTGTGCTACGTCGGTGGATGCCCGCCCCGTACAGTGCCGAACTGGAATAAAAAGGGTAAGGACACGCGCACGGTGGCCCAGAGGTCGACGCTGGAAAGAGTAGTAAAAGACCTGCTCCGGCGTTATCCCGGGGCAACGGTGCACGGGCATAACGAATTTGCCAATAAAGTGTGCCCGAGTTTCAACGTAAAAAAATGGCTCGCGGAAGTGGGCATTAAACAGTAACAACGTGAATGAGCGGCGAGATAATAACAATCATAATATCGGCGCTTGTAGCGGCGGTATCTGCGCCAATAGGTGCATGGGTTGGCCGCAAGCTGGAACGCGACAAATACCGGATAGAGCTGGAGAAGCTGCGGGCAGAGATGAAAGACAAGCTCGCAGAGGTCAAGAGCCACGAACTGGAGAACGTGCGCAAGGCTTCGGACATACTTATGGAGAGCATTGTCCCGCCGCTCAAAACCGAAATAGACAACCTGCGGAATGATGTTCAAAGACTTAACACGGCATTGGAGCGCATTTGGGGCTGCCCTCATGTTGACCGTTGCCCTGTCAAATTCGAGCTGCTGCTCCACCCGAAAGGCGACGGAAGCGAGCCGGACAGAGGCGACGGCACAGACAGCGGCCACAGTACGGACCGACGACCGGACCGAGGAACAGCGCGCGGCGACCCTGGAAACACAGACGGAGGGTGTGACGGTGACGGAGATTGAAGTCTACGACACCGAAGCAGCCGCCGACCCGGAAACCGGGGCGCACCCTGTGAAAGCGAGGGTAAGGAAACGGACCGACAACAAAGGGACGTCAAAAGCCACCGAAGCCACAGAGAGGCGCGAGACAAAAGCCGAGAGCCTGGAAAGCGCGACCAACGGGAAAACGCTTGATGAGGTAACGGTAACGGCAAGCCGCCCCCCGAGCCTGTGGGAAAGAATAAAGCAGGGTGCGGGCTGGGCCACGGCATTAGTGATCCTGGCAGCAGCCGGGTGGATTATTTACAAACTTAAAAAGCAAAAACGACATGAGCAAAGAGAATAAAGAGACCGCGGAAGCCACCGCAGCAGAACCCCAGAACGTGCAGCAGCCCGAGAGTGCCGAGGGACAGACCCCGAAGCCCAAGGGAGAATCAAAGCCCGGTGCCAAGTCCAAAGCGGAGCCAGCCGGCGGCACAAATGCCCTGAAATCCGTTGGGCTGGCGGCGTGCAAGCGCCACAATCTGGAGCAAGTATGGGTAACGGCTGACGGTCAGGCTTTCCCCCGGGAAAGTGATGCCAAGGCACACGCCCTGAACCTGCCGAATAATGGGCGCGGCTATATAATGAGGCCCTGTGGCTGGAGCGGTGGCGCAACAGGAACAGAGCGGAACTTATAGCGGAGCTTTTCGGAGAGAAACGGCGTTAAAGCCAAGGAAGCGACCCGGGGCCTTTGCCTTTTAACATATCCCAAAAACCACGGCCAAGCCAAATGATAAAGCCGAGGAAGCCAGCGGTAAAAAGGATTTTTACCAGCACTCCTAAAAAAGATGTGAGCATTGCGGTAATCATGTGCTTGTTACTTAGGTTATCGTGCTACAAATATAATAAATAAAATTGATATGGCAAGCGTATTTGACTATATTTTCAACATAGGCGGAAATTTCACAGCCCAAATAAACGGAATGAGCGCTGCGGCCGGCGACTTTTCGGCAAAAGCTGAGGTTGCAGAGAGCCGGGGCCGTAGCTTTGCCGCGTCGCTTGCGACATTCTCATACTTAAAAGATGTAGCGCAGAATGTAACGGACGGTATAAGCCAGTTGACAGGTGCAGGAACAAAACTTGACAGCCAGATGCACGACCTCAGCGCGGTTGCGGGTGTTACCGGCGATAGTTTGAAACAAATCGAAGGATTTGCGAGGGAGTCGGCAAAAACATTTGGCACTGATGCCAGTGTTGCCGTTGAGGGGTACAAACTGTTGCTCTCGCAATTATCGCCGGAACTGGGTAAATACCCGGATGCTTTGCGCGAAATGGGCGACTGCATACAGACGACCAGCAAGCTGATGGGGAATGACGGTGCGGCCGCCGCTGAGGTACTGACAACGGCAATGAATCAGTTTGGCGTAAGTATGGAGGACCCGACGGCAGCAGCGGCAACAATGGCCGAGATGATGAACACAATGGCGGCAGCAGGTCAGGCCGGCTCGGCAGAGCTTCCGAGCATAGCGGCGGCGTTGAATCAATGCGGAATGGCGGCCAAGGCAGCCGGCGTGAGCTTCGAGGAAACTAACGCAGCAATTCAGGTGCTTGACAAATCAGGTAAAAAGGCGAGCGAGGGAGGTGTTGCCCTGCGCAATGTGCTGGGCCAACTAAGCAAAGGCCGGTTTATTGAGAAGCAAGCAGCTGATGAACTGAAAGCCGCCGGCATTGATGTGGTGGCACTCGGGGACAGCAGCAAAAGCCTCAAAGAACGCCTCGAAATGTTGAAACCGATGCTGAACGACTCCGCCCTGCTGTCAAAATTCTTTGGCGTTGAAAATGCCAATGCCGCACGTGCGCTTATACAGGGCACTGATGCGTTAGGCGATTTTACGGAAAAAGTAACGGGCACCACCAGCGCGACAGACCAAGCAGCTATCGTAATGGACAGCTACGCCGAGCGTCAAGCACGAGTTAACCAAAAAATCGAGGACTTCAAAATTACACTGTTCCAAGCTACCGGCGATTTTTCGCTGTGGGTCGGTACAATCGGCACAGCTCTGGTGCCGTTAGCCCAACTTTGTCCGTTAATTATGGGTGTTGGCAACCTTATGCTATGGGTGAAAAATCTAAATTGGGCCAGTATGTGGAATTGGATCCGTGGTGCCGTTTATACCTCACGCATACAAATGGCGTTAATGAACCGTGAATTAGTAACTGGGCAATTTGTGTCAAACGGTTTTTTAATCAACATTACACGCGCTACGCTTGCCGTTGTGCGTTTTGCCACTGTTGGAATTTTCAACGCGCTTAAAGGACTGGGCGCACTTGTTTTGTCTTTTGTAACAACCGGCACCGCTTCGGCCACGTTCTCCGGTATTGCGTCGGCTTCATTCGGAGCGTTCGCGACTTCCGCACGTGTCGCGTGCCGTGCTGTGAGTGTTGCAATTATGAATATACCTGTCGTTGGCTGGGTTATTGCCGGCATTACTGCGCTGGTCGCAATCGGTGTTTATTTTTGGAATACGTCAGTAAAGTTTCGCGCCGTGATTAAAGGTCTCTGGGCTGGATTTAAGGCGTTTTTTACAGGTTTGAAAGACCTTGCAAGTAAGGTTTTTTCAGCTATCGGCGACCTCATTCTTGCCTGCTTCAAATTTGACGGGCAAGGTATTAGTAACGCATTAGGAAAACTGAAAAACGCTTACTCCACCTACGGCAGCGAAATAGGCAAAGCGTTTAATGAAGCATACCAGGCTGAACTAAAAGCCGGAGGCGAAAAGGATGCTGCGGCCGAGGGCAAAAAGGCTTCCGGCGCAGTAGCAAAGGCCGTCCCCAGCGTAAACAGTGGAGGCGGTGCAGTTGGTGCCCCGGTAGGCGGAACCCCGAAAGTTGACCCGGTGGGCGGAAGCCTCAAAAGTGCCGGAGGCAGTAGCGCGGCAGCGTCGGCCGGTGGCGACGGTGGGAAAATCAAAAATATAACAATCAACATTGAAAAGTTGGTCGAAAAACTGGAACTGCATACAACAACACTGACCGAGGGCACGGAACAAATCAGAGAACGTGTTTTTGAGGCCCTTATGGGGGCGCTTAACGATACCCAAATAGCTACGGAATGAAACTACCAATAAGCATAAACCTGGCCGCGATGAGCTGGGCACAGCATGAGGCCAAACGCCTTGTGCGTTTCAAAAAAGGCCGTACCGGTCAGCCGCCGAGCTGGGAGGGACACGGCGAAGATATAACGACCCACACAGCCGGTCAGCCGTTGACGGACCGGGCGTACTGGGAGGGCCGTTATGTGCTGTGTGAACTTCGGATAGAGAACGAAGCCGGCGAGGGGGTAACGCTTGCGGATGCAGTAGTAAGCGTGAGCCGGGAGCGCCGGATAGTGAGCACTGCGCTTGTAGGGCGTGACGGCACCGTGAAAGAGTATATAAACGAGGGGGACTGGGCTATAAGCATAGTTGTGGGGCTGCAGGGCGTGCAGGACGGAGTAATGGCGGACGTGTGGCCTGATGCACAGGTGCGCGAGCTTCGGAAACTGCTGGAGACGAAAGAGGCGCTAAGGGTGCAGAGTTCGTTCCTGGATGTGTGGGGCATAAGCCGTATGGTGGTAAAAAGCATAAGCGCCACACAGCAGACCGACAGCAATTATCAGACCATGAGCATAAGCGCTGTGAGCGATGAGGACTACGAAATATTTTCAAACGACTACGAGGCACCGAAAGGGGCGGAATGAGGAGAGAGGCAATGAAAGGAATATTAATCGACATAGAGAGCGGCGACCTGCTGCTGGAGCGTGGACGTGTGGCAATAGGCGACACCGAGAGCCAGACGGCTGAGGCGGTAGTGGTAACGATGCGCGGAGAGATTAAAGAACACCCATTGTTAGGCGGTGAAGCCCGTAAACTGGAGGGAGGCACCGAGGACCGGATGTGGTCCGGAGAAGTCCGGGAGATGCTTCGCGGCTGTGGCGTGGAGTGTGAACGGGTGGTGAACGACAACGGCATAATAACGATAGAGCGATGAAAATAACCGTAAAAGAGCGGCAGACGCTGCTCGACATAGCGCTGATGACAGCCGGGACCGTAGCGGCGGCGATAGAAATAGCCGAGGCCAACGGGTTGAGCCTGACCGATGAGCTGAGCGACGGGCAGGTGCTTGAAGTTCCGGAACCGACGAGCGCGCGAGAGGCACAGATTGTGAGGCGCTACCGCGCGCAGGGTGTGGAACCGGCAACAGAAGCGAGCGCCGACGACCTGGGATTGTGCGCCTACGGCGGCATAAATTTTATGGGAATAGAGATTGATTTTGAAGTTTCATAAAACAAAAATATACAACAATGGCAAGGAGCATAAACGAGATAAAAGAGGAAGCGGCACGGGAGTTTATGAAAAACGAGTCGGCGGCAGAGCGTTACGGTTTTGCCCTGGGTGCTCCGTTCGGCGACTATTTCGGAGCTGCAAGCGTGGAAAATATACTGCTATATGTGTGGGCGGTGTGTGCGTGGGCCGTGGAGCAGCTTGTGGCGCGCCACCGCACGGAGGTAACGGCAGAGCTTGAGGAGCTGATGCCGCACCGCCCGAAATGGTACCGCGACAAAGTGCTGGAGTTTATGGAGGACCGAGAACTGAGCGGCGACACAGACCGGTACGACCTTAGCGGGATGAGCGAGAGCGAAATATCAGCGGCACGAGTGGTAAAACACGCCGTTGCTACCGAGAGCCGGGACGCCAGTCTGCTGACAATAAAGGTAGCCGGAGAGAGCGGCGGCAAGCGCCAACCGCTGAGCGAAGCCCAGGAGGGGAAGCTGCGCAGCTACATAGCCGAGATAAAAGATGCGGGGGTGCGTGTGGCGCTTGTGAATATGGAGGCTGACACATTCAGCTGTACGGTGGACGTGTATTATAACGCGCTACTGGAGCCGGAACGAGTGAAAGCCGACTGTGAGGCCGCCATACAAAGCTATATAGAGAATTTGCCATTTAACGGCGAATATACAAATATGGCACTAATCGACGCGCTGCAAGCTGTGGAGGGCGTGAAGATAGCCGAGCTCAAAGGAAGCACGGCACAGGCGGCCAATGAACAGACGCCGACAGACATAAACGCCCGACAGACACCGGCAGCAGGATATTTTAAGCCCGGTAAAATAACAGTAAATATGCAGGCTTATGACACGCAGAACGTATAAAGTAAATATAAAGCGTCTGGCTCTGCTGACGCTTCCGACATGGCTACGGCGGCCGATAGTGGGCGCGTTGATATATGCCGGTGTTACGCCACTGAACCGACTGCTCCAGGAACTGCGAACGCTGAGGGAGGAGACCAGTTATCGGGTGAATCATAACGGGCAAGTGTGTAAGCTACGCGGTGCCCTTAATGATGTTTTCGATGCGAAAGAGCGGCGCATAAAGGTAGAGGACGAGGACAGCGGCGGAACAGAGGGGGCGCGCGTATATCTGCGCAGCGAAGAGCGAGAGCTGCCAGTGCCGGAGCGCAGCACCGGGCGCGCCGTGATAATAAACGGGCGCGGTTATGGGGGTGTGAGCGGTTATGACTTTTGGGTTACTCTGCCCCGGGCACTGCGCGGCGATATAGACGAAACGAGGTTGACAGCGACCGTAAACCGTTATAAACTTGCTTCAAAACGGTGGACAATAAATTACGAATAAAGGAGCATTAAAAACCGATTAAACAGCATTAAATAATATGGAAACAACAGGTAATTTTCTGACGCAGCCAAATAAAGATTTTCCGCTGGACTGCGAGACGCTGGAGATGTTGCAGGCAAATGCTGCACTTGTGGCAGCTCTGGGCAATATAGCCGGGGACAAAGTGATATTAAGCGGCTGCGAGGCGAGCGCCAACGGCAGCCGCAGAAGCGCCGGGCTTGTGTTTGTCCGGACGAAAGCCTACCCTAATGGGGAAGTGCTGAAATGGGGCGGCGGCGACACTACCGGCGGAATGTATGTAAAGACTGAGGACGTATCGGTCAGCGCTATGGGCGTAGACTACCCGAAAGCGTACACACGCCGAACACTCGCGCCCGGTGTCGGTGCGGAAAATTACCGCTGGGACGACTTCAAAAAGCCCAAGACACCGGCAGAACTGGAAACACTTATCGGCGACCTTGAAAAGAAGCTGACGGCGGCGGAGAGCCGCGCGCAGAGTGAACCGTTAGGCGTGGTAAAGATGTGGGCCGGTGTAAAAGTGCCTGAGGGTTATGCGCTGTGCGACGGCGCAGCCCTCAGAGCAAGCGACTACCCGGAACTATATGCTGCGATAGGAACAGCGTTTAACAGTGCTGTGAACTACAACGGCAGCCAGAACACGACACAAAGCGGCTTTTTCAGGCTTCCGGACTTGCGGGGCCGCTTCGTCGTAGGTTACAGCGATGTTGACCCGGATTATAAAAAATATGGCAACGCCGGGGGCGAAAAGAAACACACGCTCAGCACTGACGAGATGCCCCGACATAATCACGGGCTGAAATTCCGGACGGAGAAGTGGGGAGACAACGCCAACAAGCGCCCATTCCCTGACCTGAACGGCACGGACGGCTACACGGCCAGCACAGACTACGCCGGAAGCGGACAGGCCCACGAAAACAGGCCGCCATATTATGTGCTGGCGTATATCATAAAAGTAAAATAACGAACAAAAAAGAAGCAATGAAAAGAAGCATAGCCCAATTAAAAGAATGGTTTCGCCGGGGCAAATACCCGACGGAAGCACAGTTTGCGGATTGGATGGACAGCTACGTGCATAAGGACGGGGTTGTGCCGTTGTCGCAGGTTGAAAATCTGACATGGCTGTTGAACGGGAAATTTAGCGCGTCGAGGGGTGAAGCATTGGAACTGCTGATGCAAGCACTGCGCCGCGAGTTTGACCGACACAAAGAGGATGCCGACGACGAGTTCGAGAAGATAGAGAACAACCGCCAGGCACTTGTTGCCGAGGACGAACGGCAGCAGGCTGAGATTGATGCACAGCAGGCACAAATAACCGCAGCCGCCGGGCAACTGGAGACCGTGCGGAAGTTGCTGCACAGTGGGGCGAGCTGGGCGAATATAAAGGGAGCGTTTGACGGGCTGGGAAGCAATTATAACAGCCTGTGGGCACTTGCGCGCACAGTTAAAACATTCTTAGAAGCAGCGGACACGTCGGACGCTACAATAAACCGCTGGCAGGAGCTTGAGGCGTTCCTGCAAGGTGTAACGGACACTGACAGCCTGCTGGCGCTGCTTGAAGAACAGAAAAATGAGATAGGTAAAGAATATGTCGCTTATGTGAACGAGCAGGGGGAGCAACTGACAGAAGCAATAGGGGCAGCTCACATGAAAGATATAAGGGCGCTGGCGAAAGCTATTAGCGTGAAGAGCGTGACATGGGCCGAGATTAAGCAACTGCGAGACGCCGGGCATTTGGACGATGGGACGCTGTATCGCATAACGGACTATGAGACAACGGTAGCAAACGACCCTGAGGCACGGAGTGCCGGCCACCCGTTTGATTTGGTGGTAATGGCACTTGACGCAGGGACCTTGTCGGAGCGTGCCTGGGCGATGCGCAGCGCTCGGGACACAGCGGGCTACTTTGCCGGCGCGAAGCTGGAGTCGTGGCAGGTGTGGTATTGTCTGGACAACGACACCACACGCTTCCAATGGGCTGATACGGCGACAGGTAAGGGCGTAATATATAGACTTATCGACGAGTGGGGAAACGACTGTCCCTACGACTTCAAAAACGTGCAGTTTAAGCGCTGTTTAACAAGCGGCGATTTTGTGGATAATGTTGTGGACGATGCAGATTGGCCGAACACACATTATATTCTGAGCCCAAGCATGAACGGCCAGGCTGATATGACGGCAGATGAAACAGACTATAAATGGCTGTACACTTTTACATATCTGGAGCAGATGCAGGATGTAAGGGATGCCAGCCTTATTAACGAAGTAAATGCGGACTTTGAATCCGCCTATTATAATAAGGCTTGCAACTGCAATGAAATGCAGGCGTATTACATAGGCGAATTTATAGATGATACAACGTTTGCGACGCAAGCGCTGAACAATATCGTATTAAGTTCGTATGACGAAGAAAACGGGGCTGCTGTAAAGATGTACGGCAACAAATGGGGCGCCGGGTGCTTTAATATGACGTTTCATGAGCACTGCTATGGGAATAGCTTCGGAGTGAATTGCTATTGTCTCATAGGCTTTAAACTCTATTACAACACATTCGGGAACGAGTGTTACAATAACACGTTCGGGAACGAGTGTTACAATAACACGTTCGGGAACTACTTGCAATATATAACGGCCGGTGAGGGCGTTAAATATCTGAATGTGACTGGCGGAAGCGACGTTAAACACTTTGTGCAGAACGCTCATATATTGAACGGTACGAGCGGCAAGGACAGCAAAAACCTGCTGACGGTGGGGCTTCCTGAAATGTCGACAGTGTGCCGATATGTCGGGCAAAATACGGCCGGTGTACTAAAAATTTGGGTGCCGGCAGACCTGGTGTAAAACAGAGGTGTTTGCGCAATGTTGCAGTAATAAAGCAATAAAGCGCAAACACCCTGAACAGTTCCGGGGCGAGAGCGCTGCGGTAAACGGTCGAGAATGAAAGAATTAGGCAGTCGAAATGTTGTGGGTTGCATTAGTTGTTCCCGAACTATTCCTAATATATTTAAGGGAGCAATAAAACAAAAACAACAATCGATATGCTTAGAAAAATTCGTTACAAGCTGGTTTATAACCGAGCACGCCGGCTGAATAAGCGCGGCGAGGGTCTGATAGAAATAGAATGTACGCAACAGAAACGGCGCATATATTTCACGACCCACACCTACGTTAAGCCCGAAAATTTTGCGGACGGAATGGTAACAGGCACACCGAACGCCACAGGGCTGAATTATGCACTTTGCCTGATGATACAAGACGTGGAACGTGTAGAACTGGAATATATTAAAAAAGGCGTTGAGGTCAGTTTGCCGATGCTTCGGGAGGCTGTGCGGTCGCACATATCGCCTGCGGCAAAGCTGCACGACTTCGGGCTCCAGGTAGTTGAGCAGAGCGAGCGCAAAGAACTTACAAAGCTGAACTATCAAACGTTGCTGAACAATATAGAAAAGTTCCGCAAAAACGCGCTTGTCAGTGATGTGGACTATCAATTCCTCGTAAATTATGACAAGTGGCTACGGGAGAGCGGAATCGCCCACAATACACGAATAAGCAGGCTGAGGCTGCTGCGTGCGTTGCTCAATGAGGCAATAAAGCGCGACATAATTCAGGCTAACCCGTTTGACCGTTTCCGCATACAGCAAATGGTCTCTAAAAAGGGATTTTTAACTGCCGGGCAACTGCGCAAACTTGAAAGGCTGGAGCTCAAAGGCAAAGAGGAAAAGGTACGCGATGCGTTCCTGATAGGTTGTTATACAGGGCTGCGCTTTTCCGACATTGTAACACTCCGCAACGAGCATATAAAAGGCGGCTGGCTAACAAAGAAAATGGTGAAAACGGGCTTTATGGTGGAGCTCCCTATCGGTGAGCTGTTCGGTGGCAAAATGGCGGAACTGATAGCAAAATATAACGGCAATGTGGAACGGGTTACAAAAGTTCTCGGCTCTAACGCCGCTGTCAATAAAGTTTTGAGGCAGCTGCTTAACACGGTTGGCGCGGACTCAAAAATTACGTTTCATTCGTCGCGGCATACTTTCGCGACGCTTTTAGGACAGTCCGGGGTCCAGCTTACGACCATTCAAAAACTGCTCGGACACCAAAAATTGCAGACCACGCAAATTTACAGTGAAGTGGACCGCAAGGCAATAACTAATGACCTTAAAAAAGGGCGAAAACGCAAAAATAAAAGTGATGAATAAGAAAATTTTAGTAGGCAGCCGGGCATTTTTCGACGGCTGCGAGGGCTTCAGAAGCAAAGACCGCGACTATCTGGAGTTAGTGGAGAACCCAACAGGCTTCAAATGGCGACGTGAGCAGTCGCTTCGTGGTGTATGCACATTCAGCTATAAGCTGGAACCGGTGGCCGACATGGTGCGGCGCACGCTGGAGAGCGGCGACGCGCTGCTCGTTGGCAAATTCCTTGTGTCCGAGGTCGCCGAGACTATCGGCGCAACTGTGGCCGACATTATGCCCCTTGAGGCACTGTTGCCGAAGCTGGACAAAAAGCACGAATATGTAGCGGCCATTTTCAACGCCGTTAAGCAGAACGGCTCTTTTGAGCTTACCGATGAGCAACGTGCTGCGGCCTATGAGATTTATAAACAAGCCAGAGAAAAAGCAAAAGACTGAGAATTATGCTGAATGTGTAGGAACTACAAATGTGCGCCCCTGCCTTTTATGGGACAAAAGCGCTATTTTATCAGGGACTTTTCCGAAGTCCTGAAGCAAGTGGCAGGACAAATTGATACGGTGGTCGACCTTTTCGGAGGCTCCGGGCTGCTGTCGTACACGGCTAAAAAGGTGCTGCCGGGGTGCAGGGTGATATACAACGACTTCGACCATTACGACCGACGACTGGCAGCAGTAGAGGATACAAACGCCATTTTAACGACGATTAAACAGCGTTTATCCGGCGTTCAGGCAAACCAGCGACTAACGCAGGAGCAGCGTGCCGATGTGCTGCGCATTGTGGAGGAAGCACAGAACCGGCTCGGCTGGGTCGACATTATGACGATTGGCAGGTCGGTGCTTTTCTCCGGCAAATGGGTTACAAGTCTGGAGGAACTGCGCAAACATACGATGTATAACAGGGTAAGACCCGGCGCTTATGAAAGTGCCAGCTATCTGGACGGGCTGGAGGTCGTACACATGGACTACCGGGAACTGTTCGAGCGCGAGCGCGGCAACAGGCGGGCGCTGTTTGTGCTGGACCCGCCGTATCTTACGACGGAGTGCGGAATGTATGAGAATTATTGGAAGCTGACCGACTACCTCAATGTGCTGCGCTTGCTGCACGGAACGAAATACATTTATTTCACGTCTGATAAATCGCAGATTGTGGAGCTTTGCCAGTTCATGGCTGACGAGTACGGAGAGGCAGCGCCAATGTATGGTGCAACAGTCCGCATGAGGACAAACCACCTGAATTATCAGGCAAAATTTAATGATATGATGATAACAAAGCTCTGACCCATTCAGCACGGAGGCATAGAAAAAGCCCCCGGCTTGATTTGCAGTTTTCCTACGACATACAAATACAAAACGCCAATGCGCATAAGCCGGGGGCAAAAGCCTTTCGACTGCGCATTGGCGTAATGTTGAATGTCGTAGGAGTTGCAAAGTTAGCAAAAATTACTGAATGACAGTGTATGAAGCATTAAAATTGTGCGGCGGAGTTATTGAGAAACTGGAGAAAGCCGGAGTAAAGCCCACGGATCATAAATATGTCGCCTTGTTTGATGACTACCGGAGAGCGAAGCAGCGAGGTGAGAAAATCAGTTATATTGTTCTTTGCCTGGCTCAGCGTTACAATATGAGCGAGCGCAATGTTTATGAGGTTGTGAAACGCCTGGGAAGCGACTGCAAAAGTGCTTCACTGTAATGCGGCTGTAAGATGCCCGGGAACTCACAGAAACGGCCTAATTTCGCACCGAATGACAACAACCAAGTATTACGCCATGCTCGACAAGATATTGCAGCACGGCAAACGACAGAGCAATAAAAAAGGCGACATAATCTATTTGCTCAATGAGCAGCTGCATTTGTCGCCTGCTGATTTGCTGGACATATTCGAGAGCCACAATATTGCGCGCAAGAAGTTGCGCAATGAACTCAGCCTGTTTATGGCCGGTGAAAGAGACTTGACAAAGTACCGAGAAGTCGGGATAAATTGGTGGGATTATTGCGGGCAAATTCTCATTAACAGTTATCCGACCTATTTTGAGAAGTTGCCCGGTTTAATCGAGCAAATCAATCGAGAGAAGCGGAACAGTAAAAATTATGTGCTGTTCTTAGGCTCAACAGGAGCAGAAACAAATCAGGCGCCTTGTTTAAGCCTGATTCAGTTCCAGCTCGAAGACGGCGAATTAGTTTTGTCAGCCTATCAGAGAAGCAGCGACGCGAACTTAGGTTTACCAGCTGACATTTACCATTTGTATTTGATAGCGCGACAAATAGACGCGCCGTTAAAATCTATCACGTTGAATTTGGGAAACGTTCACATTTACGCTAACAACGTAGAGAGAACGCGCGAACTTTTGGCCGGAAATGAAGCTGTAAGATTTGACCTGAACGTTTGAACAGAGGCAGCGAAAGAGACAACAAGAACGCCGATTAAAGGCCATTGAAAAGGCTTTTAATCGGCGTTTAATCAATTCTGAGGACTGAGAAAAAAGGAAGCGAAAAAAAGAGAAGATTTGCTCGTTTCGTTTTTAATTCGTGCTCATTTCGTTTTTGCGATTATAAAATGATGCATCTAAACAATGTTGGTAGCAAATTCATATTTTTCCTGTTGAATCCTTTTCTTTCTGCTGTTTACTCGCTTAAGAATATCCGGGATGGGATATCGCATAGATTTTTGTATTTATGGTTCATAATGTTTGGTATCGGTTTTTGTGCAAATGTTCGAGCCTTCGACTCTTTTCGGTATGTGGAAAAGTTTTATACGGAAAGCCGATACTCTTTTGATGAATACATTCGAATCATTCAAGAATATTTTTGTTTTGAGAGTGACATAAAAGATATATATACAATTAGTGTCAACTTTTTAGTTGGAATATTTACGACAACTAATTATCATTGGACATACTTTATATATGCATTGGTATTCGGTGTCTTTTATATTAAATCCTTGCAAATATTATTGCGATATAATATAGGGAACAAGGTCGTTTTATATGCTTTGTTGTTTATGTTATGCTTTAGTAATCCGATATTCAATATAAATGGAGTGAGATTTTGGACGGCAGCTTGGATTGGTTGTTATGTTTTATTGAACGTAGTATTTGTAGGAAAAAAGAAATCGTTAGCATTGTTGCTATTGCTTCCGCTAATTCATGCATCAATGATAATATGGATTGCTATAACTTGTTGTTGCCTGTTGTTTTGTCGTTTCCGGAAGGTTTCAATTGTGTTATTTGTGGTTTCATCTTTTGTTTCTGCTGCATCTTTTGTTGGAGTCCTGGAAAATTATTCAGACATATTGCCGCCCTTTTTGCAGAATTTAGTATATAGCTATACACAGTCATCTACGGCGTTAGATAGAATGAATGGACATTCGGAATATGGGGCGTTATATGCAGATATCTTAAATGCTTTGCCTAAATATTTTCATTTACTACTTGGGTATTTGCTTGTGTTTAATCAAAAAAGTGTTAACCGAAATAATTCCGGACAATTGCTTACGATTTACTTATTGATAGCTGCTGTGACTAATTTTCTGTCAGGAATTCCGTCAGTAGGTAGATTTCAGTATATGACAATACCTTTCTTGGCAATTCTATGGGCGAAGAATTATTGCGTATTAACAAAATACAATCGTTTGTTTTACCTTGTGCCATTATTGTACGCATATAATATTTTGTATTGGTGCCGATATATGTCAGGGGTAACTGAATTAGGTTTGTATTTATACCCAGCTCCTGTGACTATAATTAGGTTTCTATTTCTTGTGTAATTAGGTCTTTTTATGAATATTCTGATAATTTCAAATAATACATTTCCGAAGCAAGGGCCAAGGGCCTTTAGAACGACAGAATTAGCAGAACAATTGGTTAAAATGGGACATAAAGTGATTCTGTACTCTGTGCATGGGCATTATGATTATACTGAGTATGAGAAGCAGACAGGTGTAATAATGAAAGATATAAAACCCAAATTTGCAACATCTGCGAATGATGAAAGTATGAGGTATAATTTGCTGGACAGAATTATGTATCACTTCTTTCATAGGTTATTGTTTTGGCCATATTGTGAATTCCATTATTCTGTAAGTAGAATTATCAAAGAGAATCCTAATATGGATATGTTGATAACTATTGCGTATCCTCATTCCATTCATAGTGGTGCAGCAAAGGCGAAAAAAAAATATCCTAAGATATTCCCCAAAATATGGATTTGTGATTGTGGAGATCCGTTTATGCTGAATCCATTTTTTAATTATCCTAAATATTTTGAAAAATATGAACGCCTTTGGTGTAAAGAATGTGATTACATATCAGTCCCAACTATCGCAAGCTATAAAGGATACTATCAAGAATATTGGGAAAAGATAAAAGTCATACCACAAGGATTTGATTTTTCGAAAACGCCAATTGCAAAGTATAAAAAAAACGACATTCCTACATTTGTATTTGTCGGGACTGTATATCCAGGGGTCAGAGACCCTCATTCATTTATGGACTATCTGTTGAATTTAAGGGAACCTTATAAATTCATTATGATGATGCGGAAGCCGCTTGAAAATCGCTATGAGAAAGAGTCTGGAGGAAGAATAAAATATATCATAGGGAAAGGACGTAAAGATGTCGTACTTATGTGTAGCAAAGCAGACTTTTTGATTAATATAGTTAATCCAAATACTGTTCAGTCTCCGAGCAAATTGATAGATTATGGTATAGCAGGACGGCCTATATTGGATATCGAAAACGACTTCCGTATAGATAAGACATTTTTGAAGTTCCTTAATGGGGATTACTCTGGACAGCATAAGGTACAATCTTTAGACGTGTATAGAATTGAAAATGTCGCTAAACAATTTGTAGAACTAGCAGAAAATTGTAAATGAAAAAATTGGCAATAATTGTGACAGAGTCTTTTTCTTCATTGAGGGGACAGGCAAATGCTGAATTGAGTAGAATAAAAGCTTTACGAAAGATTTCTAATATGCAAATAGATGTCTATTCTTTTGCAATATATGAGGGGTGGCTTGTCAGGAAACTGCGCCATACAGCAAAAGAGGAAACTCCTTTGTCAAAGATTGTCGAAGATGTGAAGATATCATTTAAATGGAGAAAATTTTCTCTTATAGATTATGTCTTGACTGTGAAATTGAATAAGGCACCAATAGTCAATAGGAATTGGATGCTGAAATATGTAGATATGTTTGCTGGTTACGATTTGATAATGTCTCATTCTGCAGATTGTGGAGAATTATTGATGGCAATCCGTGATAAGTATAAAATACCATTTTATGTAACATGGCATGGCTCTGATATACATACATGGCCGTTTTCAAGTAGGTATGCATGGTCTTATACGAAAAAAATATTGGACAATGCAGAGATTAATTTTATGGTTAGTAAAGCCTTGTTGGAAACAGCGAATAAAATCTCTACAAAAGAGAACAAGATGGTTCTATATAATGGCTATGATGATACGAAATTTGTTAGATATGAGGATTCAAAGAGAGTCCTGCTGAAACAAAAATATCATGTAGTTGGAAAAAAAGTTGTCGCTTTTGCTGGAAATTTATTGGCTATTAAGAATCCTATGTCTTTACCTGAAATATTCAATAATGTTTATAAAAATTATTGTGGAGATGTCAAATTTTGGATTCTAGGTAGTGGAAAATATCAAGAGCCTTTGAGAAAGAGATTTGCTGACTATAAATTGCCTGTTGAATTCTGTGGCAATGTGTCAAATGAAGAAATGCCAGATAGATATAATTGTATTGATGTATTGGTATTGCCGAGTCTTAATGAAGGTTTGCCATTGGTAACAGTAGAAGCATTGGCTTGTGGGGCAAATGCTGTTGGTTCCTGCGTAGGAGGAATCCCGGAGGTTTTGGGGGAAGACAACGTGTTCTCTTTGGGTGATATGTTTACTTATAACATTGCTGATAGAATAGTCTATTTATTGAACAATAGAATTGAACAGAAATTAAAGCCATGTTTTTCATGGGAACGTACTGCGGAATTGGAAAGTAAAATATATCATCAAAATATTCAATAGCTTATGAAGTGAGGTTTGATATTGATTCCATATGCCCATAAAAAGGCGTATAAAACAGGCGCAAATCTAAGATCTTCAAATAGACTTGAAGTTTATTTGAAGAATTGTTGTGTTGCGTGTATGTCTGCTAAACAAAATGCGTGTCGACAAGCAGATGTGGTGTTAGTAACAAATATAGATGTCCCCAATCCATATAAGGCAATATTGGAAGGCAATGAGATCAAGATAATAAAAGCTGATTTTGATGATTTCAATTTCGGTGGGAACTATATGTGGGCACTTGCATTCTATAAGTTGTGTGCGTTGAAGCATGTGTTGATAGAAACGAACTACGGTTATTATGCATACTTGGATTCGGATGTTTATGTGCAGTCTGATTTTGAAAATATTTGGAAAGAGTGCGATTCACATATAATGATGTACGATATATGTCATGGTTTACAAGTCGAAAACTATCGCCATTTCCTCGCAGAGATTAAAAGTTTTAGGGGGACTGCTGTATAACCCATTGTGGTGGCGAATTTTTTGCGGCTAAAAAGGAGGATGCAGTTATGTTTATGTCGGAGTGTCAACAGGTATATGCGCAGATGACAAAAGCCGATTTCAAAACGACTCACGGTGATGAATTCATAATTTCGTTAGCGGCGGTGAAATTCAATGTTAAAAATGCCGGAGCATATATTTATAGATTTTGGACAGGGAGTCGATATAATCCACAAGTTCTATTTGTTGGATTCTTCCCTGCGATTTCGGCGATGATGAATGTGTCAATATTACATCTGTCCTAAGTTCTGGACTTCTTATAATATATTTGATTTTGTTAAAATTTAAGTCAACATAGAATAAATTAAAGTAAATAAAAACATCGTTATGAATATAGCAATAGTAGGTACAGGATATGTCGGGTTGGTTTCAGGGGCATGTTTCGCTGAAATGGGAATCAATGTTACATGTGTTGACATTGATCGTGAAAAAATAAAAAGACTTTTGTCAGGAGATATTCCAATTTATGAGCCGGGTCTTGATGATTTGGTAAAACGAAATGTTGCAGCAGGGCGTTTGCATTTCACAACTGATTTGACAGTATGTTTGGATGATGTGGAGGTGGTATTTTCTGCGGTAGGAACGCCTCCAGATGAAGATGGTTCGGCAGACTTAAAATATGTATTGTCTGTGGCTAAGACATTTGGTCAGAACATTAAGAAATATACAATTCTTGTGACAAAATCGACTGTTCCGGTTGGAACATCAAGAAAAGTAAAGGCAGCTATTCAAGAAGAACTTGTCAAGAGAGGAGAGAATATTGATTTTGAAGTTGCATCGAATCCCGAATTTTTGAAAGAGGGAGCTGCAATAAAAGATTTCATGAGTCCAGATAGAGTTGTTGTTGGTGTTGAGAGCGAACGTGCGAAAAAAGTGATGACAAGGTTATATCGCCCATTCTTGACCAACAATTTCAGAGTATATTTTATGGATATTCCATCGGCAGAGATGACAAAATATGCAGCAAATGCAATGTTGGCAACTCGAATATCGTTTATGAACGATATTGCCAATTTGTGTGACCTTGTAGGAGCTAATGTTGATATGGTAAGAAAGGGAATCGGAACAGATGCCAGAATTGGAAATAAATTTTTGTATTCAGGATGTGGCTATGGAGGATCTTGTTTTCCTAAAGATGTTAAAGCGTTGGCCCGTACGGGAAGAGAGTATGGATATGTTATGGGGGTAATAGAGGCGGTTGAAGCGACAAATGAGTGTCAAAAAGAAATTGTTGTGAAGAAATTAAAGCAGGAATTGGGAAATCTTGCTGGTAAAACAATCGCTTTGTGGGGATTGGCATTTAAACCAGAAACAGATGATATGAGAGAGGCGCCAGCATTGGTGATAATTGAAAAGTTGATTGAAGCAGGAGCAAAAGTTAAGGTGTATGATCCTGTCGCCATGCAGGAATGTAAGCGACGCATAGGTGATTGTGTGACATATTGTAGAGATATGTATGAGGCTGTTATTGATGCGGATGCATTGGCATTAATAACTGAATGGAAGTTGTTCAGAATGCCTTCGTGGGCAATTATAAAGAAGGCAATGAAACGACCTATTGTCATTGATGGCCGGAACATTTACGATAAAGAAGATGTTGAATCAGAAGGCTTTATATATAAGGCAATTGGAAAGTGAAATTTTTAATGTTGAAAAGATAGTATGAGCAGGCAAAGGGTGTTGATGGTTTTTCCATATGCTCCATCTTATCGAGAACCGATATATGAGTTAATGGACAAAGAGTTTGACTGTAAATTCTGTTTCTGTAAGCAAACCTACATAAAACTTAAGTATATGGATTACGGCTTGCTTAGAGATTGTGACCAAAACTTGGAAGAGGTCGTATTATATAGAGACTGGATATATTTTAGGCATCTCTCTAAGATTGATTTGAATCGATATGATGTAGTTATATTGCCTGGTACTATAAGAAACTTCTCTGTTTGGAGTCTGATGCTGAAAATAAAGATGTTCTATCCTAAAATTAGAACAATGATTTGGACGCATGGTGCATATGGAAAGGAATCAAGGATTCAGTATTTGATTAAAAAACTATTCTTTAGTTTGCCTGATAATATACTTCTATATGGGAATTATGCGAAAAGCATTATAAAAGAGCATAAATTAGCGAAAGATAGTAAGCTGACAGTTGTTTATAATTCTTTGGATTATGAAACGCAGAAAAAATTCCGAAACGAAAAAAACGAAAATTTGTTTTTAGATCATTTTGGAAACAACGAAAAAAACTTAGTGTTTATAGGCCGATTGACTCCGGTAAAGAAATTGGACATTGTTGTTCGTGCAATTGAATTGTTGAAAAGGAGAAATTTGTATTTTAATTTGACATTTATAGGAGATGGCAGCGAACGTCAACGAATTGTAGATTTGGCAAAATCGTTAGGTGTGGAAAATCAAGTCTGGATGTATGGCGAAACTTTTGATGAGGCAGAAATTTCGAAATTGCTTAATCATGCAGACTTATGTGTTTCTCCTGGAAATGTTGGACTAACGGCAATGCATGCGCTTGCATATGGAGTTCCAGTGGCAACGCACAATGACTTTAAAAATCAAATGCCTGAATTTGAAGCTATAACACCTGGCAAAACTGGTTTTTTCTTTAAGGAAAACTCTGTTGATGATTTGGCAGATTCAATAGCAGACTGGTTTGCTGAAAAGCAAAATAGAGAAAGCGTAAGAAATGCTTGTATTTCGGAGATTGAGTCAAGGTATAATCCTAAAACACAGTTGGAAATATTAAAAGATGTGATAAATAATCATTGAGATGCCAAATGTTATAAGAAGAGCCCTTTGTAAATTATTGCATTTATATTTTGAAACAAATGCAAAATGTAAAAGAAACAAAGGGGTAGTGTTAATGCTCCATGATGTAGGTGGAAATGGTGGTGAATTCGATGTTTCTGACGAAGCTTTTAGCGAATTGTTGGAAAAGTTGGGAAGAAAGAATTTGGTTCGTTTGGAGAACTGGGAGAAAGAAGATGAATTTATAGCATTGACAATTGATGATGTCCCGGAAACATTTTATAAAAATGCATATCCATTGCTTGTGTCTTATGGGTATCCATTTACAATATTTGTCTCGGTCTCGCTGTTAAATACACCTGGCTATATTACAACTGCACAATTAAAAGAAATGTCGGAGAGCCCATTTTGTACAGTAGGTTCACATGGCGTAAGTCATACGTTTTTTGCTGAGATGAAAGAAGAAGAGGCTCTTGCAGATTTAGAAAAGTCAAAAAGTCAATTGGAATCATTAATTGGCAAAAAAGTTGAATTGTATGCATTCCCGTATGGCTCTTATTATGCATGTGGATTTAGAAACAAGCATTTAGTGAACAATGTTTATAAATATGGTTTTGGCACAGTGGCTTGTCCTATAACCGAACTGATGTTGTTGAATAAATATTTTCTACCAAGGATTAATGTGTCAGAAAAATTTTTAAGAAAATTAAAATAGCACTGTTATGCGGACTCCGAGAATATCAGTAGTTGTACCTGTATTTAACGTTGAGAAATATATTGAGAAATCCATATTGTCAATAATTAGACAATCATATAAAAATTTTGAATTGATTGTTGTTGATGATGGCAGCCTGGACAGGAGTATTGATGTTGCAGAAGCTTTGCTGCAAAAATCAGATTTGGACTATAAAATTGTACATAAGGAGAATGGGGGACTGGGAGATGCTCGTAATTATGGGTTTGACAGGTGTGATGGAGATTGGATTATATATGTAGATAGTGACGATATGATTCAACCGGATACGTTGTCTTTAATGGCGAATTGTATTGAAAATAATCCATCGGTTCAATTCGTGTTCTCTGACTTCCAAAATGTGTGTGTCGGAGAAGAGTTTAGGGAAGGCGGAAATTTGGAGTGTGTTATTGAATATAATCGGGATGAAATCCAGAAACTTTTCTTGGATAGAAAGAGAATCATACTCGCTCCAGGAACGCTGTATAATGTAAAGTGGTGCAAGAAACAAAATTTGCGATTCGAGAAAGTTCCATATTCGGAAGACCAATTGTTTATGTGGAAAGCGCTATTGATGTGCGATAAAGTGGGGTATGTCGGAAAAAAATTATATAATTATCTGCAACGTCCAATGTCTATAATGTCTGGCACAAAAGCAGATAAAATATTAGACGCATATCCCTATTTTGTTGATTTGGACCGAATGTATAATCAAAGCTCAAAATCAATTAAACTGACAAAGAAATATCTTTTGTCAAGATGGGTTTTGGGCATATTGAATTCTGGGTCAAGATTGTCAACTTTTCCAGAATATCAGAATATTTGTGAAACGTTTGAGGCAAAAAAACATTGCAAGAATCTATTGAATTATCCGTCAATAAAAATAAAAATCCTTTCGGCTTTATTTTTATTGTCAAACAAAGCTTACTATAAGTTGATGAGGAAACATTAATCCAAATAATTGGTTGCAAATTTCCTTCAACAAGGATGACCGCTATGCCGACTATGTGCGGCTGTATGATCGGGTGTGCCGATGAAAAACACATATCGCTGCGTTGTGGCGAATATGGAAATGATAGAATTCAACAAGGACTTATTGGAAGAACTGCTGGCTGCGGCTCGGAGGAATCCGAGGCTGCGGCAGGGCAGGGATATGCGTACGTCGGAGGCTGACAGCAGCCAGCGTATGCTTAACGCTTTGCTACCGGGAACGGTGGTGGCTGTGCATCGCCATCCCCGGTCGGCGGAGACGGTGGCGTGCCTTCGTGGTAGGATGGACGAGGTGATTTTGGAGGAGCGTGACGGGCGGCTTGTGGAGACGGAGCGCATACGGCTTTGTCCGGAGGAAGGGTGCTATGGTTGCCAGGTGCCGCCGGGTGCGTGGCACACGGTGGAGGTGGTTGAGCCGTCGGTGATACTTGAGGCTAAAGACGGCGCCTATGGAGCTGACGGCAGTGAAATGTGGAACAGTAAACAATAAAAACAACATACACGATATGAGCATTTTTGCAGGAAAGACATTGATGATAACGGGCGGAACGGGCTTGGTTGGCAATGCTGTGTTAAACAGATTTTTACGTACTGACATTGGCGAAATCCGCATTTTTTCGCGCGATGAGAAGAAACAAGATGATATGCGCCATGAGTATCAGGTGAAATATCCGGATGTGGCGCATAAGATAAAGTTTTTTATCGGGGATGTGCGCGACCTTCAGTCGTGTCGCAATGCGATGCCTGGCGTTGACTATATCTTCCATGCGGCGGCGCTTAAGCAGGTGCCGAGTTGCGAGTTTTTCCCGATGGAGGCAGTTAAGACCAATGTGATCGGTACAGACAATGTGCTTACGGCAGCCATCGAGGCCGGCGTCGGCGCAGTAATCTGCCTGTCGACCGACAAGGCTGCCTATCCAATCAATGCGATGGGTACGACGAAGGCCGTGGAGGAGAAGATTGCCGTGGCCAAGAGCCGTTATTCGGGCAAGACCAAGATTTGCTGTACGCGTTATGGCAATGTGATGTGTTCGCGCGGTTCGGTGATTCCGTTGTGGATTGACCAGATACGCAACGGCAATCCGATTACGATTACGGAGCCGCGGATGACGCGTTTTATTATGTCGCTCGAGGAGGCGGTAGACTTGGTGCTGTTTGCATTCGAGCACGGGCATAATGGCGACATTCTCGTGCAGAAAGCTCCGGCGTGCACCATACAGACGCAGGCAGAGGCTGTGTGTGAGCTGTTTGGCGGCAAGAAGGAGGAAATCAAGGTAATCGGTATTCGCCACGGAGAGAAGATGTATGAAACGTTGCTGACCAACGAGGAGTGTGCCAAAGCGGAGGATATGGGCAATTTCTATCGTGTGCCTGCCGACAACCGCTCGCTCAACTACGACAAGTTTTTCACAGAGGGCGACCAGAAACGTTGCGATTTGACGGAATTCAATTCCAACAACACTCGACGTCTTGATCTTGAGGAGACGAAGGCAAAGATTGCGGCGCTTGAGTATATCCAGAATGAACTGAAGGGTATTGAAAATATAGCGAAATGAGAATCTTGGTGACAGGCGCGAAGGGTTTTGTCGGTAGAAACCTGTGTGCGCAGCTTAAGAATATCCGCGACGGCAAGGCGCGTTGCTATGGCAATGTGACGGTCGACGAGGTTATGGAATATGATCTTGACACCGACCCTGGGTTGCTTGACGAGTGGTGTGGCAGAGCCGACTTCGTTTTTAACCTGGCTGGAGTGAACCGGCCAAAAGACCAGGCGGAGTTTATGCAAGGCAATTTCGGGTTTGCCTCTACGCTGCTCGACACGTTGAAGCGTTGCGGCAACACTTGTCCGGTGATGCTCTCTTCGAGCATCCAGGCAACGTTGATTGGACGCTATGGCGAGTCGGATTATGGGAAGAGCAAATTGGCAGGAGAAAATCTGTTTTTCGACTACGGCAAAGAAACCGGGGCCAAAGTGCTTGTCTACCGTTTCCCTAATTTGTTCGGCAAATGGTGTCGTCCGAACTATAATTCTGCAGTTGCGACATTCTGCAACAACATTGCCAATGATTTGCCGATACAGGTGAACGACCGCTCGACCCAATTGGAATTGCTATATGTCGACGATCTTGTGGATGAGATGATTGCAGCATTGCGTGGCGAGGAGCATCATTGCGAGTTTGACGGAGTGAATACCGTGCTCTGCAAGGATGGTGCGTATTGCGCCGTGCCAGTGAGCCATCGTGCCACTCTTGGCGAAATAGTGGATTTGCTTGAATCGTTCCATTCACAGCCACAAACGTTGATGATGCCTGAGATTGCCGAAGGCTCGTTTGCAAAAAAATTATACAGCACCTATCTTTCGTATCTGCCTAAAGAAAAGGTAGCTTTCCCATTGAAAATGAATGTTGACGACCGCGGTAGTTTCACGGAATTACTTAAGACGGCAGATTGCGGTCAGTTCTCGGTAAACATCTCCAAGCCTGGCATCACCAAGGGGCAACATTGGCACAATACGAAGTGGGAATTCTTCATCGTAGTCAGCGGACGTGCGTTGATTGAGGAGCGTCGCATTGGCTCGGACGATGTGTTGCGTTTTGAGGTGAGCGGAGATAAGATAGAAGCTGTGCATATGTTGCCAGGCTACACGCACAATATCATCAATCTGTCGGAAACCGACGACTTGGTGACATTGATGTGGGCAAACGAACGGTTTAATCCAGAAAAACCAGATACATATTTTGAAAAAGTATAGAAACAATGAAACTCGATTATAGTGACATACATTTTGCCGACGACGGTCGATTGAAGCTGGTCATCATCGTGGGCACGCGACCGGAAATCATCCGTCTGGCAGCAGTAATCAACAAATGCCGTAAATATTTTGATTGTATACTTGCCCATACAGGACAGAACTATGACTACAATCTTAATGGTGTGTTTTTCCACGACTTGAAACTGAAGGACCCCGAGGTCTATATGGATGCGGTAGGCGATGATTTGGGCGCAACTGTCGGCAACATAATCAATTGCTCGTATAAGTTGTTGTCGCAGGTTAAGCCAGATGCGATGCTTGTGCTTGGCGACACCAATTCGTGTCTGTCGGTGATACCGGCAAAGCGTTTGCACATTCCTATATTCCACATGGAGGCAGGCAATCGATGCTTTGATGAGTGCCTTCCGGAAGAAACCAACCGGAGGATAGTCGACATTATTTCCGACGTGAATATGTGCTACAGCGAGCATGCCCGTCGCTATTTGAATGCTTCAGGTGTGGCAAAAGAGCGTACTTACGTTACAGGATCGCCGATGGCGGAGGTGCTTCATCAAAATTTGGCAGAAATAGAAGCCTCTGACGTACATGCGCGTCTTGGCTTGGAGAAGGGTAAATATATCCTTCTTTCTGCTCATCGTGAGGAGAATATCGACACGGAAAAGAATTTCAAATCTTTGTTTACTGCAATTAATGCAATGGCAGAGAAATACGATATGCCGATACTTTATTCTTGTCACCCTCGCAGCCGCAAGCGATTGGAGCAGAGCGGATTTAAGCTTGATGGACGTGTGATACAGCATGAACCGCTTGGATTCCATGATTACAACTGCTTGCAGATGAACGCATTTGCGGTTGTTTCGGATTCTGGAACATTGCCGGAGGAAAGTTCGTTTTTCACATCTGTCGGACATCCGTTCCCGGCAGTGTGTATACGCACGTCGACAGAACGCCCAGAGGCAATGGATAAAGGCTGCTTTATCCTTGCCGGCATTGATGAGCGTTCGCTGCTCCAAGCCGTAGATACAGCCGTGGAGATGAACATTAACGGTGACAATGGTATCCCTGTGCCAAATTATACGGATGAAAATGTGTCGACCAAAGTGGTTAAGCTTGTCCAGAGCTACACTGGAGTCGTGAATAAAATGGTTTGGAGAAAATAAAAGTCTTATAGATGAGAATCCTGCTTGTCACACAATACTTCTATCCCGAGCAGTTTAAAAGTAACGATTTAGCTTTTGAACTGCAAAAGCGAGGACATCAAGTGACAGTCCTGACAGGTCTGCCGAATTATCCTGGTGGGAAATTTTACAAGGGATATGGCGTGTTCAAAAAACGGAGAGAAACGGTAGAAGGAGTGGACGTGATAAGGACACTTGTTGTGCCTCGAGGCAATGGATCTGGTGCCCGATTGGCGATAAACTATCTTAGTTGGGCTTTTTTTGCGTCATTACGGGCATTGACGTTGTCTTTCCAAAAGCGTTTTGACGCTATAATCGTTCATGAAACATCTCCAATCACACAAGGTTATCCAGCACTATTGGTAAGAAAAATACAGAGAATCCCAATCTATTTTTGGGTGTTGGACTTGTGGCCTGAAAGTTTGCAGTCGGCGGGGAATGTCAATAATGAGTTTGTCTTGAATATATTTAAACGCGAGACAAAAAGGATGTATGAACATTCGCATAAGATATTGGTCAGCTCTAAAGGTTTTATAAAATCAATTTTAGAGAAGGGAGAATACTTGGACAAGTTGGAGTATTTTCCTAATTGGGCAGAAGACCTTTTTGAGAATGCTGAAATAAAGCCTATCCCGGATTTGAAAGCTGGGTTCAAAGTGATGTTTGCAGGTAATATCGGAGAAGCGCAGGACTTTGAGCACGTGATGCAGGCGGCGTTATTGTTGAAAAAGGAAAAGAATATACAATTCATTTTCATCGGGGATGGTCGTAGGAAGGAATGGGTCGATTCATTTATTGAAAAGCATCAGTTGTCAGACACAGTAAGCGCTCTTGGCCGCTTTCCAATAGACTTGATGCCGTCGTTTTTTAAGCAGGCGGATGTTATGTTGCTGGCATTAAAAGACGATTATATATTCAGTCTTACCGCTCCAGCAAAGTTGCAGGCGTATATGGCTGCGGCAAAACCGGTGGTGGCAATGATTGACGGAGAGGCTCGGAATCTTATTGCAGACAGCAACTGTGGCGTTTCCTCACCGGCAAAGGATTATCAAGGCTTGGCAGAAAATATTTTGAAGCTCAGTAAAATGAACGGCGATGATTTACGGGCCTATGGCGAGAATGGATGGAATTATTATCGCAAATATTTCACCAAAGAAAAATGCATAGACAATCTTTGCGCTATGCTTGCAGATGGCAATAGCAATTGAAACATATCTGAGGCGGGTTGCAACGACGGGTTGTGGCGTAGAAGAGCTTGGCGCGGCGGTAAGAATCTGCAAGGCTGGGTGGAGTGCGCAACTCGATGGGGCGCCATTGCTTGATGGCGTGGATTTTGTGAAAACAGGGAATCTGTTGTTCGCGAGAATCCGTGCGAAGCTTGCTACGGAGAATGATGCTGCGGCAAAATGCCGGTTGTTGGCACTTATGCATGATGAAATGACTGGTGTTGGCACGGAGTGGTCGGCAAGAAAGGATGATGTGTTTGTCAATGCGTTTCTGACGGAAGCTGACGGCTGCTGGCGAGAGGCGTGCCGCGAAGACGGATTGCTGAGGGCGTTGTTGTGCCGTGTATCTGTATATTATTTGTATTGTCAGGAAGAGGATACTAATTTGTCGGTGCGAGGATTTGTCGACTCATGTATTGACGGATGGCGGAATTCTCTGACTGAAAATCTATGGGACGGCGCACCTGTTTCGTTGACTCTTGAGCGGCTTGCCGCAATGCAGTCGGCCGCGCAAACGGATGCTGATGTGGAATTGATGACACTTGTGGACGAGGCGTTGGAAAAATGTTGCGAAGTTGTCATGTCAGGACACTGTGGCTTGAATGACCTTGCGTGTCTTTATGATATGCTGACGGTCGGCGGGCATTATGATAAAGCGTATCATTGTTTGGGCTTGAAGCCAATGACAAGGTCAGATAGTGATGGCTGGTTTGTGCGTCAATCGATGATTTTTGCATCTGAATGTCGTCGTGCGGTCAGTTTGTCGGCGGTATAATTTCGGAGTTGATTAGTTTTTTGTACTTTTGTGATGTTTAACGAAAAAACAGAAACATAAGATATGAAGACAAAAGACGAACTTATTGACGAATTGCTTGATTTGGCGTTTGCCGAGGATATCGGTGACGGAGACCACACAACGCTTTGCTGCATTCCTGCCGACGAGATGGGCAAGCAGCATTTGCTTGTAAAAGAGGAAGGTATTCTTGCAGGAGTGGAGATTGCCAAGAAGGTGTTCCATAAATTTGATCCAGAGCTGAAGATGACTGTGTTTATCAACGACGGAGCGCATGTGAAGCCCGGAGATGTGGCTTTCGTGGTGGAAGGCAGAGTGCGTTCGTTGCTTCAAACGGAGCGTCTGATGCTTAACATCATGCAGCGTATGAGCGGCATTGCTACTATGACGGCAAAATATATGGATCGATTGAAGGGCTTGAAAACAAAAGTGCTTGACACCCGCAAGACGACTCCAGGAATGCGTATGCTTGAGAAGGAGGCTGTGAAGATTGGCGGCGGAATGAATCACCGTATAGGCTTGTTTGATATGATTCTGTTGAAAGACAACCATATAGACTTTGCCGGCGGTATTGCAAATGCCATCAATAAAGCGAATGAATACATTAAAGCCAACCATAAGGATGGCATGAAAATTGAAATCGAAGTGCGCAACTTTGATGAGCTTGATGAGGCGCTTGCCACAGGTCACGTTGACCGCATAATGCTTGATAATTTCACTCCGGAAAATACGAAGAAGGCTGTCGACATTGTGGCTGGACGATGTGAATTGGAGTCATCGGGCGGCATTACATTCGACACGCTCCGTGACTATGGCGAATGCGGAGTCGACTATATCTCTGTCGGAGCGTTGACTCATTCTGTCAAAGGTTTGGATATGAGTTTCAAAGCTTGCTAATTCTGCTTTACAGAAAGCATATCGGAAATATGAAAGCCTGCAAAATCAGTGATGGTTTTGTGGGCTTTCCCTTTTATTGCATCTAATGGCAGAGTGGTGGCAAGCCCGATAACGGTTGCTCCAGCAGCTTTTCCTGATTCGATGCCCGACAATGAGTCCTCAAAAACGAAGCAGTTCTCCGGGCTGACGCCAATAGCTTTTGCTCCAAGGAGATACGGCTGTGGGTGCGGTTTGGAGAATGTTACCAGATCGCTTGTTATTACGGCTTTGAATTTGTCGCGGAATCCAGGATTCTGGCTATAGAGATTTTCCATTTTCTGCAATGAACTGCTCGTCACAATGGCGCATTCAATGCCGGCTTCGTTAAGTTCGCCGACAAACCTCATGGCTTCGATAAAAGGAGTATAGCGCATATCCTTTTCGAAGCAGGAGATCATATCCAGTATTTGCTGCTGGATATTTTTGTCAGGAAAATATGTGCCGAGGATTTTGGGCAGAGTTGAACCCTTTATTATGTGAGCAAAGTCGGGCACATTTGTTGGAAACACCTTGTCAACATCTTCCCAAAATTCAGTATATATGCTTTCGCTGTCAATCAGAACTCCGTCAAGATCGAATAATACGCCAGTTTTCATTGTGTAAATAAGTTTTAGACTGCAAAGGTAGGAACTTTTGTGATGAATTTGCAAAATAATTTTGTGGAATGGGGAAATGTGAGTAATTTCGGTTGAATTTTTAGAATATGACAAAAGAATTTCAATTACGAGTGGATCCGCGTACGGCAGCCGACAATGAACGTGTAGCTGCATTTGTCGCCCGACAGGGGAATTTTGACCGTGGCAGGATAAAATTGTTGCAGATTTTGAAACGCTCAATCGATGCCCGTCAGCGTCGGGTCATGGTCAATTTGACGGTTAGATGCTTTATTGATGAACTCCCGGATAATATAAATCGCTATGAACCATATCGCTATGGCGATGTGAGCAATGCGCAGACAGTGGTGGTTGTAGGGGCCGGTCCTGGAGGTTTGTTTGCCGCACTCAGATTGATAGAGCTCGGCTTGCGTCCGGTGGTTCTTGAACGAGGCAAGAACGTTGACGATCGCCGTCGTGACTTGGCTCGCATATCAAGAGAAAACATCGTTGACGAGAATTCGAACTACAGTTTTGGAGAAGGTGGCGCTGGTGCGTATTCAGACGGTAAGTTGTACACGCGGAGCAAAAAACGCGGTTCTGTTGACAGAATATTGCAGATATTCAATCAGTTCGGCGCATCTGAAAACATTCTTATAGACGCTCATCCACATATCGGATCAGACAAACTTCCGGCTGTCATCAAGGCAATGCGGCAGCAGATTCTGAAAAGCGGTGGAGATGTGCGCTTCTCAACACGTGTGACAGGACTGAAGATGGACGGAATGTCGGTTGTTGGTGCCGTTTGCGAGGATGGCTCGGAATTTGACGGCCCGGTCATTCTTGCCACTGGTCATTCTGCGCGAGATGTATACAGAATGCTTGAAGGGCTAAATATCGAAATAGAGGCAAAAGGCATCGCGGTAGGAGTGCGTTTGGAGCATCCTCAAAAGCTTATAGACCAGATACAATATCATTCATCTGAAGGCCGTGGCGAATGGCTTCCTGCTGCTGAATATAGTTTTGTGACTCAAGTTGACGGTCGCGGCGTTTACTCGTTCTGTATGTGCCCGGGCGGAATCATCGTGCCGGCAGCAAGTGGACCGAATCAACTTGTTGTTAATGGAATGTCGCCGTCAAATCGAGGATCACGATGGGCAAATTCAGGTATGGTAGTTGAAATCCGACCAGAGGATGTGGATGAAGAATATGCGAAATATGGCAACTTGAAGATGATGGCTTTCCAAGAGGACTTGGAAAGACTTTGCTATGAACAGGCGGGAAAGACGCAAAATGCCGGGGCGCAGCGTATGCGCGACTTTGTAGAAGGCAGGGCATCGGTCGATTTGCCCCGCACATCGTATGCTCCAGGCATTCACCCGTCGCGTCTTGACAAATGGTTGCCGGAGCAGATTGGCAAACGTTTGCAGCAAGGATTCCGAAAATTTGGAAGTTTTGCGCGAGGGTTTCTTACCAATGAGGCGATATTGATTGGTGTTGAGTCACGCACATCCTCACCAGTGCGTATCCCGCGTGACAGGGAAACGATGGTGCATATACGCATTGATGGACTTTATCCTTGTGGAGAGGGGGCCGGTTATGCCGGAGGTATTGTCTCTGCGGCGATGGACGGAGAAAAATGTGCGGAGGCAGTTGCGAAATTGTTGAATAATTAAGCGCTATAGATATGGAGAATTGTGTAAAGGAGGATTTATATAAATATTTGCGTTCAGTCGGAGAACTAGATGAGCGTATGCCGGAGTGCCCTGATGTGGCTGACGCTTGGCGGAAAATAGCGGAGGTATATCTTCCGGATGGGATAAGAGAATTTAGTGGCTATCCGACGGTCTCGTTAGGATGGATGATGTTTCTGGGAATGGCGATGGCACAGTTCTGGGATGAGAATTGGACAGAATATGGGCAGAATACCAATATCTATGAGATGCTGAGGGATAAACGTGGATACGATAATATGGATGAATATATTCTTGAGGAGGTATTGCGTCTTGATGCTGAAAAGCGGCGGCAGACAAGCCAACTCGTAGGAGAGTGTGCGTCGCGGACTCTCGCTATATTGAGAAACTCAGACATAGAAGCTGGTACGGAGGACGCTTTCAGGGGCTATGTGGCGTGTTTGCGTCAAATGTATCTGTACGGTGCTGCTGTTCAGCTTAATCGGTTGGGATACCATATGACCTTAATGGGATAAAAAAATCCGCAGAATTAATTCTGCGGATTTTTTTATGTTTCAATTACGATTATTTGATGATATCGTATTTTTTGAATACTTTCTGAATGCATTCAAGAGCTCTGTCGACTTGTTCGATTGTGTGTGTCGCCATAAGGCTGAAACGAATCAAAGTGTCTTGCGGCGGAACGGCCGGTGACACAACAGGGTTTACAAATATACCATCTTCAAGAAGGTCGCGAGTTACTGCAAATGTCTTGTCGTTGTCGCGGATGAAGAGAGGAATGATAGAAGTAGAAGTGTGACCAATCTCACAACCGATGTTTCTGAATCCATCCAATGCATAGTTTGTAACCTTCCACAAGTGTTCGATTCTTTCAGGCTCGCTCTCCATAATATCTAGGGCTGCGTTTACAGCAGCTGTAGACGCTGGTGTGATGCTGGCGCTGAAGATGTAAGATCGCGAGTTGTGGCGGAGGTAGTTTGCAGTCACAGAGTCTGTCGCGATGAAGCCTCCAAGAGCGGCAAACGATTTGCTGAAAGTGCCCATAATCAAATCGACATCTTTTGTCACACCGAAGTGGTCGCATGTGCCACGTCCTTGATTGCCAAACACGCCGATGCCATGTGCCTCGTCGACATAAACGGCGGCATTGTATTTCTTTGCAAGTTCGCAAATCTTAGGCAGGTTTGCCACGTCGCCTTCCATAGAGAATACGCCGTCGGTAATAATTAATTTAACTTTGTCGGGATCGCACATTTGGAGCTTTTTCTCGAGGCTTTCCATGTCGTTGTGCTTATATTTAATCTTTTTCGACATAGAAAGACGGCATCCTTCAATGATTGAGGCATGGTCGAGTTCATCCCAAAGGATGTAGTCTTCACGCCCGGTCAGACATGAAGCAACACCAAGATTAACCTGAAAACCGGTAGAGTAAATAATGGCTTCGTCTTTTCCGACGAATTTAGCCAATCTATCTTCCAAGGCAATGTGGATGTCGAGGGTGCCATTAAGGAAACGAGAACCAGCGCATCCGGTTCCATATTTTTTTGTGGCGGCAACAGCGGCTTCAATTACTTTAGGATGGTTTGTAAGGCCAAGGTAGCTGTTGGAGCCAAACATTAATACTTTTTTGCCGTTTATTAAGACTTCAGTGTCCTGCTCGCTTTCGATTTTGCGGAAGTATGGGTAAACACCTGCCGCTTTGGCTTTTTGGGGAGCGTCATATTTTGCCAATTTCGCCTGTAATAACTTCATAGTTTATGGGGTTAATTTTATGATTTAGTATAAACTATCTATATGCTCTTTTACATATAGGCTGCAAATTTAGCGAATTTTTTCTGAAACATCTGAAACTCGAGCAAAAAAAATGCACAATGGCTCTTTTTTGCGCATTTTTCAAGCGATTTGCATTATCTTTGTATAATATAGGCTGCATCTTGGCATAACATTGTCAAGCAAGCTTGAATGTTCTGCGCTCGATTTGCACTATCTTTGTATAATATAGGCCGCATCTCGGCATAACATTGTCAAGCAAGCTTGAATGTCCTGCGCTCGATTTGCACTATCTTTGTAAAAACAAAAATAAAAAATATGAGAAAACTACGGATATTAGTATCGTTTGCGTTTGTGATGATTGGTGTGCTGACTTTGTCGGCGCAGATGTTGAATCCATTGACGTGGAATGTGAGGCTGGAATCGAATGGCGGTTCTGATGCCGAATTGGTCGTGGAGGCAAAGATAGAACGTGGCTGGCATCTGTATGATATTAAATTGCCAAAAGACGGGCCGGTGCCTACGTCTATTGTTTGGGATAAAGATCGCCTTAGAAATGTTGAAATTGTCGGTGATTTGACTCCGAGTCGGAAGGCAGAGGAAAATGTTGATATGTTTTTCCATTTGATTCTGGGTACGTGGGAGAATTCGGTGACTTTCCATCAGAAAGTTAGGCTGGTCAACCCTAATGATTATAATATTGAGGGCGCGATTGTTGGGCAGGTCTGCAACGATGAAACGTGCCAACGTAAGAAACAAGAATTCAAATTTTTTAAAGAGTCGACAGCCGTCGCTTTGCAGGACACTGTGCCTGTGATGGTGGCGGGGAATGTTGTTGCATCCGAGAAGTCGGGTGGATTGAAGATGTCTTCGAATTGGAATCCCGTTGTTGCGGCAGGTGCCCAGTCGGAAGAAAGCCAGTCAATGCTTTTTATTTTTCTGGGTGGATTGCTTGGTGGTCTGTTGGCTTTGCTGACACCGTGTGTGTGGCCGATGATTCCACTTACGGTCAGTTTCTTCCTCAAGCGCTCGTCAAATCGAAAAAAGGCGGTTGCCCAGGCTCTGGTTTACGGATTGTCGATTATTGTCATATATTTACTTTTGGGGCTTGTGATAACCGTTGCTTTCGGTCCTGGAACGCTCAATGAAATGGCGACAAGTGCATGGTTCAATGTGCTGTTCTTTATTTTGCTTGTGGTATTTGCAATTTCATTTTTCGGCGTTTTTGAAATAACAATGCCGAGCGGGCTTACGAATGCCGTTAACAGCAAGGCTGGAAAGACGACGGGTCTTATAAGTTTGTTCCTGATGGCATTTACTTTGGTGCTCGTTTCGTTTTCATGCACTGGTCCTATAATAGGGACACTGCTTGTCGAGGCGGTCACGCAGGGGAGCGTCGTCGGTCCGGCTGTAGGTATGCTCGGATTTGCAATTGCATTGGCAGTGCCGTTTTCTGTGTTCGCAATATTTCCATCGTGGTTGAAAGGCTTGCCGAAGTCGGGCGGATGGTTGAATACGATGAAGGTGATTCTTGGTTTTGTGGAGTTAGCATTGTCGTTGAAGTTCCTGTCTGTAGCAGATTTGGCATATGGTTGGCACATCTTGGATAGAGAGGTGTTCATAGCGTTGTGGGTAGCAATATTTGTGTGTCTTGGATTGTATCTGCTCCGAATCATCCGATTCTTCGGCGATTCCGACAAAACGCATATTGGTGCGCTGCGCTTGATGGCGGCGGTCGTTTCGCTTGCCTTTGCCGCATATCTGCTTCCGGGTCTTTGGGGCGCACCGCTGCGAAGCGTCAGTGCCTTCACACCACCTTTGTCTACGCAGGATTTTAATCTTTATGAAGCCGGAAAGTTTGTTAAATACGATGACTTTGATGAAGGAATGGAGGCTGCGAAGAAAATGGAGAAACCGGTGTTCCTTGATTTTTCTGGATACGGATGTGTCAATTGCCGGAAGATGGAAGCCGCTGTCTTTGAGAATGCTAAGGTGAAGGACTTGATAGAACGTGAGTTTGTAATGATAACACTGATGACCGATGACAAGCAGGAACTTCCGAGCATGATAGAGCAGAAAATAAATGGAAAAGACGTTAAACTTCGAACATACGGCGATTTGTGGAGCTTCCTGCAGCAATATAAATTCGGGGCAAATTCCCAACCGTATTATGTCGTGTTGGACAATGAGGGAGGATTGCTCTCCGGACCATATTACTACGATGAGGACGTGTCTAAATTCGTGAAATTTTTGAAGGCTGGTGTGACTAAATATAACGTAAAAAATGAAGAAAGATAAGAACGAGATATTGAAGGCTTTTGGCGACCTGCTGGACGTGGTGGAAGAATTGCGTCAAAAGTGTCCGTGGGATAGAAAACAAACCAACGAGAGTCTGCGATGCAATACGATAGAAGAAGTCTATGAGTTGAGCGCGGCTTTGATGGCCGATGATGCCGACAACATCCGTAAAGAACTGGGAGATGTGCTGTTGCACGTGCTGTTTTACTCAATCATAGGAAAGGAGAAGAACCAGTTTGACATAGCGGATGTGTGTGATTCGCTGAGAGAGAAACTGATTTATCGGCATCCACATATCTATGGAAATGTCCAGGCTGATTCTGCCAATGCTGTGATTCAGAATTGGGAGCAGTTGAAGTTAAAAGAAAAGGGAGGCAACAAGCGTGTGCTTGATGGCGTTCCGTCTGATTTGCCATCGCTCATAAAGGCTGAAAGGATTCAGGAGAAGGCAGCCAATTATGGATTTGACTGGGCGGACAGAAAAGATGTCTGGGCAAAAGTCAAAGAGGAAGTTCTCGAATTTGCAACAGAGCTGGAGTCAGGAACCGATGATCGCCGTACGGAAGAATTCGGCGATGTGCTGTTCAGTCTGGTCAATGCGGCACGTCTGTATAAAATCAATGTGGACAATGCTTTGGAACAAACAAACAGAAAGTTTACAAGACGTTTCAATTATATTGAAGACACCGCAAAAGAGCAAGGTGTGAACATGAAGGATATGACTATCGAGCAGATGGACAATCTGTGGAATGAGGCAAAAGAACAAGAAAAAGCAAAAGAATGATTGTCTGCATAACAGAGAAACCCAGCGTGGCAAAGGACATTGCGGCGATACTTGGCGCCACAGTGCGCCGTGATGGCTATTTTGAAGGCAACGGCTACAAAATAACGTGGACGTTTGGTCATCTTTGCTCGCTAAAGGAGCCTAACGACTATACAGAAAGATGGAAGTCGTGGAGTCTGGGGGCCTTGCCAATGCTGCCTCCGCGATTCGGAATCAAGTTGATTGCCGACCAAGGTATTGAGAAGCAGTTCAAGGTTATAGAAACGCTGTTTGGAGAAGCCGATGAAATCGTGAACTGTGGCGATGCCGGTCAAGAGGGCGAGCTTATACAACGTTGGGTGATGCAAAAAGCCAATTGCAAGAAAGATGTAAAGAGATTGTGGATTTCATCGCTTACGGATGAGAGTATCCGTGAGGGATTTGGTCATTTGAGACCACAGTCGGATTTCGACAGGCTGTATATGGCGGGCTTGTCGCGTGCTATCGGCGACTGGATATTGGGAATGAATGCGACACGGTTGTTTACGTTGAAATATTCGCAAGGCAGAAATGTACTGTCGATAGGTCGTGTGCAAACTCCGACATTGGCTTTGGTTGTGGCAAGACAGAAAGAAATAGACAATTTTGTCCCAGAAGATTATTGGGAACTTAAAACGACGTATCGCAGCGTTGTTTTTCAGTCAACAAAAGGGCGCTTCAGTACAGAATTATCCGCGCAGGAAGTCGCTGATGGAATCAGTGAAAATCCGTTTGTTATAAAGTCGTGTGTCACAAAGCGTGGCAGAGAGTCTGCTCCAAGGTTGTTCGACCTTACATCCTTACAAGTGGAATGCGATAAGAAATATGGATACTCGGCTGACCAGACATTGAAGCTTATACAATCATTGTATGAGAAAAAGTTTACCACATACCCACGTGTGGATACAACATATCTAAGTGAGGACATATATCCGAAAGTGCCGGAGGTGCTTAGGGCAATGCGTCCGTATGCCAATCTGGCAGAGCCTTTATTGTCCAAGACTCTTCCGAAAACAAAGAAGGTGTTTGACAACTCTAAAGTCACCGATCACCATGCCATTATTCCGACCAATGTGCCACCGGCGCCAACTATGACAGTTGATGAGAAGCGGGTTTACGACATGGTAGCCCGTAGATTTCTTGCCGTGTTCTATCCAGATTGCGAGTTCGATCAAACGACTGTTGTCGGAGAAGCCGGTGGAGTTGAGTTCAAAGCCAATGGAAAGCAGATTGTGTCGGATGGATGGCGGGCAGTCTATGGTAAGGCCGACAGCAACTTGAACAAGGATGATGAAGCCCAAGACGATGGCATATTGCCGGCTTTTGAGATAGGCGAGAGCGGACCCCACAGTCCGTCTGTTGTCAAGAAGACCACACAGCCACCTAAATTCTACACCGAGGGAACATTGCTGAGGGCGATGGAAACGGCTGGTAAATTGGTGGAAGACGAGGAGCTGCGCGATGCGATGAAGGAGAATGGCATA
>OLOX01000007.1_pt1 | contig 171354 bp, 165 predicted proteins | sample 1672091 | NCBI WGS metagenome assembly OLOX01 (sample SAMEA3136644, study PRJEB25190) | human gut metagenome | reverse complement strand
CATTCTTCTACAAGATTTCCATCTTCATCTCTTAATGAAAGTTTTGCACCTTCAAGTTCCTTTTCATTAGTTGCATCTACTTTTGAAATTTCAGTTGCTGTCTTTTTATTAAGAACATCAAGTTCTTTTGAATAGATGATCTTATCTGTGTGATCATAGCTTAAGTCAATGTCATAGACCTTATTGTTTTTAACATATCCTTCTAATTCTTGTACTTCTTTCAATTCATATTTTCCAAGTGGTAGTCCTGAAATATGAATTTCACCTAATTCATTAGTCACATAATATCCGTTTTCTGAAATATCTACAATTTCAACATTTGATATTATCGGTGCTTTTCCATCGATATAAACTAATGCAGGATATCCCGTAACATTATTTGATGTGTCATATGCATATATATGTGTCCAATACTTGTCATTTGTCTCATTATTATGATCTGAAACATTTATTCTACAACTCACTTTATTTCCTGATATAATTCCATCATTCCATACAATATCATCTTGACCATTTTCTTCCGTCCATGTTGCAAAACGTACTTTAGAAATTTCCTTATTATCGGAAACATTACATGTTATTGTATATCCTAAAGATGAAACATCAGAAATCTCCACATTTGATATGACTGGAGGTTCCGCATCCACATAAACAGCCACTGGATATCCCACTTCATTTCCAGCTAAATCATAGGCATATATGTGTGTATAATATACACAATTATTTTCATTATTATGGTCTGTAGTATTTATTGTATAACTTACCGTATTATTTGATAATACTTCATTACTCCATATAATATCATCTTGACCATTTTGTTCTGTCCATGTAGCAAAACGTACTCTTGAAACTTCTACATTATCTTCTATATTACATGTTACTGTATATCCTGACGCAGAAAGATCTGTAACCATTACATTGGATATAGTCGGTGCAATGGTATCCTTAGGTACTGATATCATTTGAGGTGAATCTTCCAACATTGAATTTCCACCACTTCCAACATTAATACCATAGGCTTCTATTTGAACATCACCTGTTAAATTTGTATTAATTGTTGCCTCAAATCCATGATATTCATTTATATTTGAATTTTGTGCGTGTACATCTGGTCTGTAAATATCTGCTTTTAATATACCTATTCCTTCTCGTACGCCATCACAAATCGCATAAATATGTACATCGATTGGCTCATTAGGAACATCCATATCTGCTGCCCAACCACGAACAATTATTTTTCCCATTTCCGTTCTTACAAAATCTAAATGTCCAAATGGACTATTTCCTGCTGGAGTCGAACTATCATTTGCCACCGAATCATAATTCGTAGCTCGATAACAATATTCAATCCCCCTACTTTTACTAATTGTGTGATTATACCTAACTTTATTGTCTGCCGGACTAGCCCAATTAGAATCGTATACATAATAGTAATTGGCATTTTCCCCTAAGTAAATTGCCGAATGACCTGTAAATCTTATAAAATCTCCAACCTTTAATTCACTGGCTGAGATTTTTTTTGCCTGCGTATTTGTACAGTGTCCGAATACAACATACCATACATACTCTGCAAACCCATGACATGACCATGCATTACCGCCTTTAGCATCTTTAACTGTCTTTCCTGAAGGCAAACCACCTCGAGATGGAATATTCACCAAAGAACAGCGAGAATCGCTAGAATTTGAATCACTTTTACCGTCCGATGTAAAATAGCTGCATGAATTCGGATATACATTAACTACTTTTTGTATAGCATCAGATACTCCATTTGCTGAAACTGATATCGGATTTAATATAAACAACATCAAAAATCCAAATAATATCATTCTTACTTTTTGTAATCCACTATTACTGTTCATTCCTTCTCCTCCGTTTCATAATTCAGACGTTAAGAAACATATATGATATAATCAAATATAGGAGAAAAAGCACAAGAAAAGCATGAAAAACAGTATTTTTACTGCTATTTCATGCCACTACTCAGATGTACCGAAACGTCTACCTTTCGACACAGTTTTATCTATTATTTTTCTATATAACTGAACCTGGCTTACATCTTTATAATTAGTACTATTAAGCTTTAGTTCTACCGGAATATAACAATTTAAATTGATGTTAAATAAAAGTATATCCACATAAAAATGTTTTCCATAATAATCTAATTTATACTCACTTCCAGCATACAGAAATCCTGAACCTAATTGTAAGAAAAAATCCCTTAATTCATCTAATATGTATTTTTTTAGTACTTTTTCACTTATGTTTTCATTTCCGGGTAATTTTATTATAATTGGGTCTAAAAGCATATCTTTTAAACTATAACTAGCCTCATTTTTAAAATTTATAATCTTGATGTTATTTTTATCAGCGTAAGATAGTCTATCATAAGCCTTTTCTTTTATAAGTTTTGCAAGTTCTCTTTTAGATAAATTATTTAAAATACACTGATTTATGTAATAATTTCTTTCATTTTCATTTTTGATTGGAAGTAAATATTTCCAATTTGTCCAACTAATATTTAATTGGTGCTCCAGCGGGGCACCTTTTTGAATTATTGTATAAAATTGCCTCATTCTTTTTAAATTAGATATATTATATCCACTACCATATTGTTCTACTAATTTTAATGACCACTTTTTAATTAAACTATTACCATATTTTGCTCTTTCTTCTCCTCCTTGTGCTTCTACTAATAACTTACCTATTTCATAATAAGTTTTTAACTTATCACTATTATAACTAAGCCTTCTTACCCCATCTTTTACTTCCTTTTTTTCTATCAAATCTTTTATTTCTTCGTAATAATTCATAATAAGCTCCTCCTCAAATTCATCTATTATATATATGTAATTTGAAAAAAAGCTCATATTATGTAACATATAATAAAAACTTGGATAAATCCAAGTTTTTAAAATGTATCTACTTTCCTAAACAAAATCTACTAAACAAATTATCAATTAATTCTTCGGTGTAATTAGCTCCTATTATATCTCCTAGTTTTTCCCATACCAATTTTAAATCTATTTCAATCATATCTATTTCTCTTTCTTCTTTAATACCTTGTTCTACGTCCTCTAATGATTTAATAGCAGACTTTAATAAAGATATTTGTCTTACATTAGTAAAAAATGTTAAGTTTTTGCTCATAAATGTTCCAACGTTAAATAATTCTTTTATTGCATCTTTTATTTCTTCTATTCCCTCGTTATTTTTAGCACTTATTTTTATAACATCATCCATATAAGAATTATTTAACTTTAAATCTATTTTATTCATTATTATAATTCTTTTTTTATCTTTAGTTTTTTCTAGCAAATACTTATCTTCCTCACTTAAATGGCAACTAGCATCCAAAATAAGTAATACTAACTCTGCTTCATCTATTAAGTTTAAACTCTTTTCAATACCTATTTTTTCAACTATATCATCTGATTTTCTAACACCTGCTGTATCTATTAAATTAAGTTTTACACCACCTACTAAAATACTTCCTTCTACTATATCACGAGTTGTACCTTTTACATCTGTTACAATGGCTTTTTCTTCTTCTAATAAAGCATTTAAAAGACTTGATTTACCTACGTTTGGTTTTCCTAATATAACCGTTTTAATACCATCTTTTAATATTTTTCCATCCTCTGATAATTTTAATGTCTTTAATAATTTTTCTTTTATTTCTCTTACTTTTTCTCTTATTTTGTTTATTGTTACTACTTCTATATCTTCATATTCTGGATAATCTATATTTACTTCTATATTAGATATTAAACTTATTATATCTTCTCTTGTATCTGTTATTAACCTAGAAACATTACCGGATAACTCATTAATAGCCATTTTTCTAGTTAGTTCTGTTTCAGAATTTATTAAGTCCATAACTCCTTCTGATTCGGTCAAATCTATTCTACCATTTAAAAATGCTCTTTTAGTAAATTCACCAGGTTCTGCTAATCTGCAGCCTTCAAGAAGTAATATTTCCATTATTTTATTAACAACTGCAATTGATCCATGAGTGTTTATTTCTATTACATCTTCTTTTGTATACGTTTTAGGTGCTTTCATAATTGATAATAATACCTCATCTATAATTTCACCATTATATACTATATGACCATAATTTATCGTATGACTTGATGCTTTTTCTAAATCTTTACCTTCAAATAAAGGATTAATTATTTTTATAGCATCATCTCCTGATACTCTAATAATAGATATTGCACCTTCTCCAAGTGCTGTTGATATTGCAACTATTGTATCATTCACTTTAAATCACATCCCTTTGTTAGAAGTATTATAACATATTAAAAAATAAAAAGAAGAAATATTTCTATTTCTCCACAGGTTTAATTACAACACATCTATTTGGTTCTTCACCAGTACTTTCTGTTGTAACTCCTTTAAAATTAGATAATCTATTATGAACTAATCTTCTTTCATATGAGTTCATCCTATCCATTTTAACTTCTATACCAGTTTTTACAACGTCTTTAGCTAATTTAACTGCTAAACGTTCAATGTTCTTTTCTTGTTTTTCTTTATAATCATTAGCGTCTAAAATAACGTTTACTCTAGTTCCTAACTTACTTTGAATTGATTGTCTTAATAAATCTTGAAGTGAAGACATTGTTCTACCATTTTTTCCGATTAAAATAGAACTGTTATCTGACATCATATTAACTTTTATATAATTTGGTCTTTTTTGTGTTTCAAACTCAACACTTATTCCCATAAGACTAATTATTTCTTTTAAGTAAGATTTTATATACTCTACTACATCATCTTTTAAAACAACTGTTAATTCATATTTTTTAGACTTAAATAAACCTGTTTTGGCTTCTTCTTTAATGCTTGTATATACTTCATCATTTGATGCATTAAGTTCGTTTAAAGCCTTATTTAATAATTCTTCACTATTTTTTCCTTCATATTTATGACTTTTTAATTTTTGCACTATTACCACTCCTTGCTACTAGTAAATTTTGAATAACCGTAAATAAACTTGAAGTTATCCAGTATAAACCAATTGCTGTTGATAGTTGGAATGAACTAATAGTTATTACAACTACCATCATATTCATCATCATTTTTGTAGAACCTGCAGCTGGATTTGAATTATCAGTAGCTTGTGTTCCGTTTAGTTTTAATGAGAAGAAAGTTACGATAAATACGATTACTGGAATTATCAAATACCAGAAGTTTCCTTTAGATAAAGCAAACCAAGGTGTTGTTCCAAGTTGTAAGCCTAAGAATTTACCTTCAAATATCGCTGGAGTTCTGTTTATGGCTTCTAAGAAAGCTATAAATAATGGTAACTGAATAATTGCAATTAAGCATCCTGAGAATAATGATATATTATATTTTTTATAAATTGCCATCATTTCTTGTGACTTAGCCATCATAGCTTGTTGATCATCCATTTTATTAGCATATTTTTTTTCTAGCCTTTGTAATTCTGGTTGTGCCTTTTTTAAATTTTCAGATTGCATTGCACTTTTATTTGTTACTGGATATAAAATTAATCTAATAGCAAGTCCTGCAAGTATTACAGCAAGACCAAAGTTTTTAACTAAATAGCCTAACTTTAATATTAACCAAGCAAGGGGTTTTATAAAAATGTTATCCCATAATCCTTCACTTGCTTTTATTTTTGGTGTAAAGTTCTTACAATCAACTAACTTATTAGTATTAACTTTATTATCTTTATAAACCTTTATAAGTTCTTTTTCAGTTGGCTTACAAATTATATTTTCCGTTAAAGACTGACCAGTTGCATTCTTTCCTTTTATATATCTTACTACAGTTTTAGTTTTTTTACCTTTATCATTTGTTTTTTCAACAACTAATTGTTTAGTACAACCAGTTAATAAAAAAACTAGTAAAAAAACTATCAATATCTTCCCTATTTTCTTTAGTTTTTTCATCTAGCTATTTTCTCCTATCTATCAAATTTTTTTAAAACACTAATTAAATCTTCCTTTAATTCTAAATACTGGGCGCTTACCGCACTTTTCTTTAATACAATTATATAATCTTTATTAGCAAAATGCAACTTAGATTTATCAATTATATCCTTTACTCTTCTTTTTATTAAGTTCCTTGTAACTGCGTTTCCTAACTTTTTTGAAACACATATTCCAAATCTATAATTTTCTGCTTCATTATCCTTAATATATATATAAGCATATTTAGAGTATATTTGATTTCTTAATTTAAATGCTTTATCAAAATCTTTTTTTTCCTTAACTATGTTTATTTTTTTCATAAATGCACCTCTAATAACAAAAAACCACTTACCTAAATAAGTGGAATTATGCTGATAATTTTTTACGTCCTTTTGCTCTTCTCTTATTAATAACATTAGTTCCAGCTAATTTTCTTGCAAAAAAACCGTGATTTTTCTTTCTCTTATGGTTATTTGGTTGAAAAGGTCTTTTCATCTTTACACCTCCAATTTCTCTTTTTCGTCTTTTTCTTTTTAAACACGACTATTATAAGTGTTATTTTACCAATTGTCAACCTTTTTAATGTACAGAAATAATATTAAAATAAAGTTGTTTATAATATTTAAAATTAGTAACTTGGTTAAAATTTAGTTTAAATACCCTATTTTCTTGTCAAGTCTTTTTCCACATTTTCTAAAATTTATAATTTTAAGTGTAAAATAGTTAATCACATACTTTTCCACAAGTATGTACTGTTTTTCCTTATAAAATATAAGAATTTCATTAATTATTAACAGGTTGTGGAAAACTTTGAAATGTTTATAATTTTAAAGTGTATAATTTTTTTGTGGAAAGGTGGATTTTGTCGTTTTTTGTTGAAATATGGTGGTTTTACCTGTGGATAACTATTGTGGAAAAGTATTCTTATATCATTATACATTGTTTTTCCACAGTTTTTTTGGTAAAATATATGTAAACAACCGAGGTTTTATACACTATTTTTTATGTGTATTAGTTAATTAGTTGATGGGGGAAAGGAGGTTATTATGAACATAGATAATCTATGGGATAATTTCCTAGAGCAAATTAAACCAAAGATATCTTCACTATCATATGATACTTGGTTTAAAAACACGAAGCTTGTATCACTTGATAATAATGTAGCTAAAATACTTGTTGATTCGCCGCTACAAAAGAAAAGCTTGCAAGAAACTTGGTACCAAACTATATCTGATGTATTTAGTGAAATAACAAATACTAGCTTTGACTTTGAATTCGTATTCGAAGACGAAGTTAAAACAAATACCAGTATTCCTGTGGAAAACATAGGAGTACCACTTAATACACCTGAAAAATCAAATCTTAATTCAAAATACACATTTGATTCATTCATAGTAGGGGATAGTAATAAGTTTGCTTATATGGCAGCGGTATCAGTTGCAGAAAATCCTGGTAAAACATATAATCCACTGTTTTTATACGGAAATAGTGGACTTGGTAAGACACACCTTATGCATGCGATAGGAAACTATATAATTGAAAACTCTAATAAGAAAGTACTATACGTAACAAGTGAACAATTTATATCAGATTTTCTTAACTTAAATAAAAAAGACGAAACAGGTACTAATTTCAGCTACATAGATAGCTTTAAAGATAAGTATAGGGGAATAGATGTCCTAATAATCGATGATATTCAGTTCCTTGGAGGGGCTACCCAAACACAGCAAGAGTTCTTTAATACCTTTAACAACTTATATGATGATAATAAACAAATAATTATTTCATCAGATAGGTCTCCAGATGACTTAAAGAAACTAGAGGATAGGTTAAGAACAAGGTTTAACTGGGGATTAAGTGTTAATATTTATCCACCGGAATACGAAATGCGTGTTGAAATTTTGCACAAGAAAATAATTGGACAAAATATGTCCGGTACTATTAGTGATGACGTTATAGCATACATTGCTAATAACTGTGACTCAGACGTAAGGCAATTAGAAGGAGCATTAACTAGGGTAATAGCATATGCAACTATGTTTAATACAAGTGAAATTAACCTAAATCTTGCAATTGATGCTTTAAAAGATTATTTATCTAAGTCATCATTCGTTAAAAATAATATTCAAAAAATACAGCAAGTAGTTGCAGAATATTATAATATAACGGTTGAAGACTTAAAATCAAAGAAGAGAAAAGCTGATATTGCATTTCCAAGACAAGTTGCAATTTATCTTTGTAGAACCTTAACTGATGAGTCTTTTCCTAAAATAGGAATACAATTTGGTGGAAGAGATCATTCAACGGTTATGCATTCTGTAGATAAAATTGATAATGAATTAAAAACTAATCCACAGTTTAAAGATATTATCGATGCTTTAAAAAGTAAAATAAAATAAACTTGTGGAATAGTGGTTAATTTTCCCACTTTGGATGTGGATTAAAAACACTTAGTTTTCCTTTAAAAATAAAGAAATTTTAAGTTTTCCACATTATCCACAGTAATAATAAAAATACTATTAATAATAAGGAGAAATATAATATGAAATTTAGTATAAAAAAAGAAGTTTTACTTCACAGTTTAAATTCTGTAAGTAAAGCTTTATCTAGTAAAAACTTAATTCCAGTATTATCTGGTATAAAATTTAATTTAACAAATGAAGGTTTATTTTTAAGTGCTAGTGATAATGATATTAGTATTGAATCATTTATAGATAAAAGTAAATTAGAAGAAATAAATGAAGTAGGTACTACAGTTATTCAAGGTAAATATATATTAGAAATAATAAGAAAATTAGAAGGTAGAATAGTTAATATTGAGCTTTTAGATAACATAAAAGTATTAATTTCCTGTGGAAACTCTGAATTTAACTTAAATTCAATGGATGCAGCAGAATTTCCTAATTTAAATATGGAAGAGAAGAAAGAACCTATTATTATAAGAAAAACAGAATTTAAGAACTTAATTAACAAAACGTCTTTTGCTATATCATCACAAGAGACAAGACCAATATTAACTGGTATTAATTTTAAGATAAACGAAGATAAGTTAGAATGTATCTCAACTGATTCTTATAGATTAGCTAAAAAATATGTTACTTTATCAAATAGTGTATCTGAAGATATAAACATAGTAATACCCGGTAAAAACTTAATAGAATTAACTAAAATATTAGAAGAAACTGATGATGATATAGAGATGCACGTATTTAGTAATAAAGTTTTATTTAAGTTTGATAATACTTTATTCCAAACTAGGGTACTTTCTGGAACGTTCCCTGATGTTAATAGGTTAATACCAGCATCATTTGAATTAGAAGTAAAAGCAAATGCTAATGAATTTTATAATGTAATAGATAGAGCAGCACTTTTAACTAGTGAAAAAGATAAGAACATAGTTAAATTTGAATGCGATGGAAATGAAGTTATAGTTTCATCTAATTCACCAGAAATCGGACGTGTTGAAGAGAAGATGGACGTTGAAAAAAATAATGATACAAATATAAAAATAGCATTTTCTTCAAGATTTATGATGGATGCTTTAAGAACTGTTGAAAGTAAAGACGTTGTTTTATGTTTTAATAATGATGTACAGCCAATTATCATTAAAGATTCTAAGGATGATACTTTACTACAACTTATATTACCAATAAAAACATACTAAACTAGCTAAAATGCTAGTTTTTTAATTTTTGTAACAAAATATGACAAAATTCTTAAAAATACTGTGGATAATAGATTGGCATAACTTGAAAGGAAAGGGTTTTGGAATATGAATGAATACGAAATAAACACACAAACACTTGCAATAATACCAATAGGCAAGGAAAGAAGTAAAATAATTGAAGTAAATGGGGATTACATTATAAATAAGTCTCCTATAAAAATATTAGATGATAGCTGCAAATTTTTTGGTAGTAGCTACGAAGGGAGGTTTTGTGGTACTAAAACGTTAACTGGTATAACGCATAAGTCACCAATAATAGTAGAAGAAAGTAAAAGAATTATCTTTTTTCCTACTAAATCTCCTAGAACATCTACTTGTACTTGGCTTTCTTTTAATAATATAGCAGAGTATGATGGTGATGGAAAAGATTCGGTTATTAAGTTTTCTTGTGGAAAAATGCTTAGACTCCATATTTCTTATGGAATTTTAGATAATCAGATACTTAGATCAACTAGACTTGAAGCAATGTTACTAAGAAGAATGCATGATTTTATGAAAAGTATATAAAAAATGCATCTTTTTTTATAAATTATAAGAAATTAGCCTTATTTTGTGATATAATTAGTATGTATGTAGTAGTATACTCAAAATAGGTGTAGGTGGTTTAAATGGGCTTTAAAATACTGAATTATGTTTTTAAGGAAACTTGAGTTAAATAATTTTAGAAACATTTCTAAAATAGATTTTGAATTTAATAAAAATATTAACATTTTTATAGGAAACAATGCCCAAGGAAAAACCAATGTATTAGAAAGTATATATTTTCTTGCAATAACAAGATCACACAGAACTCATAACGAATTAAATTTAATAAAGAATGATGCACTTTATACTAAGGTATCTGGAACGTTTTTTGATGATTCAAAAAATACCCATATGCTATCTATTTTATTAAATGAAAAGGGAAAAAAGGTATCTGTTGATAATATTATGCAAAAAAAGATAAGTAATTATTTATCTAGATTAAATGTTATTATGTTTTGTCCTGATGACCTAGAAATAATAAAGGGAACTCCTGCTACTAGAAGAAAATTTTTAAATATAGAACTTTCACAGTTTAAGAAAGATTATGTTTTTCAACTTAAAGAATATAATCAGGTTTTAAAACAAAGAAACGAGTATTTAAAACAAAAAAATAATGCTAAATTTGATAAAACTTACTTTAGCATTTTAACGGAAAAACTTGTTATCAAAAACATAGAATTAGTAAAAATTAGGTATGATTTTATAAATAAAATAAACAATTATCTAAAAGATGTTTTTGATAAAATTGCAGGATTTGGTAATTTAGAGATTAAATATAAAAGTTTTATACATGAACAAGACTTAAATAAAGCCGATTTAAAGGACTTTATTATAAATAAGTATAATTCTATGTTTATGAATGAATTACTCCAAAAAACGACTCTTTTAGGCTGTCACAAGGATGATTTTAAGATGTATTTAAATGATCTTGATGTAACAGAGTTTTCATCTCAAGGACAACAAAGATTATCTATTTTAAGTTTAAAATTAGCAGAAATAGAAGTTTTTGTTAAGGAAAAACATACAAAACCTATTATTTTACTAGATGATATATTTAGTGAACTAGATGAAATAAAGAAAAATAATATTATAGATTATTTTAAAGAAGATATACAAATATTTATTACTACTACTGATATAAAAGACATAAATGATGAATTAAAGGCTAAATCTGATATTTATGTTGTGGATAATGGTAATTTTAATAAGGAGGAATAATTTATGGAAGAAAATAAAGAACATTATGATGCCTCGGATATACAAGTACTAGAAGGACTAGAAGCAGTAAGAAAAAGACCAGGTATGTACATAGGTTCAACATCATCAGTTGGACTTCACCATTTAGTATGGGAAATAGTTGATAATGCAATTGATGAATCACTTGCAGGATATTGTGATGATATAGAAATAACTATAAATAAAGATAACTCAATAACCGTAAAAGATGATGGACGTGGTATACCAACTGGAATTCATAAAAAAACAGGTATTTCAACTGTTGAAACAGTTTATACAGTACTTCACGCAGGTGGTAAGTTTGGCGGCGGTGGATATAAAGTATCTGGAGGACTTCACGGTGTTGGTGCGTCGGTTGTTAACGCTTTATCAAGCTGGGTAGAAGTAAAAGTATACCAAAATAGTAAGGTATACTATATAAGATTTGAAAATGGTGGTCATACAGTTGCACCACTTAAGGTAATTGATGAATGCTCACCAGATAGAACAGGTACTACCGTAACTTTTAAGGCAGATCCTGAGATATTTAAAGAAACTACCGTTTACGATTATGAAATCTTAAAACAAAGAGTAAGAGAACTTGCTTTTCTAAATAAAGGATTAAGAATTATTTTAGTAGACGATAGAGAAATAGAACCTAAAAAAGAAATATTTGTTTATGAAGGCGGTATAAGTGAGTACGTTAAGTTCTTAAATAAAGGAAAAACACCAATACATGAGCAAATAGTTCATTTAGAAGGCGAAGAAGATAATATTTCAGTAGAGGTTGCAATGCAATATAATACTGGATATACATCGAACATTTATTCGTTTACAAATAATATAAACACTCATGAAGGTGGAACTCACGAAGATGGTGTAAAAAGAGCATTAACAAGAATAATTAATAGTTATGGAAAGAAAAATAAGTTTTTAAAAGAAAATGACGCACCACTTACTGGCGATGATGTAAGAGAAGGACTTACGATGATTATTTCTTGTAAGCATCCTGATCCACAATTTGAAGGACAAACAAAAACAAAATTAGGTAATAGTGAAGTAAGAAAAATAGCTGATGATGTATTTAGTGAAGGTTTTGAAAGATTTTTACTTGAAAATCCAGATGAAGCTAAATTAATTATGGAAAAAGCAATGACTGCTGCACGAGCTAGAGTTGCTGCTAAAAAAGCAAGAGAACTTACTCGTCGTAAAGGTGATCTAGACGTTATAAACTTCGGTGGAAAACTAGTTGATTGTAAAGATAAAGATCCATCTGTATGTGAAATCTTCTTAGTCGAGGGGGATTCAGCAGGTGGAAGTGCTATAAAGGGTAGAAATAGTATGACACAAGCAATCCTTCCTTTAAGAGGTAAGATATTAAACGTTGAAAAAGCAAGATTAGATAGGGCTTTATCTAATGAGGAAATAAGAACTATTATTACTGCTTTTGGTACTGGTATTGGCGAAGATTTTAATCTTAGTAAACTAAGGTACGATAAAATAATAATAATGACCGATGCCGATGTTGACGGTTCTCATATTAGAGTGTTATTATTAACATTATTTTATAGATTTTTTAGACCAATTGTTGAAGCAGGACACGTATATGCAGCTCAGCCACCTCTTTTCTGTATAAAACACGGTAAGACAATTAAATATGTGTTAAATCCAGAGGAAAGAGATGCATATTTAGCAACCTTAAACCCAAATACTAAGTATGATATTATGCGTATGAAAGGTTTAGGTGAAATGGATGCTGAAGAATTAAACGAAACAACAATGGATATAAATACACGTGTATTAAGAAAAATAACTGTTGAAGATGCTATGGCAGCAGATGAAGTATTTAATAAATTAATGGGTGAAGAAGTTGAGCCTAGACGTAAATTTATTGAAGAAAATGCTGTATACGTAGAGAATTTGGATGTCTAAGGGGGGTGAATTAAAATGGATCATAGTAGAGATAGATTAGAACATAATAACATAGTAGATGAAGTAAAAACATCATTCTTGGAATATTCAATGAGTGTAATAATATCACGTGCCCTACCAGATTTAAGAGATGGTTTAAAACCTGTTCATAGAAGAATATTATATTCTATGTACGAATCTGGATATACACCTGATAAACCACATAAAAAATCGGCGAGAATCGTCGGTGATGTAATGGGTAAATACCATCCACATGGTGATTCTTCAATATATGAAGCAATGGTACGTATGGCTCAAGACTTTTCATATCGTTATATGTTGGTTGATGGACATGGAAACTTTGGCAACATAGAAGGATATGGAGCAGCAGCAATGCGTTATACAGAATCTAGGTTATCAAAAATATCACTAGAATTATTAAGGGATATCAATAAAGATACGGTAGATTTTATTTCAAACTTTGATGAATCTGAAAAAGAACCAGCCATTTTACCTTCAAGATTTCCTAATATATTAGTAAACGGAACAATGGGTATAGCAGTTGGTATGGCAACTAATATTCCACCACATAATTTATCAGAAGTTATAGATGGTTGTGTTGCTTATATTGATAATCCTGAGATAGATACATTAGGATTAATGCAACACATTAAAGGCCCAGATTTTCCAACTGGAGGTATAATCCTTGGAAATAAAGGAATAAAACAAGCATATGAAACTGGACGTGGTTCAATTACCATAAGAAGTAAGGCAAAAATAGAAGAAAAAAATGGTCGTAATTATATAATTGTTGATGAAGTTCCTTATGGCGTAAATACTCAAGAACTTAAAAATAAAGTTGCAGATTTAGTACACAATAAGGTTTTAGATGGTATATCTGATTATCATACTGACCTTAAAGATGGTGTAAAAATAACAATTACACTAAAGAAAGATGCAAATCCACAAGTTGTATTAAATAATTTATATAAACATACTGCTTTTCAATCAAACTTTGGTATTATTTTCTTAATGTTAGACAATGGAACTCCAAAAACATTAGGATTAAGAGACATAATTTCAAAATACATTGATTATCAAAAAGAAGTTATAATAAGAAGAACTAGATTTGATCTTAAAAAGGCAGAAAATAGGGTTCATATATTAGAAGGTTATAAAATAGCTTTAGATAATATTGATGAAGTTATTAAAATCATTAAAGAAGCTGAAAGTGATGTAGTAGCTAAAGAAAAATTAATAGGTAGATTTGGTTTTTCACAGGTTCAAGCGGATAATATCCTAGAATTAAAACTTCGTAGATTAACAGGATTAGAAAGAAGTAAAATCGAAGCAGAATTACAAGATTTGTTAAAATTAATCGAAGAATTAAAAACAATATTATCAAGTGATTCAAATGTTTTGGCAGTAGTAAGAAAAGAATTACTTGAAGTTAAAAACAAATTTGGTGATGAAAGAAAAACTTCTATTGATATGACAGCTATTGATTATATTGAAGATGAATCATTAATTCCTGTTGAAGATATAGTTGTTGCATTAACTCATAAGGGATATATAAAGAGAATGCCAACAGATACTTATAAGCTTCAAAATAAAGGTGGAGTAGGAATTAAAGGTATGTCTACAAATGATGAGGATTTTGTTGAAATACTTAAGTCAGGAACCACTCATAATCATGTGTTATTCTTTACTAATAAAGGTAAAGTTTATAGAATTAAAGGTTATGAAATACCAGAATTTTCAAGACATTCAAAAGGATTACCAATAATTAATTTATTACCAATAGAAAAAGATGAAAAAATAAATAATATCTTATTGGATAATGGAGATGAAGAAAATAAATATTTAGTAATTACTACAAAAAACGGATTGATAAAACGTACAGATGTTAGCGAATTCGAAAATATTAGAAAAAATGGTAAGATTGCAATAACTCTAAAAGAAAACGATGAAGTATTATCTGTTCACTTTACTAATGGTAATGATGATGTAGTAATAGCATCAAATAATGGTAGAATGATAAGATTTAATGAAAACGAAATAAGAGTTATGGGAAGAACCGCAAGTGGAGTTAAAGGTATTGAATTGTCTAACGATTGCTTCTGTGTTGGTTCAGAAATAGCTAAAGAAGGTCAAGATATATTAGTTGTTACTGAAAAAGGATACGGAAAAAGAACAGATGTAAATGAATATAGATTAACCCACCGTGGAAGTAAAGGTGTTAAAACATTAAATATTACTGATAAAAATGGTACAATAGTAGCATTTAGAACAATCACTGATGACAAAGATTTAATGATTATTACTGATCAAGGCATTGTTATTAGAATCTCAGCTGATAAAGTATCAAGAATGAGTAGAGTAACACAGGGTGTTAGATTAATGAATTTAAGAGAAGGTCAAAAAGTTGCAACTGTATCAGTGGTTGAAAAAGATGAAGAAAATACTAATGAAAATGAAACAACATCAAATGATACATCAGAAAAAGAAACAAAAGAGGCTAGTGAATAGTCTCTTTTTTATTGATGTTCCACGTGAAACATAGGTATATAAAATAAATATCAAAATAAACTTGCTAAAATTCAAATAATATAATAAAATAATATTGCACAACAGGAATGTTAGAACCAGGTCAGGATCGAGAGATAGCAGCCTTAATAACCTCTTTCTGTGTGTGCTTTTATTTTACATAAAATAATGTTCCACGTGAAACATAGGTACACAAAAATAAAAAGAAGGGTAATGTTCCACGTGAAACATAGGTATACAAAAATAAAAAGAAGGGTAATGTTCCACGTGAAACATAGTATTAAATATTATATGGAAGAAAAATATTATGAAGAAATAATAAAATTAGCCAAAAAGGCTTACAAAAAAGGGGAAGTACCGGTTGGCGCAATTGTAGTAAAAGATGGTAAGATACTTTCTAAGGCATATAATAGAGTTGAAAAAGATAGAGATGCAACTATGCATGCGGAAATCTTGGCTATTAAAAAGGCATCTAAAAAAATAAAAAACTGGAGATTAAATAATTGCGAAATGTATGTAACATTAGAACCTTGTATGATGTGTACTGCAGCAATAGAATTAAGTAGAATAAAAAAAGTACATTATTTACTTAAAAGAGATAAAGAAATAATAAAAAACAAAGAAAAGTATATTTATGAAGAAACTGAATCTAGCCAAGAGGTTTTAGAACTATTACAATCGTTTTTTAAAAGTAAAAGATAAGCAATGTTCCACGTGAAACATTGCTTTTTTAGTTTAAAAACATAACTTAAAATGTTATAATATATAACAGAGGTGGTTGTATGGCATATCAAACATTATATAGAAAATATAGACCTAAAACGTTTGAATTAGTATATGGACAAGATGTAATAGTAAAAACATTAAAAAATGTTATTAAAAACGATAAACTAAGTCATGCGTACTTGTTTACAGGGCCTAGAGGAACTGGTAAAACGAGTAGTGCAAAATTGTTTGCAAAAGCTATTAACTGTTTAAATAATAAAGATGGAGATGCTTGTAATGAATGTGAAAATTGCAAATCATTTAATAACAATAGTAATCCTGATATAATAGAAATAGATGCTGCATCAAATAATGGTGTAGATGAAATAAGAGAAATAAAAAATAAAGTTAGCTTAGTTCCATCTATGTCAAAATATAAAGTATATATAATTGATGAAGTTCATATGCTTTCAATTGGTGCCTTTAACGCATTATTAAAAACATTAGAAGAACCACCAGAATATATAATATTTATATTAGCTACGACAGAACCACAAAAGATTCCAGCTACTATAATTTCTAGATGTCAAAGATTTGATTTTAAGAGTATATCACATGATAAAATGAAACAATGCCTTGAAAATATTATTTCAAAAGAAAATATAACCATAGATGATGGTGCAATTGAAGAAATAATAAATAATTCTAAAGGTGGAATGAGAGACGCTATTGGATTATTAGATCAAGCATCAGCATTTTGTAATAATAATATAACAGCAAACGACATAGAAGAATTGTCTGGAAATATATCAATTAAACAAATAAGAACATTTTTATCAAATATTATGCAAAAAGAATACAATGTGATATTTGATTTAATATCTAATTATTCGTCAAACGGAAAAGATTTTGCATTGATTTGTGAAAAAATAATTAATTATATTAGAGAAGGCATACTATACAAGAAGAAAATTAATACAGATAAAATACTTGATGAAGATAAAAATATATTTGATAAATTGTCTGATACCGATTTGTATGATTTAATAGATTATTTATCCGATACATTGGTTAAGGTGAAAAATAGTTATCAAAAAGAATTAACGTTCGAAGTACAAATGATTCAAATGATCGATAAGATATTTAATAAAGAAAGTAATGTTTCACGTGAAACATCAATAAATGAAATAAAATTAGAAAATACTAATGTTCCACGTGAAACATTAAAAATAGAAAACAAAACGGATAGTGTTATAGAAGAATTAAAAAATGTTAGAATAAATAATATTTTAAAAAATGCAACTAAACAAAATATAACATTTATAAAAGATTTATGGTCTAATATTAATGAATATCTTATAAATGAAAAATATAAGATGGTAGCGGGTATGTTAGTTAATGCAACTCCTGTCGCAGCATCAAAAAAGGGAATAATAATAACTTTACCATTAGAGTCAAGTATTTCTAGAATAGAAAAGGAATATGATAATAGTAAAGAATTATTAAATGAAATATATAACGAAAACTACAAAGTAGTATATATTTCTGAGCAATATTGGAAAAAAGTAAGACCTAAATTTGTAGAAAAAGCTAAAAACGGAGAATTACAAATTATAGATGAGTCTGAAGTACTAGACAAATTAAAAAAAATAAATGACAAAAACTTAGTAGAAGAATTTAATGAATTAATTGAAATGGAGGAAAATTAAAATGAATTTACAAGCTTTAATGAAACAAGCACAATCAATGCAAAAAAATATAATGGACAGCAAGAAAAAAATAGATGAAATGACTTTTACTGGAAAATCAGAATTAGTAGAAGTTAAAATGAATGGAAAAAGGGAGGTGTTATCTGTTGAAATTAAATCTGATGAATTAGAAAAAGACGATTTAGAAATATTAGAAGATATGATTAAAATAGCAACAAATGATGCTTTAAAACAAATAGAGAAAGAAGTAAATAATAAATTAGGAAGTCAAGCCGGAGCTTTAGGAGGACTTCTATAAACAGGAGTAGGTAACAATGAATTATCCAAAGAGTTTTCAAGAATTAATTGATTGTTTTAAATTATTACCAGGAGTAGGCACGAAGACAGCTGAAAGATATGCCTTTTCTTTGTTAAACTTGGATGAAGAAAAAACACAGGAATTTAGTAATATTATTGAAAATATAAAGAAAAATATTACTACTTGCCCTAATTGTGGATGCATGTCAGAAGCAAACAAATGTTTAATTTGTGATGACAAAAGTAGACAAAACGATATAATTTGCGTAGTAGAAAGTCAAAAAAATGTATTTATATTTGAAAAATTAGGTGTTTTTAGATGTAAATATCACGTTTTGGGTGGCTTGATATCACCTATGGATGGTATCAATCCTGAAGATTTATCAATTAGTAAATTAATTGAAAGAATAAAAAAGGAAAAAATAAATGAAATAATTTTGGCATTAAGACCCGGAATAGAGGGCAATACGACGTCTTTATACATAACAAAGTTGTTAGAGGGTTCTGGTGTTAAGGTAACTCAAATAGCTCAAGGAGTGCCTATGGGAGCAGATATGGAATACTTAGATGCTTTAACTCTTGAAATGGCTGTTGAAAACAGAAACGAAGTATCATAATTATAAAATATTAAACATATTTTCTATTAGAGGTGAAAATATGTTAAAATTTATATTCAAAGTAGTAAAAAAAGTAATAGTCGGAATGATTTTGTTGTTTGCTTATAACACTTTTTTATCATCATTAAATCTAATGATACCAATAAATGTTATAACAATAGTAGTTGCAAGTTTATTTGATGTACCAGGAATCATTGGGTTAGCAGTATTTTTACTTTTGAATTATTAAAAGAAGGTGAGTACATGGATAGTAATTTAGTTATAAAAAATCAACCGGTTTTAAGTAAAATATTTAATAACATAAGAAAAACAAATAATAATGTACAAGCCTATATGTTAGTTGGTGAAGATAAGGAAAAAATAGAAGAATATGCTATTTTATTAAGTAAAATACTTATTTGTCCACATGTTTATGAAGAAAATTGTAATAAATGTAATATATGTAAGAGAATAGATGAAAATACTTATGGTGAATTAAAAATAATTAAGCCAATAAATAGAATAATAAAAAAAGAATCAATAATAGAATTAAGGGATTATTTTAGAACAGAAAGTATTGAGGGAAAAAATGAAGTTTACATAATTAATGACGCCGAAACCTTAAACGTAGCAGCAGCGAATGCAATTTTAAAATTTCTAGAAGAGCCCGATAGCAATGCGGTAGCAATCTTTACAACGACTAATTTAGATAGTGTTATAAAAACAATAACATCAAGGTGCCAATTAATTAAAACTAATAATGTTAGAACTAAATATGGAATAGACTTTGTTAAAGAATTAACTAATTTAGAGGAAGATCAAATATACGATATAATTGATTTTACTAAATCTTTAGAAAGAAATTTCAATAAGGCGTTTTCATGTGTTAAAACAAACATTGTAGACGTGTATAATAGCAAGGAATTACTTTCTAGTGCTTTAAAAGTAATGCTTTTATATTACAAAGATATGCTAAATTATAACATAAAAGAAAAATGTTTGTATTTTGAAGTCAATGATGTAAAAAACGTTATAAAATCGCAAAACAATGATACTATTTCAAAAAAAATATCATTTATCTTGGAAAATATAACAAAATTAGAGTACAATGTTAATATATTGTTATTTATGGATAACTTATTAATTGGAATAGGGGAAATATTAGATGATTAAAGTAATAGGAATTAATTTTTTGGATGCAAACAGAATATATTACTTTTCACCAAATAATATTAAATTAAAAAAAGGTGATTATGTAATCGTTGAAACAGAAAGAGGAATGCAGTTTGGACAAGCTGTAACAAATATAGAGCAAATGCCTAAAGAAAAGGTGTTTTTGCCACTTAAGGATGTAATAAGAAAAGCAAATAAAGATGATATAAATGCTAATGATAAAAACGCAAGAGATGGTGTTAAAGCATTAAGTTATGCAAAGGAATTGGTTAATAAGCAAGGATTAGATATGAAACTTTTTGAGGCTTCATATACGTTTGATAGAAAAAAACTTATATTTAAATTTATTGCTGACGAAAGAGTTGATTTTAGGGAACTAGCAAAGCTTTTAGCGGCAAAATATAAAACTAGAATAGAGTTAAGACAAATAGGTGTTAGAGATAAGGCAAAAGAAATAGGAGGTTTAGGGCCATGCGGTAGACCTTTATGTTGCTCACTTTTCCTTACAAATTTTAATAGTGTTTCTATAAATATGGCTAAAAATCAAGGAATAGCCCTTAATCCAACAAAAATAAACGGAGCATGCGGTAGACTTTTATGTTGCCTTGGATATGAGGATGAGACATATACAGAATATAAAAAACATTTTCCAAAATTAGGTGAATCAGTTGAAGTAGATGGTAAAAAGGGAAGAGTTTGTGAACTTAACGTATTAAGTGGAAATTACAAAGTTAAGGTATCTGATAATGAAGAAATAATAGTTTCGGTGGATATAGATGGAAACAATTAATGATTTGTTAAATTATAATGGACTAAAAATAGTTCAAAATACAGATTGGTTTAAGTTTTCATTAGATTCAGTTTTGCTAGCAAATTTTGTAAATGTTAATAAAAAAACTAAAATAATTGATTTTTGTACTGGTAATGCACCAATTCCCTTGTTTTTAAGTCATAAAACTAATCAAAAGATAGTAGCGGTTGAATTGCAAAAAGAAATTTATGATTTAGCGAATAAAAGTGTAAAATTAAATCATTTGGAAGAAAAGGTGCAGGTATTAAATGAAGATGTTAAAAACATTTCTAATATATACGAAACAGATACTTTTGATTTAATAACGTGTAATCCTCCGTATTTTAAGATAAATGAAAATTCTAGTACTAACGAAAATAAAATAAAATCAGTTGCAAGACATGAGATTTATTTAAATTTGGATGATATTTTTAAAATTGCTAAGAAAGTTTTAAAAAATGATGGTAAAATCGCAATGGTGCATAGAACGGAGAGATTAATTGATATAATATCATCTATGAAAAAAAATAATATTGAACCAAAAAAAATTCAATTTGTTTATCCTTTTAAGAGGTCAAAATCTAATATGGTTTTAATAGAAGGTGCCAAAAATGGTAAACCAGGTCTTTCTGTTTTAAGTAACATAGTGGTGCATAATGAAGATGGTAGTTATACAAAATATATTAACAATATATTTAATGGTGGTGATTAAAGATGAAAATAAAAATGGTAGTAGGTTTAGGAAATCCTGGTAGAGAGTATTATAATACAAGGCATAATATGGGATTTATGGTACTTGATGAAATTGCTAAAAGACTAGAAGTATACAAATGGAAAGAACGTGATGGGGCTTTATATTTTGATTGTTATTTAGATATGGCTCACGTTATTTTTGTTAAACCACAAAGATATATAAATTTATCAGGTGATGTAATGATTAACTTTGTTAAGTACCTAGATATTAAAACAGAGGATATCCTTGTTGTAAGCGATGATTTAGACTTGCCTACTGGAACTATTAAGTTAAAGGAGAAGGGATCATCTGGAGGGCATAACGGCCTTAAAAACATAGAAGCAAACCTTGGTACTAATGAATATCGTAGAATAAAAGTTGGTATATCTAATGATAAAGGAATAGATACTAAAGATTATGTTTTAGGAAAACTTAATCAAAATGAAAAAAGAAAGTTAATGCCTACGATAAAAATGGCAGCAGACGCTGTTTTAGAGTCATTTCACACACCTTTTCCAGAACTTATGAGTAAGTATAACACAAGGATAAAAAACTAGAAATTGGGTGATAAAAGTGTTTAATAACATTTTTGAAAACAAAATTTTAACTAATAATAGTCCTGTTTTGGTAATGGGATTAAATGATAAAGTCCAAGCATCTTATGTTTGGAATCTTTTTGGTGCTAGTAAAAAAAATATATTGGTTGTTACAAACACTTTGTATGAAGCTAATATGTTATATAAATCACTGAATCAATATGATAAAGATAATATCTTACTATTTCCGATGGATGATTTTTTAGTTAGTGAAGCTGTTGCAACATCTCCTGACTTGATGTCAAAGAGAATAGAAACGTTAAATGAGCTTGCTAAAAATAATATAGGTAAAATAGTTATAACAAATTTCATGGGATACTTAAGATTTTTGCCTAGTAGGAAATTATGGAGTAGCTTAAACATAAACATAAAAGAAACGGATGAGATAAATAGGGATTTATTAATTCAGAAACTAAATATGATTGGTTACAAAAAAGATAGCATAGTAACAAAAACAGGAGAATATGCAAATAGAGGATATATCTTGGATGTTTTTCCTTATGGATATGAAAATCCTGTTAGAATAGAGTTTTTTGATGATGAAATAGAAAGCATTCGTGAGTTTAGCTCAGATACGCAGCTTTCAATGAAAAAAAAGGATAATATAGAAATATGCCCTTTTACTGAGTTTATAAATGAAAAAAACGTAGAAGATATTTTAGAAAGACAGAGTCTTTTACCTAGAGTGGTTAAAAAAGTAAGTAAAATAGAGGATTATTTAGATAGTAATATCACCGTTTACTTAGATTTAAATAGTATTAAATTAGCATACGAAAAAACGATGAATGAGGTATTAGAATTTAAGGAAACTGATCAATTTAACATAGATAAATATATGTTTGATCTAAATGATGTTATAAAGGATAAATATGTAGATATTTTAAAATTAGATAATTATGATTTAAAAAAAGTAGAAAAAGAAATTTATTCATCAACCGAGATAGAAAAGTTTAATGGTAATTATGATAGAATTAATCACTTTCTTAAAAATATGTTAAATTCTAAAAAAAAGATAGTTGTTTATTTAAATGATGATCATGCAGTAGCGAATTTTGTAAGTAAAACAATACTTCCAAGTGTTATAACAAACTTATCTGATTTAAAAAAAGATGTCATAAACATTGTTAAAGGAGATATACCAAACGGCTTTATTATTAATGATTTAGTATGTTTAACGAAAGATGAACTTTATAAATCAAATAGTGTTACCACATATAGAAGCAAGTTTAAATATGGATCTAAAATAAAAGATGTTAATAAATTGAAAATTGGTGATTATGTAGTTCATATGTCCCATGGTATAGGAAGATACTTAGGAATTGTAACACTTACTAAAAGAGGCCTTAAAAAGGATTATTTAAACGTTGAATATAAAGATGGTGATAAATTATATATTCCTGTGGAAAAGATAGAATATATAAGTAAATATTCATCGAATGAGGGTGCAAAACCTAGGTTAAATAAATTGGGTGGAACCGAGTGGGCTAAACAAAAAGCAAGAGTTAAAGGAAAAGTAAAAGATATAGCAAGAAAATTACTTGAGACATCTGCTAAAAGAAAATTAGTAAAAGGTTTTGCATTTTTTGCTGACGATGAGGATCAAACTTTATTTGAAAGTAAATTTCCGTATACAGAAACAAAAGATCAATTAAGAGCGATTAATGATATAAAAGAAGATATGGAGCAGCCTCATCCTATGGATAGATTATTATGTGGTGATGTTGGTTATGGTAAGACTGAAGTTGCTTTTAGAGCTATTTTTAAGGCTATAAAAAGTGGTAAACAAGTAGCGTTTTTATGCCCTACAACTATTTTGTCAAAACAACATTATGATAATGCTGTTGTAAGATTCGATGGTTTTGGTATAAATATAAGAATGCTTAATAGATTTGTTACTTTAAAACAAAAGGAAATCATATTAGATGAACTAAAAAGCGGTAAGGTAGACTTGATAGTTGGAACTCATAGATTATTAAGCCGTGATGTTATATATAAAGATTTAGGTTTATTAGTAGTAGATGAAGAACAACGTTTTGGTGTAACTCATAAGGAAAAAATAAAAGAATATAAAGAGAATATAGACGTTTTAACCTTATCTGCAACACCGATTCCAAGAACTCTTCAAATGTCTTTAACTGGCGTTAGAGGTCTATCTTTAATAGAAACCCCACCTGCTTATAGATATCCAATTCAAACTTATGTTTTAAAAGAAAATGATCAGGTTATAAGAGATGCTATTTATAAAGAATTAGCAAGGGATGGACAAGTATTTGTTTTATATAATAAGGTATTAGATATAGAAGATAAACTAGTAAAAATAAAAAAATTAGTTCCAGAAGCTAAGATAACTTATATACATGGCAGAATGACAAAAGATCAAATTGAAAAAACAATGGAAAGTTTTGTTGATAAAACTTATAATGTATTAGTATGTACAACCATAATAGAAACGGGAATTGATATAGAAAATGCAAATACACTAATAGTTTTGGATGCTGATCATTTTGGACTTAGTCAGTTATATCAAATAAGAGGAAGAATAGGAAGAGGAAAAGTAATAGCATATGCTTATCTTATGTATCAGAAAAACAAAGAATTAAATGATATAGCAGTAAAAAGATTAGATGCTATAAAAGAGTTTACCGAATTAGGAAGTGGTTATGCACTTGCAATGCGTGATTTAGCTATTAGAGGAGCTGGCGATATTTTAGGATCAGAACAATCAGGTTTTATAGATACTGTTGGTTATGACATGTATCTTAAAATACTAAATGAAGAAGTGGAAAGACTTAAAAATAATGTTTCTATAGAAGATGATGAAGATAAAATGGTAAATGAAAAACCACTTATAGAAGTTGCAACTCATATTAGTGATAAATATGCCGATAGTGAAGATTTAAAAATAGAAATTCATAAGAAAATAAATACAATTGATAGTTATGATAAGTTTATCAAGGTAAAAGAAGAATTAACAGATAGATTTGGAAGTCTTGATGATGACATAATTATTTATATGTTAGAAGAATTATTTGAGTGTAATGCTAAGAAAAAGGGAATATTTAAAGTAATTCAAACCGAAAGAGAAATATCTGTTTTTATAACAAATGTTGTATCAAAAAGACAAAATGGTGCAAATCTTTTGTCGGGACTATTTAAAATAAACCCAAATTTTGAAATTAAGTACATTAATAATATTTTAAGAATATCATTAAAAACAAATAATTTAGAAAAACATTTTTTACATTATTTAGTAAAAATGCTTGATGTAATTGAATAAAATCATACAATTTATACATTCTAAAAAAGAAGGGAAGAATTGTATGAAAACAACTGGAATAACTAGAAGAATAGATGAGTTAGGAAGAATTGTAATACCGAAAGAAATAAGAAAAAATATGCATCTTAAACCTGGAGAATTACTTGAGATTTTTCTAAATGATTCAGAAACAATAACGCTAAAAAAACATTCAATTATAAGTAAAAAAGAAGAATTTATAACTAAATATATAAATGTTTTAGCAAGCAAGATAAAGGCTGATATTTATATAACTAGTTTAAATTCTGTTGAAATATCAAATAAAGAAGAGGTTATAGGAGAAAAAATAAGTGATGATTTGGAAAAGGTATTACTAAAGGCGTCTTTAGTTAATAAAGATAAGATAAATATAACTAAATCTTTATCGATAAAAGAACCATTTTCTACTTATTTTTTGAGACCAAATGGTGATTTATCAGGTATTTTTATAATTTCTTTTAAAGAAAATGAAAATAAAGAAAACGACGATTTAATAAAGTTTTCCACAGCATTTTTAGAAGAGTATTTTGAAAATGTGTAAATTTTTTGTCAAATTTTGGGTTAGTTTGTCAAAAATATTTACATGGTAAGTTTATATGTGTTATATTGTCATTGTTGTATCAAGTAGTATTCGTAGTAAATCTATGATGAAAGGAAGATATTCTGATGCACAAGAATGAACTTACAAGTAGAGTAGATATTAGTTATCTGCTTAAAATAGGATTATTTATACTTTTAATAACATTTTCTTTACTAACCTATATTGAAAGCCACAATATATAATGGATATTATATATTGTGCTGTTGTAACAATTTTATTTGTAAAATTTTTAGCACTAAAATTATATCAGTAATATGGTATAATTTTTTTAGGTGATATAAATGATTATAGATTCTCATTGCCATCTATTAAGCATGGAGTATGAAAATGTAGATGAACAAATAAAAATGGCTATAGAAAATGGCGTTACTAAAATGATAATAAACGGTTATGACTTAAAAAGTAGCATGGAAGCTGTTAGATTAGCAAATAAATATAAAGAAGTTTATGCAGCAGTTGGAATAGGCCCAGAAAACGTAGAAGGCGTGGGTGATTTTGAACTAAAAAAAATAAAAGAACTTGCTTTAAATGAAAAGGTTGTAGCAATAGGTGAAATAGGTCTTGATTATTATTGGACTAAGGAAAATAAACAAGAGCAAATAGAAATATTTAAAAGACAGTTAATGATAGCAGAAAGTCTTCATCTACCAGTTATAGTTCACTCAAGGGAATCTATTTTAGATACTTATAATTTATTAAATGAATATAATGTAACAGGGATTCTTCATTGTTATTCTGGAAGTTTAGAAATGGCCAATCGTTTTATAAAAAAAGGCTTTTTAATAGGCATTGGAGGAGTTGTAACTTTTAAGAATGCAAAAAAAGTAAAAGAAGTAGTAAAAGAAATTCCAATTACTAGTATTTCACTTGAAACAGATAGTCCATATCTAACTCCAGAACCATATAGAGGAAAACCTAATAATCCTTTATATCTTAAATATATTATAAAGGAAATATCAGATTTAAAAGGTATATCTAAAGATGAGGTAAAAAACGTAACAAGTCAAAACGTAATGTCTAAATTTGACTTGTAGTGTCATATATGGTATCATTATACACGAGCCCAAGTTATGGGCGTGAGGTGAAAAAGTGAAACATTTTAATAGAAAAATTAAAGGTGCTTTACTCATTTTATTTGTATGTTTAATAGCATTTATTGGTTTTTCAAAGGCCGGAATATTATTTTCTGATAGTGGAAAAGATGTTATAACCGTTTCTACTACTAAGAAAACATTTGACCCAAATAACTATGTAGCATCAGTAATAGCAGTTACTAAAAATAAAGGGGTTACTACTACTTCAGCTACTACGCAAACAGAAAGTACGACAACTGTTACGACAACAACTACTGTGCCGACTACAACGACTACTAAAAGTAGCTGGACTGGTGATGTACTTTCTAAAAGCAAGGGTGTAGTTAATGGGCCATCCGGAAGAGAGACATACTATAATTTAAATATGACTAGCGTTATTAACTCAATGAGACGTGCTGGCTATTCTGAAGCAGAATATCCTTACTGGGTGCGTGAAGATGGAGTTAAAATGTTAGGAAATTATGTAATGGTAGCAGCTAATTATAATATTAGACCTAAGGGGTCTATTATTGAAAGTTCACTTGGAGCTGCAATAGTTTGTGATACAGGAGGTTTTGTTAAACACCATCCAACACAAATAGATGTTGCTGTTACTTGGAGATAATTTAAATATTATGGTAAAATAAAAACAAATAATTAATTTTATTTGTTTTTTCGTTATATGAGGTGATTTATATGAATACAAAAGACATATTAAATAGTAATAACTTTGTTTTTAAAAAGAAATTTGGTCAAAACTTTTTGCTAGATCAAAATATATTAAATAACATTGTAAAAGAAGCTGATATAACAAAAGATACTTTAGTTATAGAAATAGGCGTTGGGGCAGCAGCGCTAACTAAAAAGCTTTCTTTAAAGGCAAAAAAAGTACTTGGTTATGAAATAGATGAGACCTTAAAAGAACCATTAAACGTTATTTTAAATGATTTTTCTAACGTTGATATTATTTTTGATGATTTTTTAAATAGGTGTGTGAAAGATGATTTAAAAAAGTATGAATACAAAACTTTAATGGTTGTTGCAAACCTTCCTTATTATATAACAACACCAATCATAACTAAGTTTATAGAAGAACAAATAGATGTAGAAAAAATAATAGTTATGGTTCAAAATGAAGTTGCGGATAGATTTTCTGCCAAGACAGGTACAAAATCATATAATTCATTAACTATATTTTTAAATTATTACTTTGATATTAAAAAGGCATTTGTTGTATCTAGAAACGTTTTTTATCCAAAACCAAACGTAGACTCTGCTGTTGTAACATTTACTAAGAAACGTAATACTTTAAAGGCTGATAATGAAAAGTTATTCTTTAAGTTGGTAAGGGATGCCTTTTGTCAAAAAAGAAAGACTTTAAAAAATAACTTGAAAGCCTATGATTTAGATAAAATAGATGAAGTTTTAAAAAAATATAATAAGAATATAACTTTTAGAGCAGAAAATATAACCATGGATGAATTTATAGATATTTCAAATAATTTAAACTAAACGGAATGTTTAGTTTTTTTGTTGCATAAAATTATTTGGGTGATATAAATGTTTAAAGTAGGAGATTTGGTAACTAGAATTTCTCACGATAATGACGTAGTATTTAAAATAGAGAAAATAATAGATAATAATGCTTATTTAAAAGGTGTAAACGTAAGGCTATGTGCGGATAGTAATGTTTCTGATTTACTTCTTGTAACAAAAAATGAAACTTCAGCAGATGAACGTTTTTATCAAGAAATTGATAAATTAAGAAACTTTGAAAGAAGTGACTATTTCTATATTCCCGGAAAAATACTTCATGTTGATGGTGATAAAGAATACTTAGATAGATGTTTAGAGTTTTATAAGAAGGCAAACGTACTTGCCTTTGGGGTTTATTCAGATGAAAAACAAATGGCTTATAATATAGAAAAATATTTGGAGGATATAAATCCAGATATAGTTGTTATAACAGGTCATGATTCACTTGTAAAACAAAATTCTAAGTATTTTAAGGAAGCTGTTAAAGTATGCAGAAGATTCCAAAAGGATTATGACAAATTAATAATAATTGCGGGGGCATGTCAGTCTGAATATGACATGCTAATAAAGGCAGGCGCTAATTTTGCATCAAGTCCTAAAAAAGTTAATATACATGCACTTGATCCTGCAATTATAGCGCTAACGCTTAGTTTGCTTGATAAGACTAAGGAAGTTGATTTGATTGAATTACTTGATAAAACCTCAAACGGAAAAGATGGTATGGGCGGAGTTAATACAAGAGGTGTTATGACAACTGGATATCCAAGATAAGGAGGCAAAATTTGATAAGCGATATAAAAAAGAAAATAGAGTCTTTAAAGGGTAAGAAAATAAAAGTTTGGGTTGATGTGGGTCGTAATAAAAGCGAAACTTATGAAGGGTTTGTGCTTGATACGTATAAAAATATTTGGACGTTTAAAACCGAAACAGACGTTAAAAGTTTTAGTTATTCGGACATTTTAATAAATAGTGTTGTTTTAAGTTCATAATAATGAACTTTTTTTGATGGAATAATTGATTTTTTATATCATTTATGGTTAAATTAAAGTGTATACAATAAAATGGAGGGACTCTATCATGAACGTAGCAACTAAAACTAAGATTAAGGATTGGCTTATAATAACTAGAATAAGGATATTAAACTTTATAAGGGAACATAAATATGTTTCTGCTTTTATTGGTGTTCTTTTATTATCAGTAGTTATTGCACTTATTGTAAGAGCTGCTACGAATGAAACAAAATCAGATTCTACGGTTGATTTGAGTAAGGTTTCTATTAAGTTAAATAATAACGAGGGAAATGTATCGGTTGATACATATAGTGAGGCGATATACACATTAAATTATTATTTATCTAATCCTGATTGTGGTGATACAGAAAAAGTTTTGTATGCTGATACGGTAACAATTACTGCTAAATTACCACAAGACATAGATAAAACAGGAGTTTCTTGGGTAGCTAACGAAGAGGCTGTTTCAGCTGACGTAACAAACGATAATAATGGATATGTCCTTACTATAAAAGATCATAATGTTAATGTATGTTCTATGCAACATCAAAATATATCTTTAAGAGTTTTAAATTCTGAAAAGCAAGTTTTAACGCCCGAGATAACGATATCAGGTGGTAGTAATTCAAGAGCTCAAAAAATATATGAAAATAAAATTCCAAAAACAAATATAACATATAATGAAGACATAAAGCTTAAAGCAAAGTTACAGCCAGGTATTGCAAGGCCTGTTAACTCAACAACAAGAAATGCAACTTTTGGGCTTTTGTTAGGCTTTGAGTCTAATACAGACGTTAATAACTTAAAAGGCAAACATTTATCTACGTCAGCTGATGTGTATTTATTAGCATCTCAGGCAGCGGATGATGGTTCTTCTGAAGAAGATTTAAAAATATTAACTGATGAAAACACTTATGGAGCTTACGAGCATAATAAGTTGAAATATTTTACAGCAAGTAGCGTTCCAGATTTAGGAACCTATAATACTAACACAATAAAAAGCTTTGGAAAAGATAATTATGTATCTAGTCAAACAGATGTAAAAACAATATCTTCTCCTAAAGTAACTATTACAAATGCATCAAACACTTCGCTTAAGTTTGAAAAATATCCTGTTAGCACATCTTACACAGATGATTCCCTAGTTGGAATAGATGATAAGACTATAGCAAAATGTAATGGTAGCAATTGTGAAATAATGTATTATAAAGATGATACCCCACTATCTAGTGGTAAGATTGATCTTTCAGAAGAAGGAAATTATAAGATAGTATATATAGTTGGAAACAAAAATAGCTCATCAACTGTTACTATGTATAAGAAAATCGAGGTAATAAGTCCTAAAAATAATTTATATTCTTTAGAAGGACCTTTAACACAGTACGTTGTTAAAGATACTAAAGAAGTGGACTTTAAAGAATACGGAATATATGAAACTTCTAAAGCGTCAAAGTTATCGAAAGATAAATATACAGTTACTTATAAAAAGGATAATAATGAAAAGCAATTAAAAGAAGTGTTGTCTACGCCAGGTACTTATAAGCAAATATATAAAATTACTCAAGATAATGGTCAAATAAAAGAAATAGAAAGAGAAATCAAAGTTACAGATACCGCATCTTCTATAACATCTGATGTTGTTTCAACGGAAACAGGTGTTGTTTCAAAAGATTCTAAATATGAGGATAATGGTATCAAAATTAATGATGAAAAAAAGGATTGTAACTCAAATAATAAATGTAAATATGAGCCAACAACAATTGATACGACAAGCAAGGGAACAAAAGAAATAACGTATACTGTAACTGGACAAAATAATGAAGTAATAACACTAAAAAAACCAATTACAGTAACACCACAATATTATAAATTTTCAATTGAAAATTTGGTATCTAGTGGTACAGCAACAAGAATAAATGGTAGCAATTTCTATGCTGTAGGTAGTTATTATGTTACTGTTCCATCAGTTAGAAGTGAAAGCGATAAAAGAGACTTTAACGTTAAGTTGCAGGCTTTTCAAAATGACTTAGGAATGGTTTCAGAAACTACCGTATCAAGTAAGGTAAACTCAACTGGTGAAGCAACATCTACAACATCTAATAGTTTCTATGTAAATGAAGATTCTTCATTTGTCGAAGTTACAAATAGTAAAAAAAGTGGTTTAACAGGAGACTATTTTACCGCAGCAATGGGTGAAGAAGTTGAAATGAAATCTAAATTTGAGTATGCATATGATGCTGATAACTCGATCGATAAATTAAATGTAACAATCCCAGTTAACTCAAATTTATTACCAATTGGTTATGACTCAACAACATTTAGCTATTATAATTTAACCGCAACATTAGACGGAGCTAAAATAACGGCAAGTCCAAAGGTAACCGTTTCTTATTGTAAAACGGCAACTAATGATGATTGTTTTACTCCTACTCCGGAAAATTATGCAGATAGTACTATGATTATAAATCATATAAACATAACAATAGAAAAAAATACGTACGCTAATTCAGAAGATAATTCTGAGGAAACGTTCGAAATAAAACCAGGAACTATAATAGAATTAAGTACAAAATATAAAGTAAGAACAATAAGTGGAACTAAAGATGAAGCAAAAGACTTAAGTAATATAAAATTTAATGGTCAAGTTTCATTTAGCTGGGCTGATGCTTCAACTAAGAAAGTAATTACAAAAACTCCTAGTGCAACACCTGACGTGTATGTAACTCCATACAAGGCAAGAACTGCTGTTGGTGTTGGTTTAAAAGATAAATTTAGTTATAATGATATTACAATTGATGCATCTAAAAATAATGTTTATACTGTTTATGCATCTCCTAATGTAATATCACCCGCAATGAATGTTCAGTCAAATATATTTGGTTATACAAGACTTTCTTCAATGGAAGTAAGCTTTGATTTACCTGAAGGAGTTATATATGTTTATAATAAGGATTATACTAATGTTCCAACAATTACTAATAATGGTAGAACATTAACTTATACAATTACAAACATAGAGCCAAATAGTTGGATAGAACCTATATATTTTGATTTTAGTGTTGATGTAACAAAAGCACACTCAACTTTATCAGATGGAAAAACAGGATTCATATTAACTACTCATACAGGAAGTCCATCAAACATGGATAAGTCTATTACTAATGACCAATCAAGTATTGATTACTTTAGAACGACAAATAGTGTAATAAGAATAGAGAATACAGAAAATGTATCATATGGTCAATACATTTATTCTAAAGGCCAAAACGTAACTAATATTGATATGAATGATGAATTTGAAATTTCTACTAAACTTCATAACAATGTGGCAACTGATATAAGTAATTTAACAGTAACAACTGTGTTGCCTTATGCTGATAGTGAAAAAGGGGCATCATTTAATGGAACATATCAATTAACAAGTTTACCGAAAAATGCTTTATGTACAAGCGATTCTCCTGGTAAAATAACTAGTAGTGAAACAGTAGGATTAGTAGATTGGTCTAAACCATGCTCTGATTTTAAAACGAGTGATAATACATATTCAAATATAACAGCATATAAAACAAGTTATACTTCACTAGCAGCATCTTCTGATATTGATATAAGATCAAATATTAAAACATTAAATAATAAACCAGATGATAGTTATACGTTTAAATCATATTTGACGTACACTAAACCAGATGGAACAGAATCAGGATACATTGATTTTAGAGATATAACATTGGATGTAGTTAGTAAGAAAATAACTGGTGTTGTATGGGAAGATTTTGACGTTGATGGCATTATGGATGATGATGAGAAAAAATTAGATAATGTAATTCTTAGATTATATGATGAAAGTGGAAACCAAATCGGAACAGAAACAACACCAAGTGAAGAGGGAGTATATACGTTTTCTGCTATTCCAGAAGGAAATTATTATATAACAGCAGAATTTAATAGTGACAAGTATGGTGTAACAGGAGCTCCATCAGAAGATGTATATGACATGAGTAAATTATCAGTATTTAAGTCGTCTGAAATAACACCAGAAGATGATTCAATTTCATCTGATGATGAAAATCTTGATAATGAGGAATCTTCTAGTGACTCAAATGAAAATAGAGTTCAAGAAAATGTTGTGGCATACGCTAAAACTGATATGATAACTATTAATAGTGAAACACGTGTTGTTAGATATATTAACTTAGGATTGTCTCTAAGAAGGAAATTTAAAGTTAAAATGAATAAGTATATTACAAGAGCAGAGGTAACAAATGCTTTGGGTGTTGTTACTAAGCACGATTATGGCAATACGAAGTTAGCCAAATTAGATGTTAAAGATATTAATAATTTAAAGATAAAAGTCATCTATACGATAGAACTTCAAAATGTTAAATATTATCCAGGGTATGTTTCATTAGTAACGGAACAAATTCCGGATGGAATGAGTTTTAATCCCGAGTATGTTGAGAATAAAGGCTGGGAGATGACAGATGAAGGAACTGTTATTAATAAGACTTTAGCAGATACTTTAATCTATGAAAATGATAAAAAATATCTAACAATAGCATTTGAAATTACAAGAAAAGAAGCTGGTTCCTTTATAAATATGGCTTCTGTTGATGACTTACAAATTTTAGGAGGTGGTGAAAGTGAGTAGAAAAAATTTATTTAGATGTTTTTTGGCTTTTACTATTTGCTTTTGCTTTTTACCAACTACTGTCTTTGCAGTAAAAATAACTCGTACAAATCAAATTTGGACAGGTGACAAATATTTAAATTATAGGAATGAGTCATATCATACAAAACAAGGTAATGGTAATTTAAGTAGGGAGACAAGATATTTAGTTAAGTGGGAAACCGATGGAAATTCTAGAGTTTTTTGTGTAGAACCAACGGTTAGATTTGATGAAGATTCGATTAGTGGATATACAAAGATAACAGAAGAAAAAGATTTTAAAACCTTGACAACAAAAAACGGTCATCAATGGAATGTATATCCAGATATATCTTATTTAAAACAAGTTTTTTCATGCTGGAATGATAATGATGCTTCAATAATTGCGGCACAAGCCATAGTATGGGAATTAGTTACTGAAGAAAGAGCAGCTATAACAGCCTCTAAAATATTAAATGATGATTATAAACCTTACATGCATAACGGAAAAGTTTATGGTGCTAATAGCAGTGATATTACTAGTTTATATGAATTAATTAAAAATAAATCAAAAGTTTATGATGAATATAAATCTGTTTTGCGTTGCGCAGCAAGATTTAACGAATCAGTTTCATTTACAAATATCTCTGAAGTAACAGCTGCTAGTAATCCAAAACAAATAGATGGAAGTTTTACACCGGCAACTGAAACAACCCCAGCAACATGGAGCAAAAGTTTTCTTCATTCTACGTCTAATAAACAAAATAAGAGTATACTAAAATATTATGAAGTAAAGTCAGATTCTTCAGATGTTAAGGTCAAAATAAATGAAAATAAGACCGGAATTAAAATTACATCTAATAAGGAAATTCTAAAAGAAAATGCTGTCAAAATAACTTTTAAATATTTATACAAAGATAATGGATCATCAAAACTTAATACAGATAACACGGCATTTTATATAAAATCAGACTCTAGTAATAATAAATATCCTTTTTATCAAACTTTAGGTAAAGGCTCAACTAGTTTAACTTCATATATGTATGTATATACCGGACCAGCACCAAAATATCAGCTAAGGGTAAGAAAAATTGATAAAACAACAGGACAACCAATGTCTGGTGTAAAGTTTAAGGTATATGATAAAAAAGGAAAAGAAATAGGTACGACAAATGCAACAGATGCTTCAGGATATGCTTATTATAACGAAACTGGAAGTAATGCAATAACTAAAACCGGTGAATATCAGTTAAAAGAAATAGGAACAGTAGATGGCTATTTGAAAAACAATCAAACCATTACTGTTAATGTAACTGATGATGATAGAATTGGTACAAATAATTATGCTGAGTCTTCAAGCGTATTTGAAAATACACAGAACGAATTGAAATTAACAAAAAAGACGGTGGATGAAAATGGTAATTTCATATCTTTAGCAGGTGATTCTTGTACTGTTAAAACTTGTCCTAATGAAGGTGGAAGGCAAAACGGTCCAATATTTACTATGAAAAAGGATAATAAGTATGTTTGTGTAACAGAAAACTCAAATGGACACTATACATATCATTCACTAGCAGCAACTTGCCCTGCAAATACAACAAATGAAATTAAAACTTGTAATGGTGCGTTTGATATTAAAAAAATACCTGTTGGAACGTATTACGTAACTGAAACTGCAACAGCTTGTGGTTACACACTTCCTTCAGAAGAGAACTTGACTAAAACAGTTGTTGTAAAAGAAGGTGAAAACCCATCTCCTATAACATTTGTTAATGGTGTGACAGGAGTTATATTTAACAAAGTAAGTGAAGATGGAGAAACGCTAGATGGTGGTAAATATTCGCTTCAACAAAAAGTAAACGGAATATATAAAGACATCTTATTGAAACACGATTCTGGTTCTGTTTATTCATACGTGGAAAAATTAGAAGATGGTTCTACTGGTGCAACATATGAATTAGAAACAAATTCTGGATTACTTCAGGTAAAACATTTACCGATTGGTGAATATAGATTTGTTGAAAAACAAGCTCCAGAAGGTTATGACATCATAAAAGATAAGGATTCTCGTGCAACGTTTACAATAAGTGATAAAGGGATATTTGGCTCTGATGGGAAACCTAGAACTGATTATTATGAAGTTAAATTAGTAAATCAAAAAACGAAAGTAGAAGGTAGCTATGATTCAGCAGAATTGATAGTAACAATAATAACTGGTAGAAAGGTTGCTAATTATACATTAATAATTGCAGGATTAGCAGTTTTATTAACAATATTAATAATTATTAGAAAGAAATCTAAAAAATAAGAGTTCAGCCTACTATTTTTTATACTATTGTGATAAAATTAAGGTAATAAACTTAAATGGCAAGGAGTGATGTTTATGAAAGTAACTAAAGTATCAGTACAAAAAGAAGAAAAGGAAAATTCTAGAGTAAAAGGATATGCGATAATAGAATTAGATGGCGTACTTAAAATTAATGGTATTAGAATTATCGAAGGAAACTCTAGAATGTTTGCAGCAATGCCAAATAGAAAAATATCAGATGATAAATACATAGATTATGTATATCCAGTTAATAAAGAATTAAGAGAAGAAATAGAAAGAGCAATATTAGAAGAATATAACAAAGAAAACTAGTTATATTCTTTTTTTTATTTAATATAATTTATCAGGAGGCACTATGAATAAAGATACTGATAAATTAGAATTATTAAACCATAGTATAAGTATTACAGAAAGACAAAATATACAAATAAGTGGGATAACTAAAATAGATAGCTTTGATAATGAAGAATTTTTACTAGAAACTTCAGCAGGACCTCTTGGAATAAAAGGAAAAGATTTAGAAATAATAAAACTTGATACTTATGAAGGTACCATTATGATAAAGGGAGTAGTAGATGCGTTTTCTTACTTTGATACAGGAAAGTCTAAAAAGGAAAATTCAATAATTACTAAATTATTTAAATAATGACGTTAGAAGAGCAATTTAAAGTTTTATTTTATTCCTTTATATATGGTATGTTTTTTTTATCAAGCCTTAGGATATTTAATTTAATTAACGTTAAAAAAAGAGTAGTAAAATTTATGCTTGAAATGTTATTTGTGCTATCCCATATAATAATCTTTTATCTTTTGCTTTATAAAATAAATTATGGTAGTTTATCTTTCTACATTTTTTTATCATTTATATTTGGTATACTCTTTTGTAAAGTACTTTACTTTTCTAACACAAAAAAGTTGAAATAAAAACTTAAGAGTTATATAATGAAAATATAATGGAGATGGTATAAATGGTAAATAAATTAACTGCAAAAGAACGCCGTAGAGTAGTTCTTACATCTATTTTATGTTTCTTTATAATTGGTCTATCAGTTATATCATCAATTGATAATGTTATAAAAATAGGAGAGAAGAAAAAAGAAAAAAGAGAACTTACTAAACAATTAGAAACTCTAAAAGAAGATGAAACAACCTTAACTGATGATGTTGATAAACTTAAGAATCCAGAGTATGCAGCTAGATATGCTAGAGAAAAGTATTTATATTCAAAAAACGGAGAAAAAATTCTAAAGATAGATTAGCAAGGAATAAATCCTTGTTTTTTGCATTTTATTATGTTTTAATACTATTGGATGTGAGAAAATGGAAGCAAATTTAATAAACGCAGGTGCTTTGGCGTATTTAGGAGATTCTGTGTATGAAGTTGAAATAAGAAATTACTTAGTACTAAAAGGCATAAATAATGCTAATAAACTTCAAAAAGAGGCTGTTAAATATGTTAGTGCATATGCACAAGCAGATATTTTAGAGAAACTAATTAAAGAAGATATATTAAATGAAGATGAGTTATATACGGTAGGGCGAGCTAGAAATTATAAGCCTAATTCAAAACCTAAACATACTGATATAGTAACTTATAAGAAAGCAACGGCATTAGAAGCATTGTTCGGAATGTTATATATAAATGAAAACACAAATAGAATAAAAGAATTAATAAAATTAATAACAATGGAGTGATAATATGTATGTATTTGGAAGAAACGTAGCAAAAGAACTTATAAATAATAATCGTAAAATTAAAAAAGTTTATCTAAATGATAATTTAAAAGGAAGCGAAATAGATGAAGTTTTAAAGGAAAAGGACGTTTTAATAAATTACTTAACTACTAGTCAGATGGATAAACTAGAGAAAAAGAATCATCAAGGAGTTATTTTGGAGATTCCTGATTATGAATATTTAAGTGAACAAGATATGCTAAATAATATGCCAGATAAAGCCTTTATCGTTATATTAGATCATTTAGAAGATCCACATAACTTTGGTGCCATTATACGTACTTGTGAGGCCGCAGGCGTAGACTATATAATAATTCCTAAAAATAGAAGTGTATCAGTAAATTCAACCGTTATGAAAACTAGTGTTGGTGCGTTAGATAACGTAAAAATTGTTGAGGTAACTAATCTTAATAACACAATAAAGAAATTAAAAGATAATGGTGTTTGGGTAGTTGGAACAGATTTAGAAAATAGTGTTTCATATGACAAAATAGATTACACTACTTCTATTGCGTTAATAATAGGTAGCGAAGGATTTGGAATGAGTAATCTTGTTAAGAAAAATTGTGATTTTATAGCAAACATACCAATGTATGGGAAAATAAATAGTTTAAATGCCTCAGTTGCAGCAGGCATAATGATTTATGAAGTTGTAAGACAACGAAAGTAGGTGCTTATATGCAGGCTAAAAAAGATTATGAAAACTTACCAGATGATGGTGAATTGTTATATATGATATCCGATAATAATGATGAAACAAAATTTCTTATCTCTCAAAAGTATAAACCAGTAATAACGTATTATGCTAATAAATATAGTACTTATGTAGAGGGAAAAGGACTTGATTTTAATGATTTATACCAAGAGGGGTTAATTGGTCTTATAGGAGCTGTTGACAGCTTTAAAGAGCAGAAGGATATTAAGTTTTCAACGTTTGCGTTTTTATGTATTAAAAGAAAAATATTAACCGCTGTTAAAAATGCTAACAGAAAAAAACATAGTATATTAAATGAATCATATTCACTAGATTACACAATGGAAGATGATATAAGAAGTTTTGATAATTTCTTAACAACTTCTAAAGGTGGATTAGAGGACTTATTAGTAAGCAAAGAAGATAATGATTACTTTAACAAACGTTTATCTGAAGAGTTAACCGATTTTGAAAGAACAGTATATGATCTTAGAATAAATAATTTTGGCTATGATGAGATAGCTAACACTTTAGGTAAAACACCAAAAGCAATAGAAAGAACATTAGTTAGAATAAGAAGCAAACTAACTAATATTTTAAAAGAAATAAATTGACTATTATGATTATTTGTGCTAATATTTAGACAGTTAGCACTTAAAAAGGTGTTTTTATTTTGGATTATAGGAGATATAATATGGCAAAGCAAAAGAAAAATAAAAAAAGTTTAATCGCAAAACTAAAAGAATTTTTTACTGGTGTTAAAGAAGAAAGAAAAAAAGTTATTTGGACATCAAAGAAAAACTTAGTAAAGTATTCTATTGCAACATTATTATTTATGTTATTTATATGTTTATTTTTTGTTGCAACTGATTTAGTAATTGCAGGAATAACAAAAGTAAAGGAGTTAATTGGTTAGTATGGAAGAGAAAAAATGGTACGTAGTAAATACATATTCTGGACACGAAGCTAAAGTTAAAGAAAAACTTGATATGAGAATTAATTCAATGGATATGCAAGAAAACATATTTAGAGTAATAGTTCCAGAAAGAAAAGAAGTAGAAATAAAAGATGGTAAGAAAAAAGAAAAAATGAAAAAACTATTTCCAGGATACGTTTTGGTAGAAATGATAATGTCAGACGAATCTTGGTATATAGTACGTAATACGCCTGGTGTTACTGGATTCTTAGGCTCATCAGGTAAAGGTGCAAAACCAGTTCCTTTATATGATGATGAAGTAGAAAGAATATTTAAAGAAATTGGTTATACAGGTGAAAACGTTGTTACTAACTATGAGGTTGGAGATAACGTTAAGATAACTGACGGTCCATTTAAAATGCTTGCAGGTAAGATTACTGAGCTTGATTTGGATGCTAAAAAGGCAAATGTTTCAATAGACTTATTTGGTCAAGAAACAAACGTTGAACTTGAACTTACTCAATTTACAAAAGAGTAATAATAAAAAAAGCACTTGCTTTTATCATATATGCTGTGATAAAATTATATGCGCAGCTATATATTTTATATAGATGATGAAAGAAAAAAGATTAGTGGAAGGCGCGGATTTAAAAAATAAAGCTATTTGACCACTCGCGAAAAAATATAATATAGGAGGTGTTTTTCGTGGCAAAGGAATTAGTAAGAAAATTAAAATTACAATTACCAGCAGGTAAAGCTACACCTGCTCCACCAGTAGGTACTGCACTTGGACCATTAGGTGTTAACTCTGGTGAATTTTGTGTTAAATATAATGACGCAACTAAAGATAAGATGGGAGATATCGTTCCAGTTGAAATATCTGTTTACGATGATAGAAGTTTTGAACTTAGATTCTTAACTCCACCAACATCTTTCTTAATAAAGAAAGTTGCTAAAATTAAAAAAGGATCTACAAAGGGTTCTTCAGAAATTGTTGGTTCATTAACTAAGGATCAATTAAAAGAAATCGCTGAAATCAAATTACCTGATTTAAATGCATATACTGTTGAAGAAGCTATGAAAATAGTTGCTGGTACTGCTAAGAATATGGGTATTGAAATAAAAGATTAATAATAAAAATAAAAAAACAAAAAATAACAATAGTCATATAGATTTATCTATGTGGGAGGAAAATCCGCTATATACCACAAGGAGGTAAGAAAATGAAAAAGAAAAGTAAGAAGTATACTGAAGCTTTAAGCAAAATCGAAAAAGGTAAATTATATCCTTTAGAAGAAGCTGTTAAGCTAGTAAAAGAAACTTCTGTATCAACATTTGATGGTACTGTTGAAATAGCAGTAAGATTAAATCTAGATACTAAGAAAAACGACCAACAATTAAGAGGTGCAATCGTTTTACCTCACGGAACTGGTAAAACTAAGAAAGTATTAGTTTTAGCAAAAGGTGATGCTGCAAAAGCTGCAACAGACGCTGGTGCTGATTATGTTGGTGACGTAGACATGATTACTAAGATCGAAAAGGAAAATTGGTTTGATTTTGATGTAATTATCGCAACACCAGAAATGATGCCTATGTTAGGTAAGTTAGGTAGGGTTTTAGGGCCAAAAGGATTAATGCCAAACCCAAAAACTGGTACTGTTACAATGGATACTAAAAAAGCTGTTGAAGACGTTAAAAAAGGACGTGTTGAATACAGAACTGATTCATATGCTAACGTACATGCTTTAGTAGGTAAAGTTTCGTTTGATGATGAAAAATTAGTTGATAACGTAAAAGCATTTATGGATGTTATTATTAAATCAAAACCACAAGCAGCAAAGGGAATTTACTTAAAAGGTGTTTCACTTGCTTCAACAATGGGTCCTGGAATCAAGGTTGATTTATCATCATTTGACAAATAATTAAAAATAATATAAACTATCAGTAGTTAACCAAGAAAGGTTAATTGAAGTACCAAAGACAGTAGGAGTGATATAATCACGTAACTTATATTCCTACCGAGGACAAAAATCAAAATAGGATTTTAAGGTCTTTACGTCTTTGATGTAGAGACCTTTTAATTTATAAAAGGTACTTATTATACTAACGAAGGAGGAATGAACAATGGCAAACCAAGCTATAATTGCTAAAAAAGAAGAAGTTGTAAACGAAATAGCAGAACGTGTTGAAAACGCTGCAAGTGCTATATTGTTTGATTACCGTGGTTTAACTGATTCAGAAATTACTGAATTACGTCGTAAATTACGTGAACAAGATGCTTCTTATAAAGTATATAAAAATACTTTAACAAAAAGAGCATTAGACAAATTATCTTTTAACTTAGATGATTGTCTAGAAGGTCCATCTGCTATCGCAACATCAGATGATGCTATTGCACCTATAAAGGTTTTAGCAGACTTTGCAAAAGATCATCCTGCACTTGAATTAAAGGGTGGTATTGTAGATGGAAAAGAAACAAGCTTAAGCGAATTACAAGAATTAGCAACAGTTCCATCAAGAGACGGATTATTAACAATGTTCGCCGCTGGATTAATGGAACATGTAAAGAATGTTGCTATCTGCCTTGACTTACACAGTCAAAATCTAGAAGAAGAATAATTTTAAAGAAAATAGGAGGAAAATTAAAATGGCAAAATTAAGTACACAAGAAATTATTGATGCAATAAAAGAAATGAAAATTCTTGAAGTTAAAGAATTAGTAGACGCAATGAAAGAAGAATTTGGAGTTGATCCAAGTGCTGTAGCTGTTGCTGCTGCCCCAGCTGCTGGAGCTGCTGCTGAAGAAAAGACTGAAGCTACTGTAGTATTAAAAGACGCTGGATCAGCTAAGATCCAAGTAATTAAAGCAATCAGAGATATTACTGGTTTAGGATTAATGGAAGCTAAGAAGTTAGCTGATGAAGGTGGAAACGTTAAAGAAAACGCTCCAATGGAAGAAGCTAATGAAATTAAAGCTAAGTTAGAAGAAGCTGGCGCTACTGTTGAACTTGCATAAGTTAGATAAATAAGTACTTAAAGAACTACAATTTGTGGTTCTTTTTTGTTGACAAATAAGATTTTTAATATATAATATAACTTAAGTTGAAAGGAGATTAGAATAAAAATGAAAAAGATTTCTAAAAGATTACTTGCTGGTGCACTAGCCGGTGTTATGGTAACTTCATTTGGTGGTTGCTCGTTTAAAGATAATGATGCTAAATCATTAAATAATGAATCGGTTTCTCAGGCAGAAGATAAAGTATATACAGAAGATTCTCTTGAAAATTGTTATATGTTAAAATATACTAATGCAAGAGGTGGCAAGACAACAATAGCGGTTGAAATTATCGGCTCAGATGTTTATCAGTTAATTGATGGAGAACATTTATACAATTCAAAATATATGAATGATGAAGATATATTGGAAGACTATTTTGAAAAATTTGGCACAGATGGAGAATATGATTCATTGATTAGTTACTTACGTTCTGATTACGGAGTAAAGTCTAGTTATACATTGAGTGAAATAAAAGATAGTGTAAATATAACTAGATATGAATTGAAAAATAATAATGATCCAGTATTAAGTAAAAAATAGGCCTTAAACAGGTCTTTTTTTGTGGTATAATTTATACAGAATGATTTAAATGAAAAGAGAGATTTATAATGGCGCATTATTTTACAAATGAGGAAAACCTAAAATCAGAAATAGAGAAGGTAATAGCAGAAATAAATGGTATTCCATTTTATTTTTATACCGATAATGGGGTGTTTTCTAAGGGAGAACTTGATTTTGGAACAGAACTTTTATTAAAGAATTTTAAATATGATAATCCTAATAATAAAACGTTATTAGATATAGGGTGTGGATGTGGACCAATTGGAATATATTCATCTCATTTAGGTTTTACTGTGGATATGTCTGATGTTAATAAAAGAGCCATTCATTTATCTAAGATGTCTTTAAAAGAACAAAACTTAAATGCAAACGTATTTGAATCCGACGCTTATAAAAACATTACTAATAAATATGATTATATAGTATCTAATCCACCAATAAGAGTTGGAAAGGAAAAGTTATATGAAATAGTAATGAACGCTAAAGAACATTTAAAAGACGGTGGCTCGTTATGGATAGTTGTTAGAAAACAGCAAGGCGCAGAATCTATGGTAAGAGATATGAAAAACGCATATAAAACAGTAGAAGTGATAGCTAAGAAAAAAGGATTTTTTATAATAAAGGCAAGTTTAATTTAAAATATATGACACAAATAATAAAATATTTGTGTTTTTTTGTAAAAATAAGTAAAATTTATTGACAAGGGTAGATTTTTCCTGTAATATTTTAAATTGGTACTGTGTCTTTAATTTTAGACATGTTCTTTAAAAATTTATAGTTTAGGGGTGGATTGCGTGGCTTATAAAGTAAGAAAAGTAAACGAATACCGTGAAAGAAGAGACTTCTCAAGAGTAAAAAAATCTCTAGAATTAGCAGATTTACTTGAGGTACAGACCAAATCTTATGAATGGTTTATCGAAGATGGAATAAAAGAAGTGTTAGAGGAAATAAGCCCAGTAGAAAATTTCTCTGGAACATTATCTTTGGAATTTGGTGAATATTCATTTGACGAACCAAGACATACTATTAAAGAATGTAAGGAGAAGAAAACTACATATGCAGCTCCATTAAAGGTTCAAACTCGCTTATTTAACAATGAAACAGGTGAAGTAAAAGAACAAGAAATATTCTTAGGCGATATGCCGCTTATGACTGATTCAGGATCATTTATATTTAATGGTTCAGAGCGTGTTATTGTATCACAATTAGTACGTTCTCCAAGTGTATATTATGGAAGAGAAATAGATAAGAATGGACGTTCTATAATATCTTCACAAATCATACCTACAAGAGGTACTTGGCTTGAATATAAACTAAATAGTAAAGATGTTGTAGATGTTAGAATAGACCGTAACAGGAAGGTTGTTGTAACAGCGTTTTTAAGAGCATTTGGACTTTCTAGCGATGATGATATCTTAAAATTATATGGGCAAGATGAATATTTAATTAATTCTTTAGGAAAAGATTCTACAAAGAATACTGATGAAGCTTTACTTGAAATATATGAAAAGTTAAAACCAGGTGAACCAGCAACTTTAGATAGTGCTAAAAACCAGTTAATAACTAGATTCTTCGATAATTTTAGATATGATTTAGCTAAGGTTGGACGTTATAAATTTAATAAAAAACTTGATGTTGCAGATCGTCTATTAAATCAAAAATTAGCAGAAGACATAATAGTAGATGGAAAAGTTGTAATAGAAAAGGGTACTAAAGTTACTCACGATGTATTAGAAACTTTAAAACCTATTTTAGCTGATGGATACGGAATGGTTGATGCTACAATGGATAAAGAATTAGATGATCATACTATGGTTCAAGTAATTAGCATTTACTCTCCAGTAGAACCAGATAAAGTAATAAAAGTAATTGGTAACGACCAATCGCTTACTGTTAAAACACTTACTATATCAGATATATATGCATCTGTATCATATTATTTAAACCTTTTACAAAACGTAGGTGCTATAGATGAAATAGATCATTTATCTAACCGTCGTTTAAGACAAGTAGGTGAATTGTTACAAAACCAATTTAGAGTTGGTGTTGCTCGTATGGAAAGAGTAATTCGTGAAAGAATGACTACTTTAGACGTTGAAACTGCAACTCCAAAAACATTAATAAACATAAGACCAATAACAGCTGTTATTAAAGAATTCTTTGGATCAAGTCCATTATCACAATTTATGGACCAAATTAATCCATTATCAGAATTAAATAATAAACGTCGTTTATCAGCGCTTGGACCTGGTGGACTTTCTCGTGATAGAGCTGCTATGGAAGTACGTGACGTTAACGTATCTCACTATGGTAGAATTTGTCCAATTGAGTCTCCAGAAGGTGCTAATATAGGTCTTATTACATCTCTTGCAAACTATGCAAAAGTAAATGAATATGGTTTTATCATGACTCCATATAGAAGAGTAAAAGACGGTAAATTACAAGATCAAATAGATTATTTAACAGCAGATGAAGAAAACGGACATATTATTGCACAAGCTCACGTAGAGATGAAAGATGGAGAAATTATAGAAGAACATTGTCCAGCTCGTCAAGATGGAGAAAATATTCTTGCAAAACCAAGTGAAATAGATTATATCGATGTTGCTCCACAACAAATAGTATCTGTTACAACAAGTTGTATTCCATTCCTTGATCACGATGATGGAAAACGTGCATTAATGGGATGTAACATGCAGCGTCAAGCATTACCTTTATTAAAACCAGAAGCAGCATTAGTTGCAACAGGTGTTGAAGCTCAAGCAGCAAAGGATTCAGGAGTTTGTGTTTTAGCAAAAGCTGATGGTGTTGTTGAATATGCTGATGGTAAAAAAATCGTTGTTAAAACAGCAAAAGCAAAGGATATATACTTACTTAAAAACTTTGAGGAATCAAATGCTGGTACTTGCTATCACCAAAGACCAATTGTTAGAATTGGAGATAAGGTAAAACGTGGACAAATAATAGCAGATGGTCCATCAACAGATAAGGGTGAAGTTGCATTAGGTAAGAACTTAGTAGTTGCATTTATGACTTATAATGGTTATGACTATGAAGATGCTGTAATATTAAATGAAAAAATGGTAAAAGAAGACGTATTAACATCTATTTACCTAGAAGATTACGAAATTCAATGTCGTGATACTAAGTTAGGGCCTGAGGAAATTACTCGTGATATTCCAAACGTAAGTGAAGAAGCTCGTAAGAACCTAGATGCTAATGGTATTATTAGAATAGGTACAGAAGTAAAAGAAGGAGATATCCTAGTTGGTAAGGTAACTCCAAAAGGAATGGTAGAACTTACTTCTGAAGAAAAATTATTACACGCAATCTTTGGTGAAAAAACTCGTGAAGTAAGAGATACATCTCTTAGAGTTCCACATGGTGGAGCTGGTATAGTTCATGATATAAAAATTTATACTAAGAAGGATTCTGATGAATTACCAAGCGGTGTTTCAAAAGAAATCCGTGTTTATATAGTTCAAAAACGTAAGATTCAAGTTGGTGACAAAATGGCTGGTCGTCACGGAAATAAAGGTGTTGTATCACTTGTTGTTCCACAAGAAGATATGCCATATTTACCAGATGGTACTCCAGTTGATATCTTACTTAACCCACTTGGTGTTCCTTCTCGTATGAACCCAGGACAAGTTTTGGAAATGCACTTAGGTATGGCTGCTAAGAAATTAGGAGTATATACTGCAACTCCAGTATTTGATGGTGCAACTTGGGAAGATATCCAAGAAATGATGGCAGAAGCTGGAATGGATCCAGATGGAAAGACCGTTTTATACAATGGTAAAACAGGTGAACCTTTTGATAATCGTGTAGCAGTTGGTGTTATGTACATGATTAAACTTGACCACATGGTTGACGATAAATTACACGCACGTGCAACTGGTCCATACTCACTAGTTACACAACAACCTTTAGGTGGTAAAGCTCAATTTGGTGGACAAAGATTTGGTGAAATGGAAGTTTGGGCACTTTATGCTTATGGTGCTGCTCACGTACTTCAAGAAATCTTAACAGTTAAGTCAGATGATGTTGTAGGACGTGTTAAGGTATACGAATCAATTGTTAAGGGTAAACCAATTAATCAAGCAGGTGTTCCAGAAAGTTTCCGTGTTTTAGTTAAAGAATTCCAAGCTTTAGGTTTAAACATTGCAATGATAAATGAAGATGGTAAAGAAGTAGATGTTAAGACTCTAGAAGAAGAGGAAGACAAAGAAGGTTCTCCTTTATCAATCGAAGAAATAGATAGTGTATCAATGGTAAAGAAAAAAGAAACTGTTGATATAGTAAGTAAAGAAGAGGAAGCAGAAGAAAGTGATGAGCTTTCGGAAGAAGAATCTGATGATTACGAAGCTGAATTAGAAGACAATTTAGATGAATCGGAAGATTTACAAGTGGAAGGGGATGAAGAATAATGTTAGATGCAAATAGATTTGAAGGAATTAAAATATCTATCGCTTCACCCGAACAAATCCGTGAATGGTCTTATGGAGAAGTAAAAAAACCAGAAACAATAAACTATCGTACTTTAAAACCAGAAAGAGATGGTTTATTCTGTGAAAAAATCTTTGGACCTACAAAGGATTATGAATGTGCTTGTGGTAAATATAAAAGATTAAGATATAAGGATATTGTATGTGATAGATGTGGAGTAGAAGTTACTAAGTCTAAAGTTCGCCGTGAACGTATGGGTCATATCGAACTTGCTACTCCTGTATCTCACATTTGGTTCTTTAAAGGTGTACCAAGCCGTATGGGATTAGTACTTGATATGTCTCCAAGAGACTTAGAAGAAGTATTATACTTTGTATCATACGTAGTTATTAATCCAGGTGCAGCTCCACTTGAAAAGAAACAAACTTTATCAGATAAAGAATATCGTGCATACTATGAAAAGTATGGAAATACTTTTGAAGTAGGTATGGGAGCTGAAGCTATATTAAAACTTTTAAAAGAAATAGATGTTAAAGCTGAAATAGCAAAAATAGAAGAAGAATTAGAAGGTGCTTCAGAACAAAAGAGAACAAGATTATTAAAGAGATTAGATATATTAGATTCCTTTGATAAATCAGGAAATAAACCTGAATGGATGATATTAACAGCACTTCCTGTTATACCTCCAGAGTTAAGACCAATGATTCAATTAGATGGTGGTCGTTTTGCAACAAGTGATTTGAACGATTTATATAGACGTGTTATTAACCGTAATAATCGTTTAAAGAAATTACTTGAATTAAATGCTCCTTCAATCATTGTTCAAAATGAAAAAAGAATGCTTCAAGAAGCAGTTGATGCTTTATTTGATAACGGAAGACGTGGTAGAAATGTTACTGGTCCATCAAATAGACCACTTAAATCAATTTCTTCTATGTTAAAAGGTAAACAAGGTCGTTTCCGTCAAAACTTACTTGGTAAGCGTGTTGACTATTCTGGACGTAGTGTTATTGCTGTTGGACCAGAACTTAAGATGTATCAATGTGGTATTCCTAAAGAAATGGCACTTGAATTATTCAAACCACACGTTATTCATGGTTTAGTAGAAAGAGATATTGTTCACAATATTAAATCTGCTAAAAAGATGATTGAAAATCAAGATGAAAGAGTATGGGACGTTGTTGAAGATGTTATTAAAGAACATCCAGTAATGTTAAACCGTGCTCCAACACTTCACAGATTAGGTATTCAAGCATTTGAACCTAAGTTAGTAAGTGGTAAGGCTATTAGATTACACCCACTTGTTTGTGCTGGATTTAACGCAGACTTTGATGGTGACCAAATGGCTGTTCACGTACCACTTTCTGAAGCAGCACAAGCTGAAGCAAGATTACTTATGCTATCTTCAAATAATATACTAGACCCAAAAGATGGTAAACCAATCGTTACTCCATCACAAGATATGGTTTTAGGTAATTATTACATAACTACTGAAAAACCTGGTGATAAAGGAGAAGGTAGAGTATTTAAGAACGCTAACGAAGCTATTGAAGCATATGAAAGAAGAGAAGTTACTCTTCATGCAAGAATAGCATTACCAGCAAAATCACTTAAATATAATACATTTACTGATGAACAAAAAGAAATGTATTTGGTAACTACTGTTGGTAAGTTATTATTTAATGAAATATTACCAGATGGATTCCAATATATTAATGAACCTACTAAAGCTAATTATGAAGGATTTACTCCTATGGCTCACTTCTTAAAGAGAGGTTCTAATATTCCAGAAGAAATTAAGAAGAAAGAAATTAATAAACCTTTCGCTAAGGGTGACTTAAAGAAGATAATTGCACAAGTATTTAAACGTTATAAAACAACTGAAACTTCAATATATCTAGATAAATTAAAGAACTTAGGATTTAAGTATTCTACTTTATCAGGTATTTCAATTTCAATTGCGGACGTTGTAAAAAGTGAACACAAAAACGAAATTATTGATAAATCTCAAAAGGTTGTTGACACAATAAATAAACAATATAGACGTGGTTTAATAACTGATAGAGAACGTTATGAAAAAGTTTGTGAAGTATGGAATAATACAACAAGCGAAGTAGAAAAAGAATTAAAACAAAAAGTACAAACTTTAACAGATAACCCAATTATGATGATGGTTAACTCTGGTGCTCGTGGTTCTATTGGACAATATAACCAGATGGCAGGTATGCGTGGACTTCTTGCAAAACCAAATGGTGATGCAGTAGAAATTCCAGTTACATCTTCATTCGTTGATGGATTATCAGTATCTGAATACTTTATATCTACTCACGGAACTCGTAAAGGTAATGCCGATACAGCACTTAAGACAGCTGACTCTGGTTACTTAACAAGACGTTTAGTTGATGTTGTTCAAGATGTTATCGTAAGAGAAGAAGATTGTGGTACTATTCAAGGTGTTGTTGTTAAAGCATTCGTTGATGAATCAGATGGCACTGTAATAGAAAGTCTTCATGAACGTATAACTGGTAGATATACAAACAAAAAAGTTGTTGATCCAGAAACTAAGCAATTAATTATAGATAAAAACGAATTAATTACTGAACCAATCGCTGACAAGATTGATAAGGCAGGAATTACAGAAGTTGAAATAAGAACTGCTTTAACTTGTAAGACAGAAAATGGTGTATGTAAACATTGTTATGGTATTAACCTTGCAACTGGTAACATTGCTGAAATAGGTGAAGCTGTTGGTATTATGGCAGCTCAATCTATCGGTGAACCAGGTACACAGCTTACAATGCGTACATTCCACAATGGTGGTGTTGCATCAGGAGCAGATATAACTCAAGGTTTACCTCGTGTACAAGAGTTATTTGAAGCTAGAAATCCAAAGGCTAAATCTACAATTGCTGAAATAGATGGTAAGATAACTAAGATAGATGAAGTAAATGGTAAATATAAAATTGCTATTACTAATGACGTAGAAACAAGAGAACATACAACTAACTATGGTGTTAAACTTTGTGTTGAATTAGGACAAAGCGTAAAAGCAGGAGATAAGTTAAACGTTGGTTCTGTAAATCCAAAAGAATTACTTGCGGTAACTGACCCAATAACTGCACAAAACTATATTCTATCTGAAGTACAAAAAGTTTATAAATCACAAGGTGTTGATGTTTCAGATAAGCACATTGAAATACTTGCTCGTCGTATGATTGCTCGTATTAAGATAGTTGATGGTGGAGAAACTGAATTAGTTGATGGTAAATTAGTTTCAATGCACGAGTTTACTAGAATTAATAAGGAAGCTATTATAAATGGTAAGAAACCAGCAACTGGTCGTCCAATAATGCTTGGTATAACTAAGGCATCGTTAGAAACGGATTCATTCTTATCGGCAGCATCATTCCAAGAAACTACTCGTATCTTAACTGATGCATCAATTAAAGGTAAGGTTGATAATTTAACAGGTCTTAAAGAAAATGTTATTATTGGTAAGTTAATACCAGCAGGTACAGGTTCTAAATATTATTCTAATGTTAAATATTCTCTTGAAAGTGAACAAGTAGAAGATGATGCATTAGATGTATTAGAAGATCAATTAACAGATTAAGAAAGTCAAATTTGACTTTCTTTTTTTTTATAAATATTAAAAAAATATATATAGAATATGGAGTTTTTTTCTTTTTGTGTTACAATATACGTTAAGGTGATTTTATGAAAGATGTTTATAAGTTTTTGGATTCTTTACATATAAAAAAGGAAGATATTATAACAGTTGCAGTATCTTATGGACCAGATTCTATGTTTTTACTTAATTTATTAAAAAATAAATATAAAGAAAATAAAATTATTTGTTGTCACGTGCATCATAATCATAGAAAAGAAAGTGATTTAGAAAAGGAAAAGCTAGAAAAATTTTGTATGAAAAATAATATTATTTTTGAATTTATGAAAATAGATAAATATAAGAATAATAAGTTTACTGAAGAAGAAGCAAGAGAAAAAAGGTATGAATTCTTTGATGAAGTACTAAAAAAATATAATTCTAAGTATTTATTTACAGCTCATCATGGGGATGATTTGGTTGAAACGATTCTTATGAAAATATCTAGAGGTTCTACGATTAAAGGTTATAGTGGAATAAATCTAATATCTAAAAGGGATAATTATTCTATTATAAGACCTTTATTGTATTTAACAAAAGATGATATAAATAAATATTGTATAAAAGAAAATATTCCTTTTGCTGTGGATAACTCCAATACAAGTGATGAATATAAGAGAAATAGGTACAGAAAGTATGTTTTGCCTAAATTAAAAGATGAAAATAAACTTATCCACAGGAAATTTATAGATTTTTCATTAGAATTAAAAAAATATGATGATTATGTATCTAAAATGGTATTAAAGATTTATCCTAAGGTAGTTAAGGATAATAATTTGGATATTTCTTTGTTGTTGAAAGAAGATGATTTAATAATAGAGAAAGTACTAGAAAAATATTTATTTTATATGTATAAAAAAGACATAGGAAAAGTAACTTCTAAAAATAAAAAAGACATCTTAAAAATGATAAAAAGTAAAAGACCTAATAGTACATTATCAATGCCAAACAATAAAAAAATAATAAAAGACTATAATAAGATATATTTCGCGGATGATATAACTTATAATAATTGGTGTTTTACGTTTGATAAAGAACTTCATTTACCTAATGGATACGTAATAAAAAAGATAGATAAACTAAATAATACAACTAATTTTTATGCAGCGTTTAACTCATCTGAAATATCACTTCCTATTATTGTTAGAACTAAAAACGATGGTGATAGGATAAGCGTCTTAAATCTATCTGGGTTTAAAAAGTTAAAGGATATATACATAGATGAAAAACTTAGTATGAAACAAAGGCATAATCAGCCCGTTGTAACAGATAGTAATAATGAAATAATATGGCTTCCAGGCCTTAAAAAATCTAAATATGATAGGTCAAAAAGAGGAAACTATGATATAATATTAGAGTATTACAAGGAGGAACAATAAATGCAGAATAATCAAAATATGAAAAAGGGAATGTTTCCTTATGTAATGTTATTAGTAATTGGTCTTGCCATAATGTTTTTATATAACATGACTAATGATATGAATAAGGAATTAACATATAATGAGTTTAATAAGGCATTAAATAAAAATAATATTAAAGAAGTTGTTATAACGCCTTCTACGCAAGCTTACACATACCAATTAACAGGTACGCTAAGGGATTCTAAAAAAGGAGAAACGTTTAGTGTTAAAACACCACTTTCTGATACTGTTATTAAACAAATAGTAAGTGCAAGTGAGAAAAAGGACTTTAAGATAGTATCTAAATCAGATCCTACATCAAGTACTTGGTTTATGTTTTTAACTAACATACTTCCTTACATAGTTTTAATTGGTATTGCATTTTGGTTCTTTACAAAGCAACTAGGTGGTCAAAAAGGATCAATGGACTTTGGAAGAAGTAGGGCTAAATTAAATCCTGATAAGGGAAAAGTAACATTTAAGGATGTTGCAGGATTACCAGAAGAAAAAGAAGAGTTACAAGAGTTAATTGATTTTCTAAAAAATCCAAAGAAATTTACTAAATTAGGGGCTAGAATACCTAAAGGTGTTTTACTTGTAGGTCCTCCAGGAACTGGTAAAACATTACTTGCTAAGGCAGTTGCAGGAGAAGCAAACGCACCATTTTACTTTATATCTGGTTCTGATTTCGTTGAATTATACGTTGGTATTGGAGCATCAAGAGTAAGAGATATGTTTAAACAGGCAAAGCAAAATGCACCTTGTCTAATATTTATTGATGAAATTGATGCAGTAGGTCGTCAACGTGGTACAGGTATTGGTGGAGGCCATGATGAAAGAGAGCAAACTCTTAACCAATTATTAACTGAAATGGATGGCTTTGGAGCAAACGAAGGAATTATAATAATTGCTGCAACTAACAGACCTGACGTACTTGACCCAGCACTTTTAAGACCAGGAAGATTTGATAGGCAAGTAACTGTTGCTCTTCCAGAACAAAAAGCAAGGGAAGAAATATTAAAAGTACACGCAAGAAATAAAATATTATCTAAAAACGTACACTTAGATAATATTGCAAAAAGAACAGTTGGTTTTTCTGGAGCTGATTTAGAGAACTTACTTAATGAGGCTGCATTACTTGCGGTTAGAAGAGAAAAAGATGCTATTACAATGTCTGAAATAGATGAGGCAATAGATAGAGTTATTATGGGACCTGCTAAGGTAACTAAAAAATATACTAAAGAAGAAAAGAAGTTAGTAGCATATCATGAAGCTGGACACGCTGTATTAGGAATAAAATTAGATAATGCAAATGATGTTCAAAAGGTAACTATTATTCCACGTGGCCAGGCTGGTGGATATAACTTAATGCTTCCGAAAGAAGAAAAATATACAGCAACTAAAACAGAATTATTAGAACAAATAATGGGATTACTTGGTGGTCGTGTTGCAGAAGAAGTTGTGTTTGGTGAAATAACAACGGGAGCGCACAATGACTTTTCAAAGGCAACAAAGATTGCTAGAAGCATGGTAACAGAATATGGAATGTCTAGTCTAGGACCAGTTCAATTAGAAACTCCAGAAGGAAATTCTTTCTTAGGAAGAGATTATAATAAAAATAGAAACTTCTCTGACCAAGTAGCATTAGAAATAGATAATGAAGTTAGAAAAATAATTAATGATTGTTATAGTAAAGCTAAAAAGATAATAGAAAAAAATAGAGATTTACTTGATTTAATAGCTTCTAACTTAATTGAGCACGAAACATTAACAAAAGAACAAATAGATTACATAGCAGAAAATGGTAAGATGCCAGTTGAAGAAATGCTAGATGATATAAACCTTTCAAAACTAAAAGAAATGGCTAAGGCTCAAGGTATTAAAGGTTATTCTTCAATGAATAAAGATGAACTTAAAAAGGCTTTATCAAATGATTTATCAGAAGAAGAGAAAAAAGACGACTAATTGCTAGTCGTTTTTTTTATCTTCTCTAATTACAGATTTACTTTTACTTTTATATCCAGGTTCTGTTCCTTTTATGTAATATAAAATAGTTTTAAGTTTAGAGTCATTAGTTGCTTCTTTACCAGTGTTAACGTCTGTTAAAACACCAACGACATTATTTGGTTTTTCATACCATTTGACATCCTTTTCTCTTAAGTAACCTTCTATTGTGTCTGCCCATATGTTTTTAGCATATTTATATTCTTTATTAGATAACTTTCTATTATCATCATATCCAGTCCAGACTCCAACTACAACATCGGGATTATATCCAACAGTCCATAAATCATAATCAGTAGTACCACTTTTAACAGCATATTTTTTTGTTAGTTTAGGTTTAATAGAGGCGCAAGTAGGTGATGTATAACTCTTTAATGATGTATCATACGTATTAGATAAAAGTTCACTTAATATATATGTGTATGATTTATTTAATACTTTATCCTTTTTATTTTTATATTCATAAAGTACATCTCCATTACCATCTTCTACCTTTTTTATTAGGTGATCTTTAACACTATACCCGGAGTTCGCTAAGGTAGCATATGCGTTAGTAAATTCTAAGATAGATAATTCATTAGTTCCAAGAGGAAGTGATGCATTAGCCTCTAATTTGCTTTTTATACCCATTTTTCTTGCGTATTTAATCATCATATCTTCTCCTAAGAACAGGTGAGTTTTAATTGCGTATATATTATCAGAGTAACAAATAGCAAGTGCCATTGTTATTTTATCATTAGGATAAATATTACCATAATTGCTGGGAGAATAAGAAAGCCCATTATCTAAAGTAAAGGTCGTTGGTTTGCTTAAAAATGTAGTTGATGCAGTAAGTCCATTTTCTAGTGCAGCATAATATAAAATCGGTTTCATGGTGGAACCTACTTGTCTTTTAGATTGCATTGCTCTATTATATTGTGATTTAGAATAATCTTTTCCGCCAGCAATTGCTATTACTTCACCATTATTTGGATTCATAACAACAGCGGATGTTTGCATTTCTTTTTTTCCTTCTAAATTATTTTTAATTGCATTATCTAATGCTGTTTGCGCATTAATATCAAGACTTGTATATATTTTAAGACCTTCTTGCCTAATTGTGTTTTCACTTACTATTTTTAAGTCTTGTAATTCTCTTATTACAGCATCTTGATAATACATTAATGTAGATAAATTAAGGTTTTCCTTTTTACCGTAATAGCTTAGCTTTACATCGCTGGTTTCATTCATTTTATCTTTTGTAATTATTTTATTGTTTACAAGTGCATTTAATATTTCTTTCTGCCTTTTTTTAGCGGCATTTAAATCATTTAATGGAGAGTAATTATCAGGAGACTTTGGTATTCCAGCAAGCATCGTACTTTCAGCTAAATTTAATTCTTTAGCAGGTTTATTAAAATAGTATTCAGATGCATTTTCAATTCCAAGTATTCCGTTTCCATAATTAATTGTGTTTAAGTAGCCTTCTAATATTTCTTCTTTTGAATACTGAGTTTCTAATTTAAAAGCATACCAAGCCTCTTTTATTTTTCTTTCCCAAGTTTTATCAAATGTCAAAAATAAATTTCTAGCATACTGCTGCGTAATTGTTGAAGCTCCTTGCGTTAAATTTTTAGATTTTATGTTTATAAACATAGATTTTACTATTCTAGGAATATCAAAACCATTGTGCTTATAAAAGTTTTTATCTTCAGAATATATAGTCGCGTTAATTAAGTCTTTTGATATGTCCTTTAATTTAACCCATTTTTTAGTACCATTATTACCTTCATAGAAACTTTTTTTATCTTTATCATACATATATATACTATTTGAATTTTCTATATCTATTTTAGAGCCGTACTTAGTACATAAGAATAATATTGTATAAGAAAGGCAGAATAATAACATTAAAGCGATTATGATTTTACATATTATATTTACTTTTTTCATTTAAATCGCCTTCTTTCTAATTTTAGTATTGGTAAAAAATAATAAAATATTAAAAGAATGTATAGATTTTTGTATAAAATAAAATGAAAATAATTATTTAAAATTCAAAAAGTTTTAAAAGTATTATAATATTTTTATATTCAATGGGTTATTTTTATTGACCTTTTTACTTATCTATGCTATATTGACACTAGAAAAATTTTAAAGGTGTTTTTATGTCTAAAATTATTGTGAATCATAATATAAAATCTACTTCTTCACTCGAAGTGGTAAAAGATAAAAAAGGAATATTAAAAGATAATATAATTACTTATAATCATGACGGTGCTATGATTAAACTTAAACTTTTAGAAAATAAAATTTCTTTTGAAAGGGAAAATAAGGACGTAAAGATATACTTGGAGTTTGAGAAGAATAAATCTATAATAACTAAATATATTATTAAAGATTTGAAAATAGAAATTAAGCTTGAAACTAAAACTAAAAATATTATTATAAATGATAACAATATAATGATAGAATATGATTTATTTATGAATGGTGAGTTTAGTGATAGTTTTAAGTATGAATTAGAATGGAGAGATTTATAGTGAGTATTATAAATGAAATTGAATCATTAGTAACTAATTTAATTAACGATTTAAATTATGATATAAATCATGTTTCATTAAAACCATCTAGTAGACCTGATTTGGGAGATTATCAAATTAACGAAGCTATGATGCTTGGTAAAAAATATAATAAATCACCAAGGGATGTTGCTGATGAGATAAAATGCAAATTAGAGGAAAACGGTAATTTTCAAAATGTTAACATAGCAGGACCAGGTTTTATAAATGTTACCTTATCTAATAAATGTTTAATTGAATCACTAAATAAAATATCAAACATAAAAGAAAATAATATCGATTATCCAGAAAAAAGAAAAATCTTAATAGATTATGGTGGTGCTAATGTTGCAAAGGAACTTCATGTTGGACATTTAAGATCTGCAAATATTGGTGAAGCTCTTAAAAGACTTTCTAAGTTGTTAAATAATGATGTTATAAGCGATGTTCATTTGGGTGATTTTGGTCTTCCTTTAGGTCTTGTTTTAAAACAGATAAAGGAAGAACAACCAAATTTGATTTATTTTGATGAAAATTATACAGGTCCTTATCCTAAAGAATCTCCAGTAACACCAAAAGATTTAGCAAGATTATATCCACTAGCTTCTAAAAGAAAAAGTGAAGATGAAACTTATTTAAAAGATGCACAAGATATAACAAATAAGATTCAAAATAAGGTTCCTGGGTATAGGGCCCTATGGAAACATGTAGTTGAAACAAGTAAAATTGATATTAAAGAAGTTTATGATGAATTAAATACAAATTTTGATTTATGGTTAGGTGAAAGTGATGCTGATTCGTCTGCAAAAGAAGTGGTAAAGATTTTTAAGGAAAAAGGCTTGGCAAAATTAGATTGTGGTGCCTTAATTGTAAATGTAAAAAAAGAAGACGATAAAAAAGAAGTCCCACCAATACTTTTAGTTAAATCAAATGGAACCATGGGATATCAAACTACGGAAATAGCAACGTTATATAATAGAATGAGAGATTATGATTTAACTGACGTATGGTATTTAACTGATATTAGACAATCACTTCATTTCTTACAGTCTTTTAGAGCTGCTAAGATATCAGGCATTGTACCTGATGGAGTTAATTTAGAACATTTACCTTTTGGAACTATAAATGGTCAAGATGGTAAACCATTTAAAACAAGGGATGGAAATGTTATGTCTCTTAGAAATTTAATTGATATAGTTTATAATGCAACATTGAAAAAAATGAATAAAGATATAGTAGGTAATGATTTAGAAAAAAATGCAAAAATTATAGCAATTGACTCAATAAAATATGCAGATTTGTTACCTTTTAGGACAACGGATTATATTTTTGATCCAGAAAAATTTAGTGATTTAGAAGGTAAAACAGCACCTTACTTACTTTATTCAACTATAAGAATAAGATCATTATTAAATAAAGCTTATAATCAAAATATTAATTTTGATAAATATATTACTATAACAACAGATGTAGAAAAACAAATTATACGCTTACTTTTAGAATTACCAAGAATATTACTTAATTCATATAATTCTAGAAGCCTTAATGATATTTCAGAATATATATATAATATAACAAGTTTATATAATAAATTTTATTCTGAAAACAAAGTACTATTATGTGATAGAGAAGATGTAAAAAAATCTTGGTTATATATGTCAAAAGTTGTGTATAATGTTAATATGTTATTATTAGATGTTATGGGACTAAAAGTTCCTGATAAAATGTAGGAGGATAATTATGAATGTTAGACAAATGCCTTTAGAGGAATTAGAGCTATTATCTTATACTGATATAGCTTATGAATTGTTAAAACTTGATAAAAAACCTAAAACAACTCATGCTTTATTTAAAGAAGTATGTGATTTATTGCAAATAAGCGAAGATAATATGATGGATATGATAGGAGACTTTTATACTACGTTAACTACTGATAAGAGATTCATCCTATTAGATTCTGCTGAATGGGATTTAAAAGAAGCTCATTCTGTAAAAACAATAATTGATGATGAAGATGATGATGAAGTATCAGAAGATGAAGAAGATACTGATGAAACAGAACCTGAAGGAACTGAAGATGAAGCAGTATCAGGTGATTTAGATGATTTTGATGATACCGATGATGATATGGATGATTTAGAAGACTTAGCCATTGTAACAGAAGAAGAGATGGATGAGTAATGTTTGAAAGATTAGAAGCAATAAAAGAAAGAAATGATGCAATTACTAAAGAGCTTACTAAGCCAGAAGTAATAAGCGATGTTAAAAAAGTTACTAAATTATCAAAAGAACAATCTGATTTATCGGAAATAATAGAGTGTTATGATGCTTATTTAAAAGCTAAGAATGATTATGAGGAAGCTAAGGAATTAGCACGTGATCCTGAGATGAAAGAATTTGCTATGGAAGAGGAAGAAAAAAACTTAAACAAGCAAAAAGAACTTGAAAAACAATTAGAAATTCTTCTTTTACCAAAAGATCCTAATGACGGGAAAAATATCATTGTTGAAATACGTGGAGCAGCAGGTGGAGATGAGGCTAATATCTTTGCAGGTGATTTATATGATATGTACGTTAGATACGCTGAAAATCAAGGCTTTAAAGTAGAAACTTTAGATAGTACTCCAGGTTCTAGTGGTGGATATTCAGAAATCTCATTTATGATAAAGGGAGATAGCGTTTATTCAAAATTAAAATATGAATCAGGAGCACACCGTGTTCAAAGGGTTCCTCAAACAGAATCACAAGGAAGAGTTCACACATCAACAGCAACGGTACTTGTAATGCCAGAAATAGATGACGTTGATTTTGAACTTGATATGAATGATGTAAGAGTTGATATAACAAGATCATCAGGCTGTGGTGGTCAGGGAGTAAATACAACTGACTCAGCAGTTAGATTAACGCATATTCCAACGGGTATTGTAGTTTATTCTCAAACAGAAAGATCACAAATTAAGAATAAAGAAATAGCTATAAAAATCTTAAAATCAAGAGTATATGATTTAAAAATGAGAGAACAAGAAGCTGAAGTTGGAGCAGAAAGAAGAAGCAAAATAGGAACTGGTGACAGATCTGAAAAGATAAGAACTTATAATTATCCTCAAAACAGGGTAACGGATCACCGTATAGGCTATACTACAAACTCATTAGATAGAGTAATGAATGGTAAGTTGGATGATATAATTGAAGCCTTAATAACAGAAGATCAAAGAAGAAAATTAGCTGGAGAATAACTCTTCAGCTTTTTCATATGTTATAATAATGTTAAGGATGTGATTTGATGGAATATACTTTTCCAGATTATAAAAAAGGACTTGTAAACGTAATTTGTTCTATTGAAAAATATTTTAAAGTACCAAGTAAACATAATTCTCTTGATTTATTAGATAAAATATTAAAAGAAAATAATAGTAAAAACGTAGTATTATTCTTATTTGATGGATTAGGTTATAATATATTGAAAGAAAATAGGGATATATGTCCATTTTTATATGATAATTTAATAACTAGTATATCATCTAATTTTCCATCTACTACTATGTCTGCTAGAACAACAGTAGAATCAGGACTTACTCCAAAAGAACATGGACATCTTGGATGGGATATGTATTTTAAATGCTTTGATGAAGTTATATGTTTATCAAAAAACGTTATAAAAGGAACAAATAAAAGTCCTTGTAATTATAATGTAGCTAAAACCCTTCTTAAATATGAACCAGTAACTGATATTATTAATAAAAAAGAAGGATATATATCAGAAACTTTAAGAGTTTATAGTAATCATAAAACGGAGTCTTTAAGAAAGATGAAAAAGAAAATAAAAAAACTTACCAAATCAAAAGAAAAGGCCTATGTATATGCTTACTATAATGAACCAGATCATGCTCTTCATAATGACGGAGTAGGAAGCGATAAAATGAAAAAATACTTAAAGCACATAAATAAATGGTTTAAGAAAACTTGCAAGTCATTAAAAGACACTACTATAATAGCATTAGCAGATCATGGACATATAAACGTAGAATATATTAATTTAATGGATTATCCTTTGATTACTAAAATGTTATCCCATAATATAGCAATAGATGATAGAGCAACTAGCTTTATGGTAAAAAAAGAATATAAGAAGACTTTTCCTTTGGAACTTAAAAAAGTATTAAAAGATGATTTTATAATAATGAGCAAAGAAGAAGTTATAAAACAAGGTTTATATGGTCCAGGATATGAAAATAAATATTATAAGGATGGATTAGGGGACTTTTTTGCTCTTGGAATAGGTAATAAGGCAATTAGATGGAATAATAAGACCAATTTGCATAAATCAGCTCATTCAGGATTAACTTTAGATGAGATGTTAGTGCCTTTAATTGTTGTTAATTCTAATAAAATAAAAAGATGGTGATTATATGGAAAAAGAAATAGAATATTTAAAAAAGTATTATAAAGGTGATATAAAAGATGCTATTAAAAGGCTTTGGAATAATGAGCCTGTTCAGTATATAGTGGGGGATGTGGATTTTTATGGATATACACTAGATGTTAATAAAAACGTTTTAATACCTAGAAGAGAAACCGAAGAATTAGTAGAATATGTTATAAAATATGCTAAAAGACTTAATAAACCCTCTATAATTGATGTTGGAACAGGAACTGGTGCAATTGCAATAGCACTTTCAAAAGAGCTTAATTTGCCTGTATACGCAAGTGATATAAGTCCTAAAGCTATAGAAGTAGCAAGGAAAAACGTAGAAAAAACTAATTCAAAAGTATCATTACTTTTGGGAGATATGCTAAAACCTTATATGGATAGGAATATAAAGGTAGACATATTAGTTAGTAATCCGCCGTATATAAGGGAAGATGAGGAAATAGAAAAAATAGTTAAGGATAATGAGCCAGAAATAGCGCTTTATGCACCGGATAACGGATTGTTTTATTATGAAGAAATATTAAAAAATGCAAGCAAAGTATTAAATGATAAGTTTTTAATAGCATTTGAAATAGGAGAAAAACAAGGTGATGATGTTAAAGAATTGGCACATAAATATCTAAAAGATGTAAAAGTAGAAATAAAAAAGGATTTGTCGGATAAAAATAGGTTTGTTTTTGTATATAATTAAAATAAATCACTCACTAGTTAATAGATGGTGGGTGATTTTTAAATGAAAAAAATGATACTTATATTTCTTGCTGGATTAATGATATTTTCTGTTTATAATAAATCAAAAAAGAATGAAGAGGTAAAACTTCCAGATTCTGCAATTAGATTTAGGGTTTTAGCTAACAGTAATTCTTTAAGAGATCAAAAAATAAAAGAAGAAGTAAGAGATAAAATGCAAAAAGAACTTTATACCTTATTAGAAAACGCAAAATCTTCTAAACAAGCAAGAAACTTAATAACTAGTAACATGGATAATTTTAATGATATATTGGCAGAGGAAATGAAAGATAAAGAGTATTCTTATACAATAGATTATGGTATGCATCCATTTCCAGAGAAAAAATATAAAGGAATTACATATGAAGCAGGAGAATATGAATCTTTATTAGTCACTTTAGGTAGTGGTGAAGGTGATAACTGGTGGTGCGTCTTATTTCCTCCTTTATGTCTTTTAGAGGCTGAAGAAACAACTAATACTAGTGATATAGAATATAAATCTTTTATAAAAGAAATAATAGAAAAATATTTTTAAACTAATTGCAATATTATTAATATAGGAAGGTGATTTATTATCATAAACATTATATTAATAGCAATTAGTTTAAGTATGGATGCTTTTTCTTTAGCATTTTCTTACGGTATAAAAAGTATATCAAAGAAAAACGTTATAATTACTGCAATAATAGTTGGCTTATTTCATTTTTTTATGCCACTTTTAGGTAATATGGTAGGTATTTCTCTTTTTGAAAATACTTTTATGAAACCCAAATACGTGCTTTTTATAGTTTTTCTTCTTTTATCAATTGATATGTTAATAAATTATTTTGAAGAAGAGCCAAAAATTAGAAATCTAAATGTATTTGGGACGCTTTTATTTGCTATATCAGTTAGCTTAGATAGTTTTGGAGTAGGCATAGGAATAAACTATTTATATGATAATATTTTATTTGTAGTAAGTAGTTTTTGCATAATTAGTTCATTATTTACTTTCTTAGGTTTTTATTTAGGACAAAAAATAAATAAAAAAATAGGAAAATATTCATTTTTATTAGGTAGTTTAACACTATTTGTATACTCCCTTTTAGTATTGACAAACTGACATTTTTGTGCTAGTATATAGGGCATTCAAACAAAAGGGGGAGATTTGGATGAAAGAAAAAATGACTGAAGAAGAATTACAAGAAAAATATGAAAAAGAGCAAGAAAATATAAAGAGTTTAGAAATAGAAACAAAAGATGGTAATGGAGAATCGTTTAAGAATCATAAAAAAATAGATTTAATAGTTAAAGCAGGAGCAATTGCACTTGCTGGAGTAATTACAATTGCTGGTATTAATATAGCTAGATCTGCAAAAACAATACAAACTCCAGAGGAGCCAACAACAAGCCAAGGTGGGCCTGAAACAACTGATCCTCAAGAAGATTTAGAGTATGTTTTTGTACAACCTTTTAGTATAAATGATGACGACTCTGTAAAGAAAACAATTGATGCAGTAAATAAGAGAAATCAAAAAATTGATGGTCATAATGAAGTAATGACTAAAAGAATGTTAGCTTATTTCAACGGAACTTTAACAAAAGAAGATTTTGGAGATATGAGCGATGATGATATTATTAAAGAAATTAGAGAATATGTAATTGTTTTATTTGGTATCTTATCTGAAAATGTTACTGGTTATGTTAATTTTCAAGCGGGAGAAAAAATTACTTATAATTTAGGACTTGTTAATGGATCAGAAAATTCCATAAGTGAAGATAGTGAATTTTATAGTTATGCTAAAGAATTAGATACTATTCTAAATAATCAACTTAAAGCAATTGCTACTTCAAGCAGTGAAGATTATAGTATACAATTTATGGATTTATCTGAAAAAATTTGGTCTGATAGTAAAATGCCAAGTGCAGAAAAAGCCGCTTTAACGGTAGCTTTTAATGCATATAAAACTTTATTTAAGAATTTAACGAAAGAGCAAATAGAGGATTTACAAGCAAACCTAGATAATTCTGCTACTCTAGCATTAAACGAAAATTTACAAAAATTCGGATTAAAACCTAAAACTGATTTTGATAAAACAGGAAAAGATAAAACTTCTAATGGATATAATCCTAAGGATAAGGCTGAGGCTAATAAACTCGCTGGTTCAACAGGCGACGATGAAACAAAATTAGCCAAAAAAGGTGGCCAATCTGTTAAAGGCAATAAAGGACAACAAGAAATAATAAGTAACCCTACTACTGAAATTTCATCTGAAACAAAAAAAGCTGATGTTTCAAACAAGGATTTAACTAAAAAAACAGAAACTATTAAAGGTGGAAATGTTGTATCTACAACAAAAAAAGTGGAAACAACAAAGAAAATTCAAGAAGAAATTGTAGAGCCAGAAACAGAAACAACAACAGAAGAAATAGTAGATGTAAAAGATGAAAATGGTGATACTGTTTTAACTGATGATGAATATAATAAGCTAAAGCGAGAAAACTTAAAAAATGCATTGATTAATAGAGAAATGGCAACGTTAGGTGGAGTTGCTGGATTGGCGTTGATGTCATTTGCGTTTAGCGATAAAATTATTACAGCTTCTGAAAAGATATCTGCTAAAATAAAAAGAAAAAGAAGATAAATTAAAACTAGACACTCGAATGTAAATTTGAGTGTTTTTCTTTGTCCAAATATGTAAATTATGTTAAAATCGTATTAGAAGGTGATTTAATTGTTAGTAAATGGTAATGCAGTGTTAGAAAAGGCTTTAAAAGAAGGCTATGCAGTCCCTGCTTATAACATAAATAATTTGGAATGGACCAAGTATATATTAGAGACTTGCCAGGAAGATAAAAGCCCAGTTATACTTGCGGTAACTGAAAAAAGCATTGATTATTTTGGTGGAGTTAATGTTGTGCATAACGTTGTTAAATCTCTTATTAATTCACTTAATATAACTATTCCGGTAGTTTTACATTTAGATCATGGTAAAAGCATATCAATATGTAAACGTGCTATAGATTCTGGCTTTACATCAGTAATGCTTGATGCATCAGAAAAAAGTTTTGAAGAAAACGTGCATGATACTAATGAGGTTATAGAGTATGCTAAAGAAAAAAGTGTAAGTGTTGAAGCTGAAATAGGCTCTATGAATAAGGAAGAAGGAAAAAAGTTAGTTTTAGGTTCTAAAACAACTATCGATGAAGCTAAGGATTTTTATTTACAAACTGGTGTTGATTTTCTTGCACCATCCGTTGGTAATATGCACGGAATATATAAAGAAAAGCCAAACATAGATTTTGACCTTTTAGGTTTAATTTGTAAAGAAGTTAAAATACCACTTGTACTTCATGGGGCATCCGGATTGGATGAAAACATGATAAAGGCTGCTATTTTTTGCGGAGTATCTAAAATAAACATAAATACAGATCTTATGTGTGTTTGGGCAAAAAGTGTTAGAGACTATTTAAATTATGATAAAGAAGAGTATGATCCTAGAAAAATAATTTCAGCAGGAGAAAATGCACTAAAGAAACTAGTTCATGAAAAAAACAGATTATTTGGTTCTATAAATCAGGCTAATTAATCACTTTTTATAGTTTTTTTAATAGAATACTATGAAGAGAAGAAAGGAGTAAAATATGCACAAGATAATAATAGAAGGAAATAACAAGTTAAGTGGGAAAATAAGAATTAGCGGTTCTAAAAACAGTGCGGTTGCACTTGTTCCAGCAGCTGTTTTATGTGATGAAGAAGTAACTATTGCAAACGTACCTAGTATTTCTGATATAGATGCATTAGATGAAATATTAAAGTTTTTAGGAGCTAAAGTAAAAAGAAAAGATGATGTTATGAAAATAGATTCATCTAATATTGAAAATAAATTAATTCCAGAAAAAATATCTAAAAAACTAAGAGCATCATATTATTTTATGGGAGCATTGCTTAGTAAATTTAAAAAAGTAGAGATGTATTTTCCAGGAGGATGCTCAATAGGAGCAAGACCTATTAATTTACACTTAAAAGGCTTTGAAGCGCTAGGTGCAAAAGTAGAAGAGAAAGATAATTTATTTATAATTACGGCAGATAAACTTATTGGAACTAAAATAAATCTAGATTTTGCATCAGTTGGAGCAACAATAAATTTAATGCTTGCAGCGGTAAAGGCAGAAGGAACTACCATAATATCTAACGCTGCTAAAGAACCGCACATAGTTAATGTTGCAACGTTTTTAAATAACATGGGAGCTAAAATAAGTGGAGCGGGAACTAGTGAAATAAAAATAGTTGGGGTATCTAAACTTCATTCATGTTTCCACGAAGTTGTGCCGGATTATATAGAAACTGGTACATATATGATTTTAGCAAGTGCTCTAGGAGATGCTATAACGATAGAAAACATCATTCCGGATCACGTAGAATCACTTATATCTAAATTAGAAGACGTTGGTGTTCCAATGGAAATAGGAGTTGATTACATAAATATAAAGGCTCCTGAAAAACTTAAAGCAACGAACGTAAAAACACAAGTTTATCCTGGATTTCCAACCGATCTTCAGCAACCTTTTGCAGCATTACTTACGCAGGCTACTGGAAAATCAGTTATAAATGAAACCATTTATGAAAATAGATTTCAAAACTTATATGAACTAAATAAAATGGGAGCTACAACCGAACTTTTAACAAATCAAAAAGCTGTAATAGTGGGGCCTACTAAATTAAGTGGAAAAACAGTTAGAGCAACAGATTTAAGAGCAGGAGCATCACTTGTTATTGCAGGTTTAATAGCAAATGGAACAACAACCATATTAGATGCAGATTACGTATTAAGAGGTTATGAAGGCCTTGTTGAAAAGTTAACGAATGTAGGCGCTAAAATAAAATTAGAAAAGGAAGATTAAATAATGGCATTAAAAGAAAAAGCAAAAACAAACAACAAAGTAGAAAAAGATAAGAAAACAAATCAAATAACTTATTCTGATGGTGGATATACTATACATGTTCCAGCTGATATAATGGAAAAAGTTCAAGAACGAATAGATAAAATAAATCAAGAAAATTTATCTAAATCAAAATAATTGTACTAAAAAGCTTTTGTAATAAATAAAATAGTATTGCTAGTAAATACTATTTTTTTTATTATGGAGGAATACTATGAAAAGAAGGTATAAACTATTAATTGGTTTTTTAATAACGGGAATATTTCTTATAACTATATTTTTTATAACAAAAGATAAGAAGGTTTATTATTTGTCACTAGGTGACTCTTTAGCAGCAGGACAGACTCCGAACAACAGCATAGGTTTAAGCTACGGAGATTATGTTTCTGAGTATTTAAAAGATAAAGAGGTGTTAGAGTTTTATACTAAGTCTTTTGCAAAGAGCGGTTATAGGAGTATAGATTTGTTAAACGATTTAAAAAACAATAAGACAGTTAAGATAAATGGTAAATCACTTACAATTAAACATGCACTTATAAAGGCGGACATAGTAACTCTTAGCATTGGATCAAATGATTTATTTTATAAACTGAACATAGGTAATGAATTTGATTTAAATGAGTTTGATGATATATATACGTACGTTGATGAGTCAATTAAAGATATAGATAAACTTCTTTATGAACTTAGAAAATCATGTAAGGAACAAATAATGGTATTTGGCTTTTATAATCCTTTTACAGCGTTTTCTAGCACTTTAGCAAACACGGTTGAACCAGTTATTTTATACGCTAATAATAAAATGGAAGATTTAGTTAAAAAATATAACATGACATATGTTGATATTCACGATATGTTTTTGGCTAATGATAATTATCTTCCTAAAAAATTAGAAATTCATCCAACCACTTTAGGTTATAAGGCTATGGCAAAAAGCGTTATTAGTTTAATTGATAAAAAAACACTTGCAAAATAATAAAACAATTGTTATAATATAAAAGATTTTATATCTATGACTTTATAAGAGTCATGGCGAAAGGAGCTATAGAATATGCCTAAAAAAGAAAGTATCTATATGACTTCTACAGTTACATGTACTTGTGGAAACACATTCGAAACAAAATCTACTAAAGATAAAATACATGTAGAATCTTGTTTTAAATGTCATCCATTCTACACTGGTCAAGCAACTATGCAATCAAAGACTGGTAGAGCTGAGAAGTTTAACCAAAAATATGGTTTAAAGAGCAATGTTAGTGCAGCAAAAGCTGAGTAATAACCATAAGTAAACTATTGACAAAAAACACAAAATAGTGTTATATTAAATAAGCTGATGTTTAAGTCTTACTATTTTTGTAAGGCTTAAAAATATATCATAAATGAAACACCAGGTAGTGTGTTAAGAAAGGAGTAGAAATTATGCCTACAATAAACCAAATTCTTCGTCATGGAAGACAAAAGAAGACTCGTAAGCCAAAAGCACCTGTTTTACTTGTTAGAACTAATACTCTAAAGAAGAAAAACATCTCTGCTTCATCACCACAAAAACGTGGAGTTTGTACTCGTGTTGGTACTATGACACCAAAGAAGCCAAACTCAGCATTACGTAAGTATGCTCGTGTACGTTTAAGTAATGGTTACGAAGTAACTGCTTATATTCCTGGAGAAGGACACAACTTACAAGAACACAGCGTAGTATTAATACGTGGCGGTCGTGTTAAGGACTTAATCGGTGTGCGTTATCACATCATAAGAGGTACATTAGATACTCAAGGTGTTGCTGATAGAAAACAAGCAAGATCTAAGTATGGTGCTAAAAGACCTAAAAAGTAAAAAATAATTAATCATAATAATAAAAGGAGGACAATATATGCGTAAAAGACGTGCTGTTAAAAGAGACGTATTACCAGATCCAGTCTATAATTCAAAGGTAATTACTAAGTTAATCAACCAAATTATGCTAGATGGTAAACGTGGTAAAGCAGAAACAATCGTTTATGATGCGTTTGATATGATTCATGAAAGAACCGGAGAAAACGCAAATGACGTATTTAAAAAAGCTATGGAAAACGTTACTCCAGCATTAGAAGTTAAAGCTCGTCGTGTTGGTGGTGCAAACTATCAAGTACCAGTTGAAGTTAAACCAGATAGAGCACAAGCTTTAGCATTACGTTGGATCGTTAATGCAACAAGATCTCGTGGTGGAAAAACTATGGCTGAAAAATTAGCTAATGAACTAATTGATGCTTCAAACGGAACTGGAGCAGCAGTTAAGAAAAAAGATGATACTCACAGAATGGCAGAAGCTAATAAAGCATTTGCACATTATCGTTGGTAGGAAAGGATTAGTATATGGCTCGTGAATATTCATTAGAAAAAACTCGTAATATTGGTATTATGGCTCACGTTGATGCTGGTAAAACAACTGTTACCGAGCGTGTTTTATTCCATACCCATAAGATTCACAAAATTGGTGAAACTCACGATGGTGAATCACAAATGGACTGGATGGAACAAGAAAAAGAACGTGGTATTACCATTACTTCCGCTGCTACTACTGCATTCTGGAAGGGTAATCGTTTAAATATTATCGATACTCCAGGTCACGTAGACTTCACAATCGAAGTTACAAGATCACTTAGAGTATTAGATGGTGCCGTTACAGTACTTGATTCACAAAATGGTGTTGAACCTCAAACTGAAAACGTTTGGCGTCAAGCAACTGAAATGGGTGTTCCAAGACTTGTTTTCTCAAACAAGATGGACAAAATGGGTGCAGACTTTGCAGCTAGTGTTGAATCTATTAAAGCAAGATTAGGTGTTAAAGCAACTGCTATTCAATGGCCAATTGGTGCTGAATCAGAATTTGATGGCATAATTGACTTAGTTACAATGAAAGCTTACCACTATGATGGTAAACCAGAAGAAAATCCTGAAGAAATCGAAATTCCAGCTGACTTAAAAGACATAGCAGAAGAAAAGAGAATTGCTATGATTGAAGATGCTGCTGAATTCGATGAAGAATTAATGGAAAAATACTTAGAGGGTGCTGAAATTTCTGTTGATTTAATTAAAAGAGCAATCAGAAAAGGTGTTCTTGCAGTTAAGATGTTCCCAGTAATGTGTGGTACTGCACTTGGAAATATTGGTGTTAAGTTAATGCTTGATGCTGTAATAGATTACTTACCTGCACCAACTGATATTCCATCAATTAAGGGTCACGATGAAAATGATCACGAAGTATTAAGACATGCATCAGATAGTGAACCATTTTCAGCTTTAGCATTCAAGATTATGACAGACCCATTTGTTGGTAGGTTATCATTCTTCCGTGTATATTCAGGTACACTAAAGAGTGGTTCATATGTTCTTAATGCAAATAAAGGCGTTAAAGAAAGAATTGGACGTATCTTACAAATGCATGCTAATAACCGTACTGAAATACAAGAAGTATTTGCAGGTGATATAGCAGCAGCTGTAGGACTTAAAAATACTACAACAGGAGATACTTTATGTGACGAAAAACACGAAGTTATCTTAGAAAAAATGGTTATTCCTGAACCAGTTATCTCAATTGCTATTGAGCCAAAGAGTAAGGGAGACCAAGAAAAAATGTCTACTGCACTTCAAAAGTTAGCAGAAGAAGATCCAACATTTAGAGCAGAAACTGATCAAGAATCTGGTCAAACTGTTATATCTGGTATGGGTGAACTTCACTTGGACGTATTAGTAGACAGAATGAAACGTGAGTTTGGTGTTGAAGCTAACATTGGTAAACCACAAGTTGCTTATCGTGAAACTTTAACAGCTGCTGGTGATTGTGAAGGTAAATATATCAAACAATCAGGTGGACGTGGTCAATATGGACACGTTTGGGTTAAGTTTGAACCAAATAAAGATAAAGGATATGAATTCGTTGATGCTATCGTTGGTGGTGTTGTTCCTCGTGAATACATCCCAGTAGTAGACAAGGGATTACAAGAAGCTATGAAAACTGGTGTTTTAGCTGGATATCCTATGATAGACGTTAAAGCAACATTATTTGATGGTTCTTACCATGATGTTGACTCTAACGAAATGGCATTTAAGGTTGCTGCATCGTTAGCACTTAAAGAAGCTAAGAAAAACTGTAAACCAGTACTTCTAGAACCAATAATGAAAGTTGATATAGTAGTTCCAGAAGAATACTTAGGTAACGTAATGGGTGATGTTACATCTCGTCGTGGACGTCCAATGGGACAAGAAGCACAAGGTAACTCACTTAAGATCAATGCTTACGTACCATTATCAGAAATGTTTGGTTACGCAACAAGCTTAAGATCTAATACTCAAGGACGTGGTACATTCATTATGTTCTTTGATCACTATGAAGAAGTACCTAAGAGTATCTCAGAAGACATCATTAAGAAAAATGGTGCACAATAATAAATAATCCTGAGGGAAAATACTTGATATTTTCCCTTAGATTAGATAAAATAGATATGTAATTCATATAGGGAGGAAAAATAATTATGGCAAAAGAAAAATTTGATCGTTCAAAACCACATGTTAACATTGGTACTATTGGACACGTTGACCATGGTAAAACTACTTTAACAGCTGCAATCACTAAAAGATTAGCTGAAAAGGGACAAGCTAAATTCGAAGACTATGCAGATATCGATAAAGCTCCTGAAGAAAGAGAACGTGGTATAACAATTAACACTGCACACGTTGAGTATGAAACTGACAAACGTCACTATGCTCACGTAGACTGCCCAGGACACGCTGACTATGTTAAAAACATGATCACTGGTGCTGCACAAATGGACGGAGCAATCTTAGTTCTAGCTGCAACTGATGGTCCTATGGCTCAAACTAAAGAACACATCTTACTTGCTCGTCAAGTTGGTGTTCCAAGAATCGTTGTATTCATGAACAAGTGTGATATGGTTGACGATCCAGAAATGCTAGACTTAGTAGAAATGGATGTTCGTGAACTATTATCTAAATACGGATATGACGGAGATAACACTCCAGTAATCCGTGGTTCTGCTCTTAAAGCTCTTGAAGGAGATCCAGAGTGGGAAGCTAAGATTGATGAATTAATGGACGCTGTTGATGAATGGATTCCAACTCCAGAAAGAGACAACACAAAACCATTCTTAATGTCAATCGAAGACGTATTTACTATCACTGGACGTGGTACTGTTGTTACAGGACGTGTTGAACGTGGTGAATTAAAATTAAACGACGAAGTTGAAATCGTAGGTTTAAAACCAACTCAAAAGACAGTTGTTACTGGAATTGAAATGTTCCGTAAACAACTAGACTTTGCTGAAGCAGGAGATAACGCTGGTGTATTATTACGTGGTATTTCACGTGAACAAGTACAACGTGGTCAAGTTCTTGCTAAACCAGGAACAGTTACTCCACATACTAAATTTGAAGCTCAAGTTTACGTATTAAGTAAAGAAGAAGGCGGACGTCATACTCCATTCTTCTCAAACTACAGACCTCAATTCTACTTCAGAACTACTGATGTTACTGGTGTTGTTACATTACCAGAAGGAACTGAAATGGTTATGCCTGGTGACAACGTTAATATGTCAGTTGAATTAATTGCTCCAATCGCAATTGAAAACGGTACTAAGTTCTCTATCCGTGAAGGTGGACGTACTGTTGGTGCTGGTACAGTTACTAAGATTGATGCATAATTAAGGTTAAACTAAAAGACATTCATTAATGAGTGTCTTTTTTTTGCACAAAAAAACAGAAGAATATATCTTCTGTCTATATTGGTGTATTAAGCCAATTAAGTATTGGGTTAAGTCTGCTTCCTGTATAATAAGCTTTTTTATTTATTACAAGGTCAAACTCTCCAACATATTCTACAATTTTGTTAGACATTTCAGTCATTAAAGTAGATTCATAATCCTTCTTAAATTCACTAGTTAGCCCACCTAAATTAACAACTTTATATCCCATTTTAGCGTATTCTTGCATTAGTTGCCACTTAAGTAAGTATTCTGGATATTGATCTTTAAATGTTTTGTTAACGCCACTCGCAAAGAATGTTATGGTGCTTCCGTATTTAATTACAGCAACTGCTGCGGTAACAAGACCACTAGGATATCTTTGAAATAAATTACTAGCTTCCAACATATTTTTCTTATATTTAGCAAGTTTTTCATCGGATTTTAATTTCTCATTTATAATGGCATCCTTGTTAGGATTGTTAAAATCTTGCATTTGCATATTTAAATCATTATTTCTTTGTTCTTCATTTTCATACATTGTTTTACTAGAATTTACGTAAGAAATAGGCTCTAATTTATTAAAATATATTTCAAACATGTTTTGACCGTAAAATTGATAATAATCTAAATAATAATCAAGTGGTGGTGTAGTTTTATTTATTACACTGTAAAGTAAGCTAATGTCATTCATTGAACCACGATAAACACGATTTCCTAATTTGGAAGCTTCACTTATTTTTTCTCTAGCTTCTTTTGATATGGAATTATATAATGCTATTATGTTACTATCTAAAGCAGTTAGTGCATTCCATCTTGGTTTAGATGCTTCCATACCATTATTAAATCCCATATGAATGTAACCTAGTCCTTGTAGCTTTTGAACTAAACTTTGATTAGAATCTGAAAGTGTTTTTTCACTTCCATCTATGTTATGTTCCTTATATACTACCATAGGATCTACTTTAACATAAGTAAAATTTCTTTTAGATAAAAAGTCCTTTAATTTTTCGGTAAATTCTTTTACTAAATCATCGTTATTCCAATCTATTAAAAAACCTCTTGGAGCATATCCCATTTTTCTTTTTTCTTTTGAATCATTTTTAACAATAATTAAAGTTGCGGCCTTAATTTCACCATCATCAGCAGCGAGTCCTAAATAATAAGCATTATGTCCATGCTTAGTCATAAGCCTACCATAATTACTTGTTTGATAATAGTTGTGATTAGGGTGAGAAACTGCAAATTGATCAAATCTAGCTTCATCAAGTAATATAATCTGCATATTAATCCCTCCCTTTTATTCTAAGATAATATTATACCTTAAAATACTATATAAAGTCAATTTACATATTTTGATAAAAATATTAATTTAATGACGTTGTAGTGGTATAATAATCTTATAAGAAAGGTAGGCGTAAAATATGAAGATAGCTAATGTAAAAGCAAGAGAAATACTTGATTCTAGAGGAAATCCTACTGTTGAAGTGGACGTTACTTTAGAAAATGGAATAATTTCAAGGGCATGCGTTCCATCAGGAGCATCAACTGGTGTGCGTGAAGCTCTTGAAATGCGTGATAATGATAAAACAAGATTTAACGGTAAGGGAGTATTAAACGCCGTTAAAAACGTAAATGAAAAAATAAGACCAGTAGTAGTTGGTATGGATGTTAAAGACCAATATAGCATCGATAATGCCATGTTAGAGTTAGATGGAACTAAAACAAAAAGTAATTTAGGAGCTAACGCAATATTAGGCGTTTCTATGGCTTGTTTAAAGGCTGCTGCAAAAGAAAGTGGTATGCCTTTATATAAATATGTTGGAGATGGAAAAACTCTTCCTATTCCAATGATGAACATATTAAATGGCGGTGCACACGCTGACAACAAATTAGACTTTCAAGAGTTCATGATAATACCACAACGAGATACTATTCATGAAAGAGTAAGAGTAGGTTCAGAAGTATTCCACGCTTTAAAAAGCGTATTAAACGAAAAGAAATTATCGACTGGAGTAGGTGATGAGGGTGGTTTTGCTCCTGACTTAGATTCAAATACAGAAGGTTTTGAACTTATTATGGAAGCTATTAAAAAAGCTGGGTATACGCCTGGCGTTGACGTAAAACTAGCAATAGATGTTGCAGCATCAGAGTTTTATAGTGATGGTAAGTATAATTTGGTAGGAGAAGGAAGAAGTCTTTCTACTGACGAATTAATAGATTTCTATAAAGAGTTAGTAAGTAAGTATCCTATCGTTTCAATAGAAGATCCTGTAGATGAAAATGACTGGGAAGGTTTTGCTAAGATAACTAAAGAATTAGGAGATAAGATTCAGTTAGTTGGTGATGATCTTTTTGTTACAAATAAAGAGTGTTTACAAAAAGGCATCGATATGAAAGCTGGAAATGCAATTCTTTTAAAGGTAAACCAAATAGGTACTATAACGGAGACTTTAGAAACAATTAAATTAGCTAAAGAAAATGGTTATAAAACAATAATATCCCACAGAAGTGGTGAAACAGAAGATACGATAATAGCAGATTTAGCTGTAGGTCTTGATTTAGGTCAAATAAAAACAGGCTCTATGTCTAGAACTGATAGAATATGTAAATATAACCAGTTAATGAGAATTGAAGAAGAACTAGAAGGCTAGTTCTTTTTTTATTGTATAAATTTCTAGAACTTGACATTTACTTTCCACAACATAAAAAAATCCTTGACGGGGGGGGGCATATGATATTATAAACAATAGGAAATAATCTTTAAATATTGGAGGAAAATTATGACAGAACAAAAACTATATGATATGGTAAATAATAATATAAAACTAGAGGGCACTAAAAAAATTATTTCATTAGAAAAAATCGATGATATGTTTTCAAATGATTTATCAGAAGAAGATATTAACAAATTATATGATATTTTGGATAAAGAAAACATTGAAATTGAGTCAGAAAATGTAGCTAATGATAGTGAAGTTTATTATGATTCTGATAAAAATTCTCCGATGCTTGATGGTGTAAAAAATTATTTAATGCAGATTGGTCAATATCCATTATTGACACAAGAAGAGGAAATAGAATTATCGGAAAAAGCTAGGCAGGGAAATAAAATGGCTCGTGATAAATTAATAAATTCTAATCTTAGATTGGTTGTATCTATTGCAAAAAAATATAATACGACTTATATGACTATGGATGACAGAATTCAAGAAGGTAATATTGGACTTGCAAAGGCAGTAGAAAAATTTGACCCAACTAAAGGTTATAAATTTTCTACATATGCAACATGGTGGATAAGACAGGCAATAACAAGATCAATTGCAGATAAAGAAAAAATAATTAGATTACCTGTCCATTATATGGAGGAACTAAAAAAAGTTCAAAAGTTTATAAAGCAGTATGAGCAAAAGAATAATATATCTCCTACAAAAACTGAAATAGCAAAAAAATTAAATATAAGTGTTCAAAAAGTTAATGAAATATTAAAAAATTCACTTGAAATAAGTTCATTAAATAAAACTATAGGTGATGATGACGATTCAACTTTAGAAGATTTTATATCAGATGAATCTTTACCAATAGAAAGTAAAACAGAAGATAAATTGCTTGGAAGAAACATAGAGAAAATGCTTAAAGAAACAGCTAATTATGGAAATAATCAAAAAAATATCATGAAAGATGAGATAATAGAAAATTTAGAATCAAAAAAGAAAAGTGAGTTAGAATATTTATTCGGATACAAGGGTTTAATAACAGATGTATATGGTTATGATTTTCCTTCAAGTGTAAAAGAAAAATACAATCATATAAATTTTATACCATCAAAAGAAAATAAAATTGTATTTAATAAAGAAAAGAAGGAAGCATATGAATTATATTCATTAAAAAAACTTCTTTCATATAAAGGTTTAGTAACTGATGTATATGGCTATGATTTACCAGAATCATTTAAGAAGAAATATCCTAATGTGTCGTTTTACGATGGTGATATTAAAAAGATTATGATAGATCATTACAAAAAAAATGAAATCATTCTAGAATCAAGAATAAATAAAACAATGACATTGCAAGAATTAGGAATTATGTTTGGTCTTACTAGGGAAAGAATAAGACAACTTTATGAAAAAATGAAAATCAGATTAGAAAGAAATATATTGTATGGAAAGACGTCAATAGAAAAAGAGACTTATTTAAAAGAAAAAGTAAGATATGATGTAATTAGATGTTTCGATGAAGTTAAAAATTTATCAAATATGTATGGGGCTAAAATGAGTCTTAATGAAATAGATTGTGCATATGAATTAAAGAAAAGGTGTGAAATTTTAAATAATAAGATTAATTCAATATACGGTAAAATAAAAATAATAAAAGATGATTGTATAAATATTTTTGATAACAAAGAAGTTTCAAAAAAGGATTTAATAAAAGCACTAGAAAATATAAAAGATAATTTAAAAGAAGAAAAAGAAAAACAAAAAAGAATTATAGCGAAAAAGGAAATGTATAAAAACAATCCGGAAATATATGAAGAATTAACTGAAAAAGAAAAGAAATGTAAAAAGAAAATTTCATCTATTGATATGAAAGTTTTGAATATTTTAATTAGTAATGCAGAAGTCTTACCAGATAATCAAAAAATTAATATAAATAAATTTATTAATAATATTTATATGCCTGTTAGTACTATATTTGAAGGTATGGATTTAAGTCAAACACCATATAAAGATGTTATTTTAAGTTTATCATCTAATAATATAGTCTTACTGGATGAAGTAAATGCTAAAGCAACGTATATGAGTAAAAAAAGAAATTATGATATGGTTAGAAATATAAATGAAGAAAGTAATTTCATAAAAAAATCAAGAATTCATGAAGTGATAGATGAAGTAAAAAGAAAAGGTTATTCTATACAAGAACTTAATGATTTAAAATCGTATATCAACTTTGAAGAAGAAAATAAAAAAATTAAATAATGGAGGATATAATAATGAAAGAAAATATAAGTGAAATAGCGCAGTATGTTTATAACAATTTATCCCATGGAGATTTTTCGATGGATGAATTAAACAAAATTTTGGAAAAAGATAATATAGTATTAGACAATAAACAATTAGGAAAATTAATATCTGAGTTAAAAATGTTTGGTTTGACGCTTGATAATTCATTAGAAATTTATGACAAAGATAATAGTGAAGATTATATTCCATATGATAGTGCAGAATATGGAGAAAAATCAAATTATGAACAATCTTTATCAGAAGATGAATTGCAATTAGGTGGGAATGTTAAAACACCAATTTCAGAAGAATTTGTAAGCCAATTAAGTATTAAGGATGCTATAACTGATAAAGAAATAGACAAATTTATTAAATACATTGATATCCAACCAGCAGAGCTTGCAAAAAAAGTAAAAAACGAAATTTTACGAGAAGTAAGTGCTAATGCAAAGAAAAAAATAGAATTATCAAAATGTAGTGAATTTATGAGAAAATGTGTAAATAAATATTTTGCAAAAATAAATGTTAAAAATAATGTTATTCCAAAAATTAATGAAATACTTAAAAACAGAGGAATAGAAAATACTATAGGATTAGAAGATTACATAATAAAAAAATTTAATAGTAATGAATCATTATTGTTATCGTATGATTCTTATAGTGATTTTTATAAAGGACAAGTAGAAGAATCATTGATAGATGGTTATTTAGCATATTTAAATTATTTATATTCACTTGCAAATGTAAAAGTTCAAGATGCAAAATTAAATGATATGACAGCTAACTTTCTTAAAGTTAAGGAGTCTTCTAAGAAAGAACAACAAAGATTTAACGATGAATATCCTGTTTTAAATAATGTTGAAACTCAAGTGAAAGTTCAAGATGCAAATAGTACTCTTGCACAAGCTTCAATTAATACTGCTTTAAAAGAATTAGGATCTAATGCGACAAGTGAAGAAATAAAAAAAAGAAGTTTAGAAATATTAAATGACGCTACTTTAGGTAAATCTAAATAATTCCTGGTTGAAATACATATTATAATATGATAAAATAAGTAGTAGCTAGGAGGGATACATATGCTTACAGTGTTAATGATTGTATCTGTTTTACTTATTATTATAGTATTACTTCAAAGTGAGAAGGCTGAGTCTGGTAATATAATTACTGGTGGTAATGCTGATTTATTTATGAACAGAAAAGAACGTGGTGGAGAGCTATTTATTACTAGGTTAACTTACATTTTAGGAATTATATTCTTTATTTTGTGTATAATTATAGACATATAGTTAAAAAAGGCTTTATTAATAGCCTTTTTTTGTTTTATAATATATATAGAAAGATAGGTGAAACTTATGAAAGATAGAATACTAAATATTTTAAAAGAGGAAGAAAGAGCATATACTGCAATTGAACTTAAAGATATACTAGGTTTAAATACTACTGAAGAAGTAGAAGAGATGTTAAAAGTGTTAAATGAATTAGAAAGCAATTTAACAATATACCATACGAACAAAGATAAATATATGGCTTTTTGCTATAGTCATTTAAAAAAAGGTAAGATATCTGTTTCAGATAAAGGCTTTGGTTTTGTATTAATGGAAGGTGAAGATGATATTCACGTTGATGCTAAACATTTAAATGGTGCAATAGATGGTGATATGGTAATTGTAGAAATTACTAATAAAAATACTGGTTCTAAAAAAGAGGGACGAGTACTTAGAATAGCATCTAGAAATTATGGACCAATAGTAGGTGAATTTAAGTTTATAGATGATATTCCAACAATTATTTCAAATGATAAGAAATTTAAACAAAAAATAGTTTTAACTAAGGAAAGTACAAAAGACTGTGTAGAAGGTCATATAGTAGTTGCAAACGTTGTTAAAGAACTTGATAGAAATACTGTTTTAGCAGAAATAACAACTATTATAGGTCATAAAAATGACGTTGGTGTTGATGTTGAGGCAATCGTATATAAACATATGTTTTCTCCTAAATTTCCTGATGAAGTCTTAGAAGAATTAAAAGATATACCAGATTCAGTAAGTGATGATGAAAAAAAAGGAAGACGAAATTTAACTGACGTTACAATATTTACAATAGATGGTGATGATACAAAGGATATAGATGATGCTATTTCGATAAAAAAACTTGCTAATGGAAATTATGAGTTAGGTGTTCATATAGCAGATGTTTCATATTATGTCAAACCGGGTACTCATCTATATGATGAAGCATATGAAAGAGGAACTAGCGTTTATTTAGTAGATAGGGTAATACCTATGCTTCCTCATAAATTGTCTAATGGTATATGTTCACTTAATCCTGGAGTAGAACGTTTAGCGCAAAGTTGCGTAATGGAAATAGATAACAAGGGAAATGTTGTTTCTCATGAAATATTTGAAAGTGTTATTAAATCAAGAATTCAAATGACTTATAAAAAAGTTAATAAATGGTTAGATGAAGGTATTGTAGAAGATGGATATGCTCCTTTTACAAATGATTTATCATTAATGAAAGAATTAGCAGACATTATAAGACATAATAGAGAAGCACGAGGTGCAATTGATTTTGATACAGATGAAGCTAAAATAATTTCAGATGATACCGGAAAGCCAGTAGATGTAGTTTTAAGAGAACGTGCATCTGGTGAAAAAATGATAGAAGACTTTATGATAGCGGCCAATGAAACGGTTGCATCACATATATTCTATATGGATTTACCATTTATATATCGTGTTCACGGAACTCCAAAGGAAGAAAAAGTAAATGACTTTTTGGATTTCGTAAGTTCTTTAGGGTATAAAATAACAGGTAAGGTAAACATTAAGTATCCATCTTCAATAGAAAATGTATTAAGTCAGTTAAAAGATAAAAAAGAATATAAAATATTAGCATCACTTATGCTTCGTGCAATGCAAAAGGCCGTATATCAAACAGATAATATAGGTCACTTTGGACTTGCTAGTAAAATATATACCCACTTTACTTCACCAATTAGAAGATTCCCAGATACAACCGTGCATCGTCTTTTAAGAACATATTTATATAATAATGATGAATCTAAGAAAACGACTGATTACTTTAGAGAGTATTTACCACAACTTGCAGAACATTCATCATTAAAAGAAAGAGATGCAATAGAATGTGAAAGAGAAGTTGAAGATATGAAGATGGCTGAGTACATGATGGATCATATTGGAGAAGAATTTACTGGTATGATAAGTGGTGTTACTTCATTTGGTATGTTTGTTGAACTACCTAATATGATAGAGGGTTTAGTTCATATAACTGATATTAAAGGAGACTATTATAATTATGATGAAAGAACAATGTCTTTAGTAGGCCAAAAGACAAAAAGAAGATATAGAATTGGAGATACAGTAACAGTAATTTGTAAAAGTGCATCAAAAGAAGAAGCCTTTATAGATTTTGAAATAAAAAAGGAAGAAGTAAAAGATGAAGAGCAAGAGAAAGTTAAAAACGCAGGTTAAGTTTTTAATTCATATAATTTTATTATCTATTATAATATTTTTAGGGCTTTTCATTTATGGAAAGTTAGATACGGATAACAAAAATTATAATAAAAAGCAAAAAGTAACAACAAAAAGTACTGAATCTAATAAAGAGTCAAATATGCTTTCCATGGTTATGGTAGGAGATTGCTTGATTCATAGATTCATATATAATGATGCTTCAAATGGTGATGGAACATATTCTTTTGATAGTATGTTTGATGAGGTTGCTCCTTTAATTAAAGGACATGATTTAGCCTTTTATAACCAAGAGAGTATAATAGGTGGTAAATCTTTGGGACTTTCAGCATATCCAAGATTTAATTCTCCTGAGGAAATAGGAGATACAATGGTTAACTTAGGCTTTAATTTAGTTAGTTTAGCTAATAATCATACCATGGATAAGGGAGAAATAGGAGTAATTAATTCGGTAAACTATTGGAAAACTAAGCCAGGAGTTTACTATTCTGGTCAAGCACTCTCTTCATCTGACAGACAAAGCAATATAAAGGTAGAAGAAAAAAATGGTATAAAGTACGCTTTTTTAGCTTATACATCAGTTACAAATGGTTTATTACCTCCTAGTGGTAAAGAATACTTAACTAACATCTACTCTAAGGAAAAAGCCCAAAAAGATATTAATAAGATAAAGGATAAAGTAGATTTAATAATTGTATCAATGCACTGGGGAGAAGAATATGTAACAACTCCAAATAATTCTCAGAAGCAAATAGCAAAGGAATTATCTGATATGGGTGTAAATTTAGTTATAGGAAATCATGCCCATATGATAGAACCAGTAGAGAAAATAAACGATACCTTGGTATTTTATGCACTTGGTAATTTTATTGCAGCACAAGATACTAATGATAAACAAACGGGTGCTTTAGTAACTTTAAATATAAACAAAGATAAAAATGGCAAGATAACCTTTAGTAACGTAAAAGCAAACCTTTTATATACTTATTTTAAAGGTAGCCATAACTTTAAGGTATATCCTTATACAAAATTAAATAATAGTCTTTTAAATAATTATGAAACATACTATAATAAGTACAAAGGCGTTTTAACTAAGTATACCAACATAGTAGAGGTGGAATAATGATAGAAATAAAAAATAAAAAAGCTTCATTTGATTATTTTATAGAAGATACGTATGAGTGCGGAATAGTTTTAACTGGTACTGAGATAAAGTCCATTAGAAAAGGTAGTTGTAATTTAAAAGATAGCTATGCTAGAGTTAAAAATGGTGAAGTTTTTCTAACTAATATGTTTATTTCTACTTATGAAGAGGGTAATCGTTTTAATCATGACGAAAGAAGAGAAAGAAAGCTTTTACTTCATAAAAAAGAAATATATAAAATAAGAGATAAGGTGGAAAAAGAAGGTTATTCGTTAGTTCCTGTTAAGTTATATTTAAAAGATGGAAGAGCTAAAATATTACTTGGTATAGCAAGAGGTAAAAAGCTTTATGATAAAAGACAAAGTTTGAAAGAAAAAGACATTAAAAGAGAAATGGAAAAAAATATAAGGTATTAAAAAAGGTTCCAAATTGCTTGGAATCTTTTTATTTGTCTGTAACTATTATTGATGTTGCAATAGCACGGGTTCTATGCCTTAAGGCTCCATCTACTGGATCATTTATATAACAATATGTGCTAGTACAAGTATCTTTATATTTTAAGGCTTCCTTTTGTGGTAATACCATAACAGTTGATGTTCCACCATCTAAATTAGCAGCGTTAATAGCTCCATATTTATCCATTATATCTGTTAAATCTACCATATCGGCTCCCTTTGTTCTAGAAGAATTACTGTTGATAACTAAAAGTAATATAATGCCATCTGATCTTTGTCCAATAGCGGTTCTAGCAGCATATCCCCAACCACCATTTCCTTTTATAAATGATTTTTTACCATTTACGATTAAGAATGGTCCCCAAGATACACCATCTCTAACGTTCATGTTTAATGCTTTTTGTGCTGTAGCACCTTTAATTAACACTAATTTATTATCATTTGTGATACCAATTATACCACCTGACTGGGTGTATGAACTATAATTATTATCTGTTATTACTTTACCATTAGAAATTGTTACACCAGTTGGCATACCACCGGTACTATTATTACCTGGATCATAAAATCCACCACCGTTAACTGCAAGCATGGCCTTATTATCTTCTGCCATTTTCGTAACTAACTGTCCTTTTACTCCTAAACTTTTGGTTACTGAAACTTTAACCATAGAAGGATCATATATAGCAGCTAGATAACCTTTTTGTCCGTTTACTTCTAATTCTATTATTTTATATTTTTCATCTTTATTATGTTTTAAAATCTGCTCTTCATATTCATTATCATAAGTTATTTCTTCTTCCATATCTATTAAGTCAGTATTTGTCTCTTCGTTAACTTCTACTATGTAGTTTCCTTTAATTACCTTTAATATTTCATCATCATTATAAAACCATTTACATAAGTATTGATGATTCATAGTAGACATCGCGGTAGATATAAGCCACGTTCTAAAGTTATCATAAGGTCCATATAATAAGAACGTAAAACTAAAGCATCCTAGTATGTATATTGTAAGTATGATATTTTTAATAACTTTAAATACTTTTTTCTTTTTAGTAGTGTTTTTTTTGCTTTTCTTAATTTTAAATAATCCTATGATAAAAAGGTATATAAATATAGATAGAAGTACGCAAGATATATAGTTAAATGGAACTTTCACAAGTCTTTTTGTATGTAGTGATATTACGGTTAATAAAAATAATATCGGTATCATAATAAGAGGAATTGTTCTAAGCCATATTTTTATTTTACTGTTTTTATTATCTTCAGTATTACTATCTATTTTATTTTTATCATTAAAATCATAAAATTGTAATACTTCTATTTTTTCATTATTATTCATATACTTCTCTCCTATTGTTAATTATACAGAAACTTACAAAAATTGACAATTAAAAATTATAAATCTGTGTTATAATACTATTGTTATTTATATCTATATGGGGCTGTTATTGGTTTCGACGGTAAGTATGAGGCTATGGTTGCAAGTGGAAGGTACTCCTTACGTACAAACAAAAAATAAATAACAACAATAATAATTATGCTTTCGCAGCTTGCGCTGCCTAGTCTCTAATAGAGAAAGCGCTTCTTTTAAAGTTTTACTCACGGATTTTTTAAGAGGCTCATTTTAGTGAGTTATATTATCTTGTTTGTTTAGGATAAGATAAAGAATTTTACTAAACTCGTTATTTGGTGGGTATGTTAGTTACCTTTATCATTTAATTAAATTTAATTACTAACTAAACTTGTAGACGTCATAGAGTACTATTTATCGGACACGAGTTCAAATCTCGTCAGCTCCACCAGATTGATAGGAAACTCGAACTTTTATAAATTCGGGAGTAATAGATTACTAACAGAAATGTTAGTTTTTTTGTTATTTAAGAAAGGATAAGTGATGAGTTATGCAATATTTAGAGTTGAGCCAATAAATAAACTAAAAGATTTAGAACAAATTGGTGCTCATAACACAAGAACTAAAGAAGCTTATAAATCTAATCCTGATATTGATAAAAGTAAATCGGCTAATAATATTCATTTAGTCCCACCACCACATAATGACTATTATAATTCTTATATAGATTTAGTTAAGAATTATAAAAAACAACACGATGAAAAACAAAAAACTGAAAGAGAAAATAGAAAGAAAAGTTTTAGTCAAATGTTAGATGACTCTAATAGTGTTATAGCAGATGAACTACTATTTACTAGTGACAATGAATTCTTTAAAAATATGTCTAAGAATGAAATAATTAAATGGGCTAATTGTTGTATGGATTTTGTTTATGAAGATATTGGTTATGAGAAATGGCAAGTATTAAATGCTACAATACATTTAGATGAAAAAACACCACACTTACATTGTGTAGTTGTTCCTTTAATTAAAAAATATGATAAACGAAGTGATAAAGAAAAATGGACTATATCTAAAAAACACTATATGAAAGATAAAAATTATTTATCTACGTTACAGGATAAATACCACGAAAGAATGATTAGTAATGGATATGATTTAGATCGTGGTATTAAAAACAATGATAATGAACAGATTGATATAAAACAATATAAAAAAATTACTAGAAAATTAAATATGGAACTTACTTCTAAAAATGAAAAGTTAAATAAGTCTATGTTAGAGTTAGAACAAAAAATGGAATCCAACAAAGAAACTATTTTTGATAAAGAGTATATTAAAGTTAAAAAAGATACTTTTGATTCTATGAATAAAGTTATAGAACAAACTAAAAAAGTTATGTAAATACAACCTAAAATTCAAAAGGTATATAAAGAAGTTGATGAGTATGCTAAATCATATAGATTTTTAGAAAAAGAAAATGAGAATATACAAAAAGAAGTTAAATACTTAAAAATTAAAAACGAAAAACTTGAAAAAGAAAACGATAAACTTATTTCTTACATACAAGCTATTTTAAAGGCAATTAAGGACTTCTTTAGGCATTTACTACAAATTGGTAATGAGAAGACAAAAAAAGCCACTACAAACGAAATAAAAGAATATTATGACAATAATGATTTTGATAAAGATGATATTTATGATATAGCAATAGATACCACGAAAGAAAATGAACTATTTGAGTATGTTGATATTGATAATTTTTATACTAAAGAGAATAGTTTTAGTGATTTAGAAAGGTAAAAGTATGATATAATATTTAATATATTTAAACAAATTTTAATTATTAACAAAATATAAAAAAGGAAAATAATATGAGAAATTATCATTTGAAAACTATTTTAGAAGCAGAAATCAAAGAAGTAAATTCTATAAAAAAATTGAGAGTATAAATCTCAATAATTTAAAAAACTTTTTATATTTAACTTATAACAAAGATTTCTATAATAATATTCAGTATGAAATAAGTACAACAAAAAAGTTTTTTAACGATAAAAAATATATGATTATGGTTGGGTGTGGTTATCTACCATTAAGTCTTATATCATATTGCAATTTTTATCCTAATGAAAAATTTATAGGATTAGATATTAATAAAAAGGCAATACTATGTAGTGATAATTTAAAATCTATGTTAAATATTAAAAATGTATTATTCGAGTGTGAAGATGGACTCAAATATAATTATTAAAAAGCTGACACTATTTTAATTGCCGCTATGGTAAAAAATAAAATTAAAATGTTAAATAGAATTATAGACACATGCAAGCGTGGCACAAATGTGTTTATTAGATTATTTTATAAAGTTGATTATAATATAATTGAAAAATTAGATAACGAAAAAATTAAAATAATATTTAAGATAGATAAAAATACATATCCCAAAAAAGAAGATTATGATTTAATTATTTTAAAAATAATATAGTTATTTCCATATGAGATTTTTGGGATTTATCCAAAAGAGTAACCAAAAGAGTAACACACTACGCTATTGGCAAAGCCAATAACGGTGTGAAAAAGGGAAAATCCCTTTTTAAACCCTTTTAAGCATAATTTTAGCAAGGCATAAAGCCAAGCAAAATTATGTTTTTATTTTCAAAACTTCGTAATGAAAATAAAAGAAAAAAGCCTATCGACATTTTTACTCGAAAGCGAGCAAAACGTGCCACGGCTTTTATTTTTTTAAGAATGGGAAAATTTTTCTTTTCAATTCTAATCTTTTTTGTTTTTTAGCTTCTCTTTGTTTAATTTTTTCTTCAATTTTTTGTCTTTCTAATTGTTTAGCATCTTCTAATCTTCGCTCTTCTGCCAATTGATTTTGTCTTATTTCATATAGCATTGCTTGGCTCCATACAGGACAATCATCTATTTTAACAAAAATTCTTTTAAATATTTCAGATTCTTTATCTTTAAATACTTCATTTATGATACTCGAATTACATTCAATTGAATAATCATTATTATAACTAGGCGAAAACAATTCAAAATCTGTTGAATAACTATTTCCTTGGGATTTAACAAAAATACCCGCACCATAATGACTAATATCAACTCCAAAACTAGAATTTACTGATTTAGTATTATATTTAGCATTGGCATGATCTTTATAATCAGCAAAACTAATTAATTTATCATATAGTTTTGATAGTCCTGAACTTAATTCAGCAAAAACTTCTTTATCGTACAAAGATTTTGATTTAACGATGTATAAATCATCATTTTGTTTTGCAAAACAGATTTTATCATAATCTCCTGAACGCCATCTTTTAAATCCAATTTTCAAAAGTTTCTTTTCATAATCAAAATCATAAATTACAATACTACTACTATCTCCAAAAGCATTCTTAATAATTCTTTCAAATTGAGAATTATATCTTTCTTTTATCATATCGTAATCGTGTTTCATTTTTTTTAATAATTGTGCTATATCAAATAAAGAAATACAATCACTGCTATTATTTTTTTCAGTAAGTAATATACTTTTTGTTTCTTCTAATATTTCAGATCTTGAAGTAATAGTTTTATATTTTGTAAATTTACTTTCTTCGTATTCTCTTGTTGATATTTCTTGGTTAGTATAAAAATAAACTTTATTATCATTTTTTGAATATTGTATTGTGTTAAAAACAACATTTGGATTAGATTCAAATATAATTTTCAAACATCTTTCTAGTGAATATTCACCTACATCTGATATTGTTGATACTTTAAGATTACTTCCTAAATCTTTTAATGGCAATACAGTATCACTGTATACAATCGTTTTATTTAATACAGTAGCATTAGTATTATTAATTCTTGCAGCATACGTTGTTGCAGCAGTTATTGCTCCTGCTGCTGCACCTGGATTAAATGCCATATTATTCCCCCCTAACAAATTTAAAGTAAAGTTATTATATCATAAATTTTAATAATTTTATTATATTTTTGATGCATTTTAGCAAAAATATAGTATAATTTATTTATTAGTTATTACTACCTAGAAATTTATGCTTAGTGGTTGTTATACTTCCACCAAAAGGGCACCATTAATGAATTATCCGAACCATTTAGTTCGTTTTTTGACAATATCAAGGAATTATGATATTATTGGTATGTAAGCGAGATTTCTTGCATAAAATAAAAAAGGGAACATTCAGTCCTCTTAAGTTGAATGTCTACCCTAAATACTTAAGTTAGACATTTAATTCAAATTGAATTAAGTGTCATTTTTTTATTACTATTATCATAATGATGAATAGAGATAAAATGATAGTAATGTAGCGAAGGACTTTTATTATAAAAGTTCTTTTCTTCATATTTATCAAACCTCCTCTCCATAAGAGATTTGGTAGACACTCAACAACTAAATGTTCCTAAAGAAATTATATAATAACTATATTTATAAAACCAAGAAAATAATTATTAAAAATTATTAAGAAAGTCATTGTGTGTTGACTTTCTTTTAAATTAGTCATATACTATACTGGTATACCGAATTGGTATAGTGGTATATTGGAGGCGATTATGAATAATATTAAAGAGGACATATTAAAATCATCCAGAGAACTATTTACCAATTATGGGTATAAAAAGGTTAGTATGGATGAAATTGCAAAGGCATCTGGTGTAACAAAAAAGACTGTTTACTCTTATTTTAAAGATAAGGCAAGTTTGTTAAAAACACTTATTGATGAAGAAATGGCAAAAATGAAAAAAATCATAATTAGCCATTCAAATATCAATGATGAAAACTTCTTTGAAGAGGTTAACAAAACTTTATATGACTTACTTAAGTATAAGAGAGAAGCTAAATTGTTTGTTACTCTAACAAAAGAGGCTGATGAACTTAACACTATTTCTTCTAAAAATTCAATAGAAATGATTGATGATGCAATTTTAAGTTTTATAAAAGAACGTTTATCTTGGGCTATTGAAAAAGGATATGTAAAAAAATGTGATCCAGATTTATGTGCTTTTATAATCTATAAAGTGTATGTAGCAGTTATGTTTGAATGGGATAAAGAAATAGATGAAAATGAAGTTACTCAAAACGTAACACAAATATTAAAGGAAGGATTATTCAATTAATTGTAATTAATTATAATTGATTGTATTTTGTGGGGGATGATAATTATGAAAAACAAAAAAAATACAAATAAAAGTAATTGGTTTAGTTATGTAGTGCTAGCGGTAGTATTACTAATACCTTTTATGTATAGCTTCTTCTATCTAAAAGCATATTGGGATCCATATGGACATATGGATGATATTCCAGTTGCAATAGTAAACGAAGATAAGATGGTAGATGGACAAAATAAGGGTAAGGATTTAGTTGATTCTTTAAAGAAGAAAAATACCCTTGATATCAGTGTTGTAAATAAAAATAAAGCAGATAATGGTCTTAAGAATAAGGATTATTATGCGGTTATTACAATTCCTAGTGATTTTACTAGTGACTTGTTAAGTGCTGAAAAAGACGATAAAACAGCTGCAACAATTACTTATTCACCTAACCAAAAATCTAACTATTTAGCATCTCAAATAATAAATAGAGTTGTATCCGAAGTTGAAAAACAAGTTAGATCTAACGTATCAAAAGAAGTTGTTAAAACACTTACAGATAATATAAATGGAGTACCTAAAAAGGTAGAAAAAATAGATGATGGTTTAAAACAAATATCTAATGGTACTAGTGAACTTAAAACAGGAGCTTATAAATTACAAGATGGAACAAGTACTTTAAGTTCAAAATATGCATTATTTAATAATGGTGTATCAAGCGTTGATAATGGAGCATTAACATTATCACAAAACATTAATTTATTAGATAGTGGTCTTGGTAATTTACAATCTGGTGTTAATGATTTTGCATCTAAAACTACTAAGTTAGATGATTTAAAAACTGGGGTTACTAAGTTAAAGACAGGAGAAGACAGTTTTGATTCAGGACTTAATACATATGTTAGTTCTGTTAACACTATTTTAAGCGAAGCTAAAACAAATCCTGCTATATTAACAACTCCAATACTTACTTTGAAAGGTGCAACTTGTACTTTAGGAAGCCCTATTTATAATGTTTCTAAATGTGCATATTTTACTCAAATAGTTAATGCTTATGAAATTAGTGATAGCACTTATACAATGGTTGATTTGTTAGCTGATTCAGGTTCTAAACTAACTAGTTCAAGTGCTATGGTTAAAGCGGGTGTAGATGAATTAGATAACAAAACAGATGAATTAAATAGTATTAAAGCAGGTGTTAATACATTAAAGACAAGCGTTGATACTTTAAAGAATGGTTCATCAAAACTTGCTTCTGGTTCAAAACAATTAGTTAGTGGGACAAATACTTTATATAGTAGTTCTAATGAAGTATTAAATGGTATTAATACATTAAATAGTGGAGCAAGCACTTTAGCTAGTGGAACAAATACATTAAACAATGGTGTTAATACTGCTAAAAGTGAAGTATCAAATTCTATTAGTTCAACTAATAGTGAACTTAAAAAATTAAATGGATTAGATGAATATACAGCAAATCCTGTTAAAGTAGAAGAAAAAGACGTAAATGAAGTTAGTGAATATGGTACTGCATTCTCTCCATTCTTTATGTCAATAGCATTATGGGTTGGATCTCTTATGTTATTTATAATCCTTTACTATGATGCAAATGATAGATTTAAGAATTGTAGTCGTAATGCAGAAAACAAAGTAAAAAGAACTTTCTGTTACTTAGGACTTGCAACATTGCAAGGTATAATCTTAGGAATATTATTACTTGTAGGTCTAAAATTTAGTGTTACAAATTACTTCTTATATTTTGCATCATTAATATTAGTTGCTTGGATGTTTGAAGCAATAATGGAATTTTTAATAGTTCACTTTGGAGACATTGGTAAGTTCTTAGCTCTAATCTTGTTAGTATTACAATTAGCAGCAGCAGGAGGAACATTCCCAATCCAAACTGTTTATACAGGATTCCAAAAATTATTTAACGTACTTCCAATGAAATATTCAATAGATTTATTTAAGGAAGCACTAATTAGTATAGAAGGTAACTTACTTTCTAAATCATTAATAGTAATAATAATAATATTTGTAGTATTATTTGTTATAAATATACTAAAAGATATAAGATTACAAAAAAAGGCTAGTAAATAAGCCTTTTTTTAGTATTTATTACATCCACAATTATTTCCTCTATTAGAACCAAAGCCCCAGAAGAGGAAGAAGATTATTGCAATAATTATTATTATCCACAACCAGTTGGTGCCATTTCCTTCTTGATTTCCATAGTAAGGATAAGCGGGATATCCAGGATAATACATAATATACACTCCTTTCTAATATATTATATTTATATTAGAAAAAAATAAATATATTAAAAGCCTGTGTTTATATGATAAATGTTGTCTCATCTAAAAATTTATAATTAGTTTCATATTTTAGGCATCTGACTAATCTTGATACAGCATCATCTTTAGCCTTAGCCTCAAGCATTATATCAATATCTTTATCTTGTTTTTTAAGTATATTAATAAATTTTATAAAACACTCTTTGTTTATATAGTCGCTATGACTTCTAAACTCTTTTTTTAATTTACTTTTTGGCGATGAAAAATGGATTTTTGGAAGTTTCCCATCCCATGTATCTATTATTTCTTTTAAATAATCATTTATGTCTTCTTTCTCGTTATTACATATAAAATGATGATAATCTAGCACCATAGGAACATTAATTTTGTGACATAACTCTAATACATCTTTTATATTATATACTTTATCATCGTTTTCCACAGCAATACATTTTTTTATGTGATCTGGCAATTTATTAAAGTTGTTAATAAACCTTGTTATGGATGCTTTCTTTCCGCATGCACTAGAACCGACGTGAAGAATGATTATTTTATCTTTAATTCCAATGGCATCCATAATTTTATAATGATATTCTAAGATTTCCACAGTATTTTTAACTATTTTGCTATCCATGCTGTTTAAAACTGCATATTGGTCGGGATGAGTATCAACTCTAATATTATTATCATTTATTAATTTGCCAATTTTTTTATACTCATCTAAAAGAGGTGTAATATAGTCAAAATCTATTTTATCATGTGTTGCAAGTGGTACTAATTTAGAAGTTAATCTATAAAAATGAAAATTATTTTTAACGTTATATTTAATTATTTCATATAAAGAATCTAAATTATTTTTAGTTATTTCTAGTAGTTTAGACGTGTTGTAATTCTTATTTATATAATTAGTATACGTTATAGTACTTGATGTTGTAACATCATCTAATGCCTTAGATAACGCTACATATCCTAATCTTACTTTCATTTGTATCACCATTAGTTATTATGTGGAAATATTAAAAAACTATGATATAATTTAATAGGTGAAAATAATGAAAGAATTTGTCTCAATACTAATTAGTTTTATTTTTATGGGAATTGCGGATAGTGTAGATTCCTTTTTTGGTAATTCAATTAGTATAGATGCAATTGTTGTTTGTAGTAGTTTTTACATGATTGACCTTATGATTAAAAGCATCGGTGAGATAGGAACTTATACGTATAGAACAATAAGAAAAAACGAGGGACAATATATAATAGTAACAGGTGTTGTAAGTTTTATTATTGGAATTATTACTGTTATTTTAAAAGATAAATTAGTTTTGTTTTTTAATCTTACCAGCTTACAAAAAGATATGCTTATTAACTTAATATATATTTATCCTTTATACATAACCTTTGGAAGGATATGTAATGGCCTTTTTGAAATAACAAGATTAAAAAATGAATTGAAAACTTATAGAAATGGATTAATACTATTTTACTTCTTACTTATATCTCTTGATGCTTTAGTTTTCTTAACTACTAAAAACGTTACTTTATTATACATAACAACTATTATATCTTGGATAGTTACAATATTATTTCTATCTAAAAAGGAAAGGATCAAATATGAGTTGCCTGATAAAGTAGTTATTAAAAATGTTTGTAAATATGGTAGTGTTTATACCGCTGAAAGATTGATGTCTAGAATATTTTTAATGATATATGGTTCATTAGCAAGTCGTCTTGGAACTACTAAATATGCTATTCATTCTGTATGTTATCAGGTATGTGTTAATTTGGAAATTATAACAAATGCTTATAGTGCTGCTCTTATGATAAAACTTCCAGAAGCACGTAGCAAAACTGCCGAATATAAAAGAGCTAGAAAATATAAGAAAAGATATTTACCAATTATTTTAATTCTTAATTTTGTATTTGCTTTTATATATTTATTTATTTTACATGGAAAGTTACCTATTACATATGTTTTTCCTTACTTTTTCTTTTATATTTTTACTGTTTTTGGTCTTCAGGAGTACGAGACTTATAAGGCTTTGCTTGTTGTTGATGGAAATCCAATTGTTTTGTTTTTTGGCTCATTATTCGGTGTTTTAATAAGAATAGTAGTATGTTTGATATTTGTAAATACAGGATATGGATTATACTTTTTTGGTATTGCAAATTTTCTGGATTTTTATTCAAGAAGTATTATATTTAAAATTGGTATAAAAAAATTAAATCATAAAAAAACCGTTTAGATAATCTAAGCGGTTTTAAAATATTATAACTTTTCTTCAAAGAAGGCTTTGTATCCTAAATAAGCCTGATATATATCGAATTTACTTGCAACTTCATATGGTGAATGCATTGAAATTATTGGTACACCACAGTCAATAACATCCATTCCTTTATCTGCTAAAATGTATGCTATTGTGCCTCCTCCTCCAAGGTCAACTCTTCCTAATTCTGATACTTGGTATTTAACGTTATTTTCTTCAAATATTCCTCTTACTTTTGCAACGAACTCTGCATTAGCATCAGATGCTCCTGATTTACCGCGTGAGCCTGTATATTTATTAAATTCAACTCCGTATCCAATGAATGAAGCATTATTTTTTTCAGATGCACTTTGGAAGTTAGGATCAACTCCTGCACCAACATCTGCAGAAAGCATCATAGAATTACAGTATGTTTTGTTTATAGCGCCAGGATTATTTTCCTCTTTTTTGTTTAATAATTCATTGATAAATAGGTCAAACATCTGTGAACACATCCCGGTGTTTCCTACACTTCCTATTTCTTCTTTATCAGCAAATATAGAAACCATGGTTTTATTTCCAGCTTTTGCGTTAACTAATGCTAAAAGGTTAGCATAAGAGCATACTCTATCATCTTGACCATACGCTGCAACCATAGATTTATCAAAACCTAGGTGCCTTGCTTTAAATGCGGGTACGGCTTCAAGTTCTGAACTATAAAAATCAATTTCATTTATACCATATTTTTCGTTTATTATTTTCATAACGTTTTCTTTGATAGAATCACTACTTGATGGAATACTTCCAACTAATATGTTTAAATCTTCACCCTTTATTGCTTTACCAATTTTATTTTCGTATTGTTCTTCTGCTAGGTGAGGCAATATATCAGTTATTGTAAATACTGGTTCATCTTCTTTTTCACCTATATTTATTTCTACTTTCTCACCATTTGGTTTAACTACTACACCTTTAAGTGATAACGGAATAGTTGTCCACTGATACTTTTTAATTCCACCATAATAATGTGTTTTAAAAAGTGCAAGTTTTGCATCTTCATAAAGTGGATTAGGTTTTAAATCTAGTCTTGGTGAATCTATGTGAGAACCAACTAGGTTAAAACCATTTTCTAATTTTTCTTCTCCTATAACCGCTGCATACACACTTTTGTCTCTGTTAAGCATATATACTTTGTCACCAGAACTTAGTTTCTTTACGTTTTTAATATCGATAAAACCATTAGATTTTAGCTTTTCTATGATGTATTTTGATGTTTCTCTTTCTGTTTTACATTCGTTTAAAAACGATATATACCCATCAGAAAAATTAAATATTTCATCTTTTTCTTTGCTACTTAAATTTTTCCAACCACAAGTTTTTTTATTTAAAATATTCTTTTCCATAATATCCTCCTAATTATATGATACCACGATAGTGAAAAATTATTGCATAAAAAAACGAACTGGGTTAAATAGTTCGAGTATTAATCAATTATGGTGCCGCTTGTAAGAATCGAACTTACAGCTAATCATTACGAGTGACTTGTTTTACCATTAAACTAAAGCGGCATTTTAAGTTCTATTTAAAGAACCCGTTTACTACGTATTTTGTTTCATTAATTACCATAAACGCATTTCTATCAATAGTATTAATTATTTTCTTTAAATCATCTAAGTGTCTTTTATCAACTTCAATAAAAAGCATTTGTTTTCTTTTGTTATCCATACCAGTACATTCTACTTTGGAAAACGCATAACCTGAATCTGTTATTTTACTTATCTTATTTTTATCATCCATGATAACTTGGACTGATACTTTTCCTTTTATAAACTTGTTAGATAAAGTTGTTCCAACAAACGTACCAACGGCATACCCACCTGCATAAGAAAGTGCTATCCACAAACTTTTGATGTTGGTGTTTAATGCTTCTTTTACAACTAAAAACCATATTATTACATCAAAAAATCCTATTACGGTTGCAAGCATTCTTTTGTTTTTAACAGTTAGTACCGTAACAAATGTACCTAGTGATACATCTACTATTCTTGCTAGAAAAATAGTTACACATATCTTAAGTAATCCCATATTCGTCTTCTCCTTATTGCATTTTTATAATAACATAATTATTTTCAATCTTCAATAAAAAAATGACTTGTGATATAATAAAATTATTGGAGGCATCATTATGAATAAAAAAATTAATATTATAAAAAATGCTTATATATTGTTTATTATTAACGTTATCATCTTTATTACTATGGTATTTTTTAGAAGTTTATATTCTAAATTAGGGTACAATGCTAATTTAATTAACGTTTTTATGGTAGTTAATATTGTTTTGTTAGTTCTTGGAATAGTATTTAATGTTTTATTCTTAAAAGATCCTAATAAATATGATAATAAAAGAGTTAGAATTATAATTATCGCGTCTTTTGTAGTTTATTTACTTTTGAATATAGTGGGTACTTATTTTATAAATAAAAGTTTAAGTAGTGGTTATACAAAAATGAACAGTAAGTTATCTTCATATTGTGATACTTATGGATGTGATAGGTATGAGACTATACAAAAAAATGGATATGAACAGTTTATTATTAAAAAGACGTACTTTGATTATAACAACGTAGAAAATGATATTAAGATAACAACTGAGTATGATAAGGACAAAGTATTATACGTAAAAGCAGAAGTATATTCTCAAAACGAAATGTTTTCTGAAACGCTAATAAAGGATGTATTAAAGGATTATTTTTATAATTTCGGATACGAAGTAAAAGAAGATTTAATAAAAAAGGCATTTGATGAGAGATTTTCATCTAGCACAAGTGATGATAATGCAACGTATAAAGTAGAAGAAATATATGATGGTGATGAATTAGATAAAATTAAAACAACCATATTTTTGGATTTAAAACAAGACTAGTTCTTGTTTTTTTTTAATTTTTTTGTTATCATTATGGAAGATAATAGGGGTGATATTATGCAGATATTAAGTGCTAGTCCAGCGCTTATCGCATCAGTTGTTATATTTGTTGTTTGTGTTGTAATAGGTTTTTTTGGAGATAAAAGATTGAAGAACGAAAAAATGTTAAAAGAACAATCAGAAAAGGCTGAAAATAAAGTTCAAACAACTAGCGATATAGAAAGTAGTGAAGATAATAAAGAAGAAGCTCCTTTAATTACTAGTCAAAATATTAATAATTTAGATAGTAATAATATTAATGACCTTAGTAATTTATATTCAATTGGAAATAATGTGAATAATAACATTAATAATGTAGTTATACCAGAAGTTCAGGATTCTAATCAAAAACCAAATGATTCTATTACTAGTAGTAATTCAGTAATTAATGAAGAACCTTTAGCATCAAATCCATCTTTTAATATGCCAGTTCAAAATGAACCGGTAAATCCAGTTGCAACTAATCAAAGTAGTGCGGGTATAGAACCTAATTTAAATACACAAAATACTTTAAATTCTACCAATAATGGTATGCCACAACCCTTTGATGGACAAATTACTTCTGATGATTCTATAAATAATATGTTTTAAAAAAATTCCTTATAAAATAAGGAGTTTTTCTTTATGATTAAAATTTAATTAAAAAATATCTGATAATTATGGTATAATTTTGGTATATATCATTAAAGAGAATAAAAAGGTTTTAGGAGGAATTATGACAGTAGATAATATATTAACTATTATAAAAGATATAATTGATGTCTGTCTTGTATGGGCAGGAGTATACTTTATATTAAAAAGTATAAAAAATAACGTTAAGTTTACGATGTTATTTAAAGGGATAATAATAATTGTGATAATTAAGCTTATAAGTGATTTATTTGACTTAACTGCAATAGGACTATTATTAGAGTACGTAGTTATGTGGGGACCACTTGCACTTGTTATTATTTTCCAACCGGAAATTCGTTCTGTATTAGAACAACTAGGTAGGTCACAATTACTTGGAAGACATAAGGTGCTAACTATATCTGAAAGAGAAAGAATAGTATATGAAATAGGTTTGTCTTTAGAGTATTTGAAAAAGCATCGTATAGGAGCTTTAATTGTAATTGAAAGGGATACTTCTCTTTCTGAATATATAGAAAGATCTAAAAAGTTGTATGCCGATATATCTAACGAACTTTTAGATGCAATCTTTTTCCCAGATAATCCACTTCATGATGGTGGCGTTATAATACAAGGGGATAAGGTTACTTGTGCTGGAGCTGTATTTCCTACAACAGTAGAAATGAAGTTCAGCAAAAGACTTGGTACAAGACATAGAGCAGCAATCGGAATAAGTGAGGAAAGCGATGCTATTGCAATTATAGTATCAGAAGAAACTGGTAGAATTTCGATAGCAATAAATGGTGATTTAAATTATAATTTATCTTTGGATGAGGCTAAAATGCTTATATTAGATGAATTAAAGCCAAAGAAAGCTGCAGAGTTTGACTATGAAATAGATGAGGATGGTGATATTGATGAGTAAATTATTTAAAGCCATTGGTCATTTTATTGATAAAAAAATAGTTCTTCCGATAGCAAAATTCTTTACTGGAATTTCTAAAAAGTTTAAAGGAAACGGAAGAAACTTTGAAAAAATGCTTACGATGAAGCCTGGAATGATAATAGTTTCCCTTTTAATAGCACTAGGTGTTTTCTTTATAGCAGATAGTAAAACAACGTCTTTAATTGAAACTTCAGCAGAAGTACTTTATGACCAACCAATATCTGCTACTTATAATGAGGAAGCATATGTTGTAGAAGGACTACCTAAAACGGTTGATATAACTTTAATAGGTAGAAAGTCAGACGTTTATTTAGCAAAACAATTACCAACTAATGATATAACAATAGATTTAACAGGGTTAAATCCAGGGGTTCACAAAGTTAACTTAAAGTACAAAAAGGCATTAAGTTCTGTTGAGTACAAACTAGATCCATCGGTTGCTACAATTGTTATATATGAAAAACAATCTAAAGAAAAAGAAGTTAATTATGAAGTTATAAATAAAGATAAGATTGATTCTAAGTTAATGGTTGAGGATGTTTCATTAAGTACTGATAAAGTATTTGTAAAGGGAAAGGAAGCAACTATTAATGAAGTTGCATCTGTTAAAGCTTTGGTTGACTTAAAGAACTTAGTTGACCCAGGAGTAGGAGAGCAAGAATTAAAAGACGTTAAGTTAGTAGCTTATGATAATAAGGGTAAGAAAGTTAACGTTGAAATAGTTCCATCAAAGGTAACTGCAACGGTTAAAATAGCATCTCCTCAAAAAGAAGTTCCGATACGTGTAATTCCTAAGAATTATAAAAACATCGTATTTGGTAAGTCTATTAGCAGTATAACTCCAAACATATCTAAGGTTACTATTTATGGTAACTCAAGTAAGTTAGAAAAGATTTCATACATACCAGTATATGTTGACGTAAGTGATCTTAAAGAAGATAAACAATTTGCTTTAACAATTAAGAAACCTACTGGTGTAAGAGCGATGAGTGCATCTAACGTAACAGTTAGCGTATCACTTGGAGATGAGGCAACTAAGGAATTTGATAATATTTATCTAGAATATGAAAACTTAGGTGATGGCTTAGTTGTTCAAGCAGCAAGTCAAGATAGCACTAAAGTAACGGTTAGCGTTAAGGGTGTTCAAAAGGTATTATCGGATATGGATCCTACAACGATTAAAGCATACGTAGACTTAAAAGGATTAAAGGCAGGACAACATGAAGTACCAGTTTTAGTAACAGGTTCTGACTTAAGAGCTAAGTATTCTTCTAAGACTACTAAAGTAACTTTAAGAATAACTGAAAAAAATTAGAAATATAATAAAATAAGTTGACAAATGTACCGATTTAAAGTAGAATTTAAATTGGTACATTTTATAAACCCACATAAGTTTGCCGTGGGAAAGCGAGCTTATAAAGGAAAGGAAATAAAATATGACAACATTTATGGCTAATGCCTCAAACATTGAGCGTAAATGGTATGTTATCGATGCTAAAGGTAAACCACTTGGTAGAGTAGCTGCTAAGGCTGCTGTTATGTTAAGAGGTAAACATAAGGCTACTTATACACCACATGTTGATTGTGGAGATAACATAATCATTATAAACGCTAAAGAAGTAACATTAACAGGAAACAAATTAAACAATAAGATCTATTATAATCACAGTGGATACACTGGTGGATTAAGAGAAAGAACCGCTAAAGAAATGCGTGAAAACTATCCATTAGAAATGGTTGAAAGAGCAGTTAAAGGAATGCTTCCAAAAGGAAGATTAGGACGTCAAATGTATAAGAAATTATTCGTATACGAAGGCGCTGATCATAAGCATCAAGCTCAAAAACCAGAAATAGTGGAAATTTAAGGAGGAGAGTAAATGGCAAAAACATTCATTGGAACAGGTCGTCGTAAACGTTCAATAGCACGTGTAAGAATGACTTCAGGAAAAGGAAAAATTACCATTAACGGTAGAGACGTAAACGAATATCTTCCTTTTAAAACATTAGTTATGGATTTAAAACAACCATTAGAAGCTACTAAAACTGCTGATAAATTTGATATTGAAGTTTCAGTATACGGTGGTGGATTCTCAGGACAAACAGGAGCTATCCGTTTAGGTATTACTAGAGCATTACTAGAATATGATAAGAATACTGATCCAACTTCTGATGCTTCATTTAGAAAGATTTTAAAGGCAGAGGGATTTATAACTAGAGACGCAAGAGTTAAAGAACGTAAAAAATATGGTCTTAAAAAAGCACGTCGTGCACCACAATTTTCAAAACGTTAATATGTTACTACAAAACCAGGTTTGTTCCTGGTTTTTTCTTTTGTTTTGACATATTTTATACAACATAATAAATTATTATTTAGTTAGTACCTAGAAATGACAAATTTTAACATTATTTAATAAACTTTTAATAAAATTATGATATAATTTAAAATAGGTGATGCTAGGTGAAAACAAAAGAGTTTAAAACCTTAGATGAGCAGATTGAAATATTAAAAAGCCGTGGGTTGGTTATTAATGACATTGATAAGACAAAAGAATTACTGTTAAGAGAAAATTATTTCTTTATTAATGGTTATAGACATATTTTTATGAAAAATCATAAAGATAGTTTGTTTATACCTGGAACTACTTTTGAAGAATTGTATGCTGTATTTCAATTTGATAGAAGTTTTAGAAATGTTTTATTTAAGAATTTGCTTATTGTGGAAAATAACTTAAAATCAATAATTGCATATAAGTTATCTAAAAAATATGGTATTAGAGAAAAAGATTATTTAAAGCCATCTAACTTTTCTCAAGATATAAAAAAGGTAAGGCAGGTTAATGATGTTTTAAATAAAATAAAAAGGCAAATAAAACTAAATGGAAGGCAACATAGTGCAACACTTCACTACATTAGTAATTATGGTTATGTTCCTTTATGGATTTTAGTTAAATTGTTATCTTTTGGAATGATTAACGAATTATATTCCATACTAAAACCAGATGATAAGCTTGCAATTGCAGAGTATTATAATCTTGATGTAGAAACTTTAGGTATATATATTGCACTACTTTCTAATTATAGAAACTTATGTGCTCATGAAGACATTGTATATGATCATCGTACTCAAAAAGAAATTCCGGATACAAGGTATCACATGGAGCTTGATGTTCCTACTACTAATGATGAATATATATATGGAAAAGATGATATATTTGCAGTTGTTATAATGCTTAAGTGTATGCTTACAGAAAGTGATTTTACTGATTTTGTAAACGAAGTAAGTTATGACCTTAACCTTTTAGATGGTAGAGTAAATATTATTCCTCAATCTAAGATTTTAGACAGAATGGGCTTTCCTTCAAATTGGGAAGAAATAGCTAAAATAAAATAGGAAGTGATAATGTATGCAAGATAAAATTGAATATATAGAGTCTAAAAAAGAAGAAAAAAAGCAAAATAAAAAAAGTAATAATAGAAAAAAAATTCCAAATGGAATTAAGTTTGCTTTGGTTATTTTGTTAGCATTTACTTTAGGATTAGTTATAATGTATGCTTATACGGAATTGAATCCTAAAATTATTACTAAAAATAAAACTATATCAGAAACCAAGGTAACTGATGAAGCTATGGAAGATGCTATAAAAAAGGTATATGATTCTGTTTTATGCATTGAAGTTATGAATAGTGATGGTTCTGTTTTAAGTACCGGAACTGGTTTTGTTTATTCTAAGGATAGTAAGTATGGATACGTTTTAACTAATGCTCATGTGGTTTCTAGTGGAAACAATATTGTAGGGGTACTATCAAATAATAACACTACTTCTTTAACTGTTTTAGGTAGTGATACTTATACTGATTTAGCAGTATTAAGAATGGATGTTAAAGATGTACTTGGGGTAGCTAGCATTGGTAATAGTAAAAATACTCCTGTTGGTAATACGGTATTTACGGTAGGTTCTCCAATGGGTTCTACTTATGCAGGAACGGTAACTAAAGGTATATTGTCTGGTAAAGATAGATTAATAGAAACGAGTGCTTCAAATAGTAATTCACTTGCATCAGAATCTTATATTGTTAAGGTACTTCAAACTGATGCTGCTATAAGCCCAGGAAATAGTGGTGGACCACTAGTTAATTTAGCGGGTGACGTAATTGGTATTACATCATTAAAATTAGTAGATGAACAAGTAGAAGGAATGGGATTTGCAATTCCAATAGAAGATGCTATGAATTACGTTGATACATTAGCGCAAGGAAAAACTATTGAAAGACCATTAGTTGGCGTACAAATCCTTGATTTAACTAATAAATATACTTTATATAGATATGGTATAAACGTTGATTCTAGTATTAAATCAGGTGTTATTTTAATAAAAGTAAATAGTGGATATCCTGCAAGTGATGCTGGATTAAAAGACGGAGATATTGTAACTAAAATTGATGGTGAAGATGTTACTACGGTATCAGAGTTTAAATATCAGTTATATCAACATAAGATAGGTGATACAATAGAAGTTACGTATTACCGTGATGGAAAAGAAAATAAGACTAAATTAAAATTAAATAAAACAAGTTAGGAAACTATTGATTTGGTTTCCTTTTTCTTTACACTTTAAGTTTTTATGTATGTTAATTATATTAGTGTTTTGATATAATTACGTTAGGTGGTAATATGTTTAATAATTTATGTTTTTATTTTGTATTATTTTTAATTTATTCTTTTATAGGATGGTTAATGGAAATATCTTTTACATTATATAAAGATAAAACGTTAGTAAATAGAGGATTTTTAATGGGACCATATTGCCCTATATATGGCTGTGGATGTATACTTATAATACTTCTTCTTAAAAGGTATTTAAATGACTTTATAGCGCTATTTATAATGTCTATGGTAATATGTTCTATCCTTGAGTATTTAACTAGCTATATCATGGAAAAACTATTTAAAGCTAGATGGTGGGATTATAGTGATAGAAGGTTTAATATAAATGGTAGAAGATGTTTAGAAACCATGGTTCCATTTGGACTTTTAGGATGTCTTTTGATGTATGTTATAAATCCATTTATAAGCGGAATTATATCTAACGTACCAAAGAATATATTAAATCCAATTTCAATTGTTTTATTTATTTTGTTTGTTATAGATAATATAACATCTTATTCAATAATTACTAAGTTACATTTGCATACTAATAAAATAGTTATGGATAATACTGAGGAAATAACTAAGAAGGTAAGGGAATATGTTTCAAACCATTCTAAGTTTGGTAAGAGATTAATGAAGTCATATCCTAATTTAAAAGTACTAAAGGAAAGATACAAAAGAAAAATTAAAAAGTTAAAGAATAAAAAAGACAAGAATTAAGTTTCTTGTTTTTTGCTGTGGATAAGTTATTTATGTAACACCATATTGGGTATTAATCATAAAATACTTTGAAGGAGTGATAATATGGTTATAGTTGATGCTGGACATGGAGGAATAGGATAAATCCAAAAAATAAACGAATGACTATAAATGCAGGTAATACAAGGATTTAAGATACTTTGTTAAGGAAAGTATCTTTTTTAATGATATAATATATTGATATAGGAAGTGATTATAATGGATAAAATTATAGACTTAGATGAGTTGAGTAAATATGCTAAGATGCAAAGAGTGTTGAACTTTAATTTTTCTACAAATATGTTATTTAGATGTACTACCAAGAAGTATGCAAATGATTTTCAAAAAGGAAGATTTAGATTTAATCAACCGGAATATTGGATAAAAGAAGAAGAAAAAGGAAATAAAGGATTAGGCGATTCTCTAGAAGGAACTTTTTTAACAACAAATTTTAATGATAATTCAGAATTTATAAATAATTTAAAGAAAAATGATGATTTAGAGCATTTTATTAAGGATTATAAATTATATTTTAGAAGAAAAAATATTAAGAAATTATATTGTTTTTGTTTATATGGTTTAAATGATGATAGTTTTAAAGAAAAAAGCATTGATCGTTTTGGTAAGGAACATTATTATTCAAGAATAGATAAAGATTATTTTTCATCTTTTTCAAATGATATAACAAAAGAAAAATATAATCGAGAAGATGAAAATAGAAATGTAGTAATTTTTATTAATAATCCCCATTTGTTTTTTGAAAAAATAAGACAATTTTTTATAAAATTAGGAGTTAGCAATGATAATATTATAATTTCACCAGTTCAATATGTAAACCGTCAAGAAATTTCAGTTTCTTTAGTTCCATATCCGCATGAATTGTTATTAAAAGATAATTATTATTCTAATCAAAGTGAGGTACGAATAATAATTAATTCAACTGATAGTAAATTAATCCAATATATGAATGATAACAATAATATAATTGATATCGGTGACATCAGTGATATTGTTGATATATATGATTATTATTTTGATGATTTAATGTTAGAAAAAAATGGAAATGTTCTATTATTTACATTGCCATTTCCAATTGAGGAAAAGTTAGATGATATGACTTTACGTCGTTTATTATCAATTTTTGTTCAAGTTTCAAATGATGAGTTACCATATGATACTAGTTTGGATGAGCGATTTAAAATTATTTCATTGATAAAAGAAGTAATTAGAAAAAAGTATAATATATTTTTATCTGTTGAAGATGGTCAAATAAGATTATCAAATGTTGTAGGAAATCTTGAAGAATTATTAGATAAGTAAAAATATATATAATTAAAACTATATTTATAGTCTTTTATTATGTATCTTTATAAGAAAGAGAGGATGATATATGAATTTAAATTATGAAATATTTAGAAGTGAACCAATTATGACTATTCCTGATTTAGCACAAATAGGTTCTCATAACAAAAGGAAAAAGAAAGCATATAATTCTAACCCTGATATAAGAAAAGAAGATAGTTATAAAAATATACAATAATTATAAATATGTTAAAAGATTTCACGAATTGACTAAAGAATATGAAAAACAACATAAAGAAAAGATGAAAACTGAAAGAAAAAGAACCTATACTCAAATGGTTAATCATTCAAGAAATTGTGTAGCAGATGAATTATTATTTACTGCTTCACCAAAGTTTTTGATAATATGAGTGAAGAAGATATAATGAAATGGGCAAATACTTGTATGGAGTTTGTATATAATGATTTAGGTTATACAAAAGAATAAATACTTCATGCAACTATTCACATGGATGAAAAATCCCCACATATTCATTGTGTAGTGGTTCCGTTAGTTAAAAAATTAGATAAAAGAACTAATGCTGAAAGATGGACAATATCTAAAAAACAATATATTAAAGATAAAATGCATCTATTAGAGTTACAAGATAAATATCATAAGTGATTAACTGATAAGGGTTATGATTTAGAATGAGGTATTAAATGTAGTGATAGAAAACATATTAAGATTAAAGAATATAAAAGAATTAACAGAGAATTAGAACAAAAAATAAATGTTAGATTTGATAGACTGGTGCTAGGATAGATATTAGGATATCTCCTTTTTACATTGTTTCATATTATATTACATTGTGTAAATTTTCGTGTCCTAATATCTATCTTAGCACCATTATATGTTATTATTTAAATAATAAAAAAAGTAACCTATATAAAATTCCTATACTATCATGGTTAAATATCATTTACACAGAATTCCATACACATTCTTATTTTATTTAAAAAAGCTCTTTTTTTGATATATGTTTTCTGCTGTGGATAAGTTATTTATGTAACACCATATTGGGTATTAATCATAAAATACTTTGAAGGAGTGATAATATGGTTATAGTTGATGCTGGACACGGTGGAACAGATCCGGGTTCATCAAACGGAGATATAATAGAAAAAGACTATACTTTAAAGATTGCAAATTATATGTATAATAGATTTAAAGATTTAGGAATACCTACTGTTATAACTAGAACGGAGGATGTTACTTTAAATCCAACTGATAGAATAAATGTAATTACACCAAACATTACTAGTAATGATGATATAGTTATATCTAATCACTTAAATGCAGGTGGTGGCGATGGTGCCGAAATAGTTTATGCACTAAGAAATGATGATACATTATCAAAAATGATACTTGATAACATAGAAGAAACCGGTCAAAACATAAGAAAATGGTATCAAAGGAAGCTTCCATCAAATCCTAATAAAGATTATTACTACATAATTAGAAACACATCACCAGCAGAATCAATACTAGTAGAATATGCATTCTTAGATTCTACAAAGGATGATAGAAAACAAATTAAAAATGATTGGGAAAAATGGGCAGAGGCAGTAGTAAAAGCAGTTGCAGATTATAAAGGATATAATTATACAGCACCAGGTGCTAACACAGTTAATGATACATATACTGTTGCTAGAGGAGATAGTCTATGGTCAATTGCAAAAAGATTTAACGTTGGTGTAAATGAAATTAAAAATGCAAATAATTTAAAGTCAAACTTGATAAGTGTTGGACAACAATTAGTAATTCCTGGAGCAGCGCCATCAGATCAAACTAACGTAACTTACGTAGTACAAAAAGGAGATAGCCTATGGTCAATTGCAAATGCCAATAATACTACCGTAGATGAGCTTGCAAATTTAAATGATCTTGGAACAAACACAATTTATGTAGGTCAGGTACTTCAAATCCCGAACACGGGAAGTAGTGGTACAACACCACCTGATACACAAACAACTTACGTAGTACAAAAAGGTGATACATTATACTCCATAGCACTTAAATATGGAACAACACCAAATGTAATTATAAGGAAAAATAATTTAAAAAATAACACACTTACGGTAGGACAGACGCTAACTATTCCAAATGATGTAGAAAGTACAGGAGATTATTCTGACATGTCTAATTCCAACACATATGTAGTTCAAAGAGGAGACAGTCTATATTCGATAGCAAACGCTTATAATGTATCTGTTAATGATTTAAGAAATATTAATAATCTAACTAGTGATATATTATCGGTAGGACAGGTTCTAATTATTCCTGGAAATTTAAATCGAAATTCCAATACATCTAACCTTTACGTAGTAAAAAGAGGAGATAGTCTTTGGTCAATTGCTAATAAATTTAATGTTAGTATAAACAAAATAAGAATGTTAAATAACCTAAATTCTGATATATTAACGATAGGTCAAACACTAATTATCCCATAAAAAAAGCTTACTTTAATGTAATCTTTTTTTGTTTTAACAGTAAAGGACATTAAAAAACTTCAAAATTTAAAATTATATAAAAAAGTTTTATTATGTATTGATGTGCGAACAAATATTTGGTATTATTTAATTGAAGTGAGGATAAAAATATAATAAATGAATGGAGGTCATGAATGAATCAAGATAAAATGCATTTAATTAATAAAATTTTTAATAATGAAACAATAAGAACAGTATGGGATAATGAACAAGAAAAATACTTTGTAAGTGTTGTTGATATAGTAGGAGCAATATCTGAAAGTAAAGATAAACAATCTTATTGGAGAAAATTAAAACAAAGATTAAAAAAAGAGGGAAATGAAACCGTGACAAATTGTCACGCTTTGAAATTAAAAGCACAAGATGGTAAGTATCGTATGACTGATGTTGTTGATATAAAAGGTATGTTTAGAATAATTGAATCTATCCCTAGTAAAAATGCAGAACCTATAAAAGTTTGGCTAGCAAAATTAGGAAGTGAGAGAATAGATGAAGTATTTGATCCTTCAATTGCCGCTCAAAGATCAATAGATTTATATAGATCAAAAGGTTATGATGAATCTTGGATTTCAAAAAGAATCAAAACTTTGCAAGAAAGAAAAGGATTAACTGATGTATGGCAAGATAACGGAATTAAACAAGATTCAGAATATGCCATATTAACAAATGAAATATATAAAACTTGGTCTGGAATGACTGCTAAAGAGTATAAACAATTTAAGGGTTTAAGAAAAGAAAATCTAAGAGATAATATGGATAATATTGAATTAATATTAACTGATTTATCAGAAGAAGCAACAAAACAGATAGCTTTAAAACAAAAACCACAGGGATTACAAGAAAATATTAAAGTTGTAAAGCGTGGTGGAGGTATTGCTAAACAAGCAAGAGATAATTTAGAAAAGGAACTCGGTGAATCTGTTGTAACAAAAAATAATAAACTTAATTATGAATATGTAAAAGAAATTGATGTACAATAAATAATTTTTCCATAATAAAAAGCTTACTATTTAATAAGCTTTTTTTAATGCAATGACTTGCAAACTCCTTTAGCTGGTTCATAAAAACAATGATTTTTGTATTTGCCAGCATTAGCTTGATTAAACCAAGTTGTCTTACAAGATTTACCAGTCCCTGGTGAATAAAACCAAAGTGCGTTTGTTGCGGGATGAAAGTATTCGCCTCTTATTATTCTTTTAGCAAGATTTTTCTCTGCAGTTGTTGAAGAACTTTGAAAAAGTGCACTATTAGTTCCAGAAAAACCACCAGGGGATTGATAAATCATATCTGTTATACTTCTAGTATTCTTAAAATCTAAGCAATTAGCAATAACTCTGTTAACGCCTACATTCCCAACCATAAGCATTCCAAGATTTCCTTCTCCTAAAGCCTCCGCTCTCATTAATCTTGCAAGAAGATCAAGCTCTTTTTCGGTATACTTAACTATCAATAAAATCACCTAGTATATTCTATGCAAAAAAAGAAAACAATTATTACTTTGTTTTCTTATCTTTATTAATTTCCTTTAATTTATCAACTACCGTAGTTGTTTTCTTACCTGTATTATTACTTTCTTTTTTGCTATCACTATATGATACAAAAATAGATATAACTAGAAATGTTATTCCAAGAACTATGAAAATTACATCTCTTATAATTCTGTATTTTAATTTTTCTTCTTTAGCTTTTTCAACTTGTTTATCAAATGTCATAATTATCACCTCATTATTTATATAATAACATAAATAATGATTAAAAAATATTAAAAATTAGGCCGGAAGTATTAACTTTTGGTTTATTTGTAAGTTATTGCTAGATAAATTATTTAGTTTTTTAATGTTATCCACAGTAGTATTGTATTTATTAGCGATAAGCCATAAGCTATCTCCTTTTTTTACCGTGTAAGTAATAAATTCACTTGAGCTTGGAATAACTAGCACTTGTCCAATTGAAAGTGTATTACTCTTTAAATTATTTGTACTTTTAATTTTTTCTACAGTAGTATCATATTTATTAGCAATAAGCCACAAGCTGTCTCCTTTTTTTACAACGTATGAAATCTTGCTAGTATTTTCTTTTTTCTCTGGTATGATAAGTGTTTGTCCAATGGATAATGTATTACTTTTTAAATTGTTTGCATTTTTTAACTCATCAACCGTAGTTCCATATTTGTTTGCGATAAGCCAGAGGCTATCCCTTTTTTTAACCGTGTAAATATTACTTTCTTTTATATCCTCTTTTTTCGCATCATAAGAAAGCTTTAACACTTGCCCAACTGATAAGTTGTTGCTAGATAAATTGTTTAACTTTTTAATGTTATCCACAGTAGTATTATTTTTGCTAGCGATGCTCCACAGGCTATCTCCTTTTTTTACAATGTAATATCCTTCCATATTAGCAGGCGAGTAACTTACTCCTGCATAATTTGCAATCGATTTAACAACGGCTTCTGCCAACTTTTTATAATTGTTCTTTAAAAAATTGGCATCACTTGTGTTATCTATGTATCCGTAATCTATTACGATTGTTAAGTTGTTAGCGGTATTTCTAATTAGATAATCATCATCTTTTGAGGTGTCACTATTATTTCTTAGCTGATAATATTTTAAAACGGTTTGCCCAGCATCTTCTAAATTACTTGCAATTAAAGAAGCAAGTTTACTGTTATTTCTAAGTGGATACATTATTTCAGCACCGTTTTTTCCTCCCTTATTTAATCTATTTGAAATTACAATAATATTATTTCCGTTTCCATACTTATCTTTAATAATATTTACCTTTTCTTCATCTGTTAAACCAGTATTATTTTCATCAACTAAAAAATTCTCTATTCCAATGTTATTTAATCTTTCATTAATGTATTTTGCAATCGTAAAAGTAAAGTCTTTTTCTACGATTCCATTTTTATTTTCACTACTGTTAGATGAATCTATCGCTACTTTGTAGGCCATATGTATTCCTCCTTAAAATAATTTTATGTAAATAAAATCAAATTAAAACAAATATACATTTATTAGGAGGTGTTTTAAATGCTCGCAATTGTTGCATCAGAAAGATGTTACGTAAGTGATTTATTAGAAAAATTAAGTTATACAAAGGAGGAAAGTCCAAATAAAAGTGAGGTTTATAAATGCACGTATAAAACCCATGAATTTATTATTTTAGTAAGTGGTTATGGTAAGGTAAATATTGCAAGTAACTTAAGATATATATGTGATAAATATAATATTCGTGTTATTTTATCTATTGGAACGGCAGGAGCATTAACTGATGAAGCATCTATTTTTTCAGCTGTAATACCAAATACTACTGCCCAGTTTGATGTTGATTTTATGCCAAATGGTTTTATGGAAGGTCAGATACCTGGACTTGATAAGGCAACATATAAAACTAATGAAGACTTAATCGAATGTTTAAAAAGATCATCAAATGTATCTGGAATAAGTTATTTAAATGATGTTATTGCATCTTCCGATATGTTTGTATCTAATTATAATTTAGCAAGCAGCATAAGAAGAGAGTATAATGCTTGTGCTTGTGACTGTGAAAGTGGTGTTGTAGGAGAATACTCTTTTGTTAATGAAATTCCGTATGCATCAGTAAGAGTCATATCTAATTTAGCTAACAACAATGGTATAAAACAATATAATTTATATGATCATGAATCATCTAGTATATGCCAAAGAATTATATATAAATTTCTAAAGGAATTTTACGAAGCATAATTTATTAAAAATAAAGTAAACTAATAATGGTGATGATATGAAAAAAATAGATTGGAAAAGATTAATTATTATAATAATAATTACTTTTGTAGTAGGAAGTTTTTTTAACTTTTTTACAATGAATAATATGGATACCTTTAAGGAACTTGAAAAACCAATTAATGTACCGGGTATATTATTTCCTATTGTTTGGAGCGTGTTGTACCTTTTAATGAGCGTATCGTTATATATTGTTACGAAAAAAAATGAAAAAACTAATACTCGTGCTTTAATAGTGTACGGAGTGCAACTTATAATTAACTCTTTATGGAGTTTAATATTCTTTGGTTTTGGTGCATATTTATTCGCATTTATATGGATTCTTTTACTTATTATATCAATAATAGTTATGATGGTAACTTTTTTCAAAATAGACAAAAGAGCTTTTTATTTAAATATTCCATATCTTTTATGGTCTATATTTGCAGGTTATTTAACACTTGGAATATACATGCTTAATAAATAATAAATATTTTTAAAATTTTCCTTGATTTTGACGCATATATATTATAGAATGGTAAAGCACGCTAAAAAGAAAGGAGAATTATATTATGGATGATAATACCAAATTAAATGAAAGATTATCGGTTGCAGACTTAAGAATGTATGAAGGTAAAAAAGATGGTAAAGACTTATCAACATCATTATCTAAAATAATTATTGCAAGAGATATAGATACATCATTTGACGTTTTAAATAGCGAAGAATATCCTGTTTATGCAAGCGTAGATGGTAATTTAGTACCTGGTTGTAACATGGCAAGTGACGAGTTAAAATTAGGTGAATTATTCTGCGTTGTTGAAAAGGATTTAGATATGTCAGAAGATATTATTGAGTATATGATGGATAGTAAGGATTTTTATTTTCATAGATTAAAGTACGCCCAAGAAAGATTTGATTTATATGCAAAGAATGATGTTTCATCATTTACTTTACCAATGCTATCAAAGTATAGAAAAATAGTAAAAAAAGATGAAGAAAAAATGAGAACGTTTAATATGCTTGTAACATCAAGAAGACAAAAACTTATAAGTGAAAGAAAACGTGAAAATAGTAATGCATACGTAAAAACAACTAATCAATATTAAAAGGAAGATTAGTTGTTTTATTTTTATAAACTATTATTTTGGAAAAATATATTAACTATTTAATAGTTAAAAAAAGTAGTGCTATTTTTTTCATTTTATTATATAATATATCACTAAGAGGTGGGGTATTATGGCATATATAGAATTTAAGAACGTAGATAAGATATATCAAATGGGTGAAGTAGAGATAAAAGCACTTAATAAAGCATCTTTTGAAATAGAAAAAGGAGAACTTGTAGTTATTTTAGGCCCTTCTGGAGCAGGTAAAACAACATGCTTAAACATACTAGGTGGAATGGATTCTGCAACTCGTGGTAAGGTTTTGGTAGATAATAAAGATATTACTAATTATAGTGATAAAGAACTTATTATGTATCGTAGGAATGATATCGGTTTTGTTTTTCAATTTTATAATTTAGTACAAAACTTAACGGCTCTTGAAAACGTTGAACTTGCGGTTCAATTATGCAAAGACCATTTAAATCCTAAAACAATACTAAATAAGGTTGGACTTCAAAAAAGAATGGATAACTTTCCTTCCCAATTATCAGGAGGAGAACAACAACGTGTTGCAATAGCACGTGCAATAGCAAAAAATCCAAAACTACTTTTATGTGATGAACCAACTGGAGCTCTTGATTATAAAACAGGTAAACAAATTTTAAAATTACTAGAAGAAACAGCAAGAAAAGAAAAAATGACCGTTATAATAATTACCCATAACGCGGCGATTGCACCAATGGCAGATAAGGTAATTAAGTTTAAAAACGGTAGTGCAAGTGATATCATAATTAATAAGAAGCCAAAGAGCATTGATGAAATAGAGTGGTAATTATGAAAAAAGATAGAATTAATACAAGTAGTATTAGAGAAATAAAACATTCATTTAAAAGGTTTTTGTCACTACTTGTTATGAGTATGTTAGGTGTTTTGGTCTTTGTTGGATTAAAAATGGCTGCACCTGATATGATGAAATCACTTGATAAGTATTATGATGATAATAATTTTTATGATATTAAAATAGTGTCCACTTTAGGACTTACAAATGATGATATTAAGGCTTTTGAAAATTTGAAAACAGTAAAAAAAGCTTATGGTTCTTATTCAAAAGATGTATTAGTAGAGGCTAAAAATAAAGAACTTGTGGTAAAACTAATTGGTATAAATCAAGATATTAATAAAATAGAAATATTAAAGGGAAGAATGCCTAAAGATAATACTGAAGTAATAGTAGAACAATCTATGATTAATAAAGAAAAATTAAAAATTGGAGATTATATAACCGTAAATGATGATACTATTAAAAATAAAAGATTAAAAATTGTTGGTATTGTAAAAAGTCCTTTATACATAACTTCTGAAACTGGTACTGCTAATCGTGGTAATACTAATATTGGAACTGGTAAGATAAATTATTATGCGTACACTAATAATGATAATTTTAACATAGATTATTATACTGAAATATATTTAACAGTAAATGGTGCCTCAGCAGAAACTACTAATAATGATAAGTATAATAATATAATAGAAAAATCATTAAAAGAAATAGATAAAATAAAAAAAGATAGAGAAGATTTAAGATATAGTAAAATATATGATGATGCTAATAATAAAATAAAAGAAGAGCAAGAAAAGGGACAAGCAAAGTTAGATAACGCTAAAAATGCTTTAGATAGTGCAAATGAAAAGTTAGTAGATGGAAAAAATAAGCTAACATCATCTAAAGTGAAATTAGATAATGCTAAAACAGAGTTAAATAACACTAAAATAAAGTTAGATGATGCAAGAGATACTCTTAATTATAATAAGTTAAAACTAGATAACGCAAAAAAAGAAATAGAATTAGGTAAAAGTGAGATAAATGCTAAATTAAATTCTTATGGAATAACAATAGATGATATAAATACTGCGTTAAACTATATAAATAACCCATCTATTTCAAAAAATGTTATTATAAATGCTATACCTGATGATATTTTATTTCATGATGAAATAGTTAATGTAGTTAATAAAATATATGATTTAGGATTGCAAAAAGAATTTATAGAATTTATAAAGGATCCAGTTAATAATAAAGATGATTTAATAAGCAAGATTCCACCTGATACACCAGGATATAATGAGATTATATTAATGGTTAACTTTATCGCGGATAATAGTGATTTAATTAAAGATTATATAACTAATCCTGATAACATTGATTTTATAATTGCATCAATACCAGAAGATATACCAAATTATGATCAAATAATAAAAGTATTAACACTTTATAAAGAAAACTATGATGATTTTATAAAATTAGTTAATGCAATAGATAAAATAAATGCTGCTGAAAAGGAATATCAAAATGGTTTAGCGTTATATAATAAGGCTATGGAAGAATATAATAGTGGCTATAATAAGTATTTAAGTTATTATAATGATTATCAAAATGGACTTTCTTTATATAATAATTCATATAGAACTTATCGTAGTAGTCTTGAATTATTTAATTCCAAATTAAAAGAGTATTATGATAGTAAAGCCATGTTTGATTTAAAAATAAGTGATGCTAAAGATAAATTAAATGAAATACCAAAAGCTGTTTTATATATATATGGTAGATTAGATGATAGTGGGTATTCTAGTTTTATAGATGATGGTAATAGTGTTTCAAACTTATCTAAAGTATTTCCTACTATATTTTTTGTGGTAGCTATATTAATAAGTCTTATATCAATGTCTAGAATGGTAGAAGATGATAGAGGAGTTATTGGAACATTTAAGTCACTAGGTTTTAGTAATAAGCACATAAGAAGAAAGTATTTATTATATTCAGGTCTTGCAACTATTTCAGGCGGTATAATAGGTGCTTTATTAGGATTTTTCTTGCTTCCTAAGTTTATTTGGGGTATATATAAAATATTATTTGATGTACCAGTATTTAAGTATGATTTTAATCCTACGAACTCCGTTATGGGTATTTTAATTGCAACAATATGTATTTGTGGTACTACGCTTTTAACAATTAGAAAAGTAGTTAAAGAAAAACCATCTGACTTAATGAGACCTAAAGCTCCGTCAAACGGAAAAAGAGTAATACTAGAGCGTATACCATTTATTTGGAAACGTATTAATTTTTCAAATAAAATAACGGTAAGAAATTTATTTAGATATAAAAAGCGAGTATTTATGACGGTTGGTGGAATACTTGGATGTACTGCTCTTATGTTAGCAGGATTTGGTATTCGTGACTCAATAGTAGAAATACCAGATAAACAGTATAATAATGTATTTAAATTTGATGAAATGGTATATGTTACAAATAAACCTTCAAAAGAAGAACTTGATAAAATATTTGATAGTTCCAATATAACAAAGAGACTTGATACTAATATGGTTATATCTATGACTTCATATAATAATGATATAAATATATTTGTGCCATTTAATCAAGAAGACATGGATGAAATAGTTAATTTAAGAGAATTAAAAACGGGCAAGAAACTTAAATTAAAAGATAACGAGGTAATTATTTCTGATAAATTATCGCAGCTTATTAAGAAAAATAAGGGTGATAAAATTATAATAAAAGATTCTAACAATAAAGAATATACTTTTGTTATTAGTGGTATTTGTGAAAACTATGTTAGTCACTATGTATTTATGAATAAAAAAACATATGAAGATAACATTGGGACTTATGAAACAAACATTACTTATTTAAAAATAGATAATTTAAAAAATGAAGAAAAACTATCAAAACAGTTACTTAAAAATGATGATATAATGAGTATTATGTCTGTTAGTCAAACAATTAAAAGCGTAAATAATATGCTTAAGTCATTAAATAGTGTAGTATTAATTCTAATTGTTTTATCAGGTGCTTTATCATTTGTTGTTTTATATAATTTATCATACATAAATATAAGTGAAAGAAAAAGAGAAATAGCAACTCTTAAAGTACTAGGCTTTACTGATAAAGAAGTAGATGATTACATTGTTAAAGAAACTATTATATTAACTATTATGGGTATAGTCTTTGGCCTTATATTTGGTATCTTCTTAACTAATGTGATTGTTAATACTGTTGAAATTGAAATAGTAAGATTTATTCATCATATAAATTTATCTAGTTATTTAATAACAGCATTTATGGTAATGTTATTTACTATTATAGTAAGTATAATAATTCATTATGCATTAAAGAAAATCGATATGATTGAGTCTTTAAAGAGCGTTGAGTAATAAAAATTAGTTAGATATCTAGCTAATTTTTTGTTTGAAGTTAAATATAATAAAAAAATTAAAGTTACATGTTAGCTTTGATGATATTTCTTATTTAAGATTACAACATAAAAAGGAATCATTAGTAAATACTAAGATTCCTTTTATTATAACCATTCTCCGTTTCTTTTAATATATATTTTCTTAATTGTATTAACTAAAATTACATATAAGATAACAAGTAATATAACTATAAGGTAATACTGAAGAGGAAGAATTACAAAGTTAAATGATTTTACTTTGCAAAGTGCTATTGGAGTTATTATTGTAAGTATAAGAGATAGAAGGGTAAGAAGAGTAAGTGTCACGCTTGCTCTTGATTCTATAAATGCCTTTTTAGCGGTTCTTACGTTATGAATAATCATAAGTTCACTTACAAGACACATTACAAACCAAGCTGTTTGGAAGTATGCTTGTTTATTAACTCCATTATATCCAAGTACAAACCAGAATATAATAAATGCAATACAATCTATTACTGACGATGTTATACCCATTACTTTCATAAATTTTGATATTCCTTTTGTATTCCATTTTTTAGGTTTTCTTAAGAATTCTTCATCAACGTTATCATAAGGAATTCCTATTTGAGAAAAGTCATAAATAAAATCTTGGAATAACATTTGAATAGGTAAAAGAGGTAAAAATGGTAAGAATATACTTGCTATCATAATACTAAATACGTCTCCAAAATCTCCAGACAAAGCCATTTTCATGTATTTTATTATGTTAGCATATACCTTTCTTCCTTCTATTACACCATCATAAATAACTTTTAAACTTTTTTCTAATAATATAATATCGCTTGCTTCTTTAGCTATGTCAGTTGCACTATTAACTGATATACCAACGTCTGCGGTATGTAGTGATGGAGCATCATTAACACCATCTCCCATGTATCCAACAACATGTCCTTTTTCCTTAAATAATCTAATTATTCTTTCTTTTTGAAGTGGATTAAATCTCGCGTATATGTTAACATCATCAATCATAGAAGATAATTCTTCATCAGTTAATTTATCAATATCTGATCCAATTAAAACTTTATCACTATTAATTCCAACTGTTTTACATATGTTTTCTGTTGCATACCTGTTATCACCTGTTATTACTTTTAAGTTTATGCCAGCCTTCTTAAGCTTTAATAATACGTTTTTAACATCTTTTTTAGGTGGATCTAAAAATCCAACAAAACCAATTAATATCATATCTTTTTCGTCTTTACTAGAGAAAATGTCTTTACCAGGATATTCTTTTTTTTCGGCAAGTGCGATAACCTGCATTCCTTCTTCTTCTAATTCTCTAGCCTTTTTGTTTACAACGTCTATTATTTTATTCGTTATTTTTTCTTCTTTATTTCCAATTAGAGCTTTATTGCAGGATTTTATGACCTCTTCTAAAGCACCTTTAGTAATCATTTTGTATCCATTTGCACCTTTAACTACGATGCTAGTTTTCTTTCTGTTATAATCAAACGGAATTTCATCTATCTTTTCGTACTTATCTTTAATATTATCTATTTTATTTTCTTTAGCATACAAAATAACTGCTTTATCAACTATGTTTTTCATACCTGTTGAAAAATAACTATTTAAGAAAGCATAATTAAGTACGTCTATGTTTTCTTTTCCACTTGTATCTATGTATTTTTGAAGGGTTATGTTATTTTCAGTTAACGTTCCTGTTTTATCAGTACATAAAACGTCTATTGCTCCTAAGTTTTGAATTGCATCTATTTTCTTAACAAGTGTTTTTTTCTTGGCAAGTGTTTTGCTACCCTTTGTTAAATTTACGTTAACTATCATTGGAAGCATGCTAGGCGTGATACCAACTGCAACTGAAAGAGCAAATAAAATAGCTTCCTTAAAATTTCCTTTAATTACGCCATCTACTACCAAAACGACAAGACAAACAACAATCATATATGTAATTAACATTTTAGTTATGTTTTTCATTCCTTTTTCAAAGTTCGTTACTTCTTTTGTGTTATCTATTTCTTTTCCCATTGAACCAAGGTAAGTGTTAAATCCGGTTTCAATTACAATTGCACTTGCACTTCCAGTAATTACACTAGAACCCATTAAACATACGTTTCCCATGCTAAATACGTCTTTAGCATCGTTTTTTTTAGCCTTTTTTTCGATAGGTATACTTTCACCAGTAAAAACGGATTGATTTAAAAATAGGTCTTTACTTTCTAAAATGATTACATCCGCAGGAACAATTGAACCAGCATTTAATTTTATAATGTCTCCAATAACTACTTTTTCTGTTTTGATGGTGTTTTCTTTACCACTTCTAAGTACGTTAGCAAGGCTATATATACTTGCTTTTAATTTTCTGTTAAATTTATAAACCGAGTAGTCTTGGACGAACCTTATAACAGCACTTATAACGGCAATTAAAACTATTATTAATGAACCTAGCCTATCACCTAAAGAGAAGTTTATAACTGATAAAACAAGTAATATTATAATAAACTGATCTTTAAATGAGTTTAAAAGAAAATATATCCAAGGCTTTTTATCATCCTTAATAACTACGTTTGGACCATATTCTTTAAGTCTTTTTGATGCTTCATCACTTGACAAGCCATCTTTATTTGATTTTAGATAATGTACTAACTCATCAGATGATAAATTAGATATCTTTTTATATTTGTCTAGTAAAGTTACGTTGTTATCATTTAAATACTTCTTTTTCTTTTTTATATCAAATATCTGTATCATATAACCACCATCCTATAATAAATTATAGCACAATTTTTTTATTATGAATAAATTAAAAAAACGAATTATTTTATGATAATCGATAAAAATATATTGACAATTAATAAAATAAGACATATTATTAAATTGAGGTGAGGAAAAATTATGAAAAAAAGTGTACTAGCTAAAGCAGTATCTATATTGTTAATTGTTATTTTAATTATTGGAATAGGGTGTTTTATATTTATTCCAGAACTTTATGATATGTTTAAAGGAAGCGATATTGATTTATTTAAAAAACATATACCAATTTATAGATTAGCGTTTTATATGTGCTATATAATTGGACTTTATATAGTATATAGATTAATTGGTTTATTTAACATTGTTTATAGTGGAAGTCCTTTTAATAAAAAATTAGAAGATACTTTAAAAGTAATTGCAGTTATGTTTATGATTCTATTTTTAATAGTAATTATTAAAGGGGTATTTATACCAAACTTATTAACGTTTGTAGTTGCACTCATTTGTTTTTTTACATCACTTTCATTTTACATTTTAGCAGAAGTTATAAAAGCTGCGATAAAATATAAAACGGAAGTAGATTTTACGATTTAGGAGGCACTTTTATGATAGTAGTTAATTTAGATGTTATGATGGCTAAAAGAAAGATGTCACTAAATGAACTTAGTCTAAAAACTGGTATTACAACGACTAATCTTTCAATATTAAAAACAAATAAGGCAAAGGCGATAAGATTTTCAACGCTAGAGGTAATTTGCAAAGCACTTAACTGTCAGCCAAGCGATATATTAGAATACAAGGGTGATAACAATGAACAGTAAAAATAGAAAAAAACATATATTAGTTCCTTTAATATCTGCTATTTTAATAGTTATTTCAGGAATGTTAAACATAGATTTTTATTTTAAAAGTGTTATGTTTCCTTTCTTAATGATTTTAATATCAAGTACTATTTTAGTTAAAGATTATGGGGGAATAAATAAAAAGGCTTATTTACTTATCATTCCAATAGTTCTTATAATTATAAGTAACTTAGTTTTGAAAGTATTAAAAGGTAATTTAGATGGTACTAACCAGTTACTTAATATAATAGTTTTACCATTATTAATTTCTACGTATTTATTTATGCTTGTAAGAAGTGATTTTAATGTATCTTTAGAAAATATGTTTTTAGTATTTAAACTATTTCCAAAGAACTTATTTAAAAACCTTAAATTTATTAAAATAGATACAAAGAAAGAAAAAAATGATAAGGTAATTAACATTATATTTGGAACTATTATAGGTGTTTTTATATCAGGATTAATACTTGCACTTTTAACTAGTGCGGATGCTTATTTTGATAAGTTTTTATCTAGTATTGTTACAAATATTAATGTAGATTTTAACTTGTGGTATGTTATTAAAGGAATAATATATTTTGTTATCTTGTTTGTAATAGGTATTAACTTATTTAAAAATAAGGAAATAGCTTTAAAAGAAAGTAAAATGAATAACGCAAATAAAACAGTTGTTACAACTATGCTTTTCATAGTAAACTTTGTATTTATTTTATTTTTAATATCAGAGATATCTAAACTTTGTGGTAACTTCCTTAAGGTTCCTAAAGGATATATTTATTCCAGCTACGCAAGAGAAGGATTTTTCCAACTTTTATTTGTAACACTAATAAATTTCGGAATAATATTATATTTAATATATAAAACAAACTTAGTTAAAGAAGATAAAAAAGTTAAATGCTTAGTTTTATCTTTAATAGCATTTTCTATATTTCTAATATTTAACTCTTATTATAGAATGTTCTTATACATAGGAAGATTTGGATTTACTAATCTTAGATTACAAGTTATATTATTTCTATTTATGGAGATTATATTATTTGGTTTTATTATAAAGAAAATAATTAGAGGCGCAAAAAAAGATGGAATGGTATTTTTAATTATTATGACCATAACATACGTAATTAATTTATATGTATGTAATGATTGGTTTATAGGAATTTTGGAGAAGATATGGAAGTAAATGAAAGAAGAGAAGAAACAAAAATACTTATTATATTTTCTCTTTTTTTAGTAGCATTTTGTATTATTTCCCTTACATTTTTAAGTGTTGTTTTTACCTGTTTGTTTGATGATGAATATACAAAAGCTTATGATTTTTATACTAAAAATAAGAAAGTATTAAATAATATTGTTAGTGATAAAACAAATTTGGAGAAACCTGTTCAAGTGCTTAATATGAAAGAAATATCTTCTTTTAAATATTATGAATCAGAGTGTAATTTTGAAAGATGTAATGGAAAGTACGTTGAAATTTTTATGAAGATTAGATCCAAAGGCATATTTCCTGTGCTACCACAATATTATGAAGCACTAGTTTATTCTTATGACGAAATACCTCATAGTTCGTTTTATGATGATTATAAATTTATAAAAAAAGATAATAAAACTTGGTATTACAAAGATAATTCCGATAATAAAATAATAATTCATAAAATAAATGAAAATTGGTATTGGTATGAGGCTTATTTTTAAAATATAATTGATAAGATTATTGTGATATAATTAAATACAGGAAGTGATTTATCTTGAAAAAGAAAGAAGAAAAAACCAATGCTATGAGAGAGTTAGAGCAAAAGAAAATTGTATTTAAAACTCATAGTTATGTTAATACCAGCGCCATTAGTGGTATGGAAGTCGCAAGTGTGTTAAATGAAGATCCCAACTATGTTTTTAAGACCTTAGTAACCATAGGTAAATCTGGTAATCACTTTGTGTTTTTAGTACCAGTAAATAGAGAATTAAATTTAAAAAAGGCCGCTAAAACAGTAGGAGAAAAAAGTATATCAATGGTTAAGCAGGCTGAATTATTACCACTTACAGGTTATATTCACGGAGGATGTTCTCCTGTTGGAATGAAAAAGTTATTTAAAACAGTAATAGATGAGAGTGCATCTTCTTATGATAAGATTATATTTAGTGGTGGTAAGATAGGATATCAAATAGAAACTACTTTAAGTGAACTAAAAAAAGCCATTTCTTTTATCCTTGGAGATATTAGTGAGTAATAATATATAACAAAAAAACTAGATAACGTGAATTGTTACCTAGTTATTTTTTTATTAATGGCAGGGGATGAGAGAATCGAACTCCCAACAGTGGTTTTGGAGTTGAAATGCCAATTTCCATAAACCCTTCATCGACCTGTCAATAATAATCTCACATATAAATTACACTCTTATTTTATAAAGATTTTTATCATTAATCAATACATATTTTGAAAATGAGCGGCGAAATTTCAAAATCGCGGGCTTCGCCGGTAGGCGTAGTTTTGAGAATAATTAATTTTTTTCTTAAAAGTATATAAATAACTCTCAAAAATCAAAACAAAAGAACCGCAAAGGGGGGTGTGGGGAAAGCGGTTCTTTTAATAGTTGTCGAAAAATGTCGATATATGTTATAATTAAATTGCGAAGAAGTTGTGGTCGTGAGATTTTCAACTTCTCTTTTTTACTGAGAGGCGGATTTATGATGTATGAAACAGGTGTAGCTCCTGGTGATGGTTATGCAATAGAACCTGAAATTAACGGGAAAAAAATAAATTTAGAAGATTTAAGTGTAGATGATATAGAATTGATTATTGAATATGCAGAAAAAATATTCAAGGAAAATATTTCTATGTTGAAATCCGAAAAAAAGCAAGTACTAAATAAAAAAATGTATATTGAAATTTGTGAAAATATAATTTGTGATAATAACAATATAAAGACCGATGTGCTTCCTAATTTATCAAATAAATCAGACCAATATATAAGTTTAATAAAAAAAATATATTCTGATTTATATTATTGTATTGAACAAAATAATTATGATGATTATAAAATATTCGAAGAAAATATTAAATATTGCATGGATAGTATTTTATCTATTTTTGGAAAAATAGATAATTTATCTAAATTTGAAATTTTCGCAGACTTAAAAGACCAGGGAATTTTGATGATCGGCAGTAATGGATCTGGAAAATCTAGTTTTATAAGTTTTTTGAAAAGTGTATATGATGCCGAAATGATATTGATTCCAGCTCAGAAAATTCTTATATATGACGAAACTATTCAGGGTTTACTTACTAAAAACAAAGAGGATATAAAGCAAATACAACATGAAAATTTAGTAGAAATGCTCCGTTCACCATATATGAATATAAATTTAGGCTACATTGCATCAAGTTTTTCTACATTATTGACAGTAATTGCTAATGAAATAATTAAAGAACAAAATGATTATATCGAAAAAAGAAGAAAATTAAAACAAGAAGGTAAAATCACAGAATTACAAAATCTTGATGAGCCAGTAACTATACTGGATAAAATTAACATTATTTGGTCAATGATAATAAAAGATAAGAGATTTTATGTAAATACAGAAAAACATTGCATAGAGCCTGGCGATATGTATGATAATAGATATGGTATAAATTCATTAAGTGATGGAGAAAAAATAATTTTATATTATATTGGTAATGTTCTTCTTTCAGTGGAAAATAGTTATATTGTTGTTGATGAACCAGAAACGTATTTGAATCCATCTGTTTATAAACAATTATGGGATGTACTGGAAGATGAACGTAAGGATTGTCAATTTATTTATATATCGCATGATATAGATTTTATAAGAAGTAGGAGAAATATGAAAATAGTATGGATGAAGGAGTATAATCATCCTAATAATTGGAACATGAAATTAATAGAAGATAATGATTTGTTGCCAAATGAGTTATTAATACAAATTTATGGTAGTAAAAACAAGATAATATTTTGTGAAGGGACCAAAGATAGTTTAGATTATGACGTTTATTCAGCAATTTTTGGTAACGACTATTCAGTAATTCCTGTAGGAAGTTGTATACAAGTTTGCCAATATACTAGAGCTTTTAATGCCTCAACATTATTTCATAATAGTGAAGCTATAGGTATTATTGATTTTGATAATAGAACAAGTGTGGAAATAGAAAAATTAAAAGCCGAAAAAATATATGTTACTGATTATAATGAAATTGAAATGCTTTTATGTGATGAAACAATAATAAGAGAAGTAATTAAACTATATGGTAAAGAAGAAGTCGATAAAAAAATAAGCAAATATAAAGAAAAATTTTTAGATATTATAAAAAAAGAAAAAGAAAAGATGGCCTTTCAGTTTGTTAGAGAAAAAATAAACACTCATATAAAAAATTATAGAATAAGGTGTAAAAACATAAGTCAAATAGAAGAAGAAATAAATACTATAATTAAAGACATTGATTTTAATAAAGAATATAATGAATATTTAGAAAAATTAGAATGCAAATTAAGAGAAAGAAATTATGATGAATTGCTTAAATTTTGTAATCTAAAAAAAGCCATATCTAGTGGCTTGTGTAATGACTTGATTTCAGATTTTGAAAAGCAAGCGGTTGGTGCTATTAGAATGAAATTAAATACATATATTAAAGAAAAATACTTCAAGAATATATAAAAAATTATTTTTGATTATACTGTCTTCCACTTTTCATTTTATTAATTATATTTTCATCTCTATCGACATTAACAAATAACTGATAAGGTTCTATATTCAAAGATTTAGCTATACTTTCTATTTTAGGAATAGTAGGGCAATGTAATCCACGTTCAACATCGGTTATATACCTAGGACTTAGCTTGCTTAATTCAGCAAGCTTTTCTTGTGAGTAATTATTAACGTATCTATAATACTTTATATTAAATGTTAAAAGATCTTTTAAGTTGTTAAATTCTATTTTCATAATTTACACCTCTATGTAAACTATGATATTATTTACCGCAAAATATTCACATGAAGTATTTACTGCAAGATAAAAATGATATATAATGATGGTAGAAAGGAGTTAAAGTATAGTGGATAAGAAAAAATTAACATTACCAATTAAGATAATTATAATAGGTTTTATAATTGGATTAGTAGTTGCAGGCATTGGTGGAGTAAGAGAACTTAATGCAAACAAAACCAATAAGCAAAGGTCAAAGGATGCATATAAGCAGGCATATGAAAATAAGGAAAAACTTGAAAAAAGATATGCAGAAATTATTGAAGAATTAAAGCCTTTAAAGGCTGCGGAAGAACAAAAAAATCAAGAATGTGATTCAATGAGTATGTCTGATCCAAATTGGTTTACTAATCATTCTAAGTGTCAAAGAGAATTAAGCGATATAGAAGATAAAATAAATGATTTAGAAACTGAGAAATTTAAAATAGAAAATTATGATAATACAGTTTATTATCAAAAGGTAAAGCCTATGTCATATCAAATTTTCTATATAATTGGTGCATCAATCGTGGGAGTTTCATTACTTGGTGCATTTATAATTTACTTAGTTAAGGGTAAAAAAACTTATAATTAAATTAATAAACTAGGTGGCATTTGAAGCTATCTAGTTTATTGCATTAAAAAATAAAAATTATTATAATAGGAGGCGTAATATGGAAAATAAAGAATATTTAAATGAGCAAAAGTATCAAGCTGCAGAAAAATCTATTACTTTAGGTGCAATTTTAGTATTAGTTATTGGTTTATTGATTGGAGGCTTTTTAATTTATAAAGGAGTTTCAAAACCAGGAACTAATAAAGTTGATACATTAAAGGTACAATTAGAAAATAAAAAAAGAGAACTTGAATCAGAAGGTGTAAAGTTTGATGAATCTGCAGAATATCAAGATGGTAAAACTTATGATTTGAAAATTATTACAGAGGCATTAGACCCAAGCTTTCCACATTGTAATTTTGATGAATACAAAAATAATTCATTAACAAAAGAGTATTGTGCTGCTAAAAATATCACAGATGATTTTTCAAGTGGAGTATTTATAATGATAGGAATATTTATATGTGTAGTAACCGTTATGATTTCAGGATCTATACTTATATTTGCAAAAAGAAGACACATCCTTGCATTTGGAATGCAGCAAACTATGCCACTTGCTAAGGAAGGTATTGAAAAGATGGCACCAACCGTTGGTAATGCAGCAGGAGAAATCGCTAAAGGAATAACTAGCGGTATTAAAAGTGGTTTAAATAGTGAAAGAGATAAATAGTAATTAATTAAATTGTTAGGTAAAAAAACTGATAATTAGAAAAAATTCTAAATATCAGTTTTAATTTTATTTGCTTTTTCTAAAAATTTATTCGTTTTAAGTTCTTAAATTATTTAGCACTCGTAAATATTTTTTGCCACCAAAAGTGCCACCAGCATGATATGAAGATAACAACAGTAGTTTTTTGGATAATTGTTTTTTTGCTAAAAATCGTATAAAAAAACGACTTTAAAAAGTCGATTTGCTTTCAAATGGCAGGGGATGAGAGAATCGAACTCCCAACAGTGGTTTTGGAGACCATTATTATACCATTTAACTAATCCCCTAAATGGAAACAAATAAATTATAACATAAAATTGTATTGTTTTACAATATGTAATTAAAATTTTTGGTATTTATGAATATATTTAAATGGTGATGATAGTGAAAGTTAAATTAGACATACCGTATCCAAAGGTACGTGTAGAAGAAAAAAATCCTTATTATGCGGATTTATTAAGCGAAGATTATGCTGGAATAAAAGGAGAACTTACTGCAATTACTCAATATTCTTATCAACATATGGAGAAGTTTTCTAGTAACATTGAGTTCTCTAAAATAATGGAAGAGATAGCAAAAGCTGAAATGATACATCTTGAATTATTAGGTAAAACAATAAAACTTCTAGGAAAAAATCCTATATATTCAACTTGTGAAGCATCTAGGGGAGACTGCATTATGTGGAATAGTAATTTTGTTAATTATTCTACTGATTTAAAAGATATGTTAAAGATAGATATATCGTCCGAAGAGGCTGCGATTAAAACATATACTCTTCATAAAAAATTAATTGATGATAAATACATTAAAGAAATGTTAGATAGAATAATTATGGATGAAAAAAGACATTTAGAAATATTTAATTATTTGTATGATGGACTTTGTAAAAGTAATGTGTAAAGTTTATAAAAACATAGTTAATTTAATATTATAATTCAAGTTATTTTGATAGAATTATAATAGGTGATGGTATGACAAATTTTATAATTAACTTTGGGAAAACTGAACTTTTAATTTTACTTGCTATGCTACCATCCATAGTAATAGGATTTATCATATATAAAAAAGACATAATAGAAAAAGAACCAATAAAATTATTATTAAAACTATTTTTATTTGGTATTTTATCTACAGGAGTAGCTTTATTTTTAGAGATATATGCTGAAAAAATATTTCCTTTTTCTTTACAAAGCAACATAATTGGTATTATTTTTAGATCATTTATAATTATTTCTTTTTGTGAGGAATTAGTTAAATGGTTATTTACTTATGTAATATGCTGGAAGGATAAAAATTTTAATTATGTCTATGATGCAATTGTTTACTGTGTTTTTATATCACTAGGTTTTGCAAGTATAGAAAACTTAATTGCTATTTTATCTAATTCTGGTGGTTTTACTCTTGCGCTTCAAAGAGGGTTAATTACGGTTCCTGCTCATGCATTTTTTGGAATAATATCAGGTTATTATTTAGGAATTGCTAAAAAATATGAAGCAAGAAGGTGGAATAAGAAAAAAAGAAAATACATTATTTTAAGTCTTTTAATTCCTATAATAGTGCATGGAATGTTTGATAGTTTATTATTCTTATCAAGTACGGCTTCTCTTTTGTTTGCTACCGCACTAATAGTTTATTTATATTTATCTAGTGCTTTAAAGGTTGTAAAAACATCTAGCGAAGCTAAAAAAATAACAAGAAGGTAATTATTTACCTTCTTGTTTCATAATATTCTTCTAAAGTTAGATTGTTTTTCTTTAAGTATTTTGCAAGTTCTTGACCAACATATCTTAAGTGCCATGGCTCATAATTATACCCGGTTATTTCTTCCTTATCCTTTGGATATCTTATTATAAAACCATAAAGATATGCTATGTTTTCTAAGTAAAAATACTCATCACTTTCATAATTAGTTTTAAGTGAATTTTTATTATTTGTTATTATAAAGTCAAATGCAAGACCAGTATTATGTTCAGATGTTCCAGGCTTTGCAACGTATTTTTTAGCGTAATTTAAGCCTTTTTCTTTTACATAAGAATTATATATATTACTTGAGTCATTAAACGTTCTAAAACCGTTTCTTATATTAATATAATAACCACGCTCTAATAAATTATTTTTAAGTTTAAGGTAGTTTAAGTAAGTTTCTTCTTCAAGCTTAATGCCTTTAATTGCGTTATCGTAAACATCAACTATTGTGTATTCTTTAATTATATCCTGACTTACAGCGTTAGCTTTGTTAATTATTATTTCATATTTATTATTGCTTAAATTATTAACATAAATTAATTTATTACTTGAAGAATTCATTTTTTCATCAAGTCTAAGATTATTTTCTTTTTCTATTGCTGAGGCCTTTAACTTGTATATTTCAGCAGTTTGTTTTGTGTTTATAACATAAACTGTAGTTAATAAGAAAACGGATAATAAAAGACCATTTCTAATTATTTTTTTATATACCTTGGGCTTTTTTCTCATTGCTTCATTAATAGCGGCTTTTTCAGCATCACTTTCAAATAAAAACTCGGTCTTTGCTTCATTTAAATCATAGAACTTTATATTACTCTTTTTCATCAGAACTACCTTTCTATCATTATGCATTATATCATAAGAACATAAAAAAAGAAAACACTTTTAAAGTGCTTCTACTCCTCATCAGAATCCTCATTATCAGATTTAGATATTTTTTCATGTTCCCAGGTTACACTTACAATTCCAGGATTAGTACTTATTTCATTTATTACCATTTCAACTTTGCTTGGTGTAGATGTTATCATAATGGCTTTAAGTTTTATTTCATCTTCTGTTATTTCACTACGTTCTAAGCTATTTAATACTAAGTCATTATTATCTATTATTTTAGCAAAATTAGTTCTAACTTTCTCTTCCTTAGCCTTTTTACAATTAATTCTAATTGTGTATTTTTCTTTTTCTGTTGCCTTTAATTTGTTCATTATAAATAGTGAAATTAATCTTAATATGACATTTGATAAAAGAACAAATGCTGTTCCTATAGTAGCTTCTACAACAAGTCCTGCGGCACATAAAGTACCAATTGCTGCAACACACCATAAAGTAGCGGCGGTATTAAGTCCCTTTATTTTGCTTCCATCTCTAAGTATTACACCAGCACCTAAAAAACCAATACCAGAAACTACTTGCGATGCAATTCTTGTTATGTCTGAATTTCCTATATCAAATCCAAAAGCAAAATAAACGAATAAAAATGAACCAATGCAAACTAGTACGTTAGTTCTAAGACCTACCATACGGTGTCTTAATTGTCTTTCTAGACCTATTAAAATACTTAGTGCAAAACATATTGTAATTCTAATTAAAAAAGTTGTTAAATCCATAAAAATCATTCCTTTCTTTGTGGAAACTAATTATAACATATGTTATAATTTATGTACAGGATGTGAATATATTAATATGAAAAAAGATTTATTAAAAATAAGTAAAAAGAAAATAGAAGATAAAATAAATGAAATTTTAGATAAAGAAATAGAAAAATATAGTGATAATGAATTTATTAAGGAATCTATAATTGAACTTAAAAGATTATCTAGTGGTGGAAAAAGAGTAAGAGGATACTTAGTTAAATTAGGTGCAATGTTATTTGGAAAAGATGATGATAGCTATATAGATTTAGCAGCAGCTCTAGAAATATTTCAAACGGCAATTTTAATACATGATGACATAATTGATGAGGCTGATAAAAGAAGAGGACTTGAAACTATTAATGCCAAATATAAAGGCCATATTGGAGTTTCAAAGGCTATATGTATTGGAGATTTAGGCTTTTTTATTTCTTATAGAATAATTAATAATTCAAATATTAGTAAAGAACTAAAAGAAGAGATAACAAAGATTTATTCTAAAACACTTCATAATACGGTAAATGGAGAGATAATAGATGTTGAATTACCTTTAAAGGATATTGATTATCATAAAAATATGAATGATAGTATTATATATGATATATATCTTAATAAAACAGCTTGGTACACGATAATAGGACCAATACTTATAGGTGCAGCATCAGCTTCTGCTAGTACAGAAGATAAGGAAAAGCTTACTGTAATGGGCTCTTATCTTGGAATAGCATTCCAAATAAAGGATGATTTGTTAGGATTATATTCTACAAGTAGTAGCATGGGTAAAACTTTAAATGATGTAAAAGAAGGAAAACAAACTATTATTTATAAATATGCAATAGATCATGCAAATTGTGATGAGTTGAAAATTATAGATAAGTATTATGGAAATCCTAATATAAGTTTTAATGAAACAAAAATGATAGCAGACTTGTTTGAAAAGTTGGGAGCAAAAAGAAATGCTGAAAAATTAGAATTAGAATACACTAATAAAGGTATTCAAATAATAAATAGTATGGATGTTCAAAATAAAGATTTATTTATGGAATTTGCAAACTATCTGCTTAAAAGAGATAAGTAACAAGAAAAGCTATGGCATAAGTTTATGTCGCAACTTTTTTTAAATTATTTTCTAATTTATAGGTAGTAAGCATTAAACTTAAATCACTTACATATTCTAAAATGAATTTATCGTTTCTTTTTGATACTATTATACCTATCGTATTTTTATGATTCTTTTCTTTTAATGTTTTATCTATTATTTTAATATAATTTAGAGTTTGACCTATATCTCTTGCATTTACACTGTTAAGCTTTAATTCACAAACTATAAATCTGTTTAGTTTGTAATTAAATAGCAGTAGGTCCACGTAATAATTTTTATTATCATATGATAGTTTGTATTCGCTTAGGGCAAAGGTAAAGCCAGTACCTATTTTAGTGTTTTACAAGTTTAATATAAATGAATATTAAAAAATGCAGATAATTTAAATAATTAAGCTTATATTAATGCGTAAACATAATATTTTTTATAATAATTAGCACTCTAACTTGACAAGTGCTAATTATAGATATATAATGTATCTAGTGCAAATAAAAGATGCATAATATTATTTATAAGGGGTGATATTTATGTTTAATATGAACGAAGAAAAAGAAGAAAATGTTTTAGAAAAATATGGTAGAGATATTACTCAATATGTTAAAGATGGAAAGGTTGACCCAGTAATTGGTAGGGATGATGAGATACGTTCTATAACACGTATTTTATCTCGTAAGACGAAGAATAATCCAGTTTTAATTGGTGAACCAGGTGTTGGTAAAACCGCTATTATAGAAGGCCTTGCTGGGCGTATTATAAAAGGTGATGTACCAAGTAGTTTAAAGGATAAAACCATTTGGGAACTTGATATGGCAGCTTTAATTGCGGGTGCTAAATATCGTGGTGAATTTGAAGAAAGACTTAAAAACGTTTTAAATGAAGTTAAAAAGTCAGAAGGTAACATAATTATGTTTATTGATGAAATTCATATGATAGTAGGTGCTGGTAAATTAGATGGTGCAATGGATGCTGGTAATATGTTAAAACCAATGCTAGCTAGAGGAGAAATCCACTTAATTGGTGCAACAACTTTAAATGAATATCGTAAATATATTGAAGAAGATGGAGCCTTAGAGCGTAGATTTCAAAAGGTACTAGTAAAAGAACCAACTGTATCAGATACAATTACAATACTTAGAGGTTTAAAGTCTAGGTTTGAAGTTCATCATGGTGTATCTATTTCTGATGCTGCATTAGTTTCTGCTGCAACGCTTTCAAACAGGTATATAACAGATAGATATTTACCAGATAAAGCAATTGATTTAATAGATGAGGCTTGTGCAACAATTCGTGTTCAAATGGATTCAGTTCCAGAAAACATAGATAGTTTAACAAGAAGAATTATGAAACTTCAAATAGAAAGAGAAGCTATTAAAAAAGATAAGGATGATATTAGCCGTGAAAGAGTAAAAGAACTTGATTCTAAAATAAAAGAGATGAAAAGTGAAGAGGCTTATTTAAGAGGTAATTGGGAAAAGGAAAAGGCTGTTCAAGTAGACATCAAAAAGACTAAAAAAGAGTTAGAAGAAGCAAGATTTAAACTTGAAATGGCTGAAAATAATTATGATTTAGAAAAGGCTGCTGTATTAAGACATGGTACTATTCCAGAATTAGAGAAAAAACTTGATAATTTAAAGAAATCTAATAATAATAAAATACTAAGTGATAGAGTAACTGAGGAGTTAGTTGCATCTGTTATCTCAAGATGGACTAATATTCCAATTTCAAAACTTACTAAGGGTGAAAAAGAAAAGGTTTTAAATCTTGAAGAAAACATGAAATTAAGAGTCAAGGGACAAGATGAGGCTTTAAAATTAGTTAGTGATGCTATTATAAGGTCAAGATCTGGTATTAAAGATGAGAATAGACCAATTGGTTCATTTATGTTTTTAGGACCTACTGGTGTTGGTAAAACAGAAGTTGCAAGAACACTTGCTTATGAATTATTTGATGATGAAAAACACATGGTTAGAATTGATATGAGTGAGTATATGGAAAGTCATTCTGTATCTCGTCTTATAGGAGCGCCTCCAGGATATGTTGGTTATGATGAAGGAGGACAATTAACTGAAAAAGTAAGAAGAAATCCTTATAGTATAGTTTTATTTGATGAAATAGAAAAAGCTCATAGAGATGTTTTAAACATTCTTCTTCAAATACTAGATGACGGAAGAATAACTGATGGACATGGAAGAGTAGTTGATTTTAAAAACACTATTATAATAATGACATCAAATATAGGTAGTCAGTATGTCTTAGATGGTAAAGTAGATGAAGATATGATGAATGCTGAATTAAAAAACTACTTTAGACCAGAATTTCTAAACCGTATTGATGAAATAATTGTCTTTAATGCATTAAGTAAAAAAGTTATTTATGAAATATTAGATAAGTTAGTAGATGATTTAAATAAAAAAATAAAACATCAAAGAATAAGTATATCTTTAACAGAAAAAGCTAAAGAATTTATTGTTGAAAACGGATATGATCACAATTATGGTGCAAGACCACTTAAGAGGTATCTATCTAAAAATCTAGAAACATTACTTGCTAAAAAACTTATTTCAGGAGATGTTATATCAGGTGATAATTTAACGATTGATATATCAAATGATGAATTAGTTATAAAAAAATAAGAGTTACTTAAAAAGGTAACTCTTTTTTTGAATAGATTTTTATTATCTAGACCATAACCTTAATAGTAAAAGCAGTGTAAAGTAAATTTTGAAAAATGTTTTAATTACACTTTTTTATGTTATTATTATAATAGTTATGATAAAGGAGTTGATAATATGGCTAAAAAGGAAGAAAAAAATCCAGTTGGAAGACCAAAGTTAGCTGATTCTGAATTAATAAAAGATTCTTGGTGCAAGATAGCTGCTAGTTTAGTAATTGTTTTTGTACTTACAATATGCGGGGTAGGTGTTCTAACAGCTAGAACTCCACTACAAGTGTTAACTTTTCAAAATCCAAATAAATTACAAGGCAGTGTAGCTAAAACAATAACTTATAGAAAAGTTATACCAGCATCTAAAGTAAAAGTTATACCAGCAGAGCATGCAGAAACTAAAAAAATAAATTCAGACGGAACGGTAACTAGGGTAATACCAGCTATTAAAACAAAGACTATAAGTGTAAGTAAATAAGCATCATTGATGCTTTTTTCTTTTGTATATAAAAAATAAATGCTATAATATACAAGGAAGTGATATTTTTGAAAATCGTTAAGAATATTTTATTTATTTTTATTTTTTCATTAGCATTGTTTTTTTCGTTTAATATAAAAGCTTATGCAAAAGAGGCAAACGTGTATATATTTTATGGAAAGACTTGTCCTCACTGTGAAGAAGCAATGAAATATTTGGATAAGATTAAAAATAAATATGATTTAAACATCATTAAATATGAGGTTTGGTATGATCAAGATAACCAAGCATTAATGGATGAAATAGCAGACTTTTTAGATGTTAATGCAAGTGGAGTTCCGTTTGTTATAATAGATAATACTCCTATTTTTGGATATTCTTCTGGCGTTACAGATGATACATATAAATATCATATTAAATTAGCTAAAAGAAAAAATTTCAAAGATAAAGTTGGAATAAAATTAGGCATTGTAAAGGGAAGTTTAGCGGAAGATAAAATAACAGATAATAGCACGCAAAAAAAGAGTTATGAACTTTCCATTTTTCAGGATAAAACCATAGATTTTGAAAACATAAACATTTATTTATCAAGCATTATATTAGGACTAATAGACGGAATAAATCCTTTAATGTTGTGGATTTTTGCTGTCATACTAGCTATTATACTAGATGAAAAAAATAATAAAAATAAGATTATTTTATCAGTCGTTTTATTATTTTCTTTAAATGCATCTTATATTATATTTATTAATAATGGTAGTTTTGATAATGTTATTAACTATGCTTCATTAGCAAGACTTTTATTATCCGTAATACTAATTTGTTTTGGTACAGTAAAACTTATACTTTATGCAAATTGTTTAGATGAAAAACCAACCGTAAAAGAAAGTAAGATGAAAAGCTTTTTAAAAAATAATAGTTTGTTAATATTATCTATCATCATGATAATATTTGGTGTATTATCTAATTTTGATAGAATATTAAACGTAAGTGATGCATCCATTTTATTTAGTGATTTATTAAAGTTAAATGGTTCGTTAAATAAGATGTCAGCTATAACTTTATATGTATTATTTTCGTTTATTGTAAATATTATGATGTTTTTGATATTGTTATTATTGGTAAAATTATTTGATAAAACTAAAATAGCTAAAGCATCTAAATTAATTAGTGGAATACTATTTTTCATAATAGGAATTCTTATGATTGTTAAGTATTAAAAATATGTTTAAGGAAGTGATTTATATGGGAACTTTATTTGTTGTTGCAACTCCAATTGGGAATTTAAATGATTTTTCAAAAAGAGCAGAGGAAACATTAAGACAAAGTAATTTGATATTAGTAGAAGATACAAGACAAACTATAAAATTACTTAACCATTTTGATATTAAGGTAAAAATGCTTTCTTATCATAAATTTAACGAAAGAGAAAGAGTATCAGAGATAATAAATCTTTTAAATGAAGGTAATGATATATCATTAGTTTCTGATGCTGGAACACCTTGCATATCAGATCCAGGCTATATATTAATAAAAGAAGCTTTAGAAAATGATATTAAAGTAATTGGCATTCCGGGTTGTAGTGCTGTTATAACATCTTTATCAGTAAGCGGACTTGATACTTCATCGTTTGCTTTTTATGGCTTTGTTCCAACTGAAAATAAGGCAAAAAAAGAATTATTTGAACGTATAAAACACGCATCTGTTAAAACTAAAGTAATTTATGAGTCACCAAAAAGAATAATAAAGTTATTAGAGTATATAAAAAAAGAAATACCAGGATGTGTGGTTAGCGTATGCACTGAACTTACTAAGGTTCATGAGCACACTATTCATGGTAAAATTGAAGAAGTATATGAAAAAATGAAGGATGATCCTAATAGTCTTAAGGGTGAATACGTAGTTTTAATTAATAATGAAAGAGAAAAAGAAAATGAAAGTGACGTATCAGTTGAAGCATTATTAGTTGATTTAATTATTAAAAATAAATGCTCATTAAAAGAAGCAATAAAACTTTTAAATGAAGAAAATAAAGATTTTAGCAAAAAAGATATATATAATGCAAGTTTAAATTTAAAAAACATACTAAAAAGATAGCAAAAATGCTATCTTTTTAATACATATGCTTTATAAAACATATTATTTAAATTGTCGTCAATAAATCCCTCTTCGATAGATAACTGATTATTTTTAACTAAACTATCCATAAATTTTTGAACATTTTCATCTCTTTTTAATGTTTCTTTATTATTTTCGCCAGAAATTAAAAAACAACAAGGAACACCCATGCCAGCCCAAGCTTTAAATCTTTTGTCAAGACCATTTAATTTTTTAGTAGTTATAAAACATCCTGCATTATTAATCTCTTTTATCATTTTTGGTGTTATTAAATAATCATATATGCCATATGGATTATTATATGTGGTTTTAGTAATTGTTAATCTACCTAAAGTTTTATCTTCTTTTATATTAGGCGTTATTATATTAGCAGTCCTATCTTTATCTGTATAGCATTGTGAAATGGTAGGTGATAATACCCATTTTCCGGAACTATTTACATATCTTAATTCATCGTTAAATTCAGTTATCATATCAGTTTCAATTATGCTATATAAAAGATTTGATAAAATGATTTTTTCTTCTTTTAATTTTTCTAATTCAGATTTATTTAAACTTCCTTTAAAATATTTACTACACGCATTTGTGTAAGACACTTTTGTCATCTCCTTTTTTAGGCGAACGTGAAAAATAATAACACAATTATACTAACACTGTCAAGTTATTTTTTTTGTCATATAATGTAATATGAGAAAATATATTTTATTTAATTTTTTAGTTCAACTTATTATTCTTTTTATATCATCTAATTTATTTTTTGAAAGGCAAGATATTAAATTTGTTTATTCACTTGGAATAATCAGCTTAATTTTTGTTCCGACTATTATAGAATTTAATTTAAAAATTAAAATAAAGCCACTACTTCACTACTTCATAACTATATTTTGTTTACTATTATTCATAATTTTAATTGCATTTTAATAACTTTGTTATATAATTAAAGTATAAGATTAAGATAGGAGATATTATATGAACAGTAATTACAATGATATAATTGATATTATTTTAACGTTTACGAGTGATGAGGAACTTTCAGGCGATATTGCGGTATCAGGTAGTATAGTGCCTTACTTAGTAACTAACAAGGAATCTTTAGAATATCACTCTGATTTTTATATACTAGTTAAGAGTAAGAAAATAAACTTAGTTAGAGATAAGATAAAAAAACTAACAAAGGAGTATGAATTTGACTTTATATCTGATTCTAAAAAGTATTCAAAGGAAGATTACGGTTTTAAAGTTAAGTATCAAGGTACAACGGTTGGATTCTTCCCATATTCTTTAATTGATAATAATTTAACTATAAAAACATATGCAATAAATAAGGATAATACGAAGATAAGTCTTAAGAAGAAAATTATTCCTGACGTTAAAAAAAGTAGCGTAATAAGATTAATTAATTTTTCTAAACAAAAAATAAGAATAATGAGCCCAGAATTTATTTTAGCGGATAAAGAAACTAAAGAAAAAAGAATTGGTAATCCAACAGATGAAACGATGTACTTATTAAGTAAAATAAGTGATGAAAGTGTTTTGAAAGTTATAAGGGAAAGCATAAGTAATATGGAAGTTAAAATAGATACGAAGGAAACTAAGAATAACGATTATATATTAGTTATCATTTTAGCAGCATTATTTATTCTTCTTTTAGTAGTTGCGTACATTTGTTTTAAAAAATAGTCCCAAATAGGGATTTTTTTAGTATAATAAAAGTAGAGGTGATAGAAATGAAAAGAATAATATTTCACATAGATGTTAATAATGCATTTCTATCTTGGTCTGCGGTTGAAATGCTAAAAAATGGTAGCAAATTAGACATAAGAACCATACCCGCGGTAGTTTCTGGTGATGAGAAAAAAAGAAGAGGGGTTGTTGTTGCAAAAAGTTTTCCTGCGAAAAAAGCTGGAATAGTATCCGGAGAGCCACTTTATATGGCAAGAAGAAAGGTTGATAAGCTATACGTTGTAAAATCTGAAAGGCAAAACTACATAAAATATTCTGATGCTTTTTATAATATACTATGTAAATATACTCCTGTAATAGAAAGGTATTCAATAGATGAATGCTTTATGGATATGACAGGAATGGAAATGATGTTTGGTGATCCTGTTAAATTGGCTTATAAAATAAAAGATGAGATTTATGATACACTTGGATTTACGGTAAACGTAGGTGTTGCAAATTCTAAAGTGTGTGCAAAGATGGCTAGTGACTTTGAAAAACCAAATAAAGTTCATACTTTGTTTGATTATGAGGTAAAGAAAAAAATGTGGCCTTTAAAAGTAGATGATTTATTTATGGTTGGTAAAAGTTCTAGTAAAAAGTTGCATGAACTAAATATTAATACGGTAGAAGATTTAGCAAAAGTAGATATAAACATGCTTACTAGACATTTTAAATCTATGGGACGCATGATGCATGATTATGCAAATGGTATAGATGATTCACCGGTTGAAAGACCACTTCCTAAAAATAAAGGAATAGGAAACTCGACGACACTTCCTAAAGATGCAACTGATATTATGACGCTTAAGAAGGTAGTAAAGAAATTATCTTTTATGGTTGGAATAAGGTTAAGGGAAGAGGAAAAGTATGCAACTGTTATAGCAGTTCAACTTAAAAATAATAATTTTATGAATTTTGTTCATCAAAAAAAATTGGTTAATCCGGTATCTTCGGATGATGATATATATGAGAATGCTTGCGTTTTACTAAAGGAAATGTGGAATGGGGATCCTATAAGGTTAGTAGGTTTAAGAGTAAGTGATTTTACTGATAAATCATATGAACAAGTATCGTTATTTGAAAGGGTAGGAAAATCAAATGAAAGAGATAAGGTTCAAAGAGCAATGGATAAAATCAATAAAAAATATGGTAATAACACGATTAAAAGTGCGGCTTTATTTGATGAAGATGATTAAATTGGTATAAATATTTTAACTTATACTTGATTTTATCTTATTTGTTTGTTAGAATACTATTAGCGTTTTAGAAAAAATGCTAACAATTTATATTTTGGCGGAGTTGGTGAAGTGGTTAACACACTGGTTTGTGGCACCAGCATTCAAGGGTTCGATTCCCTTACTCCGCCCCATTGTGTTTATAAGGTACCGTTTTGGTACTTTTTTTATGCCACAAACCTTATAATATATTGCGATTTATTAATCAATTATCTGATATAATATTTATAACAAACCTAAAGAAAATCGAGAAAAAGTATTGACTTAACCATTTGAAATGATACAATTAAGGTACTTTAGATTGTTGCAAGTGCATTTATACACTTGGTAGGTAGTATTTCAAAAGGAGGAGTTTATCTCTTCCTTTTGCTTTGTATAATGAAATTATTTATTTAAACCAATTTTACTTTAGAATTATTTTTTTAATGAACTTTTTATGTCATAAATCTTACAATAAATTTGTTACATTTTAGAGTAAATTATAGAATACTATAACCTTATTAAAATATAATTTAATGAGGTGTTTTTTATAAAAAAAGTATTAATACTATTTGGGGGTAATTCAAGTGAACATTATATTTCGTGTAAGTCTTGTGTGAGTGTATTAAAAAACATAGATAGAAAAAGGTATGATATAGAAGTTGCTGGTATTTCAAAGAATAATATTTGGTATAAATTTAGTGATGATCTCTTTTATTTGGAAGATGGTTCTTGGAAAGATTCTAATATATTAGAAATAGATAATATTATAAATTATTTAAGAAAATTTGATGTTGTATTCCCCGTAATGCATGGAACTAATGCAGAAGATGGCAGGATGCAAGGCTTTTTAGATTTATTTAATATTAAATATGTGGGGTGTAAAACGTTATCAAGCACTTTATTAATGGATAAGGCTATAACTAAATTAATCCTTAAGTCTCTTGATATACCAAGTGTTCCATTTAAAGTAATTAAAGATAATTATGAAATATGTGATTTAATAGAAAATATTAAATTTCCAATGATAGTAAAGCCTTCTAATGGAGGCTCATCTATAGGAATAAGTAAAGTAAATAATAAAAAAGAGCTTATAAAAGCAATAAAACTTGCAAAGAAATATGATGATAAATTATTGGTAGAAAAATTTATTAATGCTAGAGAACTTGAAGTTGCCGTACTTAAAGATAATAAAAATATAATTTGTTCTAATCCAGGTGAAATAAAATCTGCAAATGAATTTTATGATTATGATGCAAAATATGATAATAAGGATTCATATACTTTAATCCCTAATGATTTACCAGAAGATATATTAAAGAAAATAAAGGAATATTCACTTAGATTATTTAAAAGCTTAGATTGCTTTGGTCTATCAAGAATAGACTTTTTCTATGATGAAGAAAATAATGCTTTATATTTAAATGAAGCTAATACTATGCCTGGCTTTACAACTATTAGCATGTATCCTAAACTTATTGAAAGTATAGGAATAGAATATAAAGACTTAATAAGCATTTTAATAGATAATTCGTTGTAGATTTTAAAAAAATGTGCTATGATGTTACTAGTTAAAGGGCTAGTACAGACTTTAGTTTGTATTAGCTTTTTTTAGTAGTGCAAAGGAGTAATTGAAGTGAAAAAAGTAGTAATAGGAGTATTTATTTTTATCTGTATATTTTTTAGTATAGATAAAGTTCTAGCAGGAAGAGGTTGTTGTTCACACCATGGAGGTCAGGCTTATTGTAGTGGTGGAAGATGGGTTTGTAAGGATGGAACTTATAGTCCAACTTGTACGTGTAGTGGTGGTGCTGCATCAGGTGGAAGTTCATCTTATAGAAGAAGCGTTACAACAACTGCTAAAAAAGTTTATGGATGTACGAACAGTAGTGCCATTAACTATAATTCATATGCAAACGTATCAGATGGAAGCTGTAGATTTGAAAAAACTGAAACATCAACGGAAACGATTGAATATGAAACAATAACTAATGGTGATAAGACAAATGGAAGAAAAAAAGTTGTAGCTAGTGGTAAAACAGGAGAAAAGAAAATCATAAAAAAAATCATAACTGATGAGGCCGGGCATGAAGTATCAAGCGAGGTAGTTAAAGAAGAAGTTACAAAAGAACCAGTAAATGAAGTTATAGAATATAAAGAGGTAAAAACAACTACTACAAATAAAAGTATTTCTGATAAAAAAGATACTGATGAATCATCAAATAAAACAATAATTTTTGAAATAATTTTAATTATAATTTCTGCTATTTATAGTAGTAAAAATAAGGATGCTAATACAATTATAAATAAAATAAAGAAAACTAAGTCTTGGCTTAAAGTAGTTTTATATTTCTTATACTTTATATTTGTTATACCTCCATTTATAGATATAGTGTTAATAATAATTAGCGAAATAAAAAAAGCAAAAAAGTAAGGTTCACATTAAGTGAACTTTTTTGTATAATAAAAAAGGTGAAATAAATGAAATCGGATGTTTATAAAATAAATAATGCTGTGGAAAAAATCAAAACAGGTAAAAATACACAGTTTTTGGATGGAAGAGAACTTAAAATAGTAACAGGAAAGTTAAAAAAAAGTGAGTATAACGTATATTATCCTTATAAAGATAGTGAAAAAGTAATGTTATACACAGGAAAAGTTCCAAAAGTTAAGTTATTTAAAATTTATACTGTGGAAAATATTAGACATCAAGATATTTTAGGTAGTTTATTTGCACTTAACATAGATTCATCATACTTTGGTGATATAGTACTTTATAATGATTACTATTATGTTTTTGTTAGCGAAGATTTGGCATTATACATAAAAGATAATTTAAAAATGGTAGGTAATAAAAAGGTTTCATTAGAAGAAGTAGATTTAAGTGTGTTAGATAATTATGAAAGAAATTATGAAGAAAAAGAAATAATAGTATCAAGTCTAAGAATTGATAATATTATATCAGGTATAATTAACACATCAAGAAAAGTTGCACTTGATAAGATAAAAAATAAAGAAGTAATAGTTAATTATGATGTTATGAATAAAAACTCATACATATTAAAAGAAAACGATATATTTAGTATAAGAAGATACGGAAAATATAAATTTATTGGAATAGTTAAAAGTACTAAGAAAAATAACTTTATCGTTAGATATTTAAAGTATATTTAAAAAAACTTACACAAAAATAAAAAATGTGCTATAATTAACTTCGCAAATGAGTTGCTAAAAAAGCGTAAATCCGGTTTGTTTAGCAACTTTTTTTATGTAAAGGAGGAAATTATTTTGAAAAAAGAATTAAATTTAGGAAAGGACAAAATTGGTAGTCTTTTACTTGCGTTTTCAGTTCCTTGCATAATAAGTATGCTTATAAACTCTATTTATAACATAGTGGATCAAATCTTTATTGGTCAAGGAGTTGGATACTTAGGAAATGCTGCAACTAACGTAATATTTCCAATTGTAATTTTTTGTAACGCAGTAGCAGGTTTAATAGGAAATGGATGTGCTGCTAACTTGAGTTTAAGACTTGGAGAAAAAAAGGAAAAAGAAGCCAGTAAGTCAGTTGCATCAACAATTGTATTTACAATTATATTAGGATTAGTAATAAGCTTAATTTTATACTTATTGCTAGATAAGTTAGTTTTGTTTTTTGGATGCACAGAAAAAGTACTTCCATATGCTATTTCTTACGGTAAAATAATACTTTTAGGTGCTCCTTTTATGATTATATACTCAGTATTATCACAAATAATAAGAGCGGATGGTTCTCCTAAATACTCAATGGTATTACTAGTTTTAGGAGCGGTTATAAACTTAATATTAGATCCAATTTTAATAATGGGATTTAATATGGGTGTTAAAGGTGGAGCTATTGCAACAATAATAGGTCAGATAGCATCAGCCATTATGGCACTTATGTATATCGGAAAATTTAAACAAGTAAAAATAGATAAAAAAGATTTTAGGATAAATAAAAGTATATTTAAGGTAATGGGATATGGATTATCTAGTTTTATTACTCAAATGACTATCTTAGTTTTATTTATATTCATGAATAACATAATGACAAAATACGGAGCATTATCTAAATTTGGTAGTGATATACCACTTTCAGCATACGGAATAGTATCTAAATTAAATAGTTTATTTGTCTCTTCTGTCCTTGGTGTTTCAATAGGAGCTCAACCAATTATTGGATTTAACTATGGAGCAGGTAACTATAAAAGAGTTAAAGAAACTCTTAGAAAAGTGCTAATAATTAACTTTTTAATAGGAATTATATTTAATTTATCATTTCAATTATTTCCAAAGTTTTTAATAGGAATATTTGGTAGTGCAAATAATAGTTTATATGTTACGTTTGCATGTGATACATTAAAAATATTTCTTATGGTGTGCTTTTTAAATGCGTTTGAAATGACTACTAGTATAGTTATTCAGTCACTTGGAAATGTAAAAAAATCAACTGCAGTATCATTTATTAGACAAATTATGCTTTTTATTCCACTTGCCATTTTATTAACTAGTAAGATAGGTTTATATGGAGCATTATATGCTGGACCAATTGCAGATACTATATGCTTTATATGCGTTATATTTATATTTTTTAGTGAGTATAAAAAGCTTGGTAATATGAGCGAGGAATCAGAAAAAGATACAAATGAAAAAATTACATCTAAGGGTAAAAATAAAATAATTATTACCATAAACAGAGAATATGGTTCTGGTGGTAGATTTGTAGGTAAAATAATATCAGATAAGCTTAAAATTCCATTCTATGATAAAGAGTTGATAAATGAAATATCAAAGGAAAGTGGATTATCTAAAAAATACATAGAAGAAAATGAACAAAAGAAACATTCTCTAGGAAGCTCTATATATAATAATGAAGATGCTTTATTTATAGCAGAAGATAAAGCAATTAAAAAACTAGCTTCAAAGTCATCTTGCGTAATAGTTGGTAGATGTGCAAATTACATATTAAGTGGTAAGAAAAACGTTTATAAAGTATTTTTATACAGCTCTTTAGATAATGAAATAAAACGTGCAGTTAAATATTATGGTTTATCTAAAGATAAGGCAGAAAAACAAATTAAAAAGATTAATAAGCAAAGAGAAAAACATTATAAGTATTATACTGAACATAACTGGAAGGATTTTTCTAACTATGATATTTGTTTAAACGTAGATGAAATAGGTGTAGAAAATACTGCAAACTTAATAATTGATATGATTAATAAAAAATAATAAGATTTTATATATAAGAAGTCTTTTGAATAATGGCTTCTTTTTTTGTAAACTAATGAAAGTAAAAAGTAGATAATAAGTAATAAATTTGCTATAATTTATTAAGAAAGGTATGTAAATTATGGAAGAAAAAGTATTAGCACTAACATATGACAATAAAATAGTTAGAATACCAAGAGAAAAATTAGAAGAGTTTAAAGAAAATCAAGTAAAAATAAAGAAATTATTAGAAGAAGGAAAGACTCAAAAAGAAGTGCTTGAGGTACTTAAAAATGACAAATAAAGAAATAGAGGCCTTTAATAAAACATTTGGTATTGAAACAGTATTTTATTATGATGATAAAAGCATTTGTGGATATGAAGAAAATAATACAATATACCTAAATTTAAATAGCAAGAAAGACTTAAAAAATGTAAATATGCATGAATTATTACACTTTTTTGAAGAAACAGAAATGTTTAATAAAATAAAAGAAAGAGTAATAAGTAGTTTAAAAGAAAATGGAACATTTGATAATTTAAAAGAAGAATACGAATTAAAATACTTTGGTATATATAGCATTGATGAAATAGAAAAAGGAATAATAGATAACGAAGTAGTAATAGATGTGTTAGTAGGAGACTTTCCATACTTTAAAAAAGAAGAGTTAGAAGAGTTATGTAAAGAAATACTAAAAGCAGAAAAGAAAGAAACTGATAGTAGAAGGTATCTTATATTAAATATGAATAATAATATAAGAAATATGAACTTAACAAAATGGGAAAAGATATTTGCATCAAACTATTATAAAAATAAAAATTATGATGGAAACACTCCGGCATTTCCAAGCAATAATAAAGAACAAGTAATAAAAGAAGATATAGAAAAAGAACTAAATAAACTATATAATTTAGATAAAGATACTTTTAAAATAAGTTTAGATAGCCAATCACTAATAAGAGAATATGAAAGTGAATTAAAAGCATTAGAACAAAGAGGAGAAAAAGACAAGGCAAATTATATAAGAGATAATAAAACAAAGGCTTTAGAAGAATTATCTAATATTTATAGTGAAAAATTATATGAAGAATATAAACACATAGTAGACTTTATAAAAAACGCTAATTATGAAGATGCATTTAAAGCGATTATGCTTAGAGAAACATTATTAAAAGTATATAAAAAAGATGATACTAAAGTAATAGTTAAACAAAGAAAATTAAATGAAACAATAGAAGGACATATGCTTTTAAATGAAAAAGTATTAAACGTAATACATAATAATTTAGATACATATGAAAACTTTAAAGAACTATATTATGCAGGAGTAGCAGAGTTTAATAACATAATAAAAGATACATCTGAAATAACACTTAAAAACGTAAATACATATGGCATTGGAAAATGGATTAAGTTTGATGGAAGAGCAAGTGATAGCAAGAATTATGCAGAAAACGTAATAAAACTAAAGACACTAGTACAAGATACACCATGGTGTACAAAAACACTTGCGTCAACACAGTTAGAACAAGGAGACTTTTACGTATTTATAGATAATGATAATAAACCACATATAGCGGTTAAGATGAATGGAAATGAAATAGATGAAGTAAGAGGAATAAAAAACGGAAATGCACAAGAATTAGAAGAAGAATATAGAGATGTTGCAATATCATTTTTAGAAAATAATAAAGATATTAAAAATGGAAAGAACTGGCTAGATAAAGAAGAATGGAACAAAAGATTAATAAGATATAGTAAAGAAATAGATGATGGTACATTTAATAGTGAAGAAACAAAACAACTTGTAGAAGATTTATTTCGTTCTGATTACAGAAGTCATTTTGGTACAAATTCTAATTTAGAAGAGTTAAAGCAAAAACTTTCTAAGGCAAAAAAGTATTTAGCTGAATATTATAATTGTACTGAAGAAGAAATAAGTTTAGATAATTATACTCCAACAAAAGAAACAAGATGTCCTTATAAAGTAATATTAGAATATGCAGACTTTACAAATTCTAATATAACAGACTTAGGTAAATTACAGTTCATAGGAGGAGATGCATACTTTAATGATTCTAAAATAACAACCTTAGGAGAATTACAGTCCATAGGAGGAGATGCACACTTTGGACATTCTAATGTAATAAATTTAGGAAAATTACAAAGTATTGGAGGAAGCGCAGACTTTTGGTATTCTAAAATTATAAACTTAGGTGAATTACAAAGTATAGGTGGAGATGCAGACTTTGAATTTTCTAAAGTAACAGATTTAGGAGAATTACAAAGCATTGGAGGAGGCGCAGACTTTGAAAATTCTGAAGTAACAGATTTAGGTGAATTACAAAGTATAGGAGGAATAGCATACTTTAAAGGTTCTAAAATAACAGATTTAGGCAAATTACAAAATATAGGGCGAAGTGCAGTCTTTAAAGGTTCTAAAATAACAAACTTAGGTAATTTAAAAAGTATAGGAGAACATGCACACTTTGAAAATTCTGAAGTAACAGATTTAGGAAAATTACAAAGCATTGGAGGGACCGCAGACTTTGCAAATTCTGAAATAACGAACTTAGGCGAGTTACAAATTATAGGAGGTAATGCTGACTTTAGATACTCTGAAATAACAAATTTAGGTAAATTACAAAATATAGGCGGAAGCGCAAACTTTTGGTATTCTAAAATTATAAACTTAGGTGAATTACAAAGTATAGGTGGGGATGCAGACTTTGAAAATTCTGAAGTAACAGATTTAGGTAATATAGAATATATTTGGGGTAAAATAATAACTGACGAAAATAATAGTTACTTAAAAGAAGAATATGAAAGAAGAATTAATGGAAAGTCATTAAAGTAGTATTTGATTAGAAGGTTAGATAAAAAATAATAAGATTTTATATATAAGAAGTCTTTTGAGTAATGACTTCTTTTTTAACTATTTTGCATAATTTAAAAGTCTAATTTGACTTTTTTATTTGTTTTTGCTATTATATCAAACATTAAAAAAGGGGTGTTTTTAATGGAATTTTCAAGAAATATGGATAAGGAAGATATAGAATATGTTAAGTTTATAATGGAATATGGTGATGGCTATAGTCCACTTCTTTTACAGAATTTAGGTATGAGTTTTTCTGATTCTAAGCATAAGAAAGATGACTATGTAGCTTGTGTAAGATCGTTTTTAAATCTTGATTTAGAAGAGAAAGATAGATATAAAGCATATTTTAAATTTTTAAAGGAAAACTTTGATATTACTGGTAATATTTTAGAGATAGGAGCAGGTACGTTTCCTACTTTAGCTCACTATATAGATAAAGAGCAGCAAGTAAAAGAAAGTGGAAGTATAGAAATATATGATCCACTACTTGTTACAATGAATTTAGGTAATATAATTGCTAACAAATCGTTATTTGAAGATGATAAAAAGGCAAAAGATAAAGATTTATTAATAGGAATGGCACCTAGGGGTGCTACTGAGGTAATAGTTAGAACTGCTAATAAATATAAAAAGCCATTTAGTATTTTAATGTGTCCTAATATTAAAAAAAGTAGTAAGTATGATGAAGAATTGGATGATCTTTTAGAATTGATTAATGGTACTAAAAATGATTCTTATAACGTAGGTGTTTCATATTTAGATAAAAACTGTTATTATCCTTATCCTATAGTATATAAAAAATAATAAATTAAAAAAGGAAATAAATTTGATTATTTATTTCCTTTTACTATGTCTAATATTATTTTACTTACATCGTCTTTTGTTGATATGATATTTATTTTTCCGCCTTTTTTATTTAACTTATCTTTTATAAGGTCATATACTCTGTTTTTAATACCATGGCTTCCATCAACAAATGTAACATTACCTAAAACCTTTGTAATGGCATTTTTTGCAAGTGGAAAATGAGTACATCCTAAAACCACAACTTCATATCCTTTGTAGTCTTTTAATAAATCATTTAAATAGCTATAAGTATCCTTATTATTTTCTATTAATGAAGCAAGTAGTGGAGCTTCAACTAAAACACAGTTTTTTGTCTTATAATTTTTAAATAACTCTTTAAATCTTTTACTTTCTCCAGTACCTTTAGTAGTTAATATAATTGCTTTTTTATCTTTGTAATAATCATGAACCACTTTAACAGCAGGTTCTGTTCCAACAAAAGTAATGTCTTTATATTTCTTTCTAATATCGTTTAACACAACTTCGGTTGCGGTATTACAAGCACAAACTATTAGTTTAGGATTATACTTAATTAAATTATCCACAGCACAACATACTATATCAAATAATTCTTTTTTAGTTTTATTACCGTAAGGATTATTTTTGCTATCTGCATAATAAATATAGTCTTCATTTGGCAACTTTTTAATTACTTCTTTTAATATTGTAGAACCACCAATTCCTGAGTCAAAAAAACATATTGGTCTATCATCCATATTTACACCTTCATTTATTTGTTAAAATTAAATAATTAATCTATGATATAATTATAATAGAAGGTTGATAATATGGCAAGTAGTATGATTCATATTGCAGTTGCAAATGAGCTAAATAAAACGTTAAATAGAGATAATAAAAAACTATTAATTGGTAGTATTGCACCTGACATTGCAAAATTAATTGGTAGAACTAAAATAGTTTCTCACTTTCAAGATAAAGATGATGATTTGCCTAATTTAAATAAATTTTTAAGCAAATATAAGTCTGATTTGTTAGATGATTTTGTTCTGGGTTATTATATTCATATTTTTACAGATTACCTATGGTTTAAATATTTTGTACCTGATTTTTATGAAAATGGTATTATATATAAATTAGATGGTACCATAGAAAATATTTCAGTTGATAGAAAAATTAATTATTTTTATAATGATTATACTAATTTAAATATTAAACTTATAGATGAATATAATTTAGATCTTAGTATTTTTTATGAAGATATACCAAAACTTAAAGATATTATTAAGGAAATACCTATGAATAAAATATATGTAATTATAGATCAGGCTGGTATAATATTAGAAAATACAAAAGAAAGTAAGTCTTATATATTTGATATGAACTTAGTTAATAAGTTTATAAAAACATCAGTAGATTATATTTTATCAAATTTAAAAGAAATAGGAGTGTGCAAATGAAAGTATTATTAGTAAATGGAAGTCCACATGAATTTGGTTCTACAAATAGAGCATTAGAAGAAGTTAAAAGTTCTCTTAGCAAAAATGGCATAGAAACTGAAGTTTTTTGGATAGGAAATGATGCTATTAGAGGGTGCTTGGGATGCGGTTCTTGCATTAAAAGTAAAAGATGTTTTATAAATGATAAGGTAAATGAGTTTTTAGAAAAGGCTAAGTGTGCAGACGGATTTGTTTTTGCAAGTCCCGTTCATTATGCTGGACCTACTGGTTTTATAAAGTCATTTATGGATAGGTGTTTTTATGCTAAAACAGATATCTTTAAGTATAAGCCAGCAGCAGCGGTTGTATCAGCAAGAAGAGGTGGGTGCGTAAGTTCTTTTGATGATTTAAATAAATACTTTCTAATGTCTAACATGATAGTTGTTGGAAGTAATTATTGGAATCAAGTACATGGTAATAATAAAGAAGAGTGTGAAAAAGATTTAGAGGGACTTCAAACAATGCGTATTTTAGGAAACAATATGTCTTGGGTGTTAAAGTTAATAGAAAACGGTAAGAAAAACAACATAGATATGCCTCTTTTGGAAGAAAAAATTAAAACTAACTTTATAAGATAAAAGAATTCTAACTATTTTAGAATTCTTTTTTGCTTTTTAAAATAAGCTTCTTATTGTTTAGTAATCTTTTATTATTAGGTTCCATCTTTATTGCTATATCAACCCATTTTAAAGATTCATCTATTTCTCCTAAGTAAAACGTACTTATAGAAAGTAAGTCATATATTGTGTAATCAAAACTAAAGGGTTCATTTATGTATGTTTTTTCATGAGTTTTAATATTTAGTGCCAAAAGGCAATATTTTTTAACATCACTAAAGTTATTAAGCTCATACTCTAAAAATGCCATTTCAACATATGCATCTCTTAAATAAGGAGCTTCATTAATTGCCTTATTAAGCCACATTTTAGCTTCTTCATATCTTTTTAAATATTTGTAGCATCTTGCTATAAAACGCATAGAAGCTGCTCTTTCATCTTTCCATGTTGCGGACTTTAGTGAAAGATGATAAATAAGTGTATCTATTGCTTCATTTAATTTTCCATAATACATATATTCTCTTCCTAAATAATGAACGTTTCTATCATTATAAGGATCTTCTTTTACAGATAATTCTAATAAAGGAAGATAACTACTTCTTGATTTAGAACTATCTGGATAATGATCAACTATTATGTTATTTGTAGTAGCCCAAACTTCATTGCTCCCAGTATATTTTAAAACTTCATGAACCGGATTTACCCATTTAAAATTTTTTCTTGCATGTATTTTTTCATAGTAAAAACTTACCTTAGGATTCTTATTTTCATCATGACTCCAGTTATAAATATATCTTACGTGATTTACTTTTTCATTTTCTAATATTTCTTCTAGTTTTTCTCTCCAATTAGGACTTATTACTTCATCAATATCTATACATACACATATATCAGCATCAAGTGGTACTAGCTTTAAAGATTCATTTCTTGCAACATCAAACCTCCAAGGTTTTATTTCTTTAGTAGTTACTTTAGCGCCTAATTCTTTTAATATTTTAACAGTATTATCAGTTGAACCAGTATCTAAAACGTATATGCCATCAGCACTCTTAACTGACTCATACCATCTTTTAGCAAATTTTTCTTCATTTTTACTTATTGCATAAACATATATTTTTTTCTTTTTCATAAAAATATCCTTTCTTTTATTTTCCTAAATATTCTATGATTAATGTTAAACTAGAGTTTGTAAAGTAAGAATCAGAATCAATGTTTTGTAAATCTGGTGTATTAAGGTAAATATTTCTTTTTGACAAATTAGATAGTTCATATAAGTCATTAGTACTATCTATAGATAAAATTCCTTCGGCGTGAATATGTGAGGTCTCTTCATTTCTATAGAAGCTACTAGCGCCTACATAAATATTATCAGTTCCAACCTTTCTAAATCCAAGGGTTGCAAAATCTATCTTTGGATCAAATTTTTCATTAAAATATGGAACTCTTACGTATGCATTAAAAGATACTTTATAATATCCCTCTTTATTAAACTTAATGGTATTATTATTAGAATCTAACTCTACTATGTTATTTGTATCAATTTCTTTTCTTTGAAGAGGAAGTCTTTCTCCTTTTAAGATTTCATATCCATCATCTGGGTAATCTTTGTTAAAAGCAACTATGTATGCTGCATTTATTTTATTTGGAATGTTTTCACCATTTAATCCATCTTTTCCTTTTGGAATCATAAAGGTTAAAATATGGTTATCATTAACTTTATTATCAATTACTTTTGCACTAGTATTAGAATCTACCGTTATCGTATCTTTAATTGTAATTGTTTCTGATTTAGCTAGAACGTATCTTGGTCTATTTAATTTATTTTTATTAATTTCATTGATAGCATTATTTAATATGTTGCTACCACAATTACTTTTCTTAATATAATTTTCATTCATATTAATTATCTCCTTTCTTTAATATATTATTAGTTAACAAAAAAAGTAATAATTTTATATTCCTATATATTTCTTTAATTTAAATAAAATAGTTTTTTTGTTATAAATTAATTACACTTATACTTAAATAATTAATAAGCTATAATGATTAATTTAAAAAGATAAGGAGGATAATAATATGTATAAATGTAATGATGATTATGAAAACATAAAAAGAAAAATAGAAGAGGAAAGAAAAAAATACAAATTCTGTTATATTAAAGGTCCGACAGGTCCAAAAGGGGATAAGGGTGATATGGGACCTAAAGGAGAAAGGGGTCTTCCAGGTCCTACTAGTATTGATGTTGGAATAACAAAAACATTAGAACCTTACGAACTTGCCAAAGTAGAAAATGTTGGAACAAAAAAAGATGCTATTTTAAACTTTAAAATACCAAAAGGGGATAAAGGAGATACAGGTCCTAAAGGAGAAAGAGGACTTACAGGTCCAAAAGGAGATAAAGGTGATACAGGTCCAAAAGGAGATATGGGAGAAAAAGGAGAAAGAGGAGAGCAAGGACCTTCTACTATACAAATTGGAAATATAAAAACAATAGAACCAGATGATAAAGCAGAAGTTATTAATGTTGGAACACCAGTAGATGTAGTTTTAGATTTTAAGATACCAAAAGGAGATAAGGGTGATATGGGCCCTAGGGGTCTTCCTGGTGAAATAGGAAGAACAGAACATATTGCAATAGATGAAACAGAAACGTTAGAACCTGGAGAAGATGCAACTGTTATGGATACATTTGAAAATTGGGTACATCATCTTTCTTTTTCAATTCCAAAAGGCCAAAAAGGTGATACGGGTCCTAAAGGAGATATAGGTCCAGCAGGACCTCCAGGAAAAGATTTTACATCTTCATATGGAATAAGATATTCTAATACAGAAACACAAATAAATTTACCTCAAGCTGTTGATACAGCACTTCCACTACCTGAAAAAGGAGCAGCATTATTTACCGAATACATAAATGATAATTCAATCAAAATAAAAGAAAATGGTGTTTATTTAATATCGTTTTCACTGTGTGGTGCAACAAATGAAGATTGCTCTTTAACTACTTCTGTAAGGGCAAATGGATTATTACAGCCTGCTACTAATATTACTAGTGAATTTCAAGCTCAAATAATTAATTGCATGAGTGGTTCTACCATTGTATCTCTTAATCAAGATGACCTTATTACGTTAAATATAAAACCATCTATGACTGTTAATATGATATTTAATGGAAGTACAAGTGCAATGTTAAGTGTTGCAAAAATACATTAAGAGTAGATTGATTCTATTCTTTTTTTATGCAAATTAATTATTTTAAAATCGATTAAAAACATAACTTATAAAGAAGGAGGAAGATAAAATGCAAATTATAGATGATAATACGGTTGTAGTTTATAGTAGCAGCGAACTAAAACAGGTTTTAAGTGAAGCAAATAATTATAATTATGTTTATTTAGGAAATGATATTAGTCTTGAAAGCGGTTTTACAATAAATGCTAATAAAATAAATGTAACAATAGATGGAACTTATAATAATGTTAAGTATACTTATACTAATTATTTAACTAATGATTCGGATGTTATAAACGTTAGTACCTCAAACAAAAAAATCACTTTAAAAAATATGAATATAATAAGTTCACATACTTATGGAGTAGTTTATGTTCCATCTCATCCAAACTATTCTAACTTAACTGTTTTTTATAATAACGTTAATTTTAATGGTGTAGAGCTTTCCTGTAATTATTATGGAATAACTAAGATAGTTGACTCAAATATAACAGGTGAAGATACAAATTCAGTTACCGTAAGAAAAATATGTGATTCTAATAGAATTATAATAGGGGGAAACACAACAATTACAAGTAGTTCAAATACTAATACTATTTTCTTTTTTAATGATGTTATTCCATCTTATATTAAAATAGTACCTAATAGTAATGTTAATATTACAACAAATAGGGAACTTATGAATGGTACTAATAGACTTGATTTAATAGTAGGTCATGGCTCAACTTTTCTATTAACTACTGGAAATGGGTTTGCAATAACAACAACACATGGTGCTAGAAACGTTTTAATAGAAGAGATGGCTAATTTTACCTTTATAGAAAAAAGTCATCAAAGAGTTCCAATGTGGAATGTATTTGGGGATTTTAAGGTTTTAGAAGGTGCTAGTGTATCAGTTATAAATACGTATATGAATACACCAACAGATAATTATAATATTTATTTTAAAGGAACAAATCAAAAGTTTATATTAGATAATCCAAAATACGTAAATATTTATACTAAAAATGCAAATGTAGTTTATACGAATAATCCGGTTGAGTTTTCATTTAAATTTAGCAGGATAAACATGTGGATATATGCTCTTGATTATAATTTGGCATGTACACTTGATGATGCTCCAGCTTTTTCTTGGTTTAAAGAAAATACGCCTTCAAAAATAACAGGTACATTAAATAAAGATAATACGGTTATTTCATCTCATAATTTTACGGATAGTGAGTTAGCTCTATTACCAGATATAAGTAATTTCTCATTTCAAAGCAAAAAAATATTAACGATAGGAATGCTAAAGATGAACGTTCATCCACTTACTGCTACTACAAATGCTATATCAGGTCATACAATACCTTATTCTAATGTAAAAATAGAGTATGATGATAAAAGTTTAACGCTAGAAGCAGATGAAAATGGTTTATTTGAAACTAATATTAATGATAATATTTTAGATAATACAAGAGTTAAAATAACTGCTTGTTTAAATGCTTGTTTTTCAGAAAGAAAGGTAATAACTCCTTTTAATGGTGAATTAACACTTCTAAACGTAACAGATAACATTCCTTTTAGTATGATGCCATCATCTATAAATCCCGTTATTTTACCTAAAAAAAATAAAACAGTAATAACTGTAGTTGATAGCAGAGTAAATAGTACTAGTTGGAAACTTTATATAAATTATATAAATCCTATGATTGAAAAGGAAGGAAAAGTATTAATAGATTCACTGTTATTTAAAAAGTTTGATAATGAAAAAATTAATATAAATGCAAATAAAAAAATGATATATCAATCAAATGATAACGGTGGAAATATTTCAGTAAGTAATGTTACTTTTTCTACTGATAAAGGATTGCTTTTAAAACCTAGTAAAAGTTTGTTAGAAGATGAAGATTATTCTACTTTAATAATTTGGAGTATAGAGGAGTAATGCCTTTACAGAAAGGTATAATTATTCATAAAATATACCGTGATGAGGTGAATTATGGCAAAAGAATATATTTATGTTAAACTTTATAATAATAATGGTCTAAGTTCAAATAATGTAAGAGTTAAGTTAAAGAATAAATGTAATAAGATTGTTTTTGATGGAAAAACAAATTATTTTGGAAAGATAAAAATACCAGTTTGTAATAACAAAGTATATAAATTAATTGTTTATTATAATTTAACAAAAAAAGTGATACCTTTAATTGCAAGAGCAAATGAGGTTTATTGTATAAATATTGGTAGTAATAAAAATAAAAAACATCTTATTGCAATTTTATTAAAGGATAAAAATTATCCAAATATAAGAATAGAAGGAGGCATGATGACATTATGTCAAGACACACAATCCCTATAACGAATGGTAAAGGAAGTATTGAACTTGTTACTGGAACTTATAATGCACAAGCAGTAGCAGGAGGGTATGACGCTTCAACGTTAGATCCTAAAAGCGTTACCATAATAGATGGAACTGATACATATGCTTTTACAATAAGTGCAAAAGGTACGTTAACACTTCATGTAACAGATACGGGAGAAGCTAGTACGGGAGTACAAATTGTTGGTGCAAAGTTCATAAGAACAGATAGTACTGGAACAATAGTAGGAAAAGAAATAACAACCAATGATGATGGTAATGCGGTATTTGAAAATGTTCCGTATGCACAAACTGGAAGTAATGCAATTTATTATAAACAAATATCTGGAGATGGTGGACATACATTTGATGATACAGTAAAATCAATTACAATGACACAAGAAAATGAAACAGTTGAAATTAAAAACCCAGATGCACCAATTAGAAACTTTACTTTAATGGATGCAAGTTTTCCAAACATCCCAGTTATAGATGGACAAATAATACTTGATGATAATTAAAAGAAGCATGTTCAAAATGCTTCTTTTAAATGTAAATGTTTAATTAATATGAGATGTTATCTTTAGATACTTCTATTACCGGACGAACACCAACTAAAACATCAGTTCTTTGTACTTCTATACTATGAACACGTCTTGTTGTTGCATAAATTATACAACTATGGCTTGACATAGTATTTCTAGGCGTTTCTAACCAATATCCATCAAATTTAGAATTATCCTTTTTTGAAAAATTAGTATTTTCAACAAGATAAAGATTATCATCTAATTCTCCATTTTTATATCCCACCTTATAAATAATGATTATATTACCATTATCATTTCTTAATCAGCAGAACTGAAATTTAAAGTAATATTCCCAAATGCAACGTTAAATTCACCATCTGCTCTATTTGCACCAGCTTCATATTCTAGAGTAACAACTACTGCTTCGCCATTTTCTTTAGCTAAGGTATGACCAGTTATAGAAGCTTTACCAGTTGATGTTTCAAATTCATTTCCTACTTTTACTTTAATAGAAATCTTTTCACAAGCTTTTTGAACTAATTCATCAGTTGTTCCAGCAGATGCAGTACAAACTTTAGTAGCGTTTTGTCCAGTTACGTTTTCAAATACTATACTTTTTAAGAACGAATTTAATTCACCAGCATTATATGCATAAAATTTATACACAGCTGTTTGACCAGGTTCAGTAAAAGTTGCACTTAAATTTGAAATGGTTGGATAGTTATTATTATCAATTATACCATTTGTTGCAACAAGGCTATTTGGTGTAACAGTTGGGGTAATTTCAGCAACTTCTGCTTTATCTTGAGCATTTGAAAAAATAACATTCATAGTACTATTATATGGTTTTACATTTGCACTAGATTGAACGTTTAAAATACTAGAAAATACTGCAAAACAAATAGATAAATCAATAACTCCAATAATTAAAGGAAGCTATTACCTTTGTCTTTTTATTTCTTTCCATTTACCTATCCTCCTATGTTAATAATTGTAGCATAGCTAAAATAATTTACGCTTTAATGACTTTTCGTTATAAATTTGTTAAAATATATGTAATGATAATTTACTAGGTGGTGCGGTAGTTGAGGAAGGTGGTGAAATTGATAATGTTAGTCAGAGAAAAATTGAGTTATGATTATTATATTAATTGGGAACCAAAAAGTAATATGTATAATAAAACTGATAAAGATATAACAAATGATTTATTAATAAAAATGTATAATGAATATATAGTAAAATTAAGTGAATTTATTAAAGAACTAAACAAGATTAAAAAAAATATAAAAAACTAGAATTCAAACCCAATTATAGGTGAATTGGTGGATATAAAAGATGCGTTGTTAATTATCCAGATAAGGGATGGAACGAAAAATATGAGCAATATATTCAAGCGTACAAAGAATTAATGGTGGATTTTTTATATTATTCTCCCGATTTGGATTATGATGATTTATCAATCAAGGAAATAGATATTTTAAAAGAAAGGGCTTCATTTTTAGTGACACAGGCAGAAATTAATATTAATGATTTAATGTGATTAATTGAACATAGGAAAAAAATTGAAAAGGTGATTATGTATTATGAAAGATGAAAGATATTCAATAATTTATAGTAGTAAAACAGGAAACACAAAAAAACTTGCAGAAACAATTTATAAAATTTTACCTCAAAATGAGTGTGATTATTATTGTGCAGCAGATAAAATTGATTATGAATTAAGTGATGTGATTTATATTGGATTTTGGACAGAAAAAGGAGATGCTGATTCTTTAACAATAGAATTTTTAAAGCAATTAAAAAACAAAAAAATATTTTTATTTGGAACAGCAGGATATGGTGAAAGTGAAAAATACTTTAAAAATATTATAAATAATGTAAAAAGAAACATTGATAGTAGCAATATAATAATAGGAACTTTTATGTGCCAAGGTAAAATGCCTTTGTCAGTTAGAGCAAGGTATGAAAAGATGAAGCAACAAAACAACTTATCAATAAACGTAGATAACTTAATTACAAACTTTGATAAAGCTTTATCACACCCAAATGAAAAAGATTTAAAAAAATTAGAAAAAATTATAAAAAGTATTTATAGTTAAAATTATAATTTTTAAAAAGGAGAATTGATATGAAAAAGATAGTATTTGTTATTTTATTATGTGGGGTTATGGTTTTAGCAATGACAGGTTGCAAGAATGTAAAAAATAAACTTGATATAGGAAATAAGTCTGATATTAAGGTGTCACAAAATGATGTTATAATGACTATTAAAGATGGAACATTAACAAATAAAAGTGTAACTTTAATTTTAACTAATAATAGTGATAGAAAGATTCAATATGGAAGTCCTTACGAAATAGAGATTAAAAAAAATGGAGAATGGTATAAAATAAATGCTAAATTAAACTTTACTTTACCATTATTTATTCTTGAGTCTAAAAAGAAGAATGAATTTAAACTTAACTTTGAAGAAGGATACGGAAAATTACCATCTGGGACCTATAGAGTTATAAAGAAAATTGATAAAGAAAAAGAAGATGGATTATTTGATAGTTTTTATGTATCTACTGAATTTACTATTAAATAAAGATGCAAACTAGTTAAAAAGTAAATTTAATATTAATTTTGGAGTAATAAATTATGAAAAGATGCACATGGTGTAATTTAAATAATGAAATTTATGTTAACTATCATGATAAAGAGTGGGGAGTTTTAAATCTTGATGATACTTATTTATTTGAAATGCTTATATTAGAATTATTTCAAGCAGGGTTATCTTTTGAATGCGTTTTAAATAAAAGAGAGTATTTTAAAGTGGCATATGATAATTTTGATGTTAATAAAGTTTCTTTATATGATGAAAATAAGATAAATGAACTTATGAATAATAAAAATATAATAAGAAACAAGCTAAAAATAAAAGCTAGTATAAATAATGCTAAAATATTTAATAATATAAAAAATGAATATGGTTCATTTCATAATTATTTAAAGATGTTTACTAACGATAAAGTTATATATGAAAATGATAAAACAACATCTAAATTATCGGATGCTATTTCAACTGATTTAAAAGGAAGGGGTATGAAATTTATTGGAAGTACAATTATTTATGCTTATTTGCAAGCAGTAGGGATTATAAACTCACATGATGATGGTTGTTATAAACATGTAAAAAAGGCTTCTTAAAAGCCTTTTTAATTATGCTAATTTTACTATGTTTAAATAAGCACTTGTTCCGCTTGTTGGAGTTACTGTTGAGTTAGTGCTAGATTCAAGAGCTAGAGCTATTTCATCACCATTTTGAAGTGTTACAATAATACTTCCTTGAAGTGATTCATCACTATTAGCAGTTACTTCTTTTGTTATTGTAGAACCTGCTATTTGTGTTGTATTTTTTGTTACGTCAAGTGTTAATGTTGCAGCTGCATTAGATGAGCCTTGGAATAGATAATCTATTTTATAAGTACCATCAGATGTTATTGTTAATGTATTAGCATTATTACCTGTTATGTTTTTTAATACTCCTGTTGTTGTAAGAGGTACTACAGTTTGTGTACTTGCTGTTAAGTTTATGGTGTTTTCAGTTGCATCATATTTACTTGCAAATGCATCAAGTGCATTTGATGCAGCAGGCCCAGTAGGACCAGTAGGCCCAGTTGGCCCGGTTTCACCTTGCGCACCAGTATTACCTGTTAAACCTTGAATGCCCTGAGGTCCAACAGGCCCAGTAGGACCAGTAGGTCCGGTAGGTCCAGTTGCTCCAGTAGGTCCAGCGGGACCTCCTGCAGGCCCAGTAGGCCCAGTTGGCCCTGGAATGTATCTTGGACAGCAACATTTGTTTTTTTTCATTTCTAATAAGGCAGCATTTAAAATATTACCTTCATAACATTCGTTATTCATATCAATTTTCTCCTTTCAAAGTATAATATGAACTTAAAGTAATATTGCTTATTATGTTTGCTTTATAATGTGTTTTACTTTTTTTATATAAGATGTTATATTAATAATAGATTATAGAAGAGGTAGTGTATGAAAAAAGGTAAAAAGATATTCCTAATAATTTTGGCTATAATATTTATAATTATGTTTTTAATAGGTGTTATGGTAGTAAAGGACTTAAAAGAAGAAGATAAGTTAAGAGATGATATTTCTAGCATAAATGAACTTATAAATAGTGATAATCCTGATGATAAATTAATTAACAAAAAACTAAAAACTTATGTTACAACAGGAGACAACTTATCACTAGAAAAAGCTGTTAAAAGGTATTATTTAGATTCTTATGACTTAGTTAAAAAATATAATAATATAGTCAATGTAGAAAAGATAAGTAATCTTGTATCAATAAATAATTTTATGTTTGATGGAAAAGATTTTAATATTTCAAAAAATTATATTAATGATATAAATAATAATTTAGATGAAGTAGTAAATGAGGTTAGTGAACAATTATCAGACAAAAATAGAAATAAATATTTTAAAAAATATAAATTAGATTCATATTATAAAGATTTATATAATGAGCTTACTTTATCATTTGACTACTTTGGTTCAGAAAAGAGTTTTAGAAAAAATGTTAATGAACTAAAAGAACTTGTTAGTTTAATTAGTGATACGTTAAATTATTTATCTGATAATAAAAGTCATTGGTTGATATCAAATGATACAATTATTTTTGATTCAAAGGAAAAACTAAGTGAATTTGGAATACTATTATCAAAAATAGAGGATAATAATGAGTATATAAATCAAAAAGAAATCACTAAGCAAGATGAAACATTATAGGCATAAATTGATTGGTTTATGTCTTTTCTTGATATAAAAATAAAATTGCGATATTATCTAGTTGCAATAAAAAGGAATGATTATTAATGAAAGATATTATATTAGATACTTTGTTAGATTCTGTTAAATTATTACCATTTTTGTTTATTACATTTTTAATAATGGAGTATATAGAACACAAATTTAGTAAGAAAAGTAAAGAAAAAATTTCTAAAGCAGGAAAATATGGGCCTGTTGTAGGAAGCTTTTTAGGAGCTATCCCACAGTGTGGTTTTTCCGTTATGGCAACTAATCTTTATGCTACTAGAATAATAAGTGTTGGAACACTTATTTCTATTTACTTATCAACTTCTGATGAGATGCTTCCTATTTTAATATCGGAAAAGGCGGACGTGCTTATAATAATTAAGTTTTTAATTATTAAGATAATAATTGGTATGTTATGTGGTGTATTAATAGATTTTATTTTAAGGAAGAAAAAGAATTATAAAAAAGATAAAATTAAAGATTTTTGTGAAGAGCATCATTGTAATTGTTCACATAGTATAATAAAGTCAGCCATAAAACATACTGTTAGCATAACGCTATTTTTGCTTGCTATAACGTTTATTTTAAACTTAGGATTTCACTACTTGGGTTATGATAAAATAAGTAAATTATTTTTAAAAGATAATTTGTTTGGATCATTTATATCTAGTCTTATTGGACTTATACCAAATTGCGCATCTAGTGTTATGTTAACTAAACTTTATTTAGAGGGCGTTATTTCTTTTTATTCTTGCTTAGCTGGACTTCTTACGTCAAGCGGAGTTGCATTACTTTTACTATTTAAGGTAAATGAAAATAAAAAAGATAACCTTAAAATATTATTAACCGTTTATTTAATTGGTGCTTTATCAGGTTTTATAATGGAATTGGTATGCTCTTTATTTTAACTTCTTTATATAAGAAGTTTTTTTTATGCTATAATAACTATAGGAGATGATATAGTTGAAAAAACCTTTAGTATTATGCATTTTAGATGGATGTGGAATAAGAGAAGAAAGTGATGGTAATGCATTTAAAAATGCTAATAAACCAACATTTGATTATTTATGGAATAATTTTCCTCATAGTCTTTTAGAAGCTAGTGGAAAACAAGTTGGCTTGCCAGCAGGCCAAATGGGTAATAGTGAAGTTGGTCATATGAATATAGGAGCGGGTAGAATAGTTTATCAACCTCTCGAAATTATTAACCGAGCAATTAACGATAAGACATTTTATTCAAACAAAAAAATTATAAACGTTATAAATCACGTTAATAAAAATAATTCAAAGTTACACGTCATGGGACTTTTATCATCTGGAGGAGTACACTCACATATTAACCATTTGATGGCATTAATAGACATGATAAAGAACTTTAAAGTAAAAAATGTATGTTATCATTTGTTTTTGGATGGAAGAGATGTTGAACCTAAAAGTGCTAAAAAATTCATCTGTATGTTAAATAATAAAATAAAGGAAACTAATGTTGGAAAAATAGTAACTTTATCCGGAAGATATTATGCAATGGACCGTGATAATAATTATGATAGATTAAAGAAGGCATATGATGCAATAGCATATGGTTCTGGAAATAAATATGATACCGCAGAAATTGCAATAAATGAAAGCTATAAAAATGGTATAACCGATGAATTCGTAGAACCTTGCGTTATAAATGATGGTATTTTAGAAGATGGTGATGGAGTAATAACATTTAACTTTAGACCGGATAGATTAAGACAGTTATTTACCGCATTAACTAATCCGGAAAATAGTCCTATGGAAACTAAAAAGGTTAGTGATTTATCAGTCGTTACCATGATGCCGGTTGTAAATACTGTACTTTGTCCTCATGCTTTTAATCATGTGGATCTATCTGAAACTATGGGAAGATATTTATCGGAAAACAAGTTAAATCAGTTAAGAATCGCAGAAACTGAAAAATATGCACATGTTACTTACTTTTATGATGGTGGTTTAGAGGAAAACTTTGATGGTATGAAAAAAATATTAATACCATCACCTAAAGTTGCAACTTATGATTTAAAACCAGAGATGAGTGCTAAAGAAGTTACTGATAAATTGTTAGAAGAGTTAGATAAGGATTATTATGACGTTGTGATATTAAATTATGCAAATGGTGATATGGTAGGACATACTGGGGTTTATGATGCCGCTAAAATAGCTGTTGAATTTTTAGACGGATGCTTAAAGAGATTATATGATAAACTATTAAAGCTAGATGGTACGTTAATAGTTACAGCAGATCACGGAAACTGTGATACAATGTGGGATATAAACCATGTTCCTGTAACATCACATACAACTATGCCTGTTCCATTTATAGTAACAAAAAAGGATATAACATTAAAAAATGGAAAACTAGCGGATATAGCACCTACTATGTTAGAATTATTAGGGCTTTCAAAACCTGCCGAAATGACTGGTGAAAGTCTTATTAAACATTAATTTGACAAATTACATTTAACTGTTATACTTTATAAAAGAGGTGGAAAAATGGCTAAAGCTAAAAATGATAATTTTAAAAGCAAAAAGAAAAAAAGTAATAATAAAAAACAAAATGTTAAAGTAAAAATGAAAAAAGATAATAGTAAGATGTATCTTATGATAGGAATAACACTTATAGTTATTGCAGCAGTTATTTCTGTTATAACTTTTAGCTTTGAAAATACTAAGCTTACTTGTAAAAAAGAAAATAATAAAGATGGTGTTTCCATAAATAGTCACGTTACTATAAGTAAGAAAAAAGATAAAATAGAAAACATAGAAGTTACTAAAATAATTGATTTAAAAGATGATAATATTGATAATTATTTAGATGCTATTAAAACAGCTTTAGAAGAAAGCTACAAAAAAGATGGTATTACTTATGAAATATCAAAAGAAAATGAAAAATTAGTGTTAAAGTTAAAATACACTGATAAGAAAGAATACATACTAGATAATTTATCCATAGAAAAGAAAAACGATGGAATAGGTATTAACTTATTAAGTGAGGATAGGGAAGGTAATTATGCTACGTTTAACTTATCTAAAAGATATAGTGATAAAAATATTAGAAAAATATTAGAAAAAGCTGATTATACTTGTGAAAAATAAAAAAATGCAAAAAAAATCGAAAAAAATCGAAAAAAGACTTGATTTATTATTCGAAATATAGTATTTTATTAGTGGAAGTACTCAATAAGAGCTTCCCTTATTGCTTAAAGGACATGGATCTTACCCACTGTGTCCTTTTTTTGTTTCTATGGAGGCTTTATGAAAAAATTTAGTTTAAAAGAAATATTAAGCATATCTTTAGACGTTGGTGAAAGAATGCTAAAATGTGGAGCAGAAGTATCACGTGTAGAAAAAGCAATAACTATTATATGCGAGAGTTATGGTGTTAAATATAGGGAAGTTTTTGCGATGAATTCTTTGATTGTTGCAACCTTAAGAGATGAAAATGATTCTGTAACAGAATCAAGAAGAATTGCTTATCACGAAAATGATTTAGGTCAATTAGAAAGATTAAATGATCTATCAAGAAGTATATGTAAGAAAAACGTTTCTAGAAAAATTGTTTTATCAAAAATAGATGAATGTAAAAAAAGAAAAAATAACAAACTTATTATTTTAGGTCAAGTACTTGCAGCATCTTCATTTACTTTGTTTTTTGGTGGTAACTTAAAAGATTCTTTAGTAAGCGGATTTATTGCAATCGTTATATTCTTTCTTAATTTGTATGCAAGCAAAAACAAAATCAATAATTTGATAATAAACTTTATGAGTAGTTTCGTAATTGGAATTATATCCATTTTATTTACTAAAATTAATATTGGAAATAATTATGATAAGATAATAATAGGTGATATTATGCTTTTGATCCCCGGGTTATCTATGTTTATATCAATTGATGATATATTTAAAGGAGATACACTATCAGGACTTGGAAGATTTACTGAAGGCATATTTTTAGCACTTACCATTGCGGCAGGTGTCGGATTATCTCTTCTTATTGGAGGTACGTTATGATTAAATTATTATGGGCGATGCTAGGTACACTAGGGTTTGGTATTATATTTAACGTTAATAAAGATAAATTATTTCTCGTTATGATAGGTGGATTCTTAAATTATTTAGCTTACTATATTACTTTTAAACTTACCAATAATATATTTTTATCATCAGCATTGTGTGCTGTTACAACTTCTTTATATTCGGAACTTTTAGCTTTGTTTTTAAGATGTCCAACAACTATTTTTATACTAACAGGATTAATTCCATCAGTTCCAGGAAGTAGTTTGTTTTATATGATGCAAAACCTTGTATTAAATAATAGTAAAGAAGCTCTTAATCAAGGAATAATAACGATAGAGGTAATACTTGGAATAGTTTCTGGTATGTTATTTGCATCTGTTATAATGGCAATTATTAATGCAAATAAAAAGAAAAGAAATTACATACATTAATTTGTATGTTTTCTTTTTCTTTTGTAAACTTTACTTTCTTTTAATTCTTTTTTCTTTCCTACCATAAAGTTTATGGTTCTATTTTTCTTTGAAGCATCCATAACGGTAAACGTAATAGGAGATCCTAAGGTGTAAGTGTTACCTGTATTTTTACCTACTATCTTATTTTCTTCATAATAATATACGTAGTTGTCATCAAATAAATTTGGATAGTTTATTGTGCCGGTTATACCATCACTTGTTCTAACTTTTAAATTTCTTGCACCTATAGAAGTTACAACACCATCAAATTCTTCACCAATATGATGCTCCATATATTCTGCCATACGCATGTTTTTTGCTTCTCTTTCTGCTTTATCGGCTTCTAAACTCATTTTGGTACACTGATTAGCTACTTCACCAAGAAATTTATCTAATTCATTATAATCTATATTAGGAAGGCTTAGATATAAGTCTAATAGTTTATGAATTTGTAAATCGGCATATCTTCTAATAGGAGATGTAAAGTGGGTGTAGTTTTTAAGAGCAAGTCCATAGTGCCCTAGATTATAATTAGAATACTTAGCTCTTTTCATTGTACTTATTAAAAGTAATTCCGAATATATACCTTTATCTAAATCATCTCTATTCATTAGTTCATCAACTAAATTTTGCATATACTTTTTACTTGTTACGTTCTTACAAGTTTTAAAATGAAATCCCATTTTATTAAGCATTTCAACAAAGTTTAATACTTTATCTTCATCTGGGCTTTCATGCACTCTATAAATTGATGGAAGACCTCTATATGTCATATATTCTGCAACAGCTTCGTTTGCAAGTAACATGAAGTTTTCAATTAGTTTTTCGGCATCTTGTTGCATTCTTTTTTCAAACTCGATATTATATCCTTTTCCCTTAGTCTTAATTTCCTCTCTATTAAAGTTTAAATATCCTCGTTTTTCTTTTTGTATATTTAATTTCTTTGATAATTCATTCATTATTAATAAATCATCTTTAAAGCCCTCATAACCACAAACATCTTTGCCATCTATTAGGATTTTATTAACGTCTTCATAAGTCATCTTTTTCTTAGAATGAATTATACTTTTATATATATCATAGCTTAGTACTTCTCCTTCTGGTGATATTATTAGCTCACAAGTTTTAGTAAGTCTATCAACACCAGGGTGCAGAGAACATATCCCGTTAGATATTTTAGGATGAAACATAGGAATACAAGTATCATTCATGTATACGCTAGTAGCTCTTCTAAACGCTTCGTTACATATTGCGGTATTATCTTTAATATAATGAGATACATCTGCGATTGAAACGTATAACTTATAATTTCCATTAGGAAGAACTTCTATTCCAACAGAATCATCTATATCCTTAGTATCTTTACCATCTATTGTAAATAAGTTTTTATCTCTTAAATCACGTCTTTTTTTAACTTCCTTTTCACTATCTACTTTAGTTGGTATTTGTTCCAATTCTTTTAAATATTTATTTGAATAATCAGTTTCAAAACCATGATCATAGGCGATTGTCTTTTCATCTATGTCAGGTTCATCTTTGTGACCTAGTTTTTTAATTAAATAACCGTCATATAATTCTTTTTCGTCTAGACCAATAAGTAATATTTCACCAACACCATATTTATCAAGTGTTTTTTGATCAATCTTTATTTCTGATTTGCATTTTGAATTATATGGTATAAGGGTATTTTTGCCATTTTCAAAAACAACCTCACAAGAAATTTGTTCCAAATTCCTTTTAACTATTTTATATAAAATACCATAAATATTATTTTTCTTATCCATCCTTAAATTGTTTACTAAAACTATATCTTTTTCTAGTAAACCTTTTGCATTATCTTTGCTTATAAAAACCTCTGTATTATCATTTGATGTTATAACGGCATCGCCGCTTGTTAAAAAGTGAACCTTTCCCTGAATTAAAGATGAAGATTTGCTTAAAAGAGAGTATCTTCCTTTATCATCTTGAAATATTATTCCACCATATTCTAGAGCTTTTAAACACCTTTCTAATAGTAACTCTTCTTCGTTACCATTTATTTTCAATTCCCTTTTTATTTCTTTTAAATCAATGTTAGACTTCTTTTCTAAAAAGTCAGTTAACGCTTGTTTTAAAATTTCCATACTACTACTTTACCTTTCACCAATATTATACTATTTATAAAATAGAATTGCTATATATTTTACGTAATATGTTATAATATTTTTATAGAAAGGAAAATATTTATGAAAAAGATATTTATAGCATTATTAACACTTATAATCACGGCTTTAATATGTTTATTATCAGTTAGTTTTTGTATTAAAGATATAATAGTTGATACTTTATCCAAAGAAGTTGTTTCTTTAGAAATAAAAGAAAAGGTTACAAGTGAAATAAAAAAGGAATATACTGATATAGATTATGATACATTAAGCAAGGTAGGAGACTCCATCCAAACTAGTAGTGAGGTATATAATATAACAGATAAGTATTTTGATAACATAATAGAATCTGTTATTAAAGGTGATGATGTAGACGTTCCTAAGACAAAAGAAGAAATATTAAACTTAATAAATGAAAATGAGGGTATACTAACAAGAAATGGTATAGAAGTTTCAGATTCTAAAAAAGAGGAAATTGCAAGTGAACTATCTGATGGTGGAAAATTAGATAAGATATATAAAAACGTTAGAAATAGTGTTAAGAAAAACTTAAGTACTAAGGAAATAGAACTAGTTAAAATGTATGATAGGATGACTAAACCTTTATTTAGATGGATTATCATAAGTATTATCATAATTGCAACCATATTAATTGCGGTTTTAAAGAAAACTTATTACAGATGGACTCTTAACCTTGGCGTAAGCTTCCTATTATCAGGTATAGTTTTAGCTCTTTTAACCCCTTCAATAACAGATGATTTATCTTATCGTATAACTGAAAAAGTAATAGGAAAAGCATCTAATATAAACGTAAATGCTTTAACTAATATAGGATACGGATTTTTAGCTATATGTGCTTTATTAATAATAATCTATGTTGTTGGAAATAAAATAACGGGGTATAAGGAAAGAAAAGAAAATTATTAAACGAAAAAGATGCTACAGACTAGTTATAGCATCTTTTATTTAATTATGTAACAAATAAAATTTATCAATAAAACTATATATAATAATCCTTTTTTACCTTATCAATTATTTAAATAGTTATCGAGAGAGTAGTGGTTTTTAATTTCTAAAACATCAATTTGTATGAAGTCATTTTGATTACAATTTACATTACAATTTGTTTCTTTAGAATAAAACTCTAAACTAATAATATTATACTGGTACTCATAAAAATGTCCTTCCTTATAGTTGTTTTTCTTTAGAATGTTAAAGATGTTATTAGCTATTTCTTTATTTTTATTATCAAAATACTCTTTAGTTACAGGGGTGTTATAATAGATATACACTTTTATGTATGGATAATTATATAATATTCGATTTAAACTATAGGTTTCATTTGATATAATTGTTGATTTGATAGTTGATGTGATATATTTTTTATATTCATCACTTGATATTTTGTATGTTTTATATTCATTGTAATATGAATTCGTGTTATCATATTTTTCTGTTTTTTTAATTTTTGTTGTTTCTGTGAGTTGATTATTTTCTTTTTTTTGTGATTTTACACTGGTATCATTTAATATTCTTATCATTGCAATTAGACAGATGATTATGAAAATAAAAGCCATTATAAAATTATCTATTGATTCTTTTTTCATACTATATTCCCCTCATACATTTATTTTATCATTATATTTTGAATTAGTAAATTTCGTTTGAAAATAAAAATATATTTTAAATAAAATTACCAAATTAATATTATTAAACGAAAAAGATGCTACAAATTAGTTATAGCATCTTTTATTTTTTTAAATACGTTGCCTAATTTATCATGGATTACTATATCTGCTTTATAATCACTTTTTGTTTTTTCTTTATTAATTAAGATGATATGTTTTCCATTAAAATAATTAATTAAAGAAGCTGCCGGGTATACCAAAAGACTGGTTCCTCCAATTATCAACGTGTCAGCTGATTTTATCTCTTTTATAGCCTTATCTAATGTTTCATAATCGAGTGGTTCTTCATATAAAACAACATCAGGTTTGATTATGCCACCACAGCTGCATAATGGAATTTCTTTGCTTTCTAAAACGTATTTTAAATCATATTTTTTATGACATTTTGTGCATGTATTTGAGTAAACTGTCCCGTGAAGATTTAAAACGTTTTTGGAGTGTGCCATCTCATGCAAACCATCTATATTTTGAGTTATTATAGAAGATAGTAATCCCTTTTCTTCCATAAGTGCAAGTGTTTTATGAACTACGTTTGGCTTATATCCTGTTGGGTTTAGTTTTTCTCTATAAAACTTGTAGAAATATTTTGGATTAGTATAAAAGAAATGATGGGATAAGATTTCTTCTGGAGGGAAGGCATATTGTTCACTATATAATCCATCCTTACTTCGAAAGTCCTTAATTCCACTTTCTGTTGATACTCCGGCACCACCAAAAAATACCGTTTTTTTAGATTCTTTAATTATCTCTATTATTTTTTCTATATCATTCATAATTATCACTACCTAATTTTATTATATAATTTAATAAATTATAAGTAAAGCGTTTAGATATAAGACA